>Ga0307471_100001119_pt1 | contig 14502 bp, 8 predicted proteins | sample atmos_gasesAM3C__2_FD_204566 | JGI IMG/M metagenome (GOLD analysis project Ga0307471, IMG submission 204566) | Hardwood forest soil microbial communities from Morgan-Monroe State Forest, Indiana, United States - atmos_gasesAM3C_515 | ecosystem: Environmental > Terrestrial > Soil > Temperate... | reverse complement strand
CGTTTTTGTCGAGTAAGGATCACCCGACTTTTTAATCGCTAGTCGCAGAGCTTCCGGGACAAGTGCCGATCTTTGCGCCAACTAATTGCAATCGTGAAGCGGCGGGCAAGGTGTGCGCTCGCCGTTTCCCCATTATTAGCTCACGGCATTCGCAGAATCGTTGAGCCCCGTTGCCGTTTTGTTTAAGCCGCTCTATAGCGCAACGCTCTAATTCACCGTCGCACAACCAGTCGTCCACGCTGTGCTTCATGCCGAAATAATTTTGTCGATCTCATCACCGGAAAGCTCCGGTAACTGCGAAATTCATTTTCGCCGAATGCGTAAAACGCTTACACTCCAGCGAAGGCAGGCCGATGTGGCGAAATGGCAGACGCAACGGACTTAAAATCCGTTCTCGCGAAAAGCGAGGTATGGGTTCGAATCCCATCATCGGCACCCCCTGGAAAACACATTATCCAAGGGAGATTCGTTAGGCTCCGGGATTTTAGTGTTTGCGAATGGCCACGCACGGAAACGCATCAAAAGACGGTCTATTTGCCAAGTATTCGCCAAGGACGCTCGACAGATTTTTTGATTTTTTCTTGACTAGCGAGAAGCGACCTGCGCAGCATTTGTTAACCCCAAAACCCCACCCGTCTAGCCCGCCGCGCGTAAAGCCACGCGACTCGTTTTCCCGAGCGAGGTTTTCCAAGAAGAGCAAACCATTATGAACAGGTCCCGTTCGATCGGATTGCCTGCACTTACAAGATTCATGCAGCGAAGCGCGTTCTTCTGCAACGTGGCGCAAAGTTTCCCCAGTTAAATGGAAAAGAAGGATATCTTATGAAAAGAAAAATCGTTGCGAACTTATTCCTTGGCATTGGCGTAATTCTGGCGTTAGCGGCCGCACTGCCAGTCAAGCTTACATTCGGAACTGTCAAGACGCTCATCGCTCAGGTTCAGCCTGTGCAGGCAAGCAAGACGCTTACGAAAACTGTAAGCATCGGAGCCAGGGGCATTACTCTGCGGTACCCGGAGGGTTGGTCGGTGGGGCAGCCGACTCTGAACTCATGGGTGATTTTAAACACGCCTGCCGGCCAGCGAGAGACTGCCAAGCCGACCGTTCGAGTGGCGATCGGGTACCTGGAGAGAACTGATCACGCTGATGCGGTACGCCAGCTCGCAGAGTATGTTAAGGAATCCAGTCAGCCGTCAACGTTCCTCGCCATCGGTGGCTGGCCAGCCTTCCAACGCGTCCAGCTCGTCAAAAGACCTCAACCAGGCGACGGCCCGCCTTTGCCGGATCGTAACATGGTGCAAATCACAACCGCGGTCGCGGCAGACAACCTGTTGGTTCGCCTCGAGGGCAATCTGCCGTCCAATGCTGACCAGCAGCTAAAGGACCTGGTGCTCGCTATTGGCCAGAGCCTCATGTTTCGGTCAGTTGGCAACCCAATGCAACTCCAGCAGGAACTGAACAAGCTCCAGAGCTTGCCGGGACGCCGTGACTCTCCGCAAGCCCGTGTTGCCCCCCGAGAAGCAGCCACCAAGCCTTCCTCCAGTGCTAAAGCCGCCAGCGCCAGCGCGCCCATCTTTCCTCCGGTGCCACTTAACAACCTTGGGACTACCGGCGAACTTGAGATTGCAGTGTCCAACAATGGTACCAACATCGTTGTCGTCAAGCAAAGTGTGTTCGTCACGTCTAATGACGGCGGCCAGACCTTTCCGTTCTCTGGCGTCCTCCCGGTCGGTGACGGTGATAGCTCGGTCGCGTTCGGACAGAGCGGGAACTTTTATCACGCAGCACTGTTCGGGGGTGCGTGTCCCCCCAACAGCAACTGCGTGGAAATAGCCGCTTCCACGAACAACGGCCAGAGCTTCGGCGCCTTGGTCAATGCCGCCGTGTGTGCGAACTCGGGCGGGGGTGCGTGTAGCCTTGATCAGGAACACATCGCCGCTGACCGCGTCAACGCGGGCGTCGGAGGCGATCGCGTCTATGCCGGCGTCAGAAACTGCCAGGGTGGTTGTGGCACGAGCGGGGCCTTTGTCACGTGCTCTCCCGACAGTGGCGCAACATGGGCACCCCTGCTCACTCTCGAGATGGGCTCAGACTTCCCCAGAGCCACCGTGGGGAGCGACGGGTTCTTCTACGTGGTATACGTGCTCGGTAACCCACCGAGCACCATCAGGATCGACAAGTTCAACCCCTGCACGAGCTCGGCGGTCCAGATGACGAGGGCTCCCGGAGGCTTCCCGTTCACGGTGAGCGGATTCACCACCTTCGCCGGTTGCGAGGTAATGAACGGGTTTGGCGGACTTGACCGCTGCAACGATGGCAACATTCTCTCGAGTCCAACGGTCACTGTGGATGACACGAATGCGAACCATGTGTACGCCGCATGGGCGAACAACACAGCCGCTAACAACGAGAACACCTTGGTGGCGGATTCTATTGATGGTGGTGTGAACTGGCGACCGCCTGTTACCATTAACACGAACGTCACGGCACGCCGGTTTATGCCGTGGGCCTGCGCCTCAGGTGGCAGTGCCTTCGTCACCTGGTACGACAGGCGAGCTGCCACAATAGCCAACAATGATTTGACCGACTATTTTGCGGCGAGCGCCGGCCTTTCCGGTCCCAACAACGACGAGTTCAAGATTTCAACGACCTCGGACCCACAGTGCAACCTGTGGCCGACTGGGCCCCGTTCCACCTGGGACTCGGAGAACTGTTCGGTTCAGCCCCAGCTTGCGGGCAATTGCAGCATCACCACAAACATACGCTGCGATTTCTCAACCCCGGCGTGCCCTGGTACGGAAACCTGCCAAACTGATGGATTCGGCACCAACCCCAAGTATGGTGACTATGATGGTAATGCCTGCGTCCTCGGACGTTTGTACACAGTGTTCGCGTCGGGGGCCGGTCTAAGCAGCGTCATGAATTCCTTCCAGTCCTTTGTGGTAACCTCGACGCCCACCACGCTCACCTACACTGGCGCTACTACTGGCGACTACCACGACGATGTCACTCTTTCCGGTGTACTCACCCTCAGCGGAACTTCGGCGGGAGTGGCTAATCAAACCATCACATTCACCATCGGCGCTCAGAGCTGCACAGGTATCACCGACGCCACCGGCGCGGCCTCGTGCGATCTCACGCTCAATCAGGTTCCCGGTCCCTACACGCTGACCGCGACCTTTGCCGGCTCTGGTCTCTTCCAGCCGAGTAATACATCCGCGCCATTCACTATTACCAAGGAGGAGACTACTCTGAGCTATACGGGCGATACGGTCATAGCCAATAACACAACGGCGCATCTATCGGGTGTTCTACTCGAGGACGGCACGGTACCCATCGCTGGTCGCACTGTTGTCTTTACCTTGGGAACGGGCGCCACCGCGCAGAGTTGCAGCGGGGTAACAGACGGTGCGGGTGTCGCCGCCTGCGACATCTTCCCGGTGAATCAGCCCTTCGCCGCGGGCGTTGTCACTGCGACCTTTGCCGGCGACGCTTTCTACTTGCCGTCCTCCGCCTCGGCAGCCACGATCATCTTTGCGTTCCTCGATCACGGTTCCTTCGTGGTTGGAGACGAGACAGACACAGGGTCCGTCGAGTTCTGGGGCCACAGTTGGTCCCGTGACAACGTGCTGAGTGGTGGGCCTGCCCCCAACAGCTTCAAGGGTTTCGCTGCCGCCATAAGTACGAACCCGCCTGCTTGCGCTGACACTTGGACCTCCAGGCCGGGCAATAGCTCGAGACCGCCGGACACGCTGCCACCCGTTATGGGCGTAGTCGTTTCCAGCAGCATTACCAAGTCGGGTTCGACTATCTCAGGCGATGTACCGGAAATCGTTGTTGTCACGCCGAACCCGGGCTACGAACCGGATCCGGGCCATCCCGGCACGGGCACAGTGGTGGCAGAGTATTGTCCTCACGCATCGACTCCGCGTACACTGCGGCCTCGACCGACTCCACACCAGCGGCCTGCTCCGTAGCGGTACTTTGGTAGAGCGCGACCCTGCTGGGTTGTCAAAGACGGCAACGGTTTGGCAACGGACTTTTTCTACCTAAGCTAGGATCCGGATTTCTAATTCAAGAATGAAATTTTGCGCGTGTTTTCGCAGCGTTGCACACAGTTGCTGACGCTAGATAATTCGGTCATTTAGCTTTCGCAGTGCGTTGCGCAGAGTTGCGCGGTTTCGCAGCAAAACCTTGCCCGACCGTAGAACGGACCGTAGAAAATTTCGGCTTCCGCTTCTGAGTCATTGACCTGTAGAAAGCTGATGCTTCCACGCGCCAGCGATTCTTCTTTCACTGTTCACACGGCAATGCCAAAGTGATATAAGCTCAAAATGAAAGGGACAATTACCAAAAGTCTTTGTTGTGCCGCGTTTTTCCTCCTCCCGTTGTTCGCCATTACCTTGGTGATGCCTCGTGCATTGGGACAACGAGATAGGCGAAGTTTCAGTCACAAAACTCCGAAGGCGCCGTCGCATTTGGACGACGGAACGTGGACGATCACAGGCAGCCTTAACACCGGACGTTTTCTGCACACGGCAACCTTACTGCCGAGTGGGCTCGTCCTGGTTGCTGGAGGAATCGATGGCGCTAGCGTTACTCCCAGCGCGGAGCTGTACGACCCGGCAAGTGGAAATTGGACTGCCACCGGCAATCTCAACACCGAACGTTTTGTCCACACAGCAACCCTGCTGCCCAACGGGAAGGTGTTGGTAGCAGGTGGGGATAGGGGTTTCAATGCTTCCTCGAGCGCGGAGCTGTACGATCCGGTAACCGGAACCTGGACCGTCACCGGCGACCTAAACGAAGCACGCGACGCTCACACGGCTACCTTGCTGCCCAACGGCAAGGTCCTTGTTACCGGGGGACAGGATAGCACCTCGTTTGCTTCCGCAACCGCGGAAATGTACGATCCGCTTAGCGGGACGTGGACGGTTACCGGCAGCCTCAACACCGCCCGCGATGAGCACACGGCAACCTTACTGCCGAGTGGGCTCGTCCTGGTTGCTGGAGGAATTGATGCCGCTGGTAGCATTACTCCCAGCGCGGAGCTGTACGATCCTGCGAGCGAGACCTGGACTGTCACCGGCGACCTAAACACAGCACGCGACGCTCACACGGCTAACTTGTTGCCCAACGGCAAGGTCCTTGTTAGCGGGGGGCAGGATAGCAGTTTCACCGGTTCCTCTAGCGCGGAATTGTACGATCCTGCGAGCGGGACCTGGACTGCCACCGGCAACGTCAATACTGGACACGAATTTCACACAGCGACATTGCTGGCCAACGGCATGGTCCTTGTTACAGGGGGATTTGATAGCGGCCCAGATATTTCTGCGAGCGCGGAACTGTACGACCGGACCAGCGGGACCTGGACGTTTACCGATAACCTCAACATCGCGCGCGCCGAGCACACAGCGACGTTGCTACCAAACGGAATGGTTCTGGCTGCGGGAGGTCAAACGTCAAACACCAGCGCGGAACTGTATAGCGGGCCCACTCCTCCTCCCGGTTGTACTGTAACCAGCACCACCTGTGGACGCATTATTGTGGGCACTGCGCCAACGGATTTCACGGTCAATCTTAGTGATCCCGCAGACCCAACCACTGTCCAAGCGAGTGATTTCACTGTTAATGGAACCCCGGCGGACAACGATATCATCATTAATGGTGACCTAAGCATAACCTTCCACTTCAACACCTCACCTGTGGTCGGGGGCCAAAACACCATGCATATTCCGGCTGGTGCTTTTAACTGCGGCCAAGGGCCGGTGCAGGAATTTACGTGCACATTCTTTTACAGGGTGCCAGGGGCTACTCCGCCTCCAAGGCCGCGTCCCACTCCGCACCCTCGTCCGACGCCGCTGTGACATACTGCTGTGGCTTATCCCTTTCTCGTTAGACGTAATCGCCGCCTGGGGCAAAGGTTGCCTTTTGCCGAAAAATTTCCGAGGACCGTTACCAGTTTAGACGTTTGACCGGTTGCATCGATGACCTCGGCCCCCCCGGAGTCCTAAACCATTTTTCGTGCCGTAGAAAAAGACCGTGAATCACTTTGCACGACTTGCGCTAGAAAATTCTTTGAGAGACGCTCTGTTATCGCCCCTTGTGTAAAGCTGCGATGGTGCGATCGGCTTCCCTTATCTGCGCCGCCACTCGGGCCGCAATCTCAATCGAAACAGAACCAGTGAGAGCGTCGTTCTCGAGCGGGTTCACGGCTGCTTTTCATCGCAGAGTTTTTGAAAGGCAGGATCCGCACGTAAAGGGTCCCAGATTGGATCGAGCCTTAGAAGTTCCGGCGTGACGGGCGCTGGACTATAAAGCCAGCCACCATACGGCGTTTGTAACAACTGCGTGAGAATTGAGATCGCGCGGTCATTCTCGCCGATGATCATCTCAACTAGCGCCAGGTTCTCTTCGAAGCCGGGGCCGGATAGTCGATCTTTGCTACTCGGCACAAGCGTGATTGCATGCTGCGCTTCGTTGAGGGCTGAACCCTTCTCGTCAAGCGTGGCGTAAGCCACGGCCAGGCCTGCCGCAACAAAGGCGTTGTCTGGTTGATCCTTGCTGAGCGGCTCAAGCGTGTTGCGAGCCTGCTCAGCGGCAGCTTTTGCTGATGCGGCGTCGCCAGCTACGCGGTGGAACAACGCTAGCCCCACCTGGTTGTTGCCCTTCTCAATCCCAAAAGCAAAGTGGAGTCGAGCTTGTCGGGCTTGCACGAACCGGGTGGACTCGGTTTGATTTCGCTCAAGCCTGAATTGGGCCAGCTTGATCCGAACAGCTAGGTCCGAATTCGTTTGTGCGTTTACCTGGACCAGTAATTTAGCGGCTTCTGGCAGGTTACCTTCTGCCTGGTAGATGCTGGCTTTTAACGCCATTACAGATAACTCATTAGGAAGGATATCCAGTGCCCGATCGTAGAGCTTTAGCGCTGTCGGGAATTGCCGGAGCGAGGCGTGAGTCCATGCCACTTCAGTTAGTAACGCCGTGTTCCGCGGATCTAGGGCGAGGCCCCGTTCCCAATAGGCAACACTTTCATCCCAATGTCCCTCGCGCCGTGCAATTGCCCCAAGGGCGTATAAGACCTGGCTGTTACCTGGCAACATTTTGCTGACGCGCCCGAAGGTGGCTTTGGCCAGCCCGTAATCGTGCAGCACCCAATATTGATAATAACCCAGGAAGAGGAGGGTTTCGGGCGAGTTCGGCTGCAGTTTCTGCGCATGCTCCAAAGCCTCTTTGGCCGCATCGCGGCGAACGGCAGTTGTGTCGCCGCGGTTAAAGTAAAGAAGCGCGTGCCCACCAGAAAGTCGCGCCCAAGCGAGCGCAAAATTCGGGTCAATCTGCACGGCCAGCCCATAAAAATCGATGGCTTTAAATAGGGCATCGCTCGAGTAGTTGCTACGTGCTTCAAAAGCAAGCCCGCGTAAATAAGCATCGTAAGCTTCCGGATTGTTTGTAGGGTTGGCAGCCAACGCTTGCTCTTCACCACCAGTCAGCGTCGCTTGCAACGACTCCGCTATTCCCTTCGCGATCTCGCTTTCGACGGCAAAGATGTCACTTAACTTTCGATCATACGTCTCGGCCCAGAGCTGCGAGCCCGTTTGCGCGTTAACCAAGTGAACATTGACCCTCACCTGATTGCCTGCTTTCTGAACGCTACCCTCAAGGATGTTCGCTACGCCAAGCTGCTTCGCGATCTCAGGCAAATTTTCAGGCGCGCTTTTATAATGCTGCGTGGATGTCCTGGAAATGATCTTCAGATCGGCGATCTTCGATAAGCGCGTCAGAATCTCGTCCTGGATGCCGTCGGCAAAGTACGCATTCGCTTTGTCTTCGCTCCGGTTTTCGAATGGAAGCACGGCGATGCTCTTCTCGGGAACTGGTAACTCGACTGTGGTAAGCGGTCGTCTATAACGAAAAAGGAGAAAACCGATCACGGCGATCACAGCCAGCAGACTCACGACGCCTAATGACAGCCATCTGAATGCGGCCCGTTTTCTTCGTGCAGCAGCAGCGACACGCGCCGCCTTCAGTTTTTCCGGCACTGCCGGGTTCCCGAGCTCGGCAGTGTACAGATTCACCACGGAGACGCGAACGCCATGTTTTACTTCGCACTCGCCAAGTTCATGCAGGTGCGGCTGCCAGTGAGGGTATTCCTCGAGATCTTCAGCAACGTGTTTCGAGAGCAAGATGTGTCCGCCATCGCCGCAGTCCATGACCCGCTGTGCGATATTGATGCCGGCGCCAGCCACGTTCGCTTTTCCGGTTGCGTCGATGACCCCGCTGACCGGTCCACTGTGTATGCCCATTCGCAATTGAAGTTCCGGATGCTTCTTGAGTCCGCGGCTTATTTCCAACGCGCATTCAACCGGCTCTTCCGGGCTATGATAAAAAACCAGCGTGATGCCGTCGCCTGTTGGGATTTTAATCAAGCGAGCCGCCGTTTCCGCGGCTTGGAATTCATCCGTACCTCGGACAATCTCGTTTAACCGCTCGACTACGGCTCGTTGCAGATGGATCGGCAGCTTCGAGTAACCGACAATGTCTGTGAACAACACATGCGCGATTTCCAGCTGAATTTCCTTTTTAATCTCGGCGGCCATACTGATTCAGGTGGAAACGCCCGTCCCAAGGACACTCGCAACTAACGTGCCGATAGTCGAGCGCGAAGGTCGCCTCCAGAAATCGCTGCGCACCGCAACGGTATCTTGCCCATTCCATTCAATCACTCTATTCTTCTCGATCGTCGTCCCCCACAGTTTCAACGGAGAGAATAAAAAGGATTTCTCATTGAAGAACTTATTTGGGCCTGTAGCTCAGCGGCGGAGCAGGGGACTCATAATTCAAGGATGAGCGTTTACACACGTTTTCACGATGGTGCATACCGTCGCTGACGCCAGGTAATTCAACGGTTAGGCGTTCGCACTCCTTTGCGCAGAATCGCGCAGAATTGCAGCAAAATTTTCACTGACCGTAGAAAACGACCGTAGAAAATTCCTACAAACGGAGGCGCGTTTTTAAGCCGCTCTGCTTGCCCGTTTATATCGCGTGCCACAGAACAGACTGGCGTATTGCATTGCGGACCTGCGTTAGCGTGTCGTCGCGCTGTCGTTAGGGAACAGAGCGGATGTGGCGAAATGGCAGACGCAACGGACTTAAAATTGGCCACATCAAATCGGCCGCACCTTGCGTGGGTAGATCAGCCAAATTTGCCAATATCTGCTGCATATCAGGCGGCGGCGAGAAATAGGCTCAGTCTTGCACAAATTCTTGCACACGGACGCAATCTCCAATGCAATCGATTTCACCAATTTCTTCAGCCGCTCACATCACGCTGTGATGCGCGTTTACGATTTCGGTGGATCGAACTTCCCTCTCCAGAGATTCGCGGGGCAAACCATGCGGGGGACCACTTGAATCTAGTGTTGTAGGGACAGCCAGCCGCCGGTTGCCTGAATCGGCGTCGGATCACTCCCAAGGCTCACCCATGCGGCAAGCGCGCGCGAATGAGAACCGCCGCTGTTTTCATCCGGCTTAAATTCAGCGCGCAGCGAGGAACCTTGCAGTGGAGACTGGTGATGCACGAGCGCCACGAAGTCGTGGGTAAGTTTGCGACCAGCGTTTTCACCGCGGGCAACATCTGAGGTCACGCCAAAGCCGAGGAAAGCAACATGTGCGATTGCTTGTCCGGTCATCGGCTTTGTCGAATTAAACGTGACGACAAAATTGTCGCCACCGCTGTTCTGCGAAACCGTTAGCGCGCCTGGTGTTTCGTTCGATTCGCGCGCCAGCATATCTGTGCCCGACCATTGCCACTCACGTCCGTTTAGGACGAATTCGGGAGTGTAAACTGTATTGCTCCTCCAATCCGCCGCATAGGTGTGCTGCCGCTGCGTAAATTCAACCGAGGCGAGCCGATCCTTCCAGCCGAGATTATCCCAGTAGTTCACATGAAACGCGACCGGCACAAATGTCTTCCACAAAGACGGATGCGTCGTAAGCTTTGAAAGTGCTCGCTCGGCCGGCGGGCAACTGCTGCAACCTTCCGAGGTGAAGAGTTCCACGAAACTCACACGCTTTTCGCCGCTCTCGAAACGCAATTGATCTGCGCGTGCGCTGCCGGAAGTCACAGCAACAACAGCGAACATGAGGAGAATTCGCCATCTGGTGGGATTCGTTTTCATATTGGCGTTTACTTTCTGTTTTGGTGCCGTCGCGCGTGTACGCTTGGGCGTTTAGCTCTTGTAGTCGGCAAGATGCACCGAACCTTACAGATAGCTCGCGAGTGCAGCCTGGAGACGCTGCTTTGCCTGCGGTGAAATGGCTTCGGCGCTACAGGCAGGCGAGTGTTCAGCAAAACTCTCTGAAACGCGCTTAACAAAGGCGATCTGTTGCAGGTAACGTTCACACCAAACGCAGATGCCATAATGGAGTCGCATGCGGACGCGCGTGCCAAGCGGAAGCTTGTGATCCATCGACCGCGAAATCAATCGCGTCATGTTATGGCAATCCGGCGTATGCCGCGCAATCGACAGGATTACCCAGCGAGGGAGCTGGCCTACCAATTGTCGTTTCAATCCAAATTGTAAAGTCGCACGGCTCGGCGAAACCTTACATTCACGAGGGTTAGATCGCCGTTCTCGCCTGGTTACGGATTGTTAAGAACCCGCTTTAAGCGGAGCCTCGCTTCAGGCGAAAGCGCTGGCCCCTGGACTTCGCCTATGTGCTGTGGGAAGTGGCGAGCCGTTTCCCGCAAGTAGTGCAACTGCCTCATGTAACGTTCACACCAGCAACATGCAACGAAGTGCAATCGCAGTTTCCAGCGCGTTATCAGCGGCAATTCGTGGTCCATTTGTTCCGATAAAATGCGCACAACGTCACGGCATTTCGGTGTCGCTTCAGATACAATCCAGACGAGTATTTTCTGCAGCCATCCGTGCGGCTGAAGCAGAGACGTATCATCGGCCGGGCGCGGATTCGGAGTAGGTGTTTTCGTTGCCATTATTTCTCGCGATTAAACCAATTTATCTCAAGGCATTCGCGCAACGCCATTCGCGCACGATGGAGCATAACCCAGAGATTGCTTTCCGAAATCGAAAGCATCGAGCAAATCTCCTTGCTTTCGAGCTCTTCCATCTCCCGCAGCATGAAAACATTTGCGATCCGCTCCGGGAGTTTGTCAAGGCAGTTGCGCATCGTTTGCCAAAACTCAGCGCGATGCAGCACTTCATCAGCTTCAGGTTTCCATTCCTTCGGCCCTTTCACGTGCACCCAGTAACCTTCAGGGACGAACTTCTCCGAGAATTCATCGGCAAGTGATTCCAAGTCCGTGAAAGAGGTTTCGCGCCCGAGCTCCCGAAAATAATCACTGATTTTGTGTTTCAAAATTCCGAATAGCCAGCTGCGCTCGGAGGATTGACCGGCGAACTTTTCGCGGCTGCGCATCGCCGAAAGTAATGTCTCTTGAACCAAATCTTCCGCGACTTCGCGCCTGCGCACGCGGACAAGCGCGTACCGAAAAAGCAGGTCGCCGTGCTCGTCGACCCAGCGCTCGGGATTTGTTTGGCCTCGGCCCCGCATCGCCGCGATGATCGCCGCGGGCGATTCAGCGGGACCCGATGAGAACGGTGCGCCACCAGGCTGCTCCATATCTGGTCGCTAACACGATTTTGAAATGAGGGAAAGCGCGAAGGCATCACGCTCACTGGCTGTAAGGAAATGCGCAACCACACGACACATATAATAAACAAACAAACTTGGAGGTTTACCCGTGCTCGATCTGCCTGTTCTGCTACTGCTGATTCTCGTGCTGGTCGTCCAACACTCGCGAGTATGAAAGATTTCACGCCAAACGTCGACGAATGGACGACTGAAGCGCATTTCGCAAGTCTGCGCGCCGAAGTGTCTAAGCTTCGACAGCTTGAGCACGTCAACCGCCCCTAAAGAGCTGTATGGGCGACAGAAAATCACGCGTGCTTATTCTCGGCGGCGGCTTCGGCGGACTTTATGCCGCTCTGGAATTCGAGAAGCGCAACGATCCACGCTTCGAAATCACGGTCGTTAATCGCGAGAACTTTTTTCTCTTTACGCCGATGCTGCATGAGATCGCGGCCAGCGATCTGGATTTGACCAACATCGTCAATCCTATCCGAAAAATGATCCGCCGCGTGAATTTTTTCTGTGGCGAAGTGGATAAGATCGACATCGAGAGCAAGCAAGTGGTGGTTTCGCACGGCTTCCATCGACACTCACACACGCTCGAATACGACCATCTCGTTCTCGCGCTCGGGTGTGTAACGAACTTCTTCAATCTTCCGGGCGTCGCCGAACGGGCCCTCACGATGAAGTCCCTCGGCGATGCAATTCAATTGCGCAATCGCCTGATCGCGCACCTAGAGGAAGCTGACACCGAATGCGCGCGAGCGGAACGTCCCCCGCTATTGACGTTCGTTGTTGCTGGCGGCGGGTTTGCCGGTGTCGAAACCGTCGCGAGCATAAACGATTTCTTGCGCGACGCGATTCCATTCTACCCCAATCTCAAAGAGGAGATGCTTCGGGTCGTGCTGGTTCATCCTGGCGAATTCATCTTGACGGAACTTGGGGAAAAGCTCGGTCGTTACGCCGACAAAAAGGTGCGCGCTCGTGGCGTAGAGATTTTCTCAAAATCAAAAGTTGCGGCGGTAAGGCCGCGCGAGATCGAACTGAGCAACGGAGAGAAGATCGTCAGTTCTACATTGGTTTGGACAGCAGGTACGTCGCCAAATCCGATCCTGGATCTTGTCGCGTGTGCCAAGGAACGCAGTCGGATCAAAGTGAATAAGTATCTCGAGGTGGAGGGTTGCAACGGCCTTTGGGCGCTGGGCGATTGCGCCCTGGTCCCGGATCCCGCCACGGGCGACTATTGTCCGCTGACTGCGCAGCACGCGTCGCGCGAAGGGAAAGTTCTCGCGTATAACATCGTCGCAAGCGTCTCCGGAAAACCGAAGAAACCGTTCAAATTCAAAACGCTTGGCTTGCTCGCAGCGATCGGTCGCCGGACCGGAGTGGCGCGGATCCTTGGCGTAAATTTCTCCGGATTTCTTGCCTGGTTTCTGTGGCGCGGCATTTATTGGAGCAAACTACCACGCGTGGAAAAGAAGGTGCGTGTGGCGATCGATTGGGCGCTGGATGTCTTTTTCTCCAAAGACTTCGTGCAGTATCTCGATCAACGCGCGCTGGCCACATCGCAAACTGAAACCGGGGCGGCACCGTGGAATCGCAACCAACCCCCAATCCAACCAAAAACAACAAACGCGTCGCGGCATAAGGAACCAGTTGAATTCCTTTCAACGTTGGCAACTCGCGCGGCGGCGAGAATGCCTCTAGCGCCATGAACACAACTTCTGAATCAACCGCAACGCGATCCTTTCTCGCTGCTCTTCTCTCGGCTCGCTTGCCGGCGTATTCGCCGATGTTGCGATGCTTGTTTAGTATGTCCGGAGCATCAGACTTGTGCTATCGGAGATGCGCGGGCAGAGGCTCGCCCATTAATTTCGTGAATCGACTTAGCGGATGAATACGCATAACGAAATGCCGATCGGGAAAGCGCTCACGTCCGGCTTGCTGGCTGGCTTGGTCGCTGGAATTGCCATGGCCGTCGCGATGCTGGTGCTGGCGTGTCTTCAAGTGGCAACTCCGCTGACAATAATCGGTGACCGGCTTTCGGTTTTTATTCCGGTGGGCCCGTTTCTGTCGATCATGGGCCGCGTTGGCGGTTACAATCATCTCAAGGAACTCGGTGTCGGCTCGACAATTGCGGGCCAGCTTCTGGTTGGCGTCCTTGGAGGCGCAATCTTCGGCTTGGTCATGCGGCGTCAGCCATGGCGCAACGTGACCGGTTGGACGATCTCGGTGTTCGTTGTGCTGCCGATTGTCGTAGTCGCTATCGCCCTCTGGCCCGTGCTTGGCACGAATTACCGAGGATTACCGATTAATGCAGCGAGGTTTGTAACGCTTCTCGGCTTCGCCCTCAGCGTAGTTGTATTTGAGCGGACACTTGTCCTTGGGTTCCAATTCATGGCCGGCGAAAAAGCGCAAGCAGGAGACTACGAGTTCACGCCGGCAATTGGCCGGCGCGCCGTTGTTTTCGGCGGCCTTGGTCTCCTCATTGCGGGCGGCGGCGGCAGTTTGCTACGAAGGCTCTATCGTGAGGCAACTTTCAGTTACGACGGCACGCAGTACAAAGGGCCGGGCGTGCAACCTGTCACGCCTAACAAGCTGTTTTACTGTGTGACCAAGAATGTGATCGATCCACGTGTCGATATTCATCTGTGGCGTCTTGAAGTAAATGGTCTCGTGCAAAATCCGGCGACCTATCGTTTCCAGGATTTGAAAGGGTTCCCTGTTATCGAACAGGAAACCACGCTGATGTGCATCAGCAATGGACTCGATGCCGGATTGATGAGCAACGCGAGGTGGAAGGGCATCGCGCTTCGTGACCTGATTGACCGGGCATCGCCGCGGTCGGA
>Ga0307471_100001118_pt1 | contig 14509 bp, 11 predicted proteins | sample atmos_gasesAM3C__2_FD_204566 | JGI IMG/M metagenome (GOLD analysis project Ga0307471, IMG submission 204566) | Hardwood forest soil microbial communities from Morgan-Monroe State Forest, Indiana, United States - atmos_gasesAM3C_515 | ecosystem: Environmental > Terrestrial > Soil > Temperate... | reverse complement strand
GCGGCGGCGGCCGTCGCAGTGGTGGGGCCCGGTGCCGGGACCGTGCCCGACGCCGTGGCCGAGGGCGCTGGCGTGGTCGCTGCCGCCGGCGATGCGAGCGGCGCACGGCAGGGGGCGACGGTTGTCATCACCGCGATGCCCTCGTTGCCGAGGCGGCGCAGCACGCCGCTCTCGATGTCGGCCCGCTCGCTGCCGCGCGTCGACTCGAGCTGACTCGCGGTTTGGCTGATCTCGGAAACCCGCGCCTGCAGCTCCCGCTGCATCACCGCCTGCGCGGCGCGCTCGCCCGCGGTGAGCCACTGGGAGAGCGCGAACCCGCACACACCGGCTGCGCCGATGACGGCCAGCAGGAGGATGAGCTGCAGGCGGTTGCGGCGTCGCGATGCGGCCGACGAGCGGCCGGCAGCCTCGCGCAGCAGCGCGGAGCGCAGCTGCACCAAGGACGCCGACAGCGTCGCGGTTCCCGCGATGATGGCGGCGAGCACTGAGTCGGGTATCGACATGGGCGCTTCCGCGGCAAGCTCTTGCGCCACGCTAACACGGCCGGTCGCCCGGCAGCCGCGCGGGCGCGCTCCTCATCCAAAAACCGCGATGCGCATCACACCGGACCGTACCTGGCGATGGGACGGCGTTCGCCGCTCGCCTGCACAGCGAGCCAGCGCTCGAGCGGGCCCAGGTCAGCCTGCAGGAAGTGAAGACCGAGCTTCGAGCGCCGCCAGAGTATGTCGGCAGCGGTGTGCGCAAACTCCTCGCGGCAGAGGTATTCGACCTCGCGCTCATGGAGCTGGGGCAGCAGCTCTTCACCGAGGTCGGTGACGGACGCGGCGGCGCCGAGCAGCGGCTCGATACGCGCGCCGTAGGCATGTGCGTAGCGCCGCCGCAGGCCCGCCGGAAGCCATGGGTAGCGCCGCTCGAGCGTGCGCAGAAACACGGCGAAACTGCCCTGCGGCAACTCGCCGCCGGGGAGCACCGCCGCCGCAGTCCAGGGCGTGGCTCGTAAACCGAGCGGCTGCGCGAGCAGGTTGACGGCATCCTCGGCGAGGCGACGGTAGGTGGTGATCTTTCCTCCGAAGACGGAGAGGAGCGGCGCGGGTTGCCGCTCGAGCTCGAGCGCGTAGTCGCGGGTCACGCGCATCGGATCGCTCGATTCATCTTCGAGCAGCGGACGCACGCCGGAGTAACTCCAAATGACGTCGGCCGGGCCGATCTGCCGGCGGAAATAACGGTTGATAAGGGCGCAGAGGTACGCGACTTCGGACGTGTCGATGCGCACCACGGCCGGGTCCCCGTGAAAGTCGACGTCGGTCGTTCCGATGAGAGTGAAGTCGTGCTGGTAGGGGATGGCGAAGACGATACGCCGGTCCTCGTTCTGGAATACGTACGCGAAGCGGTGCTCGAAGAGCTTCGGCACCACCAGATGGCTGCCCTTCACAAGGCGCAGCTGGTGCTGCGCACGACCGGGCACGGCCGCGGCGAGGAAGCGACTCGCCCACGGGCCGGTGGCGTTGACGACTGCGCGGGCGCTCACCGTGCGCTCGCCGCCCGCACTGCGCAGTGTGCCCTGCCAGCTGCCGCCGCTTACGGCGAGCCGCTCGCAGCGCGTGCGCGTGAGGATCGTGGCACCGCGCATCTGCGCATCGAGCGCGTTGAGCACGACGAGCCGTGCGTCATCGACCTGCCCGTCGGAGTACACGAAGCCGCGCCGGTAGGGCGCCTGCAGGGGCTCGCCGGCGATGTGGGTGCGCAGATCGATCGCCCCGGAGGCCGGCAGGCGCTCCCGCGAGGCGAGATGATCGTAGAGGAAGAGTCCCGCGCGAATCATCCACGCCGGGCGCAGGTGTGCGGCGTGCGGCATCACGAAGCGCAGCGGCCGCATGATGTGTGGAGCCGCGGCGAGCAGCACTTCGCGCTCCCGCAGCGCCTTGCGCACGAGCGCGAAGTGGTACTCCTCGAGGTAACGCAGCCCGCCGTGGATGAGCCCGGTGCTCGCCGAAGAGGTATGCGAGGCAAGATCGTCCTGCTCGCACAGAATCACCGACAGGCCGCGGCCGGCCGCGTCACGCGCGATGCCGGTGCCATTGATCCCCCCGCCGACGACCAGCAGGTCACAGCCTGAGGGCGCCGCGCCGCTCATGGCTGCCGGGGTTTCCGCGAAATCGCGCATCTGGCTCACCCGGGGCGGCGGGCAGGATTTTCCGGCGCGGCCTTCACGGAGTGGTGTGGCGCGGCGCCTGCCGTCGGTAGTAGTCCGGATAGTCGGCGGAGAGTCCCTTGAAGCGGCGGTGAATCCACAGGTACTGCTCGGGGACGAGGCGCACCTGCGCCTCGATCATGCTATAGAAGCGCGCGGTGTCGGCGACCGCGCACTCGCTCGGGAAATTCTCGAGCGGCGGATGGATCACGCCGAGGTATCCCTGCGTGCCGGGCAGGCGCCGGAAGAAATAGGGCAGTACCGGAGCGCCGGTCATGCGCGCGAGGCGCGAGGTGAGCGTGTTGCTCGCCGCGGGGATGCCGAACAGCGGCACCATCTCGGCGCCCTTCTTGCGGTAGCTCTGATCGGGCGCATACCAGACGCACTCGTTGTGCCGCAGCGCCGAGATGAAAGCGCGGATGTCGTCCCGCGGGATACCGTGAGCACCATAGGCCGCGCGAAAGCGCTCGAAGGCGTACGCGATCACCTCGTTCTTCGGCGGCCGGTACAAAAAGCCGGCCGGCGTCACGGTGACGAGCGCGCGACCGGCCATCTCCATGGAGGTGAAATGCGCGGTGAGCACTATCGCGCCTCGTCCGCGTGCGAGCGCCGCGTGCAGGTGCTCGGCGCCCTCGATGCGCAGCAGCTTCGCGAAGCGCTCCGGCCGCGACCACCAGACAAAGGGGATCTCGAGCAACGCTACACCGAGGCTTGCGAAATGTTCCTTGAGCAACCGCTCGCGTGCTACCGGTGGCAGCTCCGGCATACACAGCTCGAGATTGCGCCGCGCGGTGGCGACGAAGCCGAGCAGCAGATAGCGCAGCACCGTGCCGAGCCCGCGGCCGACGCGCACGATGGCGGTGAAGGGCAGGAGCGCCAGCAGGCGCAGCAGCCCGAGGCCCGCCCACGTGAGCCAATAACGTGGGCCGAGCAGCCGCAGTCGCATGGATAACCCCGTGAGCACGATCGGCGATTTCGGCGGCGAGAATACCCGATTCCAGGGCGGCAACTGTGGTCCAATGCGGCCCATGCAAACGGCACCCCGCAAACCAAACGCGTTGGTGGTGGCCGGGTTGACGCTCTTCGCCCTGGGCCTCGGTGCCGTGCTCTGGAAGCGGTTCCTGCCGCCGCCTTACCTGCTGTGGGCGCGCTTCCACCCGGCGCGCGAGATGGTCGCGGGAGGGAACAGCCCGCCTGCGCCGCGGGTGGCGCCCGAGACCGAGCAGCTCGATCCGACATCGCTCGAGGCGGCAGCCCGCTACGCCGGTGCACACCGCTCGCTCGCCCTCATCGTGAGCCGTCACGATCACATCGTGTTTGAGCGCTACTGGGCCGGCACGGGCTTCGACACACCGACCGATGCACAGTCCTTCACCCGGCTGCTCGCGGCGCTCGCCGCCGGTACGGCGTTTTCCCATCGGCTGATCGGCTGGCCCGATGAGCCGGTCGGCGCATTCGTCGGCGAGTGGAGCCATGACCCGCGTGGCGAGATCACGGTGCGCAACCTGTTGCAGATGTCGAGCGGACTTGCCGGCGGCCACGATGGTCGCAGCACCACCGATTTGACCGCGGCGCTGCTGCGTACCCCGCTCGCCCGCACTCCCGGCATCACCCGTGTGGAGCAGGCGAGCGATCCGCAGCTGCTCTCGCTGGTCATCGAGCGGGCGAGCCGGCAGCGCTACGCCAGCTACCTGTCGCAAGCGCTGTGGCGACGTATCGGCGCCGCCGATGCCTGGCTCACGCTCGACCGGCCCGGCGGCACCGCCCGGGCCGACTGCTGCATGCTCGCGCACCAGGGCGATTGGATCCGCATCGGCGAGCTGCTGCTGCGCGATGGCAACTACCGGGGCGATGAGGTCATCCGCCCAGACTGGGTGACCCTGATGCGCACGCCCGCCCGGTCGGATCCACTGTACGGCGCCTCCGTACGCGTGCGCTGGCCGGCCGTGCCCGGCCACGAGCCGCCCGCCGCGCACGATTTGTTCGCGGTCGAAGGAGAGGGCGGCAACCGGCTGTGGCTGGTTCCTTCGCTGCAGATCGCCATTTTGTGCACCGGGGCGGCGGGGGGACGCGATGCGGACTGGGACGAAAACCGTCTGCCGAACCTCGTCGTCCGCGCCGCGCGCGACTCACTGCCGCCGGCCGCGCAACCCGGGGCGGATATCTCGGCGCTCGTGCCCGGGCACTAGCTTCCGGCGGGTCGGTCCAGGTTGCCGCGACAACTCGCTGCGCTGTTCTGCTTCTGCGTCTTCGACACGCTCGGGTTCGGCATCCTGATCCCGCTGGTGCCGTACATGGCGGATCGCTTCGGCACCGCGCCGCAGTTCATCACGCCGGTGCTGGGGAGTTATTCGCTGTGCCAACTGCTCGCCGCGCCCTGGTGGGGACGCCTCAGCGACCGCTACGGCCGCCGCCCGGTCCTCATGAGCAGTCTCTCCGGCGCATGCGCCTCATACGTGCTGCTCGGTTTCGCCCACAACATCTGGTGGCTGCTCGCGTCGCGCATGCTCGCGGGAGCCATGGCGGGCAACATCGCCGCCGTGTTCGCCTACGCAGCGGATGTGAGTGCACCGGAGAAGCGCGCGGCCTCGCTCGGGGTGGTCGGCGCCGCCATCGGTATCGGCTTCACGCTCGGGCAGCCGATCGGCGGCCTGCTCGCCGGCGGCGACCCGCGCACGGCCAATTTCAGCCTCCCCGCGGCGGTCTCGGTCGGGACGAGTCTGCTGGCCATTCTGCTGGCGAGGTTCGTGCTGCCGGAAAGCCACAGCGCGGAGCACCGCCGGCTGCATCCGGATGAGCCGCGGGCAGGCGCCTGGCGGCTGCTCGCCGCGCGCAAAGCGCTCGCACTACTCGCGGCGGCGACGCTCATCGTGACCTACTCGCAGGCGATCCTCGAGTCGATCTTTGCCATCTGGGCGCTGCATCGCTACGGCTATGGGCCGCGGGTGGTCGGCTTCCTGCTGTTTGCGGTCGCGTTGCCGGCGTTGCTGATGCAGGGGGGGCTCGTGCGGGTGCTGGTACCGAGGCTCGGTGAGGGACGACTCGCGAGCCTGGGGGCGGTGGCTTACGTGGCGGGTCTGCTGTGCCTCGGCTATGCAGATACGCTCGCTGGGACCGTGAGCGGACTGCTGTTGTGCGGAGTCGGTCTCGGCGCCTATAACCCGAGCGCTTCGGCACTCGCCTCGAAACAATCGCGCGGGCACGATCGCGGGGCGGTGATGGGCGCGTACGTGGCGAGTGCCAGTCTCGCGCGCGTGCTCGGCCCGCTGAGCTCCGGAGCGCTGTACGCCGCGCTCGGGCCGGCGGCGCCCTTCCTCGTCGGCGCCTGCGTTACGCTGCCGGCGGCTTATCTGGTGCGCCGCGCGGCGAAGCTCACCTGACTGCCGGCCACCGCCGTCCTGATGACACTGTCGGCCGCGCGCAGCGCGTGCATCGCCAGCGGTCGTGCCGCGTCAGAACTCGATCTCGGTCTGGAAGATCGACACCGCCTGACCGCTGATCCATACACCGGCGAGCTCGCCGCCGGCGAATTCGAGCTCGACCTCCACGCGGCCGGGACGATGCAGCGAGTGTCCCTGCACGCCGCAAAAGCGCGCGCGCTCGCCGTTGCGGGCGAGGAGCCCGAGCCAGGCGAGGTAGGCGCCGAGCAGCCCGTGCGCGTTGCCGCTCACCGGGTCCTCGGCGATGCCGAGTGCCGGACAGAACATGCGCGCTTCGGTGAGGTGATCGGTGGCGTTGGAGACGAGCGTGAACACGAAGTAACCGCCGGCGCCGATCTGCGCCGAGAGCGTCGTCAGGCGGGCGAAGTCGGGCTTGAGCTGCTTCAGCGGCTCGGGCCCCCGTACCCCGATCAGCAGCCGCGTGCCGGCGGCACCGACGATGCGCGCCGGGATGTGCGTGTCGAGACTCTCGGAGGCGAGCGCCAGCGCATCGAGCACCGCGAGGCGTTCGCGGTCGTTCAGCTCGCGGCCGATCTGCGGCGGACTGCGGCGGATGGCGATGCGGCGGTCCTCGTCGCTCCCGCGCACCTCGACATCGACGATGCCGGCCTTCGATTTCTGCCGCTGCCAGCGTGGCGCCTCGTGCCGGCGTGACAGCACGTACTGCGCGGCGATCGTCGCGTGCCCGACGAACCCGGCCTCGCTGCGCGGAGTGAAGAAGCGCGCGCGCACCGTGTGGTCGTCGGCATCGGGCGCGAGGATGAAGGCGGTCTCGGCGTTGTTCAGCTCGCGTGCGATGGCGAGCATCTGCGCCTCCGAGAGCGCATCGGCGTTGAGCACGACTCCGGTCGGGTTGCCGGTGAAGGCCTCACGGGTGAAGGCATCGACCTGATGGACCTGGACCTTCCGCGTCATGTGCTCATCCGCCGTTTCCGCCCCGACCGGCCAATTCTAGTCCCCGGGGCCTGCGATGATAGCCGCAGCCTGCACCGGGCGCGCGCATGCAATACTGACGCCAACGTCGGTCGGAGGCGGCACTCATGGACATCGGTGTCGAGATCAGCCTATATCCCCTGAAGGCGGACTTCGTTCCCGCGATTCACGAGTTCCTCGAACACCTGAGCCGTGCCCGGGAGTTGCGTGTCGTGACGAACAGCATGAGTACGCAGGTGTTCGGGCCGTACGATGCGGTGATGCAGCTTCTGCGCGATGAGCTGCGCAACACGTTCGAGGCTCTGTCGGGAGCGAAAGACAAGGCCGTGTTTGTGATGAAGGTCCTCGGGCCGCTGCCGCCGGCGTGACGCCCGCGCCGGTGCTCCTCTGGCGGCCCGCGGGGCGAAGCGGCAAACTATCAGATCCCGGGCACTCTCGCCGCAAACCATTCACGCTTCTTTCGGGTAGGGGACAGCATGGCGCTCTTGCGAGTCGTGGATCGCGACGGAGTCGAGCACGAGGTCGAGGCCAAGACCGGACTCAAGGTGATGGAGAACCTGCGCGAGCTCGATTATGGCGTTGCGGCGATCTGTGGCGGCATGTGCTCGTGCGCGACCTGTCATGTGTACGTCGATCCGGACTGGCAGTCACGGTTGCCGGCGATGATGTCGGATGAGCGCGAGCTGCTCTCCGAGCTCACCCATTACCAGGACAACTCGCGCCTGTCCTGCCAGTTGGAGTTCACGCCCGAGCTCACCGGGCTGCGGGTGCGCATCGCACCCGACGAGTAGACCATGTCCGCCCCCGCAGTGCAGGTCGAGACCCGCGGCGCAGTCGCGCTGGTCACCCTCAACCGTCCAGAGAGCGGCAACGCGCTCAACCTCCAGCTGGCGATGGACCTGCTCGCGGCCGCGATGACCTGCGCCCGCAACGCCGCGGTGCGCGCCGTGGTGCTGAGCGGCGCCGGCAGGCATTTCTGCTTCGGCGGGGATCTGCGGGCCTTCTCTACGCGGGCGCCCGGGGGCGATGACTACATTCGCGAGCTCACGACCTACCTGCACGCCGCGATCTCGCAGTTCGTGCGCATGGACCCACCGGTGATCGCTGCCGTGAATGGCACCGCGGCGGGCGCCGGGGTGGGACTCGCGGCGATGGCGGATCTGGCGCTGTGCGGGCGGAGCTCGAAGTTCAACCTCGCCTACACCCAGGCGGGGCTCACGCCCGATGCCGGTACCACCTTCCTGCTGCCGCGCATGCTGGGCCTCAAGCGCACCATGGAGCTGCTGCTGCTCAATCGCGCCCTGCCGGCCGAGGAGGCGCTCTCCTGGGGGCTCGTCAACGAGGTAGTGGCCGATGAGCAGCTGCTGGCGCGCGCGCTCGAGATGGCGGAGCTGCTCGCGCACGGCGCAAGCGGCGCTTTTGGAGCCACCAAGCGGCTCATCGCGCACTCGCTCGGAGCGCTCGAGTCGCAGATGGTGCTCGAGAGCGAGACCATTGCCCGTCACGCCGTGGGCGAGGAGGGCCGGGAAGGGGTGAGCGCGTTTCTCGAGAAGCGCAGGCCGCGCTTCCCGCAGAGCGAGCCGCGCTGAGGGCGCGTCACGCTCATGAGCTTCACCGTACTGGTGCTCGCCGCGGCGCTCGCGCTGATCGCGCTGCGCATCTACTTCAAGCTGCGCACCACGCGCAAGCTGCGGGCCGAGTCCTGGGACGAGCAGGTGATCGGGCGTCTGCGCTCACAGGGCTACGCTCCGTTCAAGGACTACCGGGTGGACTTCTTTCTCGCGCTGCCGGACGAGGCGGCCTGCCAGGGGGCGCGCACGCGGCTCGAGCCCGAGTTCAGCGTCGACGTGAAGCCGCTCCAGAACGATCCCGAGCTCGCCTACAGCCTGCACGCAACCAAGACCATGCGGCTCGTGGTGCCGGACATGCAGGAGATCAGCCGACGCCTCACCGCGCTCGCCACCGAGCTTCACGGGCGGTATGACGGCTGGGCGGCCTAGCTGTGCAAAAGCTCAGCGCTTCTCGGTCTGGCGTTTGACCGCTTCGGTCGCGGCGGCGATGGCGGCAGGGTTGCCGAGGTAGCGCCGGTCACGCGGCCGGAGCTCGGCGTCGAGCTCGTACAGCAACGGGACGCCGGTCGGAATGTTGAGCTCGGTGATCTCGCTGTCGGCGACCTCATCGAGCATTTTCACCATCGCGCGCAGACTGTTGCCGTGCGCCACTACCAGCGCGTTGGATCCCTTGCGCAGCTCGGGCGCGATGCGCGCGTGCCAGAACGGCAGCACGCGCGCCAGTGTGTCCTTCAGCGACTCGCTCGCGGGCAGCGCCTGCGGGTCGACCGCCGCATAGCGCGGATCGAAGCGCGGATGGCGCCGATCGTCGCCGCCGAGCGGCGGCGGCGCGACATCGTAGCTGCGCCGCCAGATCTTCACCTGCGCCTCGCCGTGCTGTGCCGTCATCTGTGCCTTGTCGAGCCCTTGCAACGCGCCGTAGTGCCGCTCGTTGAGCCGCCAGGAACGCTCCACCGGGATCCACATGTGGTCCATCTCATCGAGCATGATCCACAGCGTACGGATGGCACGCTTCAGTACCGAGGTGAAGGCGATGTCGGCGGCGATTTGCTCCTTGAGCAACTCCTGTCCGGCCTGGATCGCCTCGACGCGGCCCTGCGCGGAGAGGTCCACGTCCGTCCAGCCGGTGAACAGGTTCTCGAGATTCCAGACGCTCTGGCCGTGGCGGACCAGTATCAGCTTGCCGGGCACGGTCGGCTCCTGCGGTCGCTGCGCTGTGACATCAGTTGGCGAGCTTGCGCAACGCCTCGACGCCCACGGTGAGGGTGGCGAAGTCAGCGGCTTCCGCGGCGCGCATCTCGGCGACCGTACGTTGCCAGTGGGCGAGCTCCTTGCCGCCCGAATCGATCCAGGCGGTGACGCGCGTGGGGGCGCTGCCGCGGCTCTTGTGGTCGAGCACGCGCTCGGCGAGCCGCCGGTGCACGCGCAGCGCCGCATCACGCAGCCCGGTGCGCGCAGCCGCTTGCCAGGGGCCCTCGACCAGCAGCTTCTCGATGCGTGCCTGCAGCCAGTCGCAGCCGACGCGCGAGCCCACCTCGAAGTACACGCGCGCGGCCTCGAGCACGCTCACGCGGTGGCGGGCGCCGATCTCGACGACGTCGAGCGCGGCGTTGAGCGCATCCAGGCTGGCGATGCGCCCGGCGAGCGCCGCAGGGAGGCCCGCCTCGGTGTAGGTCTTGCGCCCTTCCTCGAAGCGCGCGAGCTCCGCGCCCGTGAGCACCTCGGGTGTCGCGGATTCGAGCTGCTGCACGCCGCTGCGGAACTCGGCGACTGCGGCATCCACCTGCAGCCCGCCGGGGCGCGTGGTGAGCAGCCAGTAGGTCGCGTGCCGCAGCAGCCGGCTCGTCTGGAAGGCAGCCTCGTACTGCAGCTGCGCGCGCACCTTGTTGTCGAGCGCTTCGATCTGCTCCCACACCGCGCGCATCGCGAAGACCTCGCGGGCTGCCGTGTAGGCGCGGGCGATCTGCGCGGGCTCGGCGCCGGTGTCGCCCTGCACCCGCGGCACGAACGTCGGCCCCATGCGATTGACGACGCTGTTGGTGGTCGCGGTGGCGATGATCTCACGGCGCAGCCGGTGGTGTTTGATGGCGCGCGGGAAACGCTGCTGCACCGGGACTGGAAAGTAACGCACGAGCTCCGCCGAGAGGTACGGATCCTCGGGCACGTCCGAGGCGAGCAGGTGGTTGTTGAGCCAGATCTTGCTGTAGGCGAGCAGGATGGCAAGCTCCGGCCGCGTGAGTCCCACCGCGCTCTTGCGGCGGTCGGAGAGCTCATCATCGCTCGGCAGGAACTCGAGCGCGCGGTTCAGCACGCCTTCGCGCTCGAGCGAGCGGATGAGGTGCTGGTATTCGGGCAGACGCGAGGCGCCCTGCAGCTCGAGCGTGCTGATCGCCTGGCTCTGCAGATAGTTATTTCGCAGCACCAGGGCTGCGACCTCGGGGGTCTGCCGCACGAGCAGACGGTTGCGCTCGCCGCGCGCCAACCTGCCTTCCGCGACCAGCGGGTTGAGCAGGATCTTGATGTTCACCTCGACGTCGGAGGTATTGACGCCCGCGGAGTTGTCGATGAAATCGGTGTTGAGGCGCCCGCGGGCGAGCGCGTATTCGATGCGGCCGCGCTGCGTGAGGCCGAGATTGCCGCCCTCGCCGACCACCTTCGCCAGCAGCTGCTGGCCGTTGATCCGCAGGGCGTCGTTGGCGCGGTCGCCGACCTCGGCATTGCGCTCGTCGCTCGCCTTGACGTAGGTGCCGATACCGCCGTTCCACATGAGGTCCACCGGCAGCGTCAATATGGCGCGGATGACATCGTTCGGAGCGGCGCTCGAGCTATCCAGGCCGAGCAGCGCGCGCGCTTCCTGCGACAGCACCAGCGATTTGGCGGAGCGCGCGAACACTGCACCGCCGCGTGAGAGCTTGCGGCGATCGTAGTCGTCCCAGCTCGATCGTGGCAGCGCAAAGAGCCGCGCCCGCTCGGCAAAACTCACCGCCGGGTCGGGCTCGGGATCGAGAAAGATGTGGCGATGATCGAAAGCGGCGAGCAGCCGGATGTGGCGCGACAGCAGCATGCCGTTGCCGAAGACGTCGCCCGACATGTCGCCGATGCCGGCCGCCGTGAAGTCGGTCTTCTGCGTGTCGATGCCCATCTCGCGGAAGTGGCGTTTGACGCACTCCCAGGCGCCGCGTGCGGTGATGCCCATCTTCTTGTGGTCGTAGCCGGCCGAGCCTCCGGAGGCGAAGGCATCGCCGAGCCAGAAGCCGTACTCCGCGGAGATTGCGTTGGCGATGTCGGAGAAGGTTGCCGTGCCTTTGTCGGCTGCCACCACCAGGTAGGGGTCATCGCCGTCGCGACGCACCAGCTGCGTGGGCGGCGCGATGCGTCCCGAGACGATGTTGTCGGTGAGATCGAGCAGGCCACGGATGAAGGTTTGATAGCAGGCGATGACCTCCGCCTGCACCTCCTCGCGCGTGCCCGCCGGAAGCCGCTTGGGTACGAAACCGCCCTTGGCGCCCACCGGCACGATGAGGGTGTTCTTGACGTTCTGCGCCTTCATCAGCCCGAGGATCTCGGTGCGGAAGTCCTCGCGCCGGTCGGACCAGCGGATGCCGCCGCGCGCCACCTCGCCCATTCTCAGGTGCACGCCCTCGACCCGCGGGCTGTACACGAAGATCTCGAACTTGGGCCGCGGCAGCGGCAGATCCGGGATCTTCGCGGGGTCGAGCTTGAAGGACAGGTAGCTCTTGGGCTCACCACCGGGCCCGGTCTGGTAGAAGTTGGTGCGCAGCGTCGCCTGCACCAGTGTCAGGTAAGCGCGCAGGATGCGATCGTCATCGAGGCTGGTGACCGCATCGAGGCCGCCGCGGATCTGTCCTACGAGGCCCTCGGCGTTGCGCTCGCCGCGCGCTCCGCCCGCCGCGGCCGGATCGAAGCGCATCTGGAACAGCCGTACGAGGTTTCTGGCGATGCCGGCATTGGCGGCGAGGGCGCGCTCCATGTAGGCCTGGCTGAAGGGCACCCCGGTCTGCAGTAGGTAGCGGCAGTAGGCGCGCAGCACGACGATCTCGCGCGCCGCGAGCTCCGCGGCGATCAGCAGACGGTTGAATCCGTCGTTCTCGATGGCGCCGCTCCATGCCGCGCTGAATGCTTCGCGGAAGTTCGCCTCGACGCGCGGGATCTCGACGCTCAGGCCGTCGCGATGCTCCAGCTCGAAGTCCTGGATCCAGGCGGCGCCGCCTTCGGGCCAGGCGAGCTCGTAAGGCCGCTCGGAGATCACCCGCAGGCCGAAGTTCTCCAGCATGGGCAGCACGTCGGAGATGGGCACCGGGTCGGCGAGGCGCGCGATCCGCAGGTGCACGCGCTGCGGTTTCTGTCCCGCCGGCCGGTGCAGGCCCAGCTGCAACGTGCCAGGCTGCTCGCGCAGCGCCTCGAGAACCCGCAGGTCATCGAGCGCTTCCGAGGGCGTCACGTCCTCCTGGTAGCCGATCGGGAAGGCATGCCGGTAACGTGCCGCGAGCGCGAGCCCGCCGGCCTCACCGCGCCGCTCGATGAGTACCTGGCGCAGGCGGTCGGACCAGGTGAGCGCAGCCTCGCCGATGCGCTGCTCGATCGCGCCGAAGTCCGGCCGGTGGCGCCGGCCCGGGTCGGTGCGCACCAGTACGTGCAGCCGTGCGTGACTCGCGCCCGAGATCTGCCCCTGGCTCTCGACGCTCGTGCCCGCGAACCCGGTGAGGGCGATCTGCTCGATGCGCTGGCGCACCTCGGTGTTGTAGCGGTCGCGCGGCACGTACACCAGGCAGGAGTAGAAGCGGTGATAGGGATCGCGCCGCACGAGCAGTCGCGCGGTGCGCCGCTCGTAGAGATTGACCACGCCGCGCACGATGCGGATGAGGTCCGCTACGCTGGCCTGGAACAGCTCATCGCGCGGGTAGGTCTCGAGCACCGCGAGCACGGCCTTGCCGTCGTGGCTCGCAGGATCGAGCCCGAAATGCTCGATCACGCGCTCGACCTTGCGGCGCAGTACCGGAATGTCCCGCGGGCTGCCGAAGTAGGCGGTCGAGGTCCAGAGTCCGAGGAAGCGATGCTCGCCGTCGACGCGCCCGCGGGCGTCGAAGGTCTTGACGCCGACGTAGTCGAGCAGCTCACCGCGATGCACGGTGGCGGTCGAGTTCGCCTTGGTCAGGATCAGCAGCTCCGGCTCGCGCCCGCGGGTGCGCACGTCACCGCGCAGCACCGCGACGCGCGCACGGCCGCCGCCGCGGCGTGCTTCGCGCAGGATTCCGAGTCCCGAGCGCACATCGGGCACGAGGCGGTCTTCGCTGCGGCCGCGCTCGAGACGGTAGTGACGATAGCCGAGAAAGATGAAGTGCCGCGCCTCCATCCAATCGAGCAGGTGCGCCGCCTCGCTCACCTCGGAAGGCGGCAGCGGCGGCGGATCGCTCTCGAGGCGACGGATGATCTCGCGTGCGCGCTCGCGCATCGCCATCCAGTCGCTGACCGCGCTGCGCACGTCGGCGAGGGTCGTCTCCAGGTCCCGCTGCAGGCGCGCGAGCTGCGCGGGGTCGGTGACGCGATCGATCTCGTACAGCTGCCACGATTCCGGATGCGGCGCGTGCGCGCCGTTCGCGCCGATGTCGAGCAGCTGACCGCGCCGGTCGCGGCGCACCATCAGCACCGGGTGCACGATCAGGTGCACCGCGAGCTCGGCCCGGCCGAAGGCCATGCCCAGCGAGTCGACGAGAAACGGCATGTCGTCGGTGACCGTGAGCACGAGCGTATGCGGCGACTCGAAGCCATCGGTCTTCGCCTGCGGGTTGAAGACGCGCACCAGCGAGCGGCCCGGTGCGCGGCGGGCGCCGAACTCGAGATGGGCGAGTGCTGCGCGCGAGAGCTGTCGCGGTGTGCGCTCGGCCAGGTCCTCTTCCGCCACGCCGTGAAAATAGGCGCGCAGGAAACGCTGTCGCAGGTCGTTGCGCCTGCCGATCCCCGGGGCGACGCGCGCAATGCGCTCGATGAGTGCAGCGCGCTCGGCCGGGATGCTGTGGAGCAGGTGGTTATCGTCAGCAGCAACCGGTGGTCTTGGCGCGCGCATACCTGATCGTCCTGGTCGCGGAGCGTGCGGTGTCGCGTGCGCGTGGCGCATGTTGTACGGTCGGCGCGGCCGCAGGTCGCTTGGGTTGTGGCGCGCGATTATACATGCCGCGGGCACTGCACCGCCTGCGCCGCCCTTTGGGGCCGCCGTGGCGGCACTGCGGCCGCAGCGCGCCGCCTGTCGCGCCGTTACGGGCGGCTATAATCATCGCCTTGGCGTTACGAAGGCGCGTCCGAGCGGCGCGCAGGTGAGCTCATGAGCGCACGGCTCGACAACCCGATGGGTACCG
>Ga0307471_100001116_pt1 | contig 14527 bp, 10 predicted proteins | sample atmos_gasesAM3C__2_FD_204566 | JGI IMG/M metagenome (GOLD analysis project Ga0307471, IMG submission 204566) | Hardwood forest soil microbial communities from Morgan-Monroe State Forest, Indiana, United States - atmos_gasesAM3C_515 | ecosystem: Environmental > Terrestrial > Soil > Temperate... | reverse complement strand
AGTTAGGCAGTACTCACTCCCTCTCTGGAGGCACCCTCGTGCCCGATATCCCTCTTCGCAACGGCGGTCCCAAGGCCCGCGTTGCGGTCATCCCTGGCGACGGCATCGGCAAGGAGGTCACCCCCGAAGCCATCAAAGTGATCCACGCCGCCACCAGCAAGCGCCGCCGTCCGCTGGAATTCGTCGAGTTCGACTGGAGTGCTGACAAATATCTCCGCGAAAGCGTTACTCTCCCCGATGGTGCTGTCGAAATGCTCCGCAACGAGTTTGACGCCATCCTCTTTGGCGCGCTCGGCGACCCCCGAGTTCCCTCCAACTGGCACGCCGCGGATATTCTCCTGGGCCTGCGCTTCAAGCTCGATCTCTATGTCAACGCCCGGCCCACCGAACTCCTTGACGAACGTTTCACCCCGCTCCGCAATTGTCAGCCTTCCGACCTGCGCCTGATGGTCTTCCGCGAGAACACCGAAGGCCTGTACGTTGGCGTCGGCGGCTTCTTTAAGAAGGGCACTGCCGACGAAATCGCCATCCAGGAGGACGTCAACTCGCGCAAAGGCGTCGAACGCATACTCCGCCACGCCTTCGACTATGCCCGCGTTCGCAAACTCAAGCGGGTCTGCATGTCCGACAAATCCAACGCTATGACCTTTGCTGGCGACCTCTGGCAGCGCGTCTTCAAGTCCGTCCGCGCCGAGTACCCCGAAATCGACTCTCGCCACCTCTACATCGACACGCTCGTAATGGAACTCGTCCGCGACCCTCGCCAGTTCGACGTCATCGTCACCAACAACCTCTTCGGCGACATCGTGAGCGACCTCGCCGCGCAACTTGCTGGTGGCCTCGGACTGGCCCCCTCCGGCAATATCCATCCGGGCCGCACGTCGCTCTTCGAGCCCGTGCACGGCTCCGCTCCCAACATCGCTGGGAAGGGCATTGCCAATCCCTTCGGTGCGGTCCTCGCTTCCGGCATGCTGCTCGAATTTTTGGGTTGGAGCGAAGAAGGTGAGATCTTGAAGCAATCCGTGAAGTCCGCGCTTCACGAAAACATCACCACACCCGATCTTGGCGGATCTAAAGCAACACTTGAAGTGGGCGACTGGCTGGCCAATTTCGTTACGAAACACTCATAGATTACTTTAAGATGGCGATCCATCCGGACAGCCCCAGGGCCGCTGTTGCATATGGAGATGCCTATCGCGAACGCCGCAGGCGGTAGGCCCCTGCATCCTGATATCTGATTGCTTATATCTGCCGAACTACCTTCTCTTCAACACCAACGTAATTACCATGCCCATCAGGAATCCTCCGATGTGCGCCCAGAACGCCACGCCGCTCCGTGCGACTGTCCCGAGCTGCCCCACACCCGCCAGAAACTGCAACACGAACCAGTAGCCGAGGATGATGAACGCCGGTATAGGTACCAGGAAAATGAAGAAGAACGTCAGGATCTGGTTCCGGGGATAAAGCACCGCATACGCTCCCATAACGCCGCTGATCGCTCCGCTGGCCCCAATCGCCGGCAGGGGCGAATGAAAATTGAACAGCACGTGCAGCAGTCCCGACCCGATCCCGCACACAATGTAAAACACCAGGTACCCCGCGTGCCCAAAGTAATCCTCTACGTTATCCCCAAAGATCCACAGGAACAGCATGTTTCCGAGCAAGTGCATGAAACCCGCATGGAGAAACATGCTCGTGAACAGTGGCTGGAAGGCCACGGAAAAGCTTACATACCCCGCCAAAAACTGGGCAATGTGATTGGGGATCGTGGCATTGGCGAAGACAAAAGCCTGCTCCGCTCGTGGCGGCAAGCTCACCTGGTAGAAGAAGACCAGCACGTTGGCGATGATCAGCGCAATGTTCACGAGCGGTGTGGTGCGGGTCGGATTGATGTCCTTCAGCGGAATCATTGCCTATGCCTGTAGCGCAGCGTGAGTCTTCGCGCCTTGCGGTTCTTTTCCCCGATCTTTGCAGAATTACTTGGCGTTGAAACAGAAGGCAGCCCCAATCGGAGCTTTTGCAGAGTAGCGGAAGCCCAACCCAAAGGAAAGTGCAGAGCGCCGTTACGCTGCGGGAGCAGGGAAGCGTGTCTTATAATATTGCTCGACGGGAAACCTGGTAAACAGAATCTAGAACCCTCCAAATCGCCGCAGAAACAAAGCCGATCCCGCGCGAATCTCCTCGACTGGAGGTGCGTCTCGTTGTCAGGCCGAGCGCAGCCCGAAGGCATCATGGGGCACACCGCATACTCGTCATTCCGATCGCGGCCCAAATGCATCACGGCGCACACCACAAACCCGTCATTCCGAGGGCGGTTTTGGCCCGAGGAATCCCTCTGCGATTCCGCACCGTGCCTGTAAATTCTCCACAGGTCACGCCAAGCCCTCATTGCGCAGTTCCCGCGTGTATGATAATTAAATAAGTCCTGCGTGTGCGCGCGATTCTGCTTGTGGCCATGGGCCATCAGCGAAAATGTCGGCGCGCCGACATTCCATGCCTGCCCGGGAAACGGAAGCAATCATTCTGAATACTTTTCCGCTGGGCGAGGCGGACCGCCTGGTCAGTTTTCTGGGCCGTAGTTCCGGCCGCATGCGGGGAGTGGCTGCGGGGGCGCGCCGCCTCAAGAATCGCTACGGTTCGACGCTTGAGATTCTTTCGCACGCGCAGTTGTGGTATTTCGAGCGCGAGACGCGCGACCTGGTGCGCATCCAGCAAGCGGAATTGCTCGAGTCCTTTCACAAGGCCCAGAGCGATTACGGCCTCAGTACCGGGCTCGCCCTCATCAGCGAAGTCGCCGAGCAGGTGCTACCCGAGCATGAAGTCTCGGAAGCCATGTTCCGGCTCATCCTGCTCACGGCGCGCGAAATCGAACGCCGCGCGGACTGGACGCTCCCGCTCAGCTACTTCGCGTTCTGGACGGTGCGGCTGTCGGGCTGGCTGCCGCGCTTCGACGCTTGCACCACTTGCGGCAAGCCTTTTGGGAAGTTGCCGGCGTATCAGGCGGCGACGCATGCCGGATTGCTTGGCGGTGAGCATCGCCGCTCGGGCATGCAGCCCGTTTCGTTCGAGGCCAGGGAACTGGCAGAGCGCTTCACGGGAGAACGACTCGATCGTTTCGACGCGGCGAAGGAATCAACGGCATCCTTGAAGGAATTGCGCGAAGCGGGATTGAACTGGATCGAGCATCACACCGAGCGCAAGCTGAATACCAGGGAGCTTCTGGAGAGAACTTGAAAGCTAAAGTAAAACTTGAAGTCAAGCACAGGGGCCTTTCTTTTCAGGATTTGATTCTACGCCTCATGTCCTTCTGGGGGAAGCAAGGCTGCGTTCTCCAGCAACCCTACGATTCGGAAGTTGGCGCGGGTACCATGCATCCGGAAACCTTTCTCCGCGTGCTCGGCCCGTCCGCGTACCGCGTCGCCTATGTGCAACCTTCGCGTCGGCCCGCCGACGGCCGCTACGGCGAAAACCCAAATCGCCTGTATAAGCATTTTCAATATCAGGTCATCCTCAAGCCTTCTCCGGCCGGTGTTCAGGACGCCTATCTGAAGAGTCTTGAAGCGATCGGCATTGATCTCCGTGCGCACGACATCCGCTTTGAGGAGGACAACTGGGAATCGCCCACCCTCGGTGCCTGGGGCATTGGCTGGCAGGTGCTCCTCGACGGTCTGGAGATCACTCAGTTCACCTACTTCCAGCAGAGCGGCGGCATCGACCTCGATCCCATTTCCGTCGAACTCACCTACGGCCTCGAACGTATCTGCGCCTTTCTCCAGGATGCCGAGAGCGTCTACGACATCCGCTGGAGCGCGGACAAAAAGTACGGCGAAATCCGCCTCGCCGAGGAGCAACAGCTTTCCGAATACAGTTTCGACCGCAGCGATGCCAAGGCGCTCCGCTCGGAATTTGAGCTCCACGAGAAAGAAGCCAAGGATCTGCTCGATGGATGGAAGGGGCTTGAGGGAAATGTCGGCGCGCCGACAGTCGAGCGCTTGCGCTACCCGCTGCTCGCCGCTTACGACCACTGCCTGAAGTGCTCGCACCTGTTCAATCTGATGGATGCTCGCGGCGTTATCTCCACTACCGAGCGGGCCGCTCTGATGGCCCGGGTACGCACGCTGGCCTGCCGCGCCGCCTCCGCTTATCTCGAGCAGACCGGCGGAGCCGCCCCAAAACCCTCTCGGCCCGCCCGCGAGGTGCCCTCGTGAAAAAGGGAAGCAAGAAAGTGGCCGCGAAGATACCTGCCCCGCCGGCGAGCGACAAGCGCGTCGAACTACTTTTCGAAATTGGCTGCGAGGAAATTCCCGCCGGCATGCTTCCCCGTGCTGTCGCCGAACTCAAGACCATCCTCGAGAAGAATCTCGTAGCCGAGAATCTGAACGAGGGGGTCACAGTAGAAACCTTTGGCGGCCCTCGCCGGCTCACCGCCTGGGTCCGCGGCCTCATTGCCAAGCAGGCCGACGTCGAGAGTGAAGTCACCGGTCCGCCGAAGTCCGTGGCCTACGACAATGTCGGCGCGCCGACGAGAGCCGCTGTCAGCTTCGCCGAGCGCCAGGGCGTTCCGCTGCACGAGGTTTATCTCCTTCAAACGCCTAAGGGCGAATATATTGCTGCCAAAGTCATCCGGCGCGGGCGCACCGCCCAGGAACTGCTCTCCGAGATTCTGCCGCGTGCCATTCACGACATTCCCTGGCCGCGCACAATGACCTGGACCGGCCTCGAAGGCGCGCGTTTCATTCGCCCAGTGCGCTGGCTGGTCGGTGTTCTCGATGGCAAGCCTCTGAAATTGTCCTTCGGCGGCGTTACCGCGGGTGACGTTACGGCGGGACACCGTTTTCTCGGTGCGCCGCACATGCGCGTCCGCGATTTCGCCGACTACGAGAAGAAGCTCCGCGCCAATGGTGTCATCGTCAGGCCGAGCGAACGCCTGGAAAAGATCCAGCGCGAGCTCGCCAGCCATGCCAAGCGCTCGGGCTACAAGATTCACGAGGATGCTCACCTCTTGCAACTGGTGAGCTACCTCAACGAATATCCCGCCGTTATCGAAGGTGGCTTTGATCCGTCCTTTCTGAGCTTGCCCGACGAAATCCTCGTCACCGTTATGCGCGATCACCAGAAATATTTCGCTGTCGAGAAACGGGGCGGGGAACTGGCGCCGCATTTCCTGGCGGTCATCAATCTTGCCAAGGATTCGCAGGGCCTTGTGCGCGCCGGGCACGAGCGCGTACTGCGTGCCCGCTTCGTGGATGCCCGCTTCTTCTGGGAATCGGATCAAAAATGTCGGCTCGCCGACATTCTGCCGAAGCTCCAAAAGGTCACCTATGAGTCGCGCCTCGGCAGTTACTTCGACAAAGTCGAGCGAGTGCGCTCCATCGCCCGCTGGCTCGCGGAGCAGTGGTACAACCTTGGCATGCTCCAGGTGCATGTCGCCGATGTGGACCGCGCCGCGGAACTTGCCAAGTGTGACCTGGCCACGGAAATGGTTCGCGAGTTTCCCGAGCTGCAGGGCATCGTTGGCGGGCTCTATGCCAAGGCCCAAGGCGAGTCTGAGGACGTCGCGGATGCCGTCTACGACCACTACCGGCCGGTGGGCCTGGATGAACCCGTGCCGCGCAATCTAACGGGCTGTGCCGTGGCGCTCGCGGATAAGCTTGACTCCATCGTGGGCTGCTTCAGCGTTGGCGTTCTTCCCACGGGCTCGAGCGATCCCTACGCCCTGCGCCGCGCCGCGCTGGGCATCGTGAAAATCATTCTCGAACGCAAGCTCCCCGTCTCCCTCTCGTTAGCGATTGGCGCGGCAGCCAAGGCGTTGCTTACCCACGCTCCGAAGAAGACCTTGAGTCCCGCGCAGGAAAAACAGGTCCTGGAGTTCATTCTCGATCGCGCCAAGTTCGTTTTTCGCGAAAAGTCCGGTTACGTCTACGACGAAGTAAACGCCGTGTTCCGTGTCGGCTCGGATGATCTTGTGGATGCGGAGAAGCGCCTGCGCGCTCTCAAGGCCGTGCGCAAGTCCAAGAACTTCGAACCCTTGGCCGTCTCTTTTAAGCGCATCCGCAACATCCTCGAGAAGGCCAACTTGCCGGCGGAGGCTCTGCAGCACGTGAACGCTAAACTCTTCGAGAAAGACGCAGAAAAGAGTCTGTACGCTGCGGTCAGGAAAGCGGCGGGCAAGGTCAGCGAAGAGAAGCGCGCCGGAAAATATCACGAAGCACTGGACGAGATTGCCGGCTTGCGAAAAGTTGTGGATCAATTCTTTGTGGACGTGATGGTCATGGCCGAGGACGAAGCCGTGCGGAAAAATCGCCTGGCTCTGCTCGCGGAGCTTTTGCGCGAGTTCACTACCATCGCTGATTTCTCCGAGCTCGGTGGGGAAGAAGGGCGCTAGCGACGCCTTGCGGGTGATGGAGGGAAATGTCGGCGCGCCGACATTCTGTGCGACCGTCATTCCACCTGCCCTGCCTACCCTGAGCGGAGTCGGAGGGAATGGAGCCTGCGGAATGAGAAATCCCTCTTCCGCTGCAGGTGGAAGCAGAGGGATTTCTCGAGCATGCCCCACCGTCGGAATAGCGGACTAAGGGTTTTGTGGCGGATGGGCATTTTGCCGATGTAAAGCATTACTTTAACTGCGGGAGAAAATTTTCTTAGACAAACTTCTTCGGAAGATTGTCGGCGCGCCGACCAAGACGCCCTCCAAACCCAATTGAGAGCGGCTTCCCGGCGCGAGTAGCAAGTAGCTAACATCCAAGTGAGGCGTACCGTGAAAAAGTGGGTCTATTTCTTTGGCGCAGGAAAATCCGAAGGCGACGGTGAATGGCGCGATCTGCTCGGCGGCAAGGGAGCAGGTCTGGCCGAGATGACCAAAATCGGCCTTCCCGTTCCCGCAGGTTTCACCATTTCCACCGAAACCTGCGACTACTTTTATAAGAACAACAAGAAGTATCCCCGTGAGCTTAAGAAACAGGTCATCGACAACGTCGCGAAGCTGGAACGGGTCACGGAAAAGAAATTGGGGGATCCGAAAAGCCCCTTGCTCGTCAGTGTGCGTTCGGGTTCGGCCCGCTCCATGCCCGGCATGATGGAGACCATCCTGAATCTCGGGCTGAACGATAAGTCCGTCGAAGGCCTTGCCAAGGTCACCGGCAATGAACGCTTTGCTTATGACGCCTACCGCCGCTTCGTGCAGATGTATTCCACCGTGGTGATGGGCATGTCCAAGGAAGACCTGGAGCACCGCCTGCGCGCGATGAGGCAGCGCATCGGGGCAAAGGAAGACACGGCCGTGCCCGCCGGCGGGTGGAAAGAACTGGTCGGCGAGTACAAACAATATTTTGAGGAAAAGTCCGGGAAGAGTTTCCCGGATGATCCCATGGAGCAGTTGTGGGGCGCCATCGGTGCAGTGTTCGGCTCGTGGATGGCGGAGAAGGCCGTCACTTATCGTCGCGTGGAAAAGATTACGGGCTTGCTCGGCACCGCCGTCAACGTCGTGCAGATGGTCTTCGGCAATACCGGCGACAATTCCGGCACGGGCGTCTGCTTCACGCGCGACCCCAGCTCCGGCGAAAAGATCTTCTACGGCGACTACCTGACCAACGCGCAAGGCGAAGATGTTGTCGCCGGCATTCGCACTCCGGTCCACCTGACCGAGCTCGCGAAGATCATGCCGAAGGTTTACGGCCAACTCGAAAAAGTTCGCGTCAAGCTCGAGCAGCACTACGCCGACATGCAGGACATGGAGTTCACCGTCGAGGACGGCACGCTCTACATGCTGCAAACGCGCACCGGAAAGCGCACGCCCTCTGCCGCTTTCCGCATTGCCGTGGATATGGCCAATGAAAAGCTCATCACCAGGGAGGAAGCGGTGATGCGCATCAAGCCCGAAGACATCGAGCGGCTCTTCTATCCCGTCATCGACAGCAAGGTGGACCGGAAAACTCTCGAATCCAAGATTCTCGCGCATGGCATCAATGCCGTGCCGGGTGCCGCTGTTGGCAAGGTGTGCTTTTCCGCGCCCGAGGCCGAAGAGTGGGCCAAGCGCGGCGAAAAGGTGATTCTTGTGCGGCGCGAAACCAGCCCCGAAGACGTGGGCGGGATGGCCGTGGCGCAAGGCATTCTCACGGCGACCGGCGGCAAGACAAGCCATGCGGCCGTGGTCGCGCGCGGCTGGGGCAAGTGCTGCATCGTCGGCGCGGAAACGTTGGACATCGACTACAAGTCGAAACAAATGAAAGATGGGAAGAGCGCCAAGGTCGTGAAGGAAGGGGAGTGGCTGACGCTGGACGGCGGCGACGGCATCGTCTACAGCGCGCAACTGGCTCTCGTCACGCCGGAGTTCCCGAAGTCTTATCAAACGTTGATGAAGTGGGCCGATGAAATCCGCCGCCTGGGCGTGCGCACCAACGCGGATACTCCGCAGGATGCGCGCAAAGCCATCGAATTCGGCGCCGAAGGCATTGGGCTCTGCCGCACCGAGCACATGTTCTTCACCGACTTCGAGTTTCCAGAAAAGAGCCACGAGCGGCAACGCGCTATCCAGGAAATGATCGTCGCAGAGACCAGGGAAGCGCGCGTGAAAGCCCTGGACAGATTACTTCCGTTCCAGCGCCGCGACTTCATTGGCATTTTCCAGGCCATGGACGGGTTCCCGGTCACCATCCGCTTGATTGACCCGCCTCTGCACGAATTCGTGCCGCACGAGCCCGCCAAGCAGGCGGAACTGGCCAAGGAACTTGGCATTCCGGTCGAGACCGTAGCGCGCCGCGTCGAGCAGTTGCACGAGACCAACCCCATGCTGGGACATCGCGGCTGCCGGTTGTCCATCACTTATCCGGAAATTCTGGAGATGCAGGTGCGAGCCATCATCGAGGCGGCCATCGAATGTCAACGGGGCCGAGTTAAAGTATTACCTGAGATCATGATTCCGCTCACTCTCGACAAGAAGGAACTCGGCATTCTCGATCAGGCCACGCGGCGTGTAGCCGACGAACTCATCAAGAAGGCCGGCATCAAGCTGCCCTACATGGTCGGCACGATGATCGAGTTGCCGCGCGCCGCTTTGCTCGCTGACGAAATTGCCGAAGTGGCGGAATTCTTCTCCTTCGGCACTAACGACCTGACACAAACCATCATGGGGCTTTCGCGTGACGATGCGGGACGCTTCCTCCCCGATTATGTGGACGAGAAGAAAGCGGGCGTGTTCGCTGGTGATCCCTTCCAGACCCTCGACACCAAGGGCGTCGGATTAATGATTCGCTGGGGCATCGAAAAGGGCCGCAAGACGCGTCCAAAGCTGAAGGTGGGAATCTGCGGGGAACATGGGGGCGATGCGGACAGCGTAAAGTTCTGCCATGAAGTCGGTATGGACTACGTGAGCGCTTCTCCCTTCCGAATACCAATCGCACGGCTGGCGGCTGCTCAGGCGGTGGTGGAAACGAAACGGAAAGCGGCGAAGGGCAAGAACAAGAAGAGGTAGACCGACGGTGAGGAATCCCTCTTCGATGGCAGGCAGAAGCAGAGGGATTTCTCGGGCGAACACCGCCCTCGAAATGACGGGCTCCAGTTTGACATGGGTGCTGAAGTTTTGCCGGCCCCAGAATGACGCGGCTAATTGGCGGGAATATTGTAGCAACGCGCATCGTTGTCACAGATTGATTGGTACGGGATGAACTCCGCATGTCTTCAAGTATTACTTGAAGTCGCTTCCCAGCCGCGGATTGGCTCAGGTGAAGAAGCGGTTGAGTATTGACGGGGTCCTGCTGGCGTTGCTCCTCTGCAGCTGCGCTGGCATTTTCGCGGACACACTGCGCGTGCTGCGCGGAAGAGTTGTGGACGAGAACAAATTGCCCGTCGGCGGAGCTCAAGTAAAACTTGAGGTGGCCGGCGGGCAGACTTTTTCCGCTGCCACGGACGAGACCGGCTTCTTCTCCATCCCCAATGTGCCCATCGGCGAGTACACAGCCCGCGTTGCCAAGCCAGGCTTCTTCATTCTTAAGGATCAGAAAGTCCAGCTGGCCGCGGATTCGTCCGAATTTGAGTTCACCTTGAACCATGAGCAGGAAGTCCACGAGAAGGTGGACGTGGTTGAATCGGCGAATCGCATCGAACCCACCGAAACGGCGCAGACCGCCACACTGACCGCCACCGAAATTCGCGACATTCCCGTCCCAAGCACCCATACGCTGAACCAGAGCCTGATCGCGCTTCCGATGGTGCTGATGGATGCCCAAAACCTGCTGCACATTGCCGGGGCGCGTACCAACCAGGCGCAATACCTGTTGAATGGTTTTGATATCAGTGATCCGGCCACCGGCGCTTTGATCACCACCTTCAGCGTGGATGCGGTGCGCACGGTCGAGGTCCAGAGCAGCCGGTTTGGCGCGGAATACATGCATCCGGCGGCGTCGATTCTAAGTTTCAATACCCCGGATGGCGATGACCGCTGGCGCTTCAACACCACCGACTTCATTCCGGGCATAAACGTTCAGGAAGGCGTGCAACTTGGCAATTTCTATCCGCGCGTCTTCGTCTCCGGGCCGCTTGTGCTGGAGCGCTTGTGGTTTTCGCAGGCGTTCAGCGTGGCTCACACGCTGAGCATCATCAGCGGGCTGCCGTCAGGACAGAACGAGACCAATTTGTGGTCCGGGAGCAGCCTTTCGCGGATGCTCTGGCGGGCCGCCCCGAACCAAAGCGTGCAGTTGAGTTTCCTTTATAACGACACCAGTAACGACAATCAGGGGATGAGCACGCTGCAGCCCCAGTCCACCAGTTTGACTGCCGGCGCGCATCAAATTTTTGGTTCGGTGAAGGATCAGATCTGGTCTCACGACACGCTGTTCGAGTTTGGCTTTGCGGGGCATCAGAGTTACGACAATGCCACCCCGCAAGGCACCGCGCCCTACATTCAACTGGTGAATGGCGCCGAAGGGAATTACTTTGAGAGTGTGGAGCAGCAAGGCCTGCGCTACCAGGGTTTCACGGATTTCAGCAACACTTCGCTGCACTGGCGCGGGACTCACACGATTTCCGGTGGCGCGAATCTTTCCAGCGTGCAAATGACGCAGACCGCCGCGCGCACCGAAATCGAAGCCAGGTGGGCGGACAACACAACGACAAGCCGCCTGAGCACATTCACAGGCAGCGCGGACTTTCACCTGTCGAACACCCTGGCCGGGGGTTTTCTCCAGGATACCTGGACGCTGAACAGGCATCTGATCGCGATGGTTGGAGTGCGTGGCGATTGGGATCGCTTGTTTCAAGCGGGGATGGCGGAACCTCGCGTGGCGCTGAACATCCTGCCATTCACGGATGATCGCGCGAAATTCTCGATTGGCTGGGGCCGATACAACGTTCCTCTCGATCTTTCCGTGATCGGGCAGACGCAGGACCAGGCGCAGGTGGATACGCTTTACGACCGCAGTGGCAATCCCGTCAGCGGTCCGGCGACGAGCCAGTTTGTGATGCCGGTGAGCGGGCTGAAGCAGCCGTACTTCGATATCGCGAGCGTGGGGTGGGAAGACCGGTTTGGGGCGCGCACGATTGTGTCGATCCAGGCTCTCGCGCGGAATGAACACAATGGCCTGGTGTACGAGACGCAGACTCCTTTTCAGATCGGTAGCGTGTTTTTGTTGCAGGCCACGCGACAGGACAAATATCGCGCCATCACGCTTTCCGCGCGGCACAATTTTACGAATGGCGCGGAGCTTTTCGGCAGCTACACACGCTCGCGCGCGAATACCGATCAGGATCTCGACCCGATTCTTGGCCGCCTGTATTTCGCGCCGCAGCAGCCGGGGCCGCTTTCCTGGGACGCGCCGAATCGCGTGCTGTCGTGGGGAAGTTCGCCGACGCCGCTTTGGGATCTCTTCTTCAGCTATCTTCTTGAGTACCGCACAGGCTATCCCTTCAGCGTGATCAACCAGTATCAATTCCTGATCGGTCCGCCGAACTCGCACCGTTTCCCGGACTATGTGAACCTGACAATAGCCGCCGAAAAGAAATTTCATTTCAGCCATCGCGTATTCGCTATCCGCGTCGCTGTGATCAATGTGCTGGGGAGACAGAATCCCGACGTGGTGGTGAACAACATTGACGCGCCAAATTACCTGGCATTTTCCGGGGGCCAGAGCCGGGCAGTGACGGGGCGGCTGCGCTTCGTGGGGCGCAAGTAGCGCGGGTTGGCGGCTGCCGAGACACCTGAGACGCAAACTTACTGTCGAGATTTACTCTCGACACGCTGCTCGGTTGCCGCCGCCACCGAAGAAGCAGGCCAGGCCGAACAGGAAGCCGAAGTTGTACCAAGCTCCGTTATTGTGGACCTCGTAGATGCTCAGGCTGCTTTTGAACAGCGAGGCCACAAAGACGAACGGGGCAATAAAGCCCTGCCAGAGCCCAAGCCAGAAGCCTGCGACCCCGTCGTGTTCGCTCGTCGTTCCTTTGGACTGGTTAGGTCCCGGAGCACATCCAGCCAGAATGTTCAGCAACAGCAGGACAAGCACGAGCCAGGTCAAAGAGGATTTCATCGCAATTCTTCCTATATATGGTTACGAAGCAGGGGCCTGAAAAGTCTCAAAATGACCGCCAGATAACGCACACTACTTTACCGGGGCGGTTCGGCGGAATGTAGGCGCAAATCAGTGTTGTGCCCCGGAAATTCCCGGAAATTCCAAGGACAGAGTGCAGAGTCCACAGGGGCTAAAGCCCAATTGAAATTACAGGCTTTATGTCAGGGCTTGAAGCCCTGACTAAGAAATCCATCGAACTTTCGGGACGCGACATTAGAACTTCAATGTTCGGTAACGGCCAGGACCTGAGCTACAAGCTGCCCCTCTTCGTTGACATGCCTTCCATCCTCAGCCTAAGACGCGCCAGGACTTGAGCCCGGGAACCGCGGTGTTCGAATTGCCCTTGCGGACAGGTTATCAATCGGCTTTGGCCGTACCGTAGCAAACGCGCAAAAGATCGCAAGGCAACGCACACTTTCTGTATGGGACGTCAGAAAGCAGCCCTGTCCAGTGGAGAGCAAATGGCTTTAGAGTTCGCTATTTTTCGCGTCGAAGCTGACACATGCACGTGGCAAGAATGCTCACCAAGTCTTGCAGCCTCCAAAGCACGAATTGAATTGTTCGGTGCAGTGGCTTCCTGTCTGGTTTATAAGCGTGCTTTGAGAAAGGCCTCGCGCTCCTGTCTCCCTGCTGTTCTTGCCGGCGCGTTACTTCTGTTGTCTATGGTTCCTGCGAGAGCAATCGCTCAGCAACAAGTTGCCGGACGCGAGACTGGCAGCCGCTCCCTCCCAGATGCACCTCTAGCCAAGACAGACCAGCAGAACTCGGCTCAGCAAACACTCCTTGCGGAGGGGTCAGCCAGCGTCGCAGGCACCGTGCTGGACGTAAGTGGAGCGGCCGTTCCCGGCGCAGAGGTGAGCTTGACGCATGAGGACGGAACAGAATTACGCACGATGGTGTCTGAGGCGGGCGGCGAATTTAGTTTTAAAAAGATTCCTCCCGGTCCCTATCTCGTGGTCGTCAACGCCACGGGTTTTGCGCCCTTTACATCGCCAGAGTTCGCCGTCGAGGTGCAGCAGGCCTATGAGCTTCCTGACGTCTTATTGTCTGTTGCGACGGCAAGCTTAGAGGTGACAGTCCGTCCCACCGATCTGATCGCTGCTGAGCAGATAAGAGCTGCAGAGAAGCAGCGTCTGATGGGCGTCATCCCAAACTTCTATACAAGCTACATTTCTGACGCCGCCCCGCTCACTTGGAAACAGAAATTCTCGTTCGCTGCACGGGGCACATTCGATCCGGTTGCCGTGATCGGCGTCGGTTTCGCTGCCGGCATCGAGCAGGCGAATAACTCTTTTCCCGGATACGGGCAAGGCGCCGCGGGATACAGCAAACGTTATGCGGCAAAGTTTGTCGACGGACGCAGCAGTGACTTCCTGACGCATGCGGTCTTCCCTTCGCTCTTTCACCAGGATCCGCGTTACTACTACCAGGGCTCCGGCACCTTTAAGTCTCGCCTTGTCCATGCGGTCAGCTCCGCATTTGTCACACGCAGCGATAGTGGGCGTACTGAGCCCAACTATTCTTATTTGCTTGGCGACACGTCCGCAGCAGCGCTCTCCAATCTGTACTATCCCCAAGCGAATCGGGGGGCGCACCTGGTCTTCACTAACGCCGCCGTTGGCCTCGCCGGGCGAATAGGCGGAAATCTACTCCGTGAATTCCTGCCGAGGCGCATGACGACGAACGTGCCGGCCAATAGAGAACAGTGAACATGGTGTGTGGCCCGGAAGGAACGCCCGAGGCGCAACTCCGGTGCGGTCGCCTTCTCGGACATCTGCCGTACCATGACTTCAAATGTCCGATAAGCGCCACGTTAATCGGGACTTGAGCCACAATCTTTTCTCTTCGTGTCAACGCAAAGTAGAAATGTCCGGGTTTTCGCCAGATAGAAATGTCCGCTTCCATGGTCTTCTCCAGGGGTGATTTGCAGGCACGTGGTATTTGGGTTTGATTTTGTTTTTAGGTCTCGG
>Ga0307471_100001115_pt1 | contig 14528 bp, 13 predicted proteins | sample atmos_gasesAM3C__2_FD_204566 | JGI IMG/M metagenome (GOLD analysis project Ga0307471, IMG submission 204566) | Hardwood forest soil microbial communities from Morgan-Monroe State Forest, Indiana, United States - atmos_gasesAM3C_515 | ecosystem: Environmental > Terrestrial > Soil > Temperate... | reverse complement strand
GGCATGGCTCTCGAACCGGAAGTCGCGTCGGCAGACGACGAGAAGAATCCCGAACTCCGGAGCATGACGATCCGGTTCTGGATCGCCGCCGTGCTGAGTGTGCCGATACTTGTCCAGGGCATGCTCGAATTGACTCCGTTCGTACAACTGGCCCTGGCCACTCTGGTCGTCCTGTTCGCCGGCTGGCCCTTGTTCCGGCGCGGATGGGCTTCCATTGTCAACCGCAGCCCGAACATGTTCACGCTGATTGGGTTGGGCACGGGCGCGGCTTATCTCGAGAGTGTTGTAGCCACTTTTTTCCCGCAAGTTTTTCCCGCTTCGTTTCTGGGCATGGATGGGGCGGCGCCGGTTTATTTCGAAGCAGCGGCGGTGATCACCACACTGGTGCTGCTCGGGCAAGTATTGGAATTGCGCGCGAGGCAGCGCACGAGTGGAGCGATTCGCGCGCTGTTGAATTTGGTGCCGCAGCAGGCGCACCTGCTCACCGGCGAAGGAACAGAACAAGATGTACAGCTCGATCAGGTGAAGCGCGGCGACCGGCTGAGAGTGCGGCCAGGCGAGCGCGTTCCCGTAGATGGAGTGATTCGAGAAGGTGCGAGCGCGGTGGATGAAGCGATGGTGACGGGCGAGCCAATGCCGGTGGAAAAGAGCGCCGGGGACAAGGTTACCGGAGGAACGCTGAACACTAACGGAAGTTTCGTCATGGAAGCGGAGCGCGTCGGAAACGAAACGATGCTGGCGCAGATTGTCAACCTGGTGAGCGAAGCCCAGCGCAGCCGCGCGCCTTTGCAGCGCCTGGCGGATCGCGTGGCGGCGTACTTTGTGCCGGCGGTTGTGCTGGCGGCAGTGCTCACTTTTCTTGGCTGGATGTTTTTTGGGCCGGAGCCGCGCTTTGCCCACGCACTAGTCGCGGCCGTTTCGGTGCTGATCATTGCGTGCCCCTGCGCACTGGGCCTTGCGACGCCGATGTCCATCATGGTGGCGGTGGGGCGCGGCGCTCATGCCGGCGTTCTCATTCGTAATGCAGAAGCCCTTGAGACCCTGGCCAAAGTGGACACACTCGTGGTGGACAAAACGGGCACACTCACATTCGGCAAGCCGCTTGTTATGGGGGTGGCAGTTTTTGAAGGAGGAGGTTTTTCGAAAGATGGCTTGTTATGGCTCGCCGCAAGCGTGGAACGCCCGAGCGAACATCCGCTCGCACGGGCCATAGTGATTGCAGCCGAGCAGAAAGGAGTACCGCTTGCAGAGGTAAGCGGCTTTCGCGCGACAGCTGGAGGGGGCGTTGAAGGGCAAGTCCTTGGCGATCATGTTCTCGTCGGCACGCCGAAGTTCCTGCAAGAACATGGAGTTGTTTCGGCAACGGCTTCAAGCCAGCAGAATCTGTACTTAGGCGTGGGCGTTGACAGGGCTGCTTCGATAAGCCACGTCTTTGTCGCGGTCAATGAAAAACTGGCAGGTGTGCTGGTTTTGACGGACATGATGAAGGAGTCGACGCCCGAAGCCGTCGAGGCGCTGCGCAGTGAAGGATTGCGGATTGTAATGCTTACCGGGGACCGGAAGGGATCGGCCTCGATGATCGCTACGCAACTGAAAATAAGTGAGATGGAGTCCGAAGTATCCCCAGCGCGAAAGGGCGATATCGTCAAGAAGTTGCGAGGGGAAGGCCGCGTGGTGGCGATGACGGGAGATGGGATCAATGATGCCCCGGCGCTGGCTGCGGCGGACGTAGGCATCGCGATGGGCACGGGCGCCGACGTGGCGATCGAGAGCGCGGGGATCACGCTGCTGAAGGGTGACTTGCGGGGGATTGTGCGGGCGCGAAAGTTGAGCCGGGCGACGATTCGAAACATCAAGCAGAACCTGGCTTTTGCGTTTCTTTACAATGTGATTGGGATTCCGATCGCGGCGGGGGTGTTTTACCCCATTTTCGGGTGGTTGCTTAGTCCCATGCTGGCCAGCGCGGCGATGAGCTTTAGTTCTGTGTCGGTTATCGCTAATGCGTTGCGGTTGCGGAAAGTTCGACTGTAGAACTTCTCCCATGAATTGAAGAGTCCGTGTCGCGACCGCAAAATCAATTCCTCAGCGGCTGAAGCCGCAATGAAAAAGACTGTTTATGTCGGACCCAAAGGGCCGACCCCCAGTTGCGACACGGACTCTTCAGGCCTCAGCTACAACCGTATGGCAAGCTTCATTTCTTCCCCTGACCACGGACCATCTACCTTCGTCTAACTACATATAGCTACGGAACTTTTCGTGCGGGTTTGCGTATTGTTCAGTAGCAGCGAGTATGAAACTGCGGGGGTCCTCTATGTCCAGTAATGGCAATGGTTTAACGAACGGGAAGAATGGCAAGAAGCGCCGGCGGCGGATCATTTGGGCGGCCATCGCGCTAGTGGTGCTTGGCGGAGGTGGCTACGGCGTGAAGGCGGCGCTAAGCCCTAACCGGACGATTGATCCTTCAAAGATTGCTTCCGTTGAGCGTGGCGATCTGGCGCGCGTAGTCGTGGCGACGGGGAAAATTCAGCCGCTGTCCAAAATAGAGATCAAGTCCAAAGCTAGCGGCATTGTGAAGAAGTTGTATGTGGATTACGGCGAGCGCGTGAAGCAGGGTCAACTGCTTGCGGAACTCGATAAGGTGCAATTGGAAGCGGCGGAGCGCGCCTACCACGCGAACTTGCAAGCCGCGGAAGCGGCGCTGGAATCTTCGAAGGCCACACTGGAGCGGAACAAGGTGGATGCGGAGGGTCCGGACGTACCTTTCCTGAAGCTGAACATGGAACGCGCCGAACAGATGTTCAAAGATGGCGTGATGTCCAAGAGCCTGGTGGAAGACGCGGAGAAAAATTATCAACTGGCGCTGAACAAGCAGGTGAGCGCGCAACGCACGCTGATGGTGTCCAAGGCGGAAATAGCCAAGTGCGAAGCGCAGATGGCGCAAGCAAAAGCTTCACTGGAAAACGCGCAAGAAGATTTGCGGAATTCGACGATTGTCAGCCCGATTGAGGGATTGGTGCTCTCGCGCGACGTGAACGTTGGCGACGCGGTTAGTTCGATCCTGGTGCTCGGTTCGCAGGCCACGCTGATCATGACGCTGGGCGATGTGAGCGAGGTTTATGTGCAGGGCAAGGTGGATGAAGCAGACATCGGCAAAGTTTACTTGGATCAGGCGGCGCGCATCGTGGTGGAATCGTTCAAGGACAAGAAATTCACGGGCAAGGTGACGAAGATTTCGCCGCTGGGCAAAGAAAAGGACAACGTCACGACGTTTGAAGTGCGCGTGTCGATTTCGAATCCGGGCGGGGAACTCAAAGCCAACATGAGCGCGAACGCGGAAATCATGCTGGAAGAAAAGAAAAACGTGCTGATGATTCCGGAAGCGGCGCTGATTTACGACAAGGAGCGCAAAGCTTCGGTGGAAATTCCCGACGCCAAGGGCGACAACGGGAAGAAGAAACTGAGCGTCAAGCTGGGAATTTCAAACGGCGTAAAGACGGAAATTCTCGAAGGCTTGAACGAGAAACAACAAGTCATCCTGCAATAGTTCGATTCAACCGCGGAGCGCCATGTCATTCCAGGACTTACTGCGAGACACGCTGTCGACGCTGTGGGCCCACAAGCGGCGCACAATGCTGACGATGTTCGGCATCGCCTGGGGAATTATTTCGATTACGGTGATGGTGGCGGCGGGCGAAGGGCTGGGCGCCGGAATCCAGAAAAATCAGCAGAGCTTCGGCAAGGATGTCATGATCGTCTTCGCCGGACGTACCAGCATGCAAGCTGGCGGGATGCGTTCCGGACGACGAATTCGCTGGGGAGAAGAAGATTATCTCCAAGTTTCGAAAGAAGCGCCGGCCTGCAAGTACGTGATGCCGGAGCTTGGCAATAATGTCCAAGTCCACAGCCTATACAACAGCGGCAATATTCAGACCGTCGGTTCTCTTCCGCCATTCACCGATATTCGAAGCATCACCGTTGCCGAAGGCCGTTTTTACAACAACGAAGACAACGAAGAAGGCCGCAACGTCGCGTTTCTCGGCAGCGACACGAAGAAACAGCTCTTTGCCGAACGCGAAGCGATTGGCCAGACCATTTCGATGAATGGGATTCCCTATACCGTCATCGGCGTCATGAAGTCCAAGGAACAGAATTCCAGCTACGACGGAGCCGATGTCCGCAAGGTTTTCATTCCGTTTAATTCCATGCGCCGCGACTTCCCTAATAAGCCGCCGGCGGTCGAGCACACCGTGGACCGGCTGCTTGTCGCGCCGTGGTCGCTCGAGACGCATCCTGATTGCGTGAAGCAGATTCGCCATTCGCTCGGCCGCCTGCATAATTTCGACCCGCGCGACAAAGAAGCCGCCGGTATCTGGGACACCGTAAAAGAAGCGGAAGCCAACCGCATGATCATCGTGGGCATGGAAGTTTTTATGGGTGCGGTTGGTGTGGCCACGCTGTTTCTTGGCGGGCTGGGCGTGATGAACGTCATGCTCGTGTCGGTTCGCGAGCGGACACGCGAGATCGGCGTGCGCAAGGCGCTGGGTGCTACGCGCGAGTCCATTCTCCGGCAATTTTTCATGGAGACGATCTTTGTTGTGGCTTTGAGCGGCGGCACCGGGTTGATCCTCTCGTATGGTTTCTGCGCGCTGGTGAATCTCCTGCCGATGCCGCCGTTTTTCGAGGGCATGCTGACGAGCTGGAAACTTGGGGCTATGTCGATCTCTTTACTGGGTTTGATCGCTGTGTTGTCGGCTCTATATCCGGCGAATCGCGCGGCGTCGGTGGACCCAATCGAAGCACTGCGGTTTGAGGCTGGTGGCTAGATGCTCGGCGAGATCTTCAAAGAGGCGTGGGCCGCGCTGGGGCGTAATCCGGTGCGGAGCCTGTTGACGATGACGGGGATTTCCTGGGGCATTGTGGCGGTGACGCTACTGCTGAGTTACGGCTCGGGCTTTCGCAACGTACTGATGTACACGTTTGAGGTATTTGGCAAGGGCGCCGTGGTTTGCTGGCCGGGAACGACGAGCGAGCAGGCCGGGGGCGAACGCGCGGGAAAACAGGTGCGCTTCGAGCAGGAAGACGCCGATTGGGTGAAGGCGCAGTCCCCGCTCATCAAGGTGGTTACGCGCGAGACGGTGCGGTTCCGTGGAATCACGCACGACGAGCGCCTCTCCGATACCGCCATTCGAGGCGTCTTTCCCGAATACGGCGACCTGCGCAATGAAATCCCGGTGGAAGGCCGCTGGATCTCACCGGAAGATATTGCCGAACGGCGCCGAGTGGCCTTTCTCGGAGCTCGCCTCCGCAAAAAACTGTTTAGCGGCACTCCCGCCGTGGGTGAAACCGTGCGGGTTGACGGCGTGAAATTCACTGTCATCGGCTCGATGGATACGAAGTTTTCCGACAGCAATTATTTTACGAGTGACGATGAATCCGCATTTATTCCGTACACGACCGCGGGGGAAATCTGGGACGCGCGTTACTCCAGCGTGATGCTCTTCGAGCCGGTGGCGCCGAACTTCGAGGCGGACGCCATGCAGCAGTTCCGCGCGGCCATCGCCAGCCGGCAGCGTTTTTCGCCGAACGACAAGCGCGCCATCACCATGTTTGGCAGAGAAGAATTCAAGCCGATCTACGAAGGAATCACACTGGGAATTGAGGCGCTGCTCTTTTTTGTGGGAGCACTCACACTGGGGATCGGCGGCGTGGGCGTGATGAACATCATGCTCGTTTCCGTGGAAGAGCGCGTGCGCGAAATCGGCTTGCGCCGCGCTCTGGGCGCGAGGAAAGTGTACATTCGCTCGCAGTTCTTGCTGGAGGCGCTGGTGATGACGCTAGCGGCCGGCGTGATCGGGATGCTGCTTTCGGCGGCCATTACTTCGATGGTTGGAACGCTGCCGTTCCTGGGGCCGGCTTACGAAGATGATTCGGGCAAAGTAGACATTCACCTCACGCTTTCGCTGGTTACCATGATGCTGTCCACGGCAATCCTGGTTGTCGTTGGAGTGATTAGCGGCTGGCTCCCCGCTATGCAAGCCGCCAAGCTCGATCCTGTCGAAGCCCTGCGCTACGAGTAGCGGCAAAACGCAACACTTTCGTCCCATCGTTCTTGCGCCCAACGTCCCATTCAACCGCGATGTAGTTTGGGCTGAGATCCTTCGCTTCGCTCAGGATGACATCTGCAGAAATCAGGCATGAACGGAAGTCAGGTTTGGCCGAGGATGGAGTCGAAATAGGCTAACAAATCGGGAGAATCCCATTGCTGGGGGCCGAAGAATTTGCGGGCGATTTTTCCTTTGCGGTCGATGACATAGGTGTCCGGGAAGACCGGGGTGCCGTAGTCGAGCGCGAGTTTGCGCGTGGGCTCGCGGAAGGTCGGAAAGTTAATGCCCTGCTCCTTCAAGAATTTCTCGTAAGCAGCGGGATCTTCATCAACACTTACGCCGAGAACCACTCCGCCGCGCGATTCGATATGTTTTTGCAATCTGTTCAGCGCGGGGGTTTCTTCCACACAGGGCGGGCACCAGGTGGCCCAAAAATTCAATACCACGACTTTGCCCCGGAGATCACTCAGGCGGCCGGGTTTCCCGGCAATTTCCGTGGGAAAATCCTGGGCCGTTTTGCCCGCCACGGTTGGCTCGCCCTGGCGGTACATGGGCATGGCAAAGAAGACCACCACCAGCGCGGCGAAACCCACCACGCCCCAGGCCGCTATTTTTCGAAGCATCATCATCAAATGCTATACTAACGCAATCTCCGTTGCCCGGGAAACGACCCTTCCGCATCTAAAGCAACATGACAGACGACGTCCACAATCCATCTCAGAACGGAACCGCTTTCTTCGGCGCTCCAGGGTCCGTCACGGCCATTGTTCCTGCGCGAAATGAGGAAGCGGTTATCGCGGCGTGCATTCAGTCGTTGGCACGCCAGGCGGAAATTGGGGAAATTCTGGTGGTGAACGACCAATCCACGGATGGAACCGCCAGCGTTGTGCGCGGATTGATGAAAACAGTTTCAAACTTGCGGTTGTTGGAGACAGGTGAATTGCCTGATGGATGGGTGGGGAAGAACCACGCCTTGTGGATTGGCGTGCAGCAGGCAAAAAGTGCGTGGCTGCTCTTTACCGACGCCGACGCGGAGCATGAAGCTAATTCCGCGGCGCGCGCGCTTCAGCTGTCCCAGGAGCATAACGCGGCGCTGGTCTCTTTTTCTCCCGAGCAGATTACGAACAGCTGGTACGAAAAAGCACTTATTCCTTATATTTTTCTCAGATTGGCGAAACATTTTTCGTACGACAAGGTGAATGATGCGAACTCGCGGGCTGCGGCGGCGAACGGCCAGTTTCTGATGATACGCCGCGATGTTTACGACGCCATCGGCGGACATTCCGGCGTCGCCGGCGAAGTGCTGGAAGACGTAGCGATTGCCATGCGCGTGAAGGCTGCGGGCCAGCGCATCTGGTTCAGTTCCGGTAAAGCCATTGTTCGCGTGCGCATGTACCGCACGTTCGAAGCGATGTGGCAAGGCTGGAGGAAGAATCTTTACCGGTTGATTGGGGGAACGCCGTGGGCGATGTTTCGCGAGATGGAGTCAAACCTGCCGTGGATTCCGTTCCTGCTGATCCTTGCAGGACTGAAATATCCTCTCTTATTGTTTCTCGGCGTGGTGTTCCTGATCGTTCGGCAAACCAGCTATGGCCTGGAACTCGCCCGTAACCAATACCGGTTTTCGTTCATCTTCTATTATGTGCCCGCCGTGGTGCTGTATGCAGGTGTGCTCTGGGCATCCTACCGGAGCCATGTAAAGGGAAGAATCGAGTGGAAAGGCCGGGAGTACTCCGTTGGGGCTCCCGAATCGGTAAAATAAGCAAAGCCATGGTTCTACTCACACGAAAAATCGAGTTTGCGGCTTCGCACCTCTACAACAATCCGAATTTTTCGGCGGAGGAGAACCGTCGAATTTTTGGAAAGTGCAATAACCCGCACGGCCACGGGCACAATTACACGCTGGAAGTTACGGTTGAGGGCGAACCGGATCCGGTGACCGGCATGGTGCTGGACTTGAAAGAGCTGAAGGAGATTCTGGAACGCGAGGTGATGCAGCGGATGGATCACCGCCATCTCAACTATGAGGTTGCGGAGCTGGCCGGACAGATTCCGACCTGTGAGAACATCGCGCGCGTGATTTGGAACTTGCTGGAACCGAAAATCAGGCAAGGCCGACTGCATCGAGTGCGACTCTACGAGTCGGCCGACCTGTTTGCCGATTGCTACCGCAACGGAGCTGGCGCCGGAGGCAAGGTATGAGCGGCGCGCTCAAAATCGAGTTGGGGCGCCGGTACCGATTTTGCGCGTCCCATCGGTTGCACAGCGCGCATCTAACGGAAGAGGAGAATTGCCGGGTCTTTGGAAAGTGCAACAATCCCTATGGCCACGGGCATAATTACGTGCTGGAAGTCAGCATGTCTGGAGAGGTTGACCCGGCTACCGGAATGATCGCCAATCTTGCCGATCTGGACGCGTTCGTTGAACGGCAAGTGCTTGAGGGATTCGATCACAAGTCGCTGAACGAAGATGTTGCCGCGTTTCGCGACAAAGTGCCCACAACGGAGAATCTGTGCATCGAGATTTTTGAGCGCTTGAAAAGCTTTCCCAAGGCGAAGCTCGAACGCATCCGAGTGCAGGAGACGGGAAACAACAGCTTCGAATACGCGGGAGAAAACCAAGAAGGGAACCGGCCGTGAACAAGCCAACGGAAGAGATTCTGCTGAACGATCAGGACCGCAAGGAAATTGACGCGCGCAGAATCGCGTGCCACATGCGCGAAATCATCAAGATTATCGGGGAAGATCCCAACCGCGAGGGCCTGCGCAAGACGCCAGAGCGTTTCGAGAAAGCGCTGAAGTTCCTGACGAGCGGGTACCAGATGAATTTGGACAATGTGTTCAATGGCGCGACGTTCAGCGTGGCTTACGATGAGATGGTCATCGTGAAGGACATCGAATTTTTCAGCCTCTGCGAGCATCACCTGCTTCCGTTTTTTGGCAAGGCGCACGTGGCGTATTTGCCGGACAAGCGCGTTTTGGGGCTCAGCAAGATCGCGCGGGTGGTGAACATGTTCGCGCGGCGGCTGCAAATTCAGGAGCGCCTGACCAGCCAGATTGCAAAGTCCATCGAGGAAAAAATCGCTCCGCAGGGCGTTGGCGTGATTATCGAAGCGCGGCATCTTTGCATGCAGATGCGCGGCGTCGAGAAGCAGCATGGACAGGCGGTGACCAGCGCGATGCTTGGCGCCTTTCGCCATAACAAGCAGACGCGCGACGAATTCCTCGCCCTTATCCGTCCCCGGAGAAGCTAGTCGGCAGCCATTTTGGTGCTGGATTGCTTTTCTGCGGCCCCTTAAGCTCCAAGATGAGCAAAGCATGACGGCGAACCAGGGCCCCATCGTCATCGAAGCAGCCTCGTCTCCGGTCCCCCGGCCGTCCGTTGTCCAGAGTCATCGCGTTGCCGTTGTTGTTTCCTTCCTTTCCATCTATCTAATCTGGGGCTCCACGTACCTGGCGATTCGTTACGCCGTGGAAACGATTCCGCCGCTTTACACTGCCGGAATTCGCCACTTGATCGCGGGAACGATTCTCCTCGCGTGGTGCGCTGCAAAGCGCTTACGGCCGACCTGGGCACAGGTTCGCGCCAGCATCATCATCGGGGCTTTTTTCTTTCTTGGGGGCCATGGCACGCTTCACTGGGCGGAGCAAAAAGTGCCGTCCGGCCTGGCCTCTCTAATTATTGCCAGCGAGCCTCTGTGGGTTTTCCTCCTCAGCGCCGTCGCCGCCAGGCAGTGGCGCATGAACGGGACGCTGCTCGCGGGAATTATTCTGGGATTTGGAGGCGTCGGACTGCTCATGGGGAGAAGCGCACTGACGTCAGGCCCGAGTGTCTTCGTTGGCGCAATGGCTGTCCTGCTGGGTGCATTTTCCTGGTCCGTGGGAATTGTGTATTCGCGTCGTTCTCATCTTTCCGGCCACCCGCTTCTTCTTTCGGCGCTTTCGTTGCTGGCAGGCAGCGTCCAACTGCTACTCGCCGGCACGACGGTCCACGAATACCGGCGGTTCTCCCTTGCGACTATTTCACTTCGTTCCTGGCTCGCGCTCGGCTATCTCATTTTGTTCGGTTCGGTCGTGGCTTTCACCGCTTACAACTGGCTTCTCGAGCACTATTCTCCCACTCTGGTCGCTACCCACACCTATGTCAATCCCCTCGTAGCCGTTTTGCTGGGCTGGCTGTTTGCTGGCGAGGCGGTCACGTTCAACGTGATTCTTTCGACTGCCATGGTCATCGGCGCGGTCATGCTCGTGGATCGCGGAACCGCCCGTTTGCAGCGGGCGATCTAAATAGGAAAGGTGCGCCGCGGCATGGCCGGCGCACCTTTTGTGCTTCTTGAGATTTCAAATCGTTACATCTTCGAAATGTTTATCGAAGCTCGGGTGGTTTCCCAGTCCATTCGCAGCGTGCAGCCACTGCCCGACTTGTCGAACGCGATGGTGAAATTTTCGACGGCAGAAGGCAATGTCGAAGCTTTCATGTCAACTCGCGCGAAGTCGGAATCCGCACCAGGATATGGGATGCCCCATTCGCCGGTCTTCTTGCTAATGATCAACGTCCACTTGTCCTTGTTTGGAATCGTGAAGAGCGTGTAGCTGCCTGCGGGAACGTGGCTCCCGCCGACCATGACATCCGAAGTGGTGACAAAGGTGGTCGCTTCATTGGCCCCGGCCCGCCAGACTTCTCCGAAAGGCACCAAGTCTCCGAAAATCTTGCGGCCCTTCGCGCGCGGGCTGGAGTAATCCACGGTGATGGATTTGCCGTCGGGCAGGGCACAGCTCGCCTTCGCCGCCGGACTGGGCCGCGAACCCTGGGCGGAACCCAGCGCGGCCAATAGAGCCAGAGTCAGACACCCCATTGCCAAACCTGCGAATAGTTTTTTCATTTCTCCCCCTATTGAAATGACACGCAATCATTGAAACCTAATTTGCCCGGCCACTGCAAGACCTCGCCACTCTTTACAGACGGCTGACCTGGAGACTCGTTTCTCGCTCCGTTTATGCCAGGACTTGCGAAAGACGGAAAAAGGGGCTAAATCTAAACCATTGTCCAGGAGCGTGGAAATCATCAGAGACCTGTTCCGGGAGGTAACTATGACGGAATCGCGACGTCATTTGCTGAGAGGATTATTGGGAGCTGCTGGTGCCCTTGCCGCGCAACCTCTTCTCGCCGAACTTCAAGCAACAGGTTCGGGAGTCTCCCCGAAGGCCAAAGTTTACCCTAACGGCCGCGACCCCAACCAGGATCGGGGTTTGGAAGCACCCAGCCGCCCGGACCCCAAAGCAGTTGAACGTGCCAATCAGATAGAACTCCGAACCGATGTATCAAAACTCTATGAGATGGTCTCCGATCTCAAGAACCAACTCGAGAAGGCCGACCCAACCGCCACTTTTTCCTTGTCGGTCGTGAAAGAATCCCAACAGATTGAAAAGCTAGCGAAGCAAATCAAGCGCCTCGCACACGGGTGATTGCGGGTTGCGTGGCAATCGAACAGTCTTGCTTGCCCACACTCGGAATTCTCGCGCACCCGCTAAAGTTTGACATTCCTTTACACATTTATCGGACTTGTGTTAGCCTGAATGAGTCGAAGAGAAGAGGAATAATTCAGGGGACGACGGAGAGGGGCACTTGAGCGCACCGAAATCAGTGTTGATCGAACAATTCCGGACCCATGTCAAGGACACAGGCTCGCCCGAGGTGCAAATAGCGCTTCTGAGCGAGAGGATCAACTACCTGACGACGCATCTCAAGTCCCACGTGAAAGACCATGCATCACGCCGGGGATTGATCATGATGGTCAATAAGCGCCGGCGTTTGCTGGACTATCTAAACCGTCGCGACCCGGATCGGTACCGCGAGATTGTTGAACGTCTTAGCCTGCGCAAGTAATCGCCCTGGGGTTTCCATGAAGACAGGGCGGTATCCACTGCGTTCTTACGAAGTGACAAATTCCACACGGGGTCTGTCTTCAGGCTTCCGGCTGATGTAGTGCCGGAATTTCTCGTGGTGTAGTCCGTCGCGGTTCGTTCGCCTCGTGCTAATTCTCCCCTCTTGCTCTTCCTCATCGAATGCCGCAGCGCGGCCGATGTAAACCAGGACTCGCTTGTTCACGAGCGCGCCCGAAGATGCTCAGCTCGGATGCCGAGCCAAAGGAAATGATTGCTCATGTCTGAAAATACAGTTACACCCGCTCCTCACCAGGTCACCGTGGAAGTCGGCGGACGGCCGCTGATTCTCGAAACAGGGAAAATCGCCAAGCAAGCGAACGGCGCGATCACCGCGCGTTATGGCGACACTATCGTCCTGACCACCGCTTGCATGGCTTCGCAGATGAACGACCGAGACTTTTTGCCGCTGACCGTGGACTACCGCGAGAACACGTATTCCGCGGGAAAGATTCCCGGTGGTTTCTTCAAGCGTGAAGGGCGCCCGTCGGAAAAAGAAGTTCTTACCTCCCGCCTGATTGACCGCCCCATGCGGCCGCTCTTCCCCGAATCATGGCGCAACGAAACGCAGATTGTTTCCATGGTGCTCTCCGCGGACAGCGAGAATGATCCCGACGTCATTGCGGTGACCAGCGCGTCTGCCGCGGCGTTCTGCTCGGACCTGCCGTTCGAAAAGCCGATTGCCTGCGTGCGCGTAGGATTGCTGGACGGCCAGTTGGTGATCAATCCCACGGTGGCCGACCAGAAAAAAAGTTTGATGAACATTATTATCGCGGGCACGGAAGAAGCCATCGTCATGGTGGAATCCGGCGCGCTCGAAGTTTCCGAAGAAGCCGTTGCCGATGCCCTAGAGTTTGGCCACGCGCAAATCAAGAAAATTGTCGCTGCCATCAAAGAACTGCACGCGCAGATTAAGCCCAAGAAAGTTGTTGTGGCGCCGCTGCCCTTCGATGAAGGCATTTACAAGGATCTGCAGAAAAAGTATGGCGACCGGCTGCACGACGCGGTGAACACGGAAAAGCATCCGAAGAAAGAGAGCTACCACCTCATTGATGCTCTCAAAGAAGAAATCATCAAGGCCATCCCTGAAGAGCCCAAGAAGGAGATGGACGAGAAGCGCACGCTGACCAAGCGCGCTTTTGAACGCCTGCGCGAAGACATTTTCCGCGACGACGTTCTTAACGCGCGGCGCCGCCCCGATGGCCGCGCGTTTGACAAGATTCGCCAAATCACTTGCGAAGTGGGATTGCTGCCCCGCGTTCATGGCTCGGCGCTGTTTACTCGTGGCGAGACGCAGGCACTGGCCACGCTCACTTTGGGCACCAAGGAAGACATGCAGCGGCTGGACCTGCTCTTTGCGCAGGATCAATTCAAGCGCTTCATGCTGCATTATAACTTTCCGCCGTTCAGCGTTGGTGAAGTGAAATTCCTTCGTGGCCCGGGCCGGCGCGAAATCGGACACGGCGCACTCGCCGAGCGCGCGCTCGCGAATCTGCTTCCTGCCGAAGAGGAATTTCCGTACGCGATGCGCCTGGTTTCAGACATTCTGGAATCCAACGGTTCCTCTTCGATGGCCACGGTATGCGGAGGTTCGCTGGCCTTGATGGACGCGGGCGTTCCGATGAAAGCTCCCTGCGCGGGAATTGCTATGGGCTTGGTCGTCGGCGATGACAAAAAGTATTCGATTCTTACGGATATCGCCGGTGCCGAAGACCACTACGGCGACATGGACTTCAAAGTCGCGGGCACGCGCAACGGCATCACCGCTTTGCAGATGGACATTAAGGTCCTGGGCATCAGCATTCAGATGATGCGTGAAGCGCTGGCGCAGGCGAAGAAAGCACGGCTCGAAATTCTCGACACCATGGAGAAGACACTCAGCGAAGGCCGCAAGGAAATTTCGGCCTACGCTCCGCGGCTCTTCAAGTTGAAGATTCCGCAGGACAAGATTCGCGACCTCATCGGACCGGGCGGAAAGAAAATCCGCTCCATCATTGAGGCTACCGGCGTCAAGATCGACGTCCTCGAAGATGGCACCGTGCACATCTTCTCCACCAGCGGAGCAGGCGGCGATGCGGCTCTGGCGATGGTGCGCGACGTCACGGCGAGCGCTGAAATCGGCAAGACGTATCTCGGCAAAGTCGTGCGGCTCGCGGAGTTCGGCGCGTTCGTGGAACTCTTCCCCGGCACCGACGGTCTGCTGCACATCAGCGAAATCTCCGAGCATCGCATCCGCGACGTGCGCGATGAACTAAAGCTTGGGGATCAGGTGCTCGTGAAGGTGCTGTCCATCGAGGGCAACAAGGTTCGCCTCTCGCGCAAGGCACTCATCCGCGAAGCCCGCGAGAAGCAGCAAAAGGCGGCTGCTGGCGGTGGCGGAACTCACAATCCCGGTTCGTCCGAAGGCGGTTCGGGCGAGGACTCCGGCTCGCAAGAATAATTAATCCTATCCAAAGCGAGAAAGGGCGGGCCTTGGCCCGCC
>Ga0307471_100001114_pt1 | contig 14530 bp, 18 predicted proteins | sample atmos_gasesAM3C__2_FD_204566 | JGI IMG/M metagenome (GOLD analysis project Ga0307471, IMG submission 204566) | Hardwood forest soil microbial communities from Morgan-Monroe State Forest, Indiana, United States - atmos_gasesAM3C_515 | ecosystem: Environmental > Terrestrial > Soil > Temperate... | reverse complement strand
GGCTCCGGTTGTAGCGACCGCGTCCCCCGTTGGGCATGGTGTTGTCTGGTCGGCCCCCTGCATGAGGATTGCATTGGCCTGGTGGGCCACACTGCCACTATAGGTGACCGTGATGGTTCCGGTCCCTGAGGGTGCTGGGATACACCAAATCGAATTGAAATTCGATCCATTCCTCTGCGTCTTGACCTCCACCGGGGTTCCAGCTGTCAATCCGGCACTCACGACAACCGAAGAGATTGTTTCAGATGAATTGGCGGCAATCCCTGTGGGGACGATAATTACGGGGTTCGTGCCAGAAACAGCGAAGCTAGAAAACACCGCCGTAGTGCTGGTTGCTGGTGTTGCATCTGCATCCGAGATATAGGCTACCGCCGCCCAACTCTGCACCGGCAGCAGGAGCGCAAGGAGGAGACTGAACAGTAAGGCGAGGCGCTTCATTACATGACTCTCCGATAGGTCACTTCAAGCCCAATAAACCTGGCCGTGGCTGCTATCGTGTCCGCAGCATCATTGCCATCTCGAAACACTCGCCAGTGCGCCAAGGCCTTCGTCGATGTGACACAACTCGACGGCACCGTGTTGGCTAACGCCGAGCTTGTCTGGACTCTTGGTGACGTGCCTGGTGCGGCAGTCGTGATGGTCACGAATCCATTCCCGCTCGTCGGAAACGCCGGGTCATCTGTCGCCGTATTCGCCACATCTGTACAGACCAGCTGAATGGTCCACTTCGCATTGTTCGCTGTAGCCGTGGTGGTCCAATACAGATTCACATCGAATCCACCTGTGGTGGTGAAATCCACAGGGAGTGCATCCGTCATCTGGGCACTGAATCCACCGGTGGTATCGGCATAATCCAGAACACCTTTCTGGATATTCGTGCCAGTGACACAGGCCGCAACCGCTGGTGTCGTCGTGGGGAGATCCCAGACTGGCCCTGCTGTGGCGTTATTACATCCCGCTGCGGGATACCACCGTACTTGAGGAACGCCACAGGCATTCCCCGTACTCTCACAGTTGAGCGTCTTGTTCGTGAGGGTATCCGTCGTGGCTTTGCCGACGATCGTATCCGTGGCAGCAGGCATGGAAAGGGTCACCGTGCCCAATGCACCAGTGACCGGCGCGAGTGTGATCGTGCCGGAGGTCGCGTTCTTGAAATCCACCGAGCCGACCGACGTACCAGCCACACCAAGCGTGATCTTGGATGTTCCGTCAGACGTAATGCCGGCCACGGTGCTCGGTAACCCTCCTGACCCACCCCCAAGCACGGGGGAATTGGCCGTCAATGCGCCAGAGGATGCGAGCGTGCCAGATGCGGTATAGCCAAGCACGCCACCAGACGTACCAGAACTTAGACCCGTGCCGCCTCGCGCCACCTCAATGGCCCCTGCGCTAAAGAAGCCGGTGGCCGTATCGCCAGTGAGGGCATTCCCCGAGGAATCGCCATAGGCCGCATACTGCAAGGCGGGCGTCCCCGCATTGTCACAGTACTGAAGTGGGGTCGTATGGACCTGCATCTTGCCGTTGGTGCTGGCCCCACAGGTCAGGGCACCTGACGCAAGGAATCCCTGTTCCGTAGAGTCGGTCGTCACCGTGACTGTGGCGTTCTCCGACCCGCCACCGGACGACGTAATTCCTGACCCACCCGTGATCGCGGCCACATAGTTGCCAGTCGTATCTGTGGCCAGCGCGACGGCATTCGCGGCAATCGTGGTCACTGAGGACCCGGACGTGGTGACATCTCCAGAAAGATCCGGCACGGCCCCTGTCTGCCCAAAGACACTGGAGACCGCTGACCCAGGCCCCACCATTTCGAACGTCATACCCGTGATCGAGTTGGTGGCCCCGGTCCCCCATGTCGCGGTGAGATCCACAGCCTGGGTGGCCGTGGTATCGATGGTGACGGCCGTGCCAAGGGTGGGGTTGGCGAAGATGATTTCTCCGGGCGTGAGCGTCGAGCCTGTCGTGAAGAGTCCATCCGTCACAAGGATCGTCCCGCTGGCCCCCACAGTACGCGCCACCAAGCGAATCCAGGCTGAGTAGACGCCATCAGTCACAGAGACAAGTGGGGTGAACGCAACCGTCTGCGCAACGACGGTGGACCCAAATTTCAACTTGAGTTGCAAGGTGCCTGGCACTGCGCCTGTGGAGTACTTGCCACTCGTGCGCACATCCATCACGGTGCCGTTAGCGGTAAACCAGTTCACCGGGATCGTCTTGGACCCGACGCCTGTGCCGATCAGCGTGGTCTCCGTGGTGCTGGTAATTGCTGTGGCAGTGGCGGTCTGCACGAACAGGGGAGAACCGGCTGTCCCGCCTGTACCTGATCCACACCCAGCAGCAGATTGAATATGGTTCCCAGAGGCATCGATCTCGACACAGCGCCCGGATGTTTGTGAGCCGGTGGTGGTGACAACTTGCGTGGTATTGCCTGAGCGAGTCCCAACAATCGGCGCAGATCCTGCCCCGCCACCAAACACGGGAAGATTGGCCGTTAAAGCTGCGGAGGACGCAATCGTGGTGGAACCGGAATAGTAGGGGATGCCGCCAGAGGTGCCAGAGGTGATCCCGGTGCCGCCGTTGGCTACGCCCAATGTGCCAGTTGTGCCGGTCCCAAGAACAGGCTTATTCGCATCAGAAAAATACGTGACGAGAGAGCCGCCATTCTCCCGGCTCTTGAGCAGGGAGTCCGTGGAATCAATCCCGATGTTATGCTCGCTGGCATTCGCTCCAGCCGAAACGACCGTGCCCTCTTTCAAAACAAGCAAACCGGCGCCAGCACCACTGGACACAAAGCCACCGGAGCAGGTGATGATATTGCCGGTGCCGGTACAGCCCGTGTCCGTAAAGGCCCCGGACCCGTTGGACCCTTGCACGGCGTTCGCGCCGCCAGCTGCAGATCCAGCGGCCCCGCCGTCACCAAGTTTCACCCAGGCTGATCCACTCCACCGACAAATCGTGACCGCCGATCCCGCTGCGGAGTCGCACGCCCCGATCGCGGAATCATCGGTCACAATCACCGTATCGCCCGTTGAGGGGGAGCCAGGGAAGGCGGTCACACTGGGGGGATTGAACTTCGTCGTCAGAACCGCAGAATCCAATATCGGCGCGGTACCAAAGACGGCAGCGCCGGAGCCGGTTTCGTTCGTGATCGCTGCGGCCAGGTTCGCACTAGAAGGGGTGCCAAGAAATGTTGCGACATTCGTTCCAAGGCCGCTCACGCCGGTCGAGATCGGGAGCCCTGTCGCGTTTGTTAAGGTCGCACTCGTCGGGGTGCCGAGAATTGGCGTGACGAGCGTCGGTGTATTCGCAAAGACCGCTGCGCCCGTTCCTGTTTCGTCGGTAATGGCCGAAATCAAATTGGCACTGGACGGCGTCCCAAGCCAAGTCGCCATGCCAGTTCCAAACGAAGTGATGCCGGTGCCCCCGTTGGCGACGGGCAGGGTCCCTGTGACGCCGGTGGTCAAAGGTAAGCCCGTGAGATTTGTGGCCACTCCACTCGTCGGCGTGCCAAGAAGGGGCGTCACCAATGTGGGAGAGGTGCCAAAGACTAAGGCCCCAGAACCCGTCTCATCCGTCACAATGGCTTTGATCTCGGCGGAGGTATCAATATCCGTGCTTGACAGTGCCCCTCCGGCCGCCGTCCCGTCCCCAAGTTTGATCCAGGCCGAGCCGTTCCACCGACAGATCGTGGTCGCGACGCCCGCTGCAGAATCACAGGCCCCCACCACGGAATCGTCGGTGACAATGACGACATCGCCCAAATTCGGAGAAACGGGAAAGACCGTGACATTCGTCAGCGTGCCCGTGGTTAGCCCCGCCGCGGGGGTCAGCACGCCGTCCGCCCACGCCGCACTCGCCCAGCACAGAATCAGACCCAGCCCGATGAGGAATCGTTTAATAGCCTGCATAGACCGCTCCTGTGGCGCCCGTGCCCGTGGTATTGGTGGTGATCACATAGTAATAAATGAAATTGGCCGTGAAGGGGGGACAGGCATCTTGTGTGCGCGTCGTCCCGGAGAGGGTGATCGTGCATAGGAGAATGCCGTTTGCCGCATCATCATCAATGTCCCCATAGATCGCCTGGGTTTGGGTGACCGCTCCCGTCCCGACCACTTGCCCATAGATCGATTTATAGCCAAAGGGAATCGCTTTGGCCGGCGAAGTGGTGTTGGTGGTGACCCCCGTCACCAACGGGGTGAGTTCCGCGCCTGGACGCCCCGTGCCCGCGGCCCAGGTCAACCCGGCCAGGAGCACCATCGCAAGACACACCACGCTCCACACTGTCGCTCGAGTTCGCATGATCTGCGCCCTCCTTAGATCTTCGATTCGTCGCTCACACGACCCGGTTTGCTTTTGCCTTTTGTGGGCCGTGGAATGTCCTCGTCCTCGTCCTCCTGCGCGCGCACTTTCACACGTTTCATCCAGCGCCGGCTGAACTGGGTGTCCTGAATTTCAAACCGCTGGCCAGTCCGTCGACGCTGCATCCCATCGAATCCTAACTCCGTCGCCTCCACTAGAATTGTCGCCACAACATCCTCCTTCGATAAATGGGCGGGAGCCTTCTCCCGCCCGAGATGTACTTAGTACGTGTACGCGATGGGCCCGACATCGGCCGTGAACGTGGTGGGGACCGTGAGATCCCCCACCGTGCCAAAGGTCCCCGTTGCCGATTTGGTGTTCGCCGTTTGGGACGTGCCGATCGCCGTCGCGATCGTGCGCAACCGCGCCGTGGTCCCGTTCATCGTAATGGACAGGTGATACCAGCAGGGCCCCGCAATTTCGACGGGCGCGGTGAACGGCAGTTCTTGAAACGTCGCCGCCGTCCCGACGGTCACGCCCGCCAGATCCGAATTGGCCAACAGTTTGCCGTCGGCATCGTGCAGTTCGGCGATGGCTTTGTCGGTCCCGCCGACCGTCCCGATCAGGTAGCCGATGCCGGTCATGATCAACGAATGCGGAACGAAGATCGTACAGGTATAGCGCGTACCCGCGACCGGTGTGACGTTCGTCCCCGCCGTGAGGGCGGTGAGCGAGGGCCAGGTGAGAAACCGCTTGGAGCCGCCCACCGTCGCCGGAATGACTGCGCCGGTGAGTCGTGAAAAGCGCCCAATCTTTCTGAATTTGGTTGAGAGGAGTGGCATCGTGTGCTCCTTGGGTGAATGAAGCGCAGGGCCAGACCGTAGTCCAGCCCTGCCGCCGTGTCACTCGTGACCAGCCCCTATTAGCTGATCGCGTAGTTCTTTGCGTAGACCTGTCCGCTCTCCCACAGCCGACTTGCGGTGAGCCAGGCGGTGAGCGTCACGGTCGTGGTGCCGCCCGTGGCCGTGTTGCGAAACGCGATAAACTCTTTCGTGGGAAACCCAGGATTGATCGTGAGAAAGAATTTATACCCCGCGACCAACACCGCCGCGAGGATCGTGACGCTCGCAATGATGTCGGGGGTGGCCATGTTCGACGTGGCCGATTGAATGATCTCCATGGTATGGGTCGATCCCGCGCCCGCCGCCACATCGACGGAGACACCCACGCCCACCGGCTCGCCATCGCCCAGCTGCCGCTTCGGCGTGACGGCCCCCAAATCCTTGACGTTCGTACTCACCGTGGCCGCCCCTGTGAAGGCCTGCGCATCGGAGAGGAGTTCTTGTAGATCCAGTATCATGATCAATGTCCTTTCGTTCAGCGTGAACTATGCAGTGTGTCTCCCGAGCTCGTCCTCTCCCGATTAGGTGACCGCGGCTTCCGTCTCAATCAGCGCATCGCACTTGCGGATCGGAATGCCGCGGAAGCTCGGGGTGGCGATGCCATCGACTTTATCGTAGGTGAGCCCTCCCCCGGCGATCACATCGGCCCGTCGGGCAATGTCCAGCATTTGGAAACAGGTGCGGTTCATGTAAAACACGGGCCGCCCCATGCTCATGAACGGAATCCGGTGAATAGCCTTGATCATGAGTTCAATCAAGTCCGCCGCGGCGGATTGTGCCACCAGATTACTGATATCGATGTTGCAGATCCGGACGGCGTAGCGCCAATCCTTGACGGCAATCCCGTTCTTCCACTGCCACCAATCGAGGTACGCCCGGAACCGATTGCCCGAGGCATCGAAGGCATCCTCCAATCCCAGGTCTTCGTGGATCAATCCCGCCTTCGAGTTTTTCGGGAAGATCCCGTAGACCGTCTGCGGTCCCCAGACGAGCAGCCAGATACTGGAGTTGTCGGACCCTGTCCCGCCGGCATTGAGCACGTTCGAAGAATTCCCCGCCCCCGAAAGGGCGCTGTAGCGCGGTGCCAGTCCCGTAAACTCTTCCGGCGCCAACCCACTATTTCCGTAGAAGACGGTTTGGGCCATTTCGATGTTCATGGACTCCATATGCGGGGTGGCCTCTGAGAGCCGGAACCCCGCCAGATCCGAGGCCAGCTCGGCAATGTCCTTATCGACTTGCCCGCGGGCTTCCAGCATGCCGCATTGCTCCGTAATCTGCGCGGTGCTGGACTTGCTCGGCGCAATCCCTTGATTGAGCAATCGCCAGGCGGCGACGGGGAGTCCCGTCCGCACGGTGACCCGCTCGCCCGTTTCAAGATTCCCTTGGACGAACAGCATGTCCGTGAGGATATCGTTCGTCTGATTCAACAACTCGGCCACGGCCGAGATCTTCCCATCCGGGTCGATCCGCTTGGCCCAGTCCGTGAGGGTCAATACTGTGGTGCTCAATGTCGCCATGATGTGCTTCCTTTCCCGTTACACTGGTTTTTTCGTATCGCCATACAGCAAGGTCGCCGCATCCGGCTTCACGCCACCTCCACTTGCGCCGCCTTGCACGAACGTATCGTTCTTCATCGCTTGACCGATCCTCGCAAACATCTTCACCAGGAGCGGATGATTCCCCCACCCCGTTTGGTTGAGCACGACCCGATCCGCATCGGTGAGAAACCGATCGGCGGCTCGTTTCACTTCTTCGACGGTCGTCAGATATTTCTCGCCGCCAAAGGTAGCATCGGCTCGTATCTCCTCCACCCAGGTCTTGGTGGCCATGGTTTTGAAGGCCTCGGCCTGCGCCGCTTTCTGCTGTGCACGATCCGCCGCCACTTCCGCGTTCGCATGATTCAAGGCATGTTGTGCCGCAGCAGGAGACAGACCCGTGGCTTTCGCAAAAGCCGTAGTCCGCTCAATGGCACTCGCCTCAAGCACCGCGCCAGTGGGCAGCGCAAGCGTATACTCCACAGGAGCCGGTGGGGCCGCAGGGGGAGGGGACGGCGCAGCCGGCGGTGGAGCGGAAGCCGCAGCGAGTGCTGCGGCGTTGGCTGCCGCCTGATCGGTGGCAGACGGGGAGACAGCTGGGACTGGGGGCACCACAGGCGCAGCCGCGGGACTTGCTGGAGATGTCATGGGAGGGGTCTCAGTCGGTGGCATCGTCGGTCTCCTCGGTGTCAGGTGAAGGCACAGTAGCTTTCTGATCGGAGAGGTCTCTCGTCCCTTGAAGATCTGATTCGTCCAAGGCCTGCGCTTCGTGGGCCATGCGGTGGTAGAGCGTGACATCGATCTCGGCCAGATCCAACATGAGGCCTAACCCGATGCGCCGGCGTCCTTCGTTGAAGGCCGAGAGATCGGACTGCCCTGGAACGAATGATTGCTGAAACACCGCGGATTCACACAAGAGTTTCCAGAGAAACCGCCGCCCTTGCACGCTGCTGGCGACCGATTGCAGATCCGCCCGTTCACGTGCCTGCCGGTGCCGCTGCAACTGCCTGGCACGTTTAATCTGTTTCGGGTCGGCTGCATTGCCAACCAGGGATCGTTCCTGCATCACGCGCCTGCCAAGACTCTCGTCAACGCATTGTCCGTGCTCATGTCACTGGCCGCGAGGTTCTTCGCGGCATCCGCCAGCACCGGCACCGCCCCGAGCAGTTTCTCTTTGCGTTGGGCCTCGGCCTTCTGTTGCCGGCTCGCCGCGACTTGCTCCTCGGTGTAGATGATCTTCGAAGAGACGCCCATCATGTCGGCATACTCATCGACCGCTTCATCGGCGTTGATCTTCTCCAACGCCGAGGGGAACGCCGCCGCCAAGCCCCCCACAAAGCCAAAGAACCGCTCCGTCCCCGCCACCCCTACCAACTTCTGCGCCTTCGCCATAATCGATTCATAATCGACCCGCAGCTCCATTCCCGCTAATTCTTCGGGCGGCTCAGGCACCATGCCGATCTGTCGCATGCGATCAAATTCGAGATCGGTGAGCGGGTCCAGAAGTTCATCGTTCGTGCCCTCGAGCACCGGCCCCAAGGCCAACAGCTTCTCTTCATGCCGCTCCGCGATCTCCGCTTCGTTCCGCGGTTGAATGCCTTCCATTTGGGCCAGCATGAGGAACAAATCCTCATAGAACGCCCGCGACACCCGCTGCTCTTTGAGTTGAATATCGGCGGTGACATCAGCCACGGAGAGATTGGTTTCGTGAATCGGCGAGAGCCCGTTCTTCCCGTCACGCTCATCGACCAACGTAATATCCCCGGCGATCAAGGAGACTTTTTGATTGCGCAACGAGGGCGGGCCCTTCAGCGCCGGGTTCAATTGTTTCTCGATGGCCCGGCTCTTGCGCTTCTCCAGTAGTTGGATTTCTTTCGTGGTGCCCAGCGCGTCCATTCCGGGACAGCTCGTGCCATAGACATCCTCCCCCGTGACTTCCCAGCGCGGCGCCAGAATCACAAATCTGTCCATCCCCGATTCACGTAGGAACCCCTCGCCTGCGCCGGCCGTAAACCCGTATTGCGCCGATCCACTTACACTGCCTCCCGATTCGAAATAGCACGAGGCGACACGTTTGTATTGGGCATCGAGTTTGCGCGGATCGTAGGCCATGTTGGGATACAGGATATGCGTCACGTTGATGGGGGTTTCATAATTCCCTTGATTCCACGCCTGTTTGACCGTCTGACTGAAGTTCGCCCAGCGTGTCGCAGGCCCGGCGGTCACGTCGCCGAACTGCATCACGAGCTGCCGCACGGTGAGACGAAACTCCCGCATAAACGTGTCCACGACATTGCGGTGATTGCAGGCGAGCCAGTAGGAGCCGATCGGGAAATTGAAGCAGCGCAGCCCATCCTCCTCGTCCTCGAACACGCCCATCGCGGCCGTCGCAAAGACGCCCATGTCCCCAAAGACTGTTGGCAGCGCGTTGTACAGATTGCTCCGGACATCGAGCGTACGCATGTTCTTGTTCACATGCTCCAGCCACACTTTGACGCGCCCATATTCGGCGAGATCCGGATCCGGGGTCGTGAGCTTCCGCCAGGGCCGCGCCGGGGACGTAATTCCCGCGAACATGCCGGAGCGGAGCGTGCGCGCCGCGAGCATGCCCGATTCGTTGATGATCTTGCCGTGGCGTTTGTCGCCGCGATTCTTATCCTCCGCGAAGAAGCGTGTGCGCCGTGGCGCGAAATGCTCGCCCAACTCACGCCAGTGGGCCTCATACGACGTGCGCTCGTTTTTCAATTGCGCGGCCAATTTGTTCAGACGCTGGCGTGTGGTTTCGTTCAGCATCAGTATCCCAGCAAGGTCTTTTGTTCACCTGGCCCCGAACTCCCGAGGCCCAGCGGTCCGGTAAGGATCGTCGAGCTGCGGCCCAGATCTTGATAGTCCTTTTTCCGTTTGGCGGCGGCGAGGCGGGCGTCTTTTTCCCGCTCGGCATCAGTCATACCAGGGGGGAGGAGCGGGGCCGCGACCGTGGAGAGGCTGCGGGCATTGCGGGAACCCGGTGCGGCGAGAAAGTCTTTCGAGGCGCCGGCTGCACGCCCAGCAGCGGCGATCGTTTCATGCGCGATCGCCACGGGAGGCACAATCCATTCGAGAATGTTGGCAGCCCCGCCCATGAGTGGAGGGAGATAGCATGAACCGCAGTGAGGGGATGTCAAAACTGACAAATCTTTTTGAGGAGGGACTCGCGGGTGACACGCTGTTTGAACTTGGGTCCGACTACGTCGAGTTCACCAGCTTCAATCCAGCGATACACGGTCTTGAGTGATATCCCATAGGGAAAATACTGCGGGATTTCCCGCACAAAGAAGAACGGTTTATTCGGGAGTGGAGGGACTAGCAACACGATCCAACCTCTTTCCCACGATCAGATCAATATCCTCGTAGCCCAGTTTGTGAAATAGGGCGATGGTCTGCGGAATGGCGAGTTTCAGGTGTTGATATACCACCTGCACGCCTTCCGCACGGAGTTGTTCCTCGCTATAGCGAATCAACTGCAGTCCCACTCGCCCATGCCGATGGGATTTGGTCACGAACAGTACGTCTTGTACCGCCTGGAGGCTGTGCCGGTAATGCATGTTGCGTTTGACGAAAAAGACTGCGTAGCCCATGAGTGCGCCGTTGACCCGCGCGGTGTAGCAGCGCAATACCCCCGCGCCTTCGGCATGGTTATACGCCTCGACGTCCGGGGCCAATTCGATATCGGGATAGTGGGCAATTTCCTCTTTGTGTTCATGAAGCAACGGGAGGATCTCAGTCCAGAGATCCGGTGCGTATTGACGTTGGAGCGTGATCCGCGCGTCCATTATTCCTCCTCCATGAGCGCCCGCGCCGGCCTATACAGCGTGTCTTCATCGGGCTCGGTCTTCGCGTGCAAGGTCTTGCGATCAATCCAGTCGATGCCTGTCCGTGGAGCCACTGGCTGCGCAAACGTCAAACACAACGCATCCCACAGATCCGGCGATTCGCCGTTGAGCTTCTCCGCCACCTGGTCTTTCTCTTCGAGTTGAAACACCCCGTTGTGAAACGTATACGTCGTGGCCGTGGCCTCACGCTGCAGCTCCGGCAGATACGGCAACGCCCCGCCTTTCTTCACCCACTCCGCTGCAAGGAAGTGCATCTCGGCTCGGCGATTCTTGTAGCGTCGATCGAGGGCCTTGCCCCCAAACGACACGCCCAGCACATTCAACCCCCCGGCCACCGCCGCATCAATGATCCCCGCGCCCCAGCCGCCGGTGTCGTCCACAAAACAGATATCGGCGTGCCAGCGTGCAAAGGCTTGGGCCAACCGGGCCACCACGTCTCCCGTCCAATTCTTCACATGCCGATCTGGCCGCAACACCTCGGGTTTGAAGGCTGCGAGCCCCTGCCGGGGGAAGATGACCGTGCGCGCGCCTCCGAAGCGTCCCGGATCGAGCCCCAGGATCTTGGCCTCGTGCGAATAGACCGTCCCGTGCAGATGCCGCTGCATCGCCGCGTGCACTTGATCGGGGCCGAGCAGCGTGTTGATGGACCCGGGCGGGAACTGGCCAAACACGTTGACCAAGACCCATGGATTGTCCCGGCCGTATTTGTCGATATGCTCTCGCGCCCACTGGGCCGACACCCGCGGACTGCGCTTGGGGTCGTCCGGATCGCCCGTGATGACGATGAATTTCCAGAGATGTCGTTCATTCGTGGCGGCGCGATAGAGTGGCCCTTCGAGGTGGGTCGGATTGCCGGCTTGGAGGATTCGATGTTCGCCGCCGATCGTCGAGAGCGTGCCCTCCGCCGTCGCCATGATCGCATCGGGCTGGCCCCCGGATTCATCCAGCACCGCAAGCGTGTTATGCGCGTGCAAGCCGGCCAAGGTCAGCGATTGCTGCTGCGAGTCCGCCGACCGGGACCAGGAGCGGGCGGACATCCACCAGGTCTCGGGATGATCGATCGCAAAGATGCGCGTCTTCGTCCAGCGAAACTTGGCCTTGAGAAACGGCGACTGCTGCTGCCACTTCGCCATCTCCGGCCAGAGATTGTCCGCGAGATTATCGGCACTGATCGAGACAGCCGCCACTTTCGGATGCAGGCGTGTCGCAAGAAAATGCCAGGCACATACGGCTAATCCGGCTGTTTTCCCCGGCCCTTTGCAGGCCTGCATGCCGATGCGCGTATTGGCCGGATTGTTCCAAAAGTCGAAGAGTTGTTGCTGCTGCGGATCAGGGTCAAAGTGCAGTTGCTTGCGCGCAAAGTAGCCCACATCGGCCTTCCAGTGGCGCAACTCTGCCGCGACCGTCTCAGGAATCTGCTCAGTCATGGATCAATATGGGTTCTGATTTTGTCTCGTCGACCACCAGCACCCCGACCAACTGTTCCAGTGTCAACGAGCCGGTGAATTCATGTTTCTCCGCATAGTAGCCCAAGACCTTCCCGAGATACTTATGTCCTTCGAGGAACGGCAGGCCGATCTTAATCTTCTTCGTCACGCCCACCGCGACCGCTTTCTTTGTCCCCGATTCGTGATCCTCCACCGTCTCATACTGCTCTACGAATTCAAATCCCGCCACCATCGCCGCCTCGTTGGGCCCGAGATCTTTAATCTCCAATGGATTACCGAATTGATCAAACATCTTGCGCACATCGGCACGGCCAAACCGTTCCGCGCGTTCTAGCCATTCCTCTTGCGAGGTCTGGAGGCGTTGGATCGCGGGCGCCATGAGGGCCGCCACCCTTGCCTTGACCTTGTCCAGCGCGGCGAGCTTCGATGCTTTCTCATGAATCGTTTTGCGTTGCATGGTTTTCGGTCTGAACGCCGCCCGGTAGGCATCGCTCTGGCTCTTGCCTTGCACGAGCTCCTGACAGAAGCGTTCTTGTTTCGCGGTCAGGTATGACATCACCCCTACACCTTCCACATTGGCTCCAGGTTGAACCCTCCGCCCCACCCAGTAGAGTTTCTCGTCTTCGCGCTCGATCGCCTCACTCACGTCAACGGCGTGCGCCCAGGAGCCTACGGTGGGCCTCCTGTCGGCTCACCGCGTCACGCCTCCCCCTCTGACGTATTGGGTGAAGGCAACGGCTGTCCATCCAATCCGAGAATCGCCGACTTCTGCTGCGCATGATACTGGGCGAGCCGTTCGAGGCCCGCTTGAAGAATCCCTGTCCCGACTGACTCATCCGCCACGTCACCGTAGCATTCTACCTGATTGTTGTCCAGGACGATCACCGTCACACAGGCTTTCACTCGGATGGCCGGATACGGCAGTCGGATGAGATAGGGCACCGGCTGATTGAACTCTGCTGCTGGGACTAATTTCATGATGTCCTCTTTGACTCGGTCATGTGGGCAGCTCCTTCAGCGCGTCGAGAGTGTCCCCATCATCCGGATTGAGCAGCTTGTCTTTGAAGAGCGTCTTGAGCCCTTCCGAGAGCCTGGTCAGGCCTTTCCGCGTTCCGGATTCGCTCCCTTCCGAAAGGGGAGAACTAAGAGGGGTTCTCTTAATTGAAGATGAAGATGAAGATGAAGATGAAGATGAAGAGCTTCGTTTTGCTTCGCGTTTGCTTGAAGCAAAACCCAAGCTGTGCTTCGAGTGAAGCTGAGCTTCCTCGTTGCTTGGTGTTTGCTTCACGTTTGCTTCGATTCCTTTGTGTTTTCGCGCAATTCCGCTTTTGACCCCGCCAGCTTTTCCCGCTTTCCGTCTCTCATTTCTGAATATCCACAGGGCCCTCCATTCCGAGTACAGTCTTTTATTGGTCAACGCGCCCTTCGTTTTTGGATGAGAAACGAAACACTCTTTTAACGGTTTTGAGGCCGCGGTGAACCAGAGCTTCCCCATGCGCGAGAGCGTCGCCAACGCCGCCTCATCATCCGGGAGACTGCAATCGTCGGAGTCCCAACAATGAGCGAGGAGGAGACTGTAGGCCCCCACCTGGGAGAGGGTCATCCGGGCAATCTTACGACTCGTGAGCCAGTCCTTGACATAGAACTGAAACGCAGGCGGGCGCACCATGGATTTGGGCATCAGTTAGTAGACTCCCTGGCACGCTTCAAGAGAACAGATCATCCACAGCCCGCCTGGTCTCTTGCGGCTCGACCAACGGCCAGAGATGCCGCCAGCGTGCCGGATGGATGACCGGCGAGTCGCGGTGCAGCACTCGCCCATACCGATACTGCCCGCAATTCACACACCGGGTGTAGGGTACCGTGGCCCCCTCTGCACGCACTGTTTCGTCGAGGCACAACCCCGTGCCACAACGAGGACAGGTCCGTGTGTTAGCGATCCCCATAGGGCAGCCTCACATGAGTCGGCTTTCCTGTCTCCCGCATTGCAAGCACCGCCCGGACCGACTCGATCGCCTTGCGACAGGCCGCACGATGGGACGGCCCCCCTCGACCGTGCCGCGCGAAATGATTGACCGCCTCCTGCAGGGGCCGCGGCACGAGGGCCCAGTGCGTCGAACACATGAGCGCCCAGGACTGCATTGAGGCCTCACACCCCGTGAGAGGACAAGGTTTGCTCATCGCCCCTCCAATTCCTTGATCCTCGCCTGCGCCGTGGCGAGGAGTTTAACTAGCTCAGCGATTTGCACGTCCCTTGCCTCCATACCTATCTTTGCAATATCACGGTAAGTTGGCGAATCGTCTCGATGAATCTCAATATAAGCTTCTAATTCGTCCCGCTCCTGCTCCACATGTGCGAGCCGCCCTTTTAGCGTCACCGTAGCATTGTAGAACTCGTTGCGCTCGTCTCGCGCCTGGGTAAGCTGCTGTTCTAGTTGCGCGAGCTGGGCTTGGAGGTCAATAACTTTAGAGGC
>Ga0307471_100001113_pt1 | contig 14534 bp, 27 predicted proteins | sample atmos_gasesAM3C__2_FD_204566 | JGI IMG/M metagenome (GOLD analysis project Ga0307471, IMG submission 204566) | Hardwood forest soil microbial communities from Morgan-Monroe State Forest, Indiana, United States - atmos_gasesAM3C_515 | ecosystem: Environmental > Terrestrial > Soil > Temperate... | reverse complement strand
TTTGCGCACGGGCGAGTGAACGCTGTCCACGGGGATATAGCCGATGGGCAGGTCTTCGTCGTAGTTGCGGTCCGCAGCAACATAGCCGCGGCCGTTCTTCACGCGCATTTCAATCTGGAGTTTGCCGCCTTCGCTGACGGTGGCGATGTAAACGGTCTTATCGAGAACGGCGAAGTCCGCGTCCTCTTCGATTTGAGCGCTGGTCACCACGCCGGGCTGCTCGACGTTCAGATAGATAGTCTTCGGCAGATCGGTGTTGAGCTTGATGGGCACCTGCTTGAGGTTCAGGATAATATCAGTAGCATCCTCAACCACGCCGGGGATCGAAGAGAACTCGTGCAAAACGCCTTCGATTTTAACGGCGGTGATGGCCGCGCCCTCAATGGAGCTCAACAAAGCACGCCGCAGCGCGTTACCCACCGTCGTGCCCCAGCCCCGCTCAAAAGGCTGCGCCGAGAAACGGCCGTAACGCTCAGTGAGCGATTCCGGCTCAGACGCAAGACGCTTCGGTTTTTGAAATCCCTTCCACATCGTGTTCCTTCCTTCCGTGGCCAACGCGGTCGGCCACCAAAACTAAGACTCAATTTGTTGCGGCGGAATCACACCGCCATGCCGTACAGTGCCCCGAGAGAGCCGGGGCGCCGATTGGCGAAACTTACTTGGAGTACAGCTCGACGATCAGCTGTTCGTTGATCGGCGGAGTCTGCACGTCTTCCCGCTTGGGCAGGGCCACGACTTTGGCCTTGAACTGCTCGCGTTCCTGCTCAAGCCACGGGACAGAGTTCTGGCTTTGTGCCACGTTGCGGGCTTCCAGCACCATGGCATTCTGATGCATCTTTTCCTTGATGGCGATTTCCTCGCCGACGTTCACCTGGTAGGAAGGAATGTTGACCTTCTTCCCGTTGATGCGCACGTGCCCGTGCAGAACCAGTTGACGCGCCTGCGAGCGCGAAGAAGCCAGGCCCGCACGCCAAACAACATTGTCCAGGCGGCGTTCCAGCATGATGATGAGGTTTTCACCCGTCGGCCCTTTGGCGCGCTCCGCCTTCTCAAAGTAATTGCGGAACTGGCGCTCCAACAAGCCATAGGTGCGCTTGACCTTCTGCTTTTCGCGAAGCTGCAGGCCGTAGCCAGCAACTTTCGCGCGCCGTGACTGACCGTGCTGACCCGGAACGAAGTTGCGCTTTTCAATGGCGCACTTGTCCGTGAAGCACCGTAGTCCTTTTAGAAATAGTTTCTGCCCTTCCCGACGGCACAGGCGGCAGACTGCATCTCGGTGTCTTGCCAACTTCTATTCTCCCTTCGCGAACTCTTCGAAAATCATCTTGCTCAAAAGCGCCCGCCTCAGCCCCTCTCGATATTCCGGATAAAAAGGCGGCTGCTACAGAACCCGGAAAAAGATCAAACGCGGCGACGCTTCGGCGGCCGGCAGCCGTTGTGCGGAATGGGCGTGACATCGCGGAGAGCCACGATGTGCAGACCAGCGGCGGCGAGGGCGCGAACCGCCGACTCGCGGCCGGAACCCGGTCCCTTAACCTTGACCTCAACGCTCTTCATCCCGTACTGGTCACGAGCCGTGCCCGCCGCAGACAGTGAAGCCTGCTGCGCGGCGTAGGGCGTGCCCTTGCGCGATCCCTTGAAACCGATGGCGCCCGCGGAGGAAGCACAGAGAACGCGGCCGTCCGGATCGGCGATGGTGATCTGAGTATTGTTGAAAGAAGCGGCGACGTGCACGATGCCGTGAGGCACGATGCGCTTCTCGCGCTTCTTCTTGAATTCCTTCTTCCGTTTACTCGCCGCCGCCGGTTTCGCCGGTGCTGTCGCGTCCGGTGCTGCTTTCTGCTGCTCTTTCGCCACGTTTCACTCCAATCAGTCATCCGTCATCAGTTATAAGTTCTAAGTAAGACGGATTCCGCAGTCATTACTTAAGACTAAAAACCAAGAACTTAAAACACTTCTTCCTTAGCCCTTCTTGCCCTTGACCTGCTTCTTGCCAGCGACAGCGCCGCGGCGCGGGCCCTTGCGGGTACGTGCGTTGGTGTGCGTGCGCTGACCGCGGACCGGCAGGTTGCGGCGGTGACGAATGCCGCGATAAGCCTGAATTTCGATGAGGCGCCGAATATTCATCTGGATCTCTTTGCGGAGATCGCCTTCGACGCGGCCTTCCTGCTCGATGACGGTACGGATGCGGTTGACCTCATCCTCCGTCAAGTCGCGAATTTTTTTCGTGAAATCGACATTGGCTTTTTCGGCGATATTTTTCGCGCGCACCTGTCCAATCCCATAGATCGCGGTCAACCCGACCCAAAGGCGCTTTTGCGGCGGAAGATCAACACCAGCGATACGTGCCATGGCTTCTCCTTGCTCCCCTTATCCTTGCCGCTGCTTGTGCTTCGGATTGACGCAGATTACCCGAACCACGCCACGGCGATGGATCACCTTGCACTTGTCACAAATCTTTTTAACGCTTGCCCGAACTTTCATGCTGCTTGCTCCTCGACCGAAAAGTTCTCCGTTTCAAGTTCCAAGTTCTTCCTCTCACATCCTCACCTACCACTTAGAACTAATAATTCAGAACTACTTATAGCGATAAACGATGCGACCGCGGGTCAAATCGTAGGGCGAAAGCTCAACCGCTACCTTGTCCCCCGCAAGAATGCGGATAAAATTCTTGCGCATCTTACCGGAGACATGCGCCAGAACCTGGTGCTTGTTCTCCAGTTCGACCCGGAACATCGCGTTGGGCAACGGCTCGATGACCGTGGCCATGACTTCGATGGCGTCTTCCTTGGGATTTCCCGAGTCGCCTTTCTTTTTTTCTTCAAACGGCTGCTTCGCCATAATCTCCTATAGTTCTAAGTCTTAAGTAATAAGTCATAAGTAAGGCTAGTTCTACTTATTACTTAAAACTTCTAACTTAATACTTCCTTACCAAGCCGGGCCGCTAACTTCTTTCGGCCGGGTCAAAATCCAGGGCCCATTCGCGGTCACGGCGACGGTATGCTCAAAATGCGCCGAGGGACTGCCATCGGCGGTTTCCGCCACCCACTCGCCCCGCATTTGCACTTCCGGCCGGCCGGCATTGACCATCGGCTCGATGGCGATGACCATGCCTTCCTGCAGACGAGCGCCACGGCCGGGCTCCCCGTAGTTGGGAAGATTCGGCTCGTCATGCATCTTAGTTCCGATGCCATGCCCGACGAATTCCCGGACCACAGAATAGCCATGCTGCTCGACCCAACTCTGCACCGCGTGACCGACATCGCCGAGGCGATTGCCAGGACGCATTTTATCGATGGCCCGATCCAGGGCTTCACGGGTCACATCAAGGAGTTTCCGCAACTCCGGGTCGATGCTTCCCACCGGCACGGTCACGGCCGAATCGCCGTAATAACCCTCGAGCTCCATGCCGAAGTCGATCGAAACAATATCGCCTTCGCGCAACTTGCGCTTGGGCGACGGTATCCCGTGAACAATTTCGCTGTTCACCGAAGTGCAAAGCACGCAGGGATACCCGCGATAGCCTTTGAACGCGGCCTTCCCAGGACGTTTAGCGATGATTCCTTCGGCAAGATTCTCGAGGTCCATCGTCGTAATCCCCGGTTTGACCTGCGACCGGAGCGCGTTCAGAACTTCGTAAACCGCCTGGCCCGCGCGGTACATCTTTTCGAGTTCGGCAGAGCTGCGTAATTGAATCGCCATTGCCTCACTACGCTCCGCTAATACTCGAGACAGCCTGGAGAATGTCGTGGCGAACTTCCTCGACACTCTTCCGGGCATCGATATCGTGAAGAAAACCAAGCCTTCGGTAATACGTAACCAGAGGAGCGGTTTGCTTCTCGTACGCGTTCAATCTCGGCCCAACTACTTCCTCGCGATCGTCCGGGCGCTGAAACAAGGCGCCTCCATCGTTATCGCAAATGCCTTCGACCTTCGGCGGGCGGTCGTAGATATTATAAATCTCGCCGCACAGCTTGCAGGTCCTGCGCCCGGTCAATCTTCTCATCAACACCGAGGAACCGATGACCAGGTAAATCACGAACGGTTGCCGCAACCCATGCTGCTTGAGCAGTTCGCCCAGGTACTTCGCCTGCGTGACCGTCCGCGGAAAGCCGTCAAACACAAAACCGCGAGAGCAATCCGGCCGCTCGATGCGTTCCGCGACCATTTTCAACACCAACGAGTCCGGCACCAACTCGCCGCGATCCATGATCGGCTTGGCCTTCAACCCGAGGGGGGTACCCTTGCTGACATGCTCGCGGAGCATGTCACCGGTCGAAAGATGCGGAATGCCGTACAGCCTGGCCAGCTCTTTCGCCTGGGTGCCCTTCCCCGAACCCGGAGGCCCAAGGAAAATCACCGCGCGGTCGAGTTTTCCCACGGGACGCTCTTCCAGCGCCACGTTTGGTCTCCCTTAGCGACGGCCGCGCAAACGACCCTTCCGCGCGAAACCCTCGTAGTTACGCATGACGAGCTGTGCTTCAAGCTGCTGCACTGTATCCATCGCCACGCCGACCACGATGAGGAGCGAGGTACCGCCAAAGTAAAACGCTACTCCAAGGCCGTTCAAAATCGCTTGCGGGAAGTGCCGATCGAACCAATCACCGCCCAGCCACCAGGGCAAATGGTTCAGGTGAATACCCGCAATCATCCATTCGGGAAGCAAACAAACCACCGCGAGATAAACAGCGCCAATAAACGTCAAGCGCTTCAGAATCGTGCTGACGTATTCGGAGGTGCTCCGCCCCGGACGAATGCCGGGAATAAAGCCGCCGTTCTTGCGCATGTTGTCGGCGAGCTCCGTGGGATTGAAGACGATGCCGACGTAGAAGAAGGCAAAGACAATGATCAAGGTGATATAAATCGCGGTGTAGAGCGGCTCGCCCCACTTCAGAGCGGCGGCAATATTCTTCACGAAAGGCCAGCGAGTGCCGAGAATGAGCGCGGCGGTGGCCGGAAAGGCCAGAAGCGAGCTTGCAAAAATCGGCGGAATTACGCCGCCGGAATTCACCCGCAAGGGAAGATAGGTGGATTGCCCGCCCATCACGCGGCGGCCGACGACGCGCTTGGCGTATTGTACGGGAATGCGGCGCTGGGCGCCTTCGACGAAGACGATGAAAGCAACAACCGCCACCATGAGAGCAAGGAGCAGTAGGATCGCGAGAGGTGTGAACCCGCCCCAAGCCTGCGTCTTGGCTTTCTCATACAGATCCTGAATGGCGCGGGGCAGACCGACGACGATGCCCACAAAGATGATCAGGGACATGCCATTGCCGATGCCGCGCTCGCTGATCTGCTCGCCGAGCCACATGATGAAAGCGGAGCCAGTGGTCAGGGTGAGAATGGTCATCAAGGTGAAGCCCAAGCCGGGGTGATAGACAAGCGATTGTTCACCGATGGCCCTGGACTGCAAGGTGCTGGCGATGGTGGTGGACTGGATGATGCTGAGCAAAATGGTCAGGTAGCGAGTGTACTGAGTAATCTTGCGGCGGCCGAGCTCGCCCTCTTTCTGCAACCGTTCGAGGTAGGGGAACACCACGGTCATCAATTGCAGGATGATGGACGAAGTGATGTAGGGCATGATGCCGAGCGCAAAAATCGTCATCTGGCGGAAGTTTCCGCCGCTGAACAAGTCGAAGATACCGAGAACGGAGCCAGCCGACTGCTTGAAAAGTTCCTCGAGCACACGGGTGTTGATACCCGGCGTGGGGATGTGCGCGCCAAGGCGATAGACCGCCAGGAGGGCCAGCGTAAAGAACAGCCGGTTCCGCAGATCCTGGATACGGAAGAGATTCGCGAAGGCTTGAAAGAAACGATTCATACCGGTTCCTCGGTTAACCCGATTAGACTACCACCTCAAATGAGCCGCCAGCCTTGGTGATCTTTTCCTTGGCCGAAGCGCTGAAAGCATGGGCGTGAATGGTGAGCTTGGTCTTGAGCTCACCATCGCCGAGAACTTTAATGGGATCCGTGGCGCGGCGAATGAAGCCGTGCGCGCGGAGCAGGTCAGGCGTCACCGTCTCACCCGCAGGGAACACGTTGAGTTCCTCGAGATTGACGACGGAATATTGCACGCCGAACGGATTGTGGAAGCCGCGCTTCGGAATACGGCGATGCAGAGGCATCTGGCCGCCTTCGAAGCCACGGCGGCGCGAGTAACCACGCCGGGATTTCTGGCCCTTATTGCCGGAGCCGGCAGTCTTGCCGAGCTTCGAGCCCATGCCGCGGCCAACGCGCACCTTGCGCTTGCGCGAACCCTTGGCCGGTCCGAGGGTCGAAAGGGAAACCGTGTTGTGTTCTCTCTTCTTCTTGCTCTTGCGCGTGTCTGCCATGAATTACTCCACCACTTCCACGAGGTGGCGCACCTTGTGGATCATGCCGCGAGTTGCCGGCGTATCCTGGCGCTCGACCACCTGATGCATTCTGCGCAGGCCAAGGCCGCGAATCGTCTGCCGCATATCATCGGTGCAGCCGATAAAGCTCCTGACCCACTTCACTTTCACGATACCGGCGGTCTTCGCCCCTTTTTTCTCGCCTGCCATGGATTACTCCCCTGCAGCCTTTTCGACTTTTACCGGATTTTCAACTTTCGGCGGCCGGCCGCTCAATTCTTCCAGAGTCTTGGAACGGGTTTCGGCAACATGGCTGGCATCCTTCAAACTGAGGAGCGCAGCGAAGGTAGCCTTGACGACGTTATGCGGGTTGGATGTGCCAAGAGACTTCGTGAGCACATTGTGAATTCCCGCGACCTGCATCACCTTGCGCACAGGGCCGCCAGCAATAACGCCAGTGCCTTCCGACGCGGGTTTCAACAACACCTGCGCCGAACCGTAACGCCCGGTCACCTGGTGCGGAATGGTGGAACCCTTGAGGTTAAGCTTGATCAAATTTTTCTTGGCCTGCTCGATGCCCTTCTTGATGGCCATGGGAACTTCGCGGGCCTTGCCCATTCCGAAACCGGCGTGGCCATGGCTATCGCCGACAACGACGAGGGCCGAGAAGCTGAGGTTCTTGCCGCCCTTAACGACCTTGGTAACGCGGTTGATGGCAATGACATCGTCCTTCAGATCCGAAGGGTTCACCTCGAGAAGCCGCCGTACCGCCAAACTCTCACGCAAAATTTGCTTCGACATAAATTAGAACTGTAACCCCGCTTCCCGCGCCGCATCCGCGAGCGCCTTGACGCGGCCGTGATACTTATAACCGCCGCGGTCGAACACCACCTTGGCCACTCCCGCCGCCTTGGCGCGCTCGGCAATGATCTTGCCGACGGCCTTGGCCGAAGCGACGTTGCCACCACCCTTCAAGCCCTTCTTGGTTTCCTTGTCGACGGAGCTGGCCGAAGCGATGGTACGGCCGCCACGATCGTCAATCACCTGCGCGTAGATATGCCCGATGGAGCGATAAACGCACAAACGCGGGCGCTCCGGCGTGCCAGAAACCTTCGTGCGCACACGGGTGTGCACGCGCTGGCGATGCAGATCCCTGGACAATTTGCGAACTCGTGCCGATGCCACTGTCGTTTCTCCCTTGTAGCTCTAAGTTATAAGTTCCAAGCTTTAGTAACCGATGCAAACTTATGAACTCAAAACTGAAAACCTGAAACTTCTTATGCCGCGCCAGCCTTCGCGCCGGCCTTGCCTGCTTTCTTCTTCAGGCGCTCGCCGGTGATGCGGATGCCCTTCTGCTTATAAGGGTCAGGGGGGCGAAGGGCGCGAAGATCCGCGGCAACCTGGCCAACCTGGGCTTTATCCGCGCCGCTGACCACAATATGGGTCTGCTTGTCCACGGCGATCTGAATGCCTTCCGGAATCTTGAATTCCACCGGATGGGATTTACCGAGGGCAAAAGCAACGGCTTTGCCCTTGAGCTCGGCGCGGTAACCGACACCGACAATGTCGAGCTCCTTCTTGAAACCCTGAGTGACGCCATGAACAGCGTTAGCGAGCAGAGCGCGAGCGAGGCCGTGAAGCGCGCGATGCTCATCGCTTTCGCGAATGGCCGTGAGCACGCCATCCTTCTGCTCCAACTTAATCTGGCGCGGCACGAGCACGAAGAGTTTTCCCTTCGGGCCCTGGACTTCGACCTTACCGTCCGTGGAATTAATCTTCACGCCCGCGGGCACTGGAATCGGTTTTCGACCAATACGTGACATCTGTCTACGTCCTTATCTTGATCTGTCGTCGTGACCCTGAGGCCATCCGATGAAGATGGCCGAAGGATTCCAACGTCGAACTCTTTCTATCACTCACCGTTGAGATCCTTCGGGCCGGCAAAATCGGCCGGCACCTCGGGATGACAACGAATTACCAATCCGCGAAGCCGGCTACCAGACTTCGCAAAGAATCTCGCCGCCAACCCTGGCTTTGCGAGCGGAGCGGCCCGTCATCAGACCCTTCGGCGTGGTCAGGATACTGATGCCCAATCCGCCGACAACGGGCTTGATCTCGTCGGCGCTGAGATAACAACGCTGACCGGGCTTCGATACGCGCTTCACGCCGGTGATGACGCTGCGGCGGTCCGGGGTGTACTTCAGGAAAACGCGCAGGGTCTTGTGCGGCTTGTTCTCATCCACCATTTTGTAGGTCGAGATATAACCCTCTTCCTTGAGGATGCGGGCAATCTCGGTCTTGAGCTTGGAGACCGGCACGTCGACACGCTGATGCTTAGCGGCAGTGGCGTTGCGAACGCGGGTCAAGAAATCAGCAATGGGATCCGTCTGCATAATTTTCCTATCTCACTCCTACCAGCTCGATTTCACAACGCCAGGGATCTCGCCCTTGAGCGCCATGCCGCGGAAACAGATGCGGCACATCTGGAACTTGCGGATGTAACCGCGGGCGCGTCCGCAGCAACGGCAGCGGTTGCGCACACGACACTTGAACTTCGGCTTCTTGAGAGTCTTGGCGATCTTTGCAGTGCGAGCCATTTATTGTGCTACTCCTTTTTCGCGCAGCGGAAAACCGAGGCTCTTGAGGAGCTCGCGGCCTTCTTCATCATTGCGGGCCGTCGTGGTCAGGGTGATGTTCATGCCCTTGATTTTGTCCACACGGGTGTAATCGATCTCGGGGAAAACCAACTGGTCTTTGAGGCCCAGGGTGTAATTGCCGCGGCCATCAAAGGCGTTGGAGGGCAACCCGCGAAAGTCGCGGACGCGGGGCAGGACGACGTTGCAAAGACGGTCGAGGAATTCATACATTTTTTCCCCGCGCAGCGTGACCGCGCAGCCGATGGGCATGCCCTTGCGGATCTTGAAATTGGCGATGGACTTTTTCGCGCGGGTGATTATGGCTTTCTGGCCGGTGATCTGCCCGAGTTCAACGGCGGCGGTATCCAGCAACTTCACGTTCTGGCTGGCTTCGCCGAGACCGATGTTGACGGTAATTTTGGAAATCTTCGGCACCGCCATGACGTTCTTCCAGCCAAAGCGCTTCATCAGCGCGGGCGCCGTTTCCTTGCTATATTTCTCATGCATTCGACTCTTCATGCCAGCTTCATCCCTTCCAGAATCTCACTTGTCCAGCGTGGTGCCGCAACGCTTGCAGGCACGCACCTTGGTGCCGTCGGCCAGCGTGTTGTGGCCGATGCGGGTGTGCTTGCCACAACTGCCGCAAACAATCTGCACGTTGGAGACATGCATGGGGCCCTCTTTTTCGACGATTCCGCCCTTGATATTTTTCGCCGGGTTGGGCCGGGTGTGGCGCTTGATGATGTTGGCGTGCTCGACGATGAGAGTGTTTTTCCGCGGATTGATGGAAAGAACACGGCCATTCTTGCCGGCATCGCGGCCGCTGAGAACGCGGACATTGTCACCCTTGCGGATGCTGATGGTGAAGCGCTTCAATCTTTCGTGTGTCCGTGCCATGAGTTACCAAACCTCCGGAGCGAGCGAAACGATCTTGGTGAACTTCTTCTCGCGCAGCTCGCGTGCCACCGGGCCGAAAACGCGGGTGCCCACCGGCTCGTTGGCGTCGTTAATCAGCACCGCGGCATTATCATCAAAGCGGATGTAGGTGCCGTCTTTCCGGCGCATTTCCTTGCGCATCCGCACGATCACGCACTTCACGACTTTGCCTTCCTTGATCTGACTCTCCGGCGTAGCTTCCTTCACCGAGGCGGTGACAATGTCGCCGAGCCCCGCTTTCAATCCGGCATCGCCCCCGATGGGGAGAATGCACATGAGCTTCCGTGCACCGGAATTGTCGGCCACCGTCAGCCAGGTTCGCATCTGAATCATGATTGCGCTCCCCTGTCCTTATTACTGCGCCGACGCGTTCCGCGTCAGCACTTCCTTGAGCCGCCAGCGCTTGAGACGCGAGAGCGGGCGCGAGGACACGATACGGACCGTGTCGCCCGGCTTGGCTTCGCGTTTTTCATCATGCGCATAGAACTTCTTCGAAATGCGGACAACGCGGCGGTACTTCGGGTGCTGGACGAGCCGCTGCACCTCGACCACAATCGTCTTTTCCATTTTTGCGCTGGTAACCTTGCCGACGAGAATGTGCTTCTCGCCGCGCTCGGCAACCGGAGCGGTTTGTGTATCCGTAGTCATTACGCCTTCCCTGCCTTGGCCGGCTGAGCGCCGGCGGTCAATTCCTGGGAGCGCAGGAGTGTCTTTACCCGCGCAAGATCTTTCTTGGCCTCGCGGAGGCGCTTTAAGGCTTCCGCCTGACCGGTGGACAACTGGAAGCGCAAACGAAAGATCTGTTCGGCCAAATCCTTCTCCCGCGCGCGCAATTCGGTTTCGCCTTCTTCGCGGAATTTTTCAATACGCCGCGCCATTTCTAGAGTCCTCCCGTGCGGGAAACGAACTTCGTGGGAATCGGCAGCTTGTGCGCCGCGAGCTCCAAGGCCTCACGCGCCGTCGCTTCGTCAACTCCCGCCATTTCAAACATAATTCGTCCGGGCTTCACCACCGCCACCCAGCGTTCCGGCGCGCCTTTGCCCTTGCCCATACGGGTTTCCGCAGGCTTCTTGGTAAAGGGCTTGTCCGGAAAGATGCGAATCCAGAGTTTGCCGCCGCGCTTGATAAAGCGCGTGATGGCCACACGGGAGGCTTCGATCTGGCGGTCCGTGATCCAGGCGTTTTCCAGGGCCTTCAAACCGAATTCCCCGAAGGACAAACTGCCCCCGCGCCAGGCCTTGCCCTTGCGGCGGCCGCGCTGCTGCTTTCTGTACTTCACTTTCTTCGGCATCAACATCGGTGTTCTCTCGCTCTCCTAATCCTGGTGACCGCGCGGATCAGTCCGCGGCGACGACCGCGGGCTTATCGTCCTGCGCGCGCTTGCGATGCGGGATGTTTTCGCCCTGATAAATCCAGCACTTCACGCCAATGACGCCGTAAGTCGTGTTGGCTTCAGCAGTTCCGTAATCAATGTCGGCGCGCAGAGTCTGCAGCGGCAGACGACCCTGCAAATACCATTCTTTGCGGGCAATTTCCGCGCCGTTCAAGCGTCCGGCCACGCGAACTTTGATGCCCTTGCAACCGAAACGCAGAGCTGAATCCACGGCTTTGCGCATGGCACGGCGAAAGGCGACGCGCTTTTCAAGTTGCAGGGCAATCGATTCCGCAACCAACGTGGCATCAAGCTCCGGGCGGTGCACTTCCTGAATGTCAATGTGCACTTCACGCTTGGTGCGCTTGCTGACTTCCTGCTTGAGCTTGTCGATTTCCGCGCCCTTGCGGCCGATGATGATGCCGGGCCGCGCCGTAGAAATGCGCACAACCAGCTTGTTGGCGGCGCGTTCGATATCAATGGAGCTGACGCCGGCGCTCTTGAGGCGCTCCTTCAGTTCCTTGCGAAGCTTCACGTCCTCGTGGAGCAGTTCCGCGTACTCGCGGTCCGCATACCAACGCGACTTCCACGGCTTGTTGTAGCCGAGGCGAAACCCGTACGGGTGCGTTTTCTGTCCCATTACTTCTTCCCCTTCTTCCCCTTCTTCCCGGCTGGCTGCTTCCCGGTCAAGGCCTTACGAACGCGGCGCGCGGTACCACGCACGCCCTTCTGCGCTTCGGCCTCGGCGAGGTTTGCCGCAACACGCTCGGCAGCGGCGACATGGTGTTCGGCGACGCCCACCCAGATGTGGGCTGTGCGCTTCTGGTAGCGGAAGGCGCGGCCCATCGGTGCAGGGCGCAGACGCTTCCAGCGCGCTCCCTCGTTTACGAAACACTTGCTGACAAACAGTTGATCCACATCGAGCGGCGCTCCGGAATCCTCGGCTTTGCGCTCGGCATTGGCGATGGCACTGCGCAGCACTTTTTCAATGTGCTTCGCGGCGCGCTTCGGCGTGTAGCGGAGCGCTTGCAAGGCATCCTGGGCCTTTTGCCCGCGAATGAGATCGATAACGAGACGCGCTTTTTGCGGCGACATGCGCACATGCCTTGCGAGGGCGTGAGCTTCAATCGAACCTGGTTGAGTATGTACGTCTGCCATAACTTATGCCTTCGGCGCCGGTGCTGCTGCTGGCGCCGCGCCGCCTCCTGCTCCTGCTGGAGCCACGCCCGCGGCCTTTTCGAGAGCTGCCTTAACGGCATGGCCCTTAAAGGAACGGGTTGGCGCGAACTCGCCGAGCTTGTGGCCGATCATCTGTTCGGTCACATACACGGGAATGAATTTCTTTCCGTTGTGCACGGCGATCGTGTGCCCGATCATGTCTGGCACGATCGTGGAACGCCGCGACCACGTCTTCAAAACTTTCTTTTCATTGCGCGAGTTCAGTGCTTCCACCTTATCGCGCAGGTGGCCATCGACAAACGGCCCCTTCTTCAATGAGCGTGCCATCGCTTGCTTATTCCTCCACGCGGCGCAACCGGCCCCACTGGGCGTGCCGCATCTTTTTAAATCCGCGCACCGGACCAGGAACACGGTGCGATTTCGGACAAAACGGACAGACAAAACGCGTGCCCATCGCGTTTGGCGTACGATCCACTATGACCGCCCAACCCGGCTTGCACAGCTTGTAGAGAACCGGTTCGGGAGGCGCGACCAATTTAGCCGCGGGTTTGGCGACAGACTTTACCGCCGCTCGTTTCACTGCTCGCTTCACAGGGCGCGTCCGGCGTCCCGCGGTTCGTGTTGATCGTGTGGCTCGCATATTTCTCTGCTTTCCCCGGCCCGCTCTGCCATCGCAGGCTGGGAACCGCGTAATTTGTCCGTTCTACTCGGGCGCTTTCGTTTCCGATCACGCCCCGTCTCGTTCTTACTTCCTTCTTGTTGCCAGCTTCCGATAAAAAAGCGGAAAGGCTGACCACAGGAAATCTTTCCTTACTTTCGGCGCTCCGTGATCATGCGATCGGTGCGCTTATTGTGGCGCGTCTTCTTGCCAAGTGTCGGGAAGGCCCATGGGGTTTGCGGGTGATTGCCCTTCACGCGGCCTTCACCACCACCGTGCGGGTGATCCACCGGATTCATAGCCACACCACGCACCGTCGGACGTTTTCCCATCCAACGCGTGCGACCAGCCTTGCCGTACGTCTGATTCTCGTGGTCGACATTGCCGACCTGGCCAACCGTCGCCCGGCAATCAATCGAAAACTTGCGAACTTCGCCCGAAGGCATCTTCACGAGAGCGAAATCGCCTTCCTTGCTGAGAAGCTGCGCCGAAGCACCTGCCGTACGCACGGCCTGGCCACCGCGGCCGGGATAAAGCTCGAGGTTGTGCACCATGGTGCCGGGAGGAATGTGGCGAATCTTCAGGGCATTACCCGGAAGGATGTCCGCGCTTTCGCCAGTGGAAACAGTGGCACCAACTGTGAGGCCTACGGGATGGAGAATGTAACGCTTATCACCGTCGGCATAGTGAAGCAGGGCGATATTGGCGCTGCGGTTGGGGTCATATTCGATAGCAACGACCTTGGCGGGGACGCCTTCCTTGTCACGGCGGAAATCGATGACGCGATACTGTTGTTTGTGGCCACCGCCACGATGCCAGATTACGATTTCGCCCTGGTTGTTGCGGCCACCGGAGCGTTTTTTCGGCTCGAGCAGCTGCTTCTCAGGCGTCTGTTTCGTGATCTCGCTCTTATCGAGCACGGTCATGAAGCGTCGTGACGCGGTATATGGATTAAAGCTCTTGAGTCCCATCTCTTCCTCTACCTTCTAAAACTTCCCGCCAACTCTGCGGGTTTCCCCAATGGATCCCAGGTCTTACAGATTTTCGGCGTATTCGATCATCTTCTCGCCTTCGGCGAGCTTGACGTACGCCTTCTTCCAATCGCGCCGGTAGCCTTCATTCTGGCCGCGGCGACGCATCTTGCCGTGAAAGTTGGCGGTGCGAACATCCGTCACCTTCACCTTGAAGATCTGCTGCACGGCTTCCTTGATTTCGGTCTTGGTGGCGGCCGCAGAAACTTCAAATACCACGGTGTGCTGCAGTTCTTTTACGCCGAGCCCTTTTTCCGTGATGATGGGGCGGCGAATAATCTGATAGTGGGGGGTGGTGGTCATCGCTTACTCCTTCCCCTTCTTGGAGGCCGGCTTTTTTGCTGCGGCAGGCTTCTTGGTTGCCGGCTTTGCGGCGGCCTTGGGCGCTGC
>Ga0307471_100001112_pt1 | contig 14535 bp, 16 predicted proteins | sample atmos_gasesAM3C__2_FD_204566 | JGI IMG/M metagenome (GOLD analysis project Ga0307471, IMG submission 204566) | Hardwood forest soil microbial communities from Morgan-Monroe State Forest, Indiana, United States - atmos_gasesAM3C_515 | ecosystem: Environmental > Terrestrial > Soil > Temperate... | reverse complement strand
TTTGTCTGGGCAAGGCGCATTGTGGATCGCATTAAGCGCGAAAGCGCGCGCTTGAAGGATATTTTATTGCCCCCGGAGAAATAGGAGTCATCCACTTCGTTATTCCTTGGGAACTTGAGGAGGCTGATTTTGTCAATTCGCAAATCGTCTGTGGGAGAGGCCTGGTCCGGAAAGTGGGCGCTGGTCACCGGAGCCAGCGCAGGCATTGGAGTGGCTCTTGCAGAGGAACTGGCAAACGGAGGAACGCATCTGGTGCTGACGGCGCGCCGCAAAGACCGCCTCGAGGCGCTCGCCGAAGGGCTGACCTCGACCTACAAAATCCGAACAGAGGTTCTTCCCGCCGATCTGGCCGATCCGGCGGCTCGGGAAGGGATCTATGCTTTCACGCGAGAAAAAGGAATTGAAGTCGACCTGCTTATCAACAATGCCGGCTTCGGCAAATTCGGCGAATTCCCATTCGTTGATAAGCAGCGCCTCCTCCAAATGGTTCAGGTAAATTGCGCTGCAGTGGTTCATCTCACCCATCTCTATTTGCGTGAGATGACCGCGCGACGGCGCGGCGATATTCTGATACTGGCCTCCACTGCCTCTTTCCAGGCGGTGCCCTACATTTCCACGTACGCGGCGACGAAAGCTTTTGATCTTTTATTTGCCGAGGGGTTGGCCGAAGAAATGAAGCCTTACGGCATCCGCGTTTGCGCACTTTGCCCCGGCTCGACCCAATCCGAGTTTCATGCCGTCGCGGGGCAGGAGAAATTTATTCATCGAGCGGAGAGCGCGCAAAAGGTCGCGCGAACCGGGTTGCGGGCTCTCGCCGCCGGAAAAAGCTACGTCATCTCCGGGCTCGGGAATTATCTGGGCGCGCACGGCGAACGGCTGGTTCCCCGTCGCTTGGTTACGCGCACCGCCGCCCGCATGTTCAAGCCGAAAGAAAAAAACCAGGCAGGCAACTGACAGCTGGATCCGAGCAGACTCCAGCCGCACGAGGTGCGACGACCTAGCTCACTTGATTCAGCAGCTAGACTGACTGATTTGCTACATGGCCAGTTAGCGGTGCGATGACACCGCCTGATACATCTAACTCATTGTAATAGAAGGACTTCCGGTAGCCCGTGACCTGGATTGACAACGGGGAACTTATCCACTACGCCGCAGGAATGTACATTTGGGGCCGGGCAGAACGTCTTACCCAGGAGAGATGAGCATCGCCGACCAAGAAAGAGACGACGTGCTGCTCCGGCGGGCTGCAAAGGGCGACGAGGAGGCCTTTACGCTCCTTTATCGGCGCCATCAGGCGGCGCTCTACCGCTTTGCCTTGCGCATGACCGGAAGCACGTGGGCGGCCGAGGAGATTGTCCAGGATGTCTTTATGATGCTGATGCGAGATCCGAGGAAGTATGACGCCACACGCGGCACGCTCGGTGGCTTCCTCTACGGCGTGACTCGCAACCGGGTGTTGAAGCATCTCGAACGCCTACCGCGAGAGGTTCCTCTCGAGGAACAACATGACAACGGAACGGGACTGGGAATCGTTTTAAGGGGTGCCTCCACTCCGGCGATGCAAGCCGAAGAGCACGAGCGCGTCGAACGAGTTTGGGCGGCGGTCTTGGATTTGCCTGCAGAGTTTAGGGAAGCCGTGGTTCTCTGCGAACTCGAGGAGCGCAGTTACGAAGAAGCCGCGCAGATGATCGGCTGCCCTATTGGCACGGTTCGCTCGCGGCTGCATCGCGGACGAGCCTTGCTAATGGCCCGGCTGGAAATGCTGCGTGGTGCTCCCCGGCGCGCAAACGCGGCAGCCGTGAATGGTTTTGAAAGTAAGAAGGAAGTGCGCAATGACCTGTGATGAATTTGAAGCAATTGGATGGGATGCGCAGGGCAATGCATCCTCGACGGATGCCCAGCGTGCTGCCGCTGCGGAGCACGCGGTTTCGTGCACTCGCTGCGGGGCACTACGGAATTCCTGGGAAGCCACGCGTCAGGAATTGCGCTCTCTTGCCCAACTGACCACCTCAGTAGAGGCCCCAGCGCGTGTGGAGATGCGCCTCCGACAGCAATTCCGCACGGAGTATCACACCCCAAAAGTACGCCGCACGGCTGTCGTGACCGCCTGGACCTTGGCAGCAGCCGCTGTTTTGGTCGGCGCTGCAAGCTGGGTCAACTGGCGAGCGAGTCGGAACCGGAACGTCGCGGTCCGGCCAGACACTCCCGTTTTGAATGGGAGTCCAACGAGACAAAACGCTGCAGCAGAGTCTCAGAGCGTCATGGCCGACAGTGAATTGAGCGATTTCACGCTGTTGCCGGGAGTTTTGCCAGCCGATACGGATGACGCCGCCATCCTTCGCGTTCGCCTGCAGCGTGGCGCACTTGGCGCGCTTGGCCTGCCCGTGAATGAAGACCGCGCCAATGAATGGATTCAGGTGGACTTGCTCGTCGGGAACGATGGATTGCCCGAGGCTGTTCGCATGCGCGAGTAAGCACAAGCTTTTTTGGCAGGTCGGGAGAGAAGAGAGGAGAAGAAAGCATGAACCTGAGATTAACCGTGAGCGTGACCGTTGGGTGCGCTCTTGTGCTCTGTGCGGGAATGGCCGGAGCGCAACAGGCGCCGTCTTCGCCCCCGCCGCCCGAGGTAATGATGCAAGCCGGACCGGAAGGCGATTTTGTCCCGCCTCCTTTCGGAGAGGGGATGGAGCTGCTTGGCTTCGGTGGAGTGCACGGCGGCAAAATCGTCACTGGCGCGCCGTTCAGCGCGGTGGCCGTATCGGAAACCGCCCAGACGCTGGCCGATGGCAATCACATCTCGCGAAAAACACAGAGTAATCTTTACCGCGATAGCCAGGGCCGCGTTCGCAGAGAAATAACGCTTACGGGCTTTGGGCCATTGGCGGCTTCCGGACAACGAAAGTCGTTCGTGGTTATTAACGATCCGGTTGCGGACGTCACCTATCTGCTGCATCCCGACCAGAAAACCGCCGAAAAAATGGGAAAGCCTTTCGCCAAGATGGGAGGGGCTATGCGGGATGCCATGAGGAATAAGAGGAGCGCCCGGGAGCAGCAGGAGATCGCCAACGGGAATCTGCAAGAGGAAGACCTCGGCACGCAAACCATCGCGGGAGTAACCGCTCAAGGAACGCGCTTGACGCGCACCATCCCTGCGGGACAAATAGGAAATGAAAAGCCGATTACCATCGTTCACGAAAGATGGTATTCCAATGACTTGCAAATGGTGGTTATGAGCAAACGCAGGGACCCGTGGTCCGGCGAGACCACTTACACGCTTACCAATATTAACCGCACGGAGCCGGATGCATCGCTGTTTACCGTGCCTTCGGCCTACACCGTAACGCAAGGTCACCGGGGGATACCAAGAAGGGGCCGCAACCAGGCGCCTGCGGAACAGTGATTTTTAGCGACGTTCCTCGTAACCACGATCTTCTCTCCTGAAGACGGCACGCCCTTTTCGCGGCAACCCCCATCGCTGCGGGAAGGGCGCTGCCGTTTTTGGACGAAAATGGCAAGAAAGAAACGGGCGGATATAAAATGGTGCGCATGGACGAGAAAAAGCTGTCCGCAGAACTGCAACGCCAAGGATTCTTGCAAACGTGCGTCTGGCAAGATGCTCCCGGCACGTTTTATCCGGAACATACGCACCGAACCGAGACAGCGCACATCGTTCTGGAGCGGCGAGATGAGCTTGACGATGCATGGCCGCACGGTGCCTATGGCGCGGGAGGTCGCTGCGATGTACCCGCCGGAACGGTACACTCGGCAAGGATGGGGCCACAGGGCTGCCGCTATTTGATTGGGGAGCGGTGAAGCAAGGCGATCTATGGCGCTATCGCGCAGCAGGATTCTCGTGTGGCGCGAGAGCGCGGTCAAGTAGCTCAACGACATGCAGGACGTCTTGGTTCGTTCGGTGGAGGGAAGCTCCGGCGCGGAGTTGCAAGATACAGCCAGGGTTGGCAGTGGCAACGATCTGAGCCCCGGTCGACTGGGCGTGGCGCATTTTCTCGGCGAGTAACTCGAGCGACGCTTCGGTCTGGGTAATGTTGTAGGTTCCCGCCGAACCGCAGCAAACCTCCGAGTACGGCAGTTCCACAAGGTCGAGATGTGGAATAGCCCGCAGCAGTTTGCGCGGAGCTTCGCGAATTTTTTGTCCATGCAAGAGATGGCAGGAGTCCTGGTAGGTGACGCAATGGCGCAGCGGATAAAGTTTGGCGGTTAGTCCGAGATTCGCAAGGAACTCGGTCACGTCGCGGGTTTTTGCGGCAAACGCCCGGGCCTTCTCGCATTCGGGTTCCATTGGCAAAAAGAGGCGACCGTATTCCTTGAGCGCGGAGCCGCAACCCGCGGCATTCGTGACGATCGCGTCGAAATCCTCCAGCCGAAAGGCGGCCAGATTCCTTCGCGCCAGGTCGCGCGCCGCCTCGTGAAATCCCGCGTGCACGGAAAGAGCACCACAGCAGGTTTGTTCCGGTGGCACGACCACTTCGCAGCCGTTGGCGGTGAGCACCCGGATGGTAGCTTCCTGCAGTCCGGAAAAAGCCACGTTGGCAACGCAGCCGGCAAAAAAGGCAACGCGTGCACGCCGCCCTCCCACGGGCGCAAACGTCGACCCAATGCGACTAAAGAAAAAATCATCATCGATGCGCGGGAGGAAGCAGTCTCGTTCGGCAAGGCCAAACAGCTTGAGAATCCCGATGCCGCGTGCGATCGCTTGCAAGCCGGACCGTTGGTAGAGGCGGAAAAGACGGGCCGCATCTTCGATAAAATGGGGAGCCGAGAAAAACTCCTTGAAAAAGAAGTCACGTGTGGCGCGAGCGAGCCAGGAGCGCTCGTAACTGCGTTCGATACGCGCGCGGGTGTGTTCGACCAGCCTCCCGTATTCGACGCCGGATGGGCAGGCGGTTTCACAAGCGCGGCAGTCAAGACACTTTTCGATGTGCTCGACGAACCCATCGCTGATGCGCGCTTCCGCAACTCCCTGGCCGGTGAGTTCGCCTTGAAAGACGTGGAACATCTGCTGGATGCGGCCACGCGGCGAATCCGCCTCCAGATTCCACAGTCGATAGGTGGGGCAGGCATTGAGGCAAAGGCCGCAGCGGATGCAGCGAGTGTAGTCCTCGTAGACCGGCGTCGGGCCAGGGATAGAGTTTACAGGCATGGTGTCCGCTGCTAAGCAGCATCATTCTACGGAAGTTTATGGGAAGGTACGAGGCCTAGAGTTGCGTTCCGCTCGAGGACGCCAATTCCACGGCAATTTACTACTGCTGTTGCGGGTTCTGCGGATTTTGAGGAGGCGGCGCGCCTGGAGACCCGCCCGACGGCCCCGCTGGCTGGCCGATAGGCTGACCAATTGGCTGACCAAGACCGGTGCCTGTCTGCATGCCCGGTTGCCCTACGCCCAACATATCTTTCGACGGATCCCAGATAAATTCGAAAAGGCGGTAGTTCTTCGCGTGATCGTAAACGATTACAGACTTCCTGTTGATCTTGCTCCCGACTCCAATGATGTTTCCGCCTATGATCGGCGAAGCATCGTCGCTAGGAATGGGAGGATCGGCGTCCGAGCTCGTATCCGTTCCCTGATCTGCGGAAACGGGATTTCCGCTTGTAGCCGGAGGATTGCCAGGACTTGCCGGCTGCGTCCCCGCTGGTCCTTGCGGAGTGAGTCCGCCAACCTGTCCCGCCACCTGCCCGACAGCCGTGCCAAAACCGCTGTTTGGAGCACCCGGCGCTGCCAAGGCAGCTGCGGGCGTGCCCATTCCGGGAACACGGCCAAACTGAAGATTCGGGCGGGGCTTCAAGCTACCGATGAGCTGCCCGCCCGGACCGACATAGATGAGTCTCCATGAACCATCCTGCGTGTTCATCGGATCTTTGTAAGCCTGGCGCAGGAAACGCAGGGAGCCGATTTTTGGTTTGGTTAGGTCCTCCAAGCTGGTGGGGAAACGGCCCATCTTCCTGTAATACTGCTTCACGGCCCGCGCATACTGCCGGCCGCGCCAAATCATTTCTTTCTCTTTTTCGCGCTGACCTTCTGTCTTAATGTTTGGCGCTGCCATCGTGGCAAAGACGAGCAGAATGGTGGCCACGAAAATCACCAGCAGCAAGGCATACCCCTGCTGCCCCGCCTTTCGCCGAGCAAACCCACGCCTTGCCGCCATCATGGCGAACCTCCAGCCTGCTCCTCGAGAGGCGCCGTGGCAGTGCGTCCGGAGGAAACTTCTTCAAATTCCACACTGGCGTTCCCAATTCTCAGAATGCGGAAGCGCTGCAGCAAGACTTCGCCTTCGGCTACGACGTAGACCTCCTGTCCATCGCTAAAAAAGGCGAGGCGCGAAGTGCCGTTGGGCACAGTGCCAAAACCATAGAACTTCACACCGCTCGGCAGGGTCAAAGGAGGCGGGGGCGGGGGTGGAGGTGGCAGCTGGGGACCTGGAATTTCGCGTTTCTTGTCGGGACGAGGGACACGCGGCGGAGGAGCTTGTATCGGGCTAAACGGATTGCGGCCGGAACTCTTGTATTCCGTCTTGCGGGCACGTGCGATCTCATCCATGCGAATCTGCGGATTGTCGACGCTGAGCACGGGGTCGTCGTCTTTGACGGGGGTATCTGCAACAACTGCGCGCGGCTTGCTGTGGAAATTCCATAGCCACACAACGAGTGCGATGAGCACCAGCGCAAAGAGAATTCCGATTTGTCGCTTTTGCTTCACGCGGACGTCCGGAAATAAGTCTTGAGGTGTAAACCAACCTTTATGACGTTGGCAGGCCCCTTATTGTCCTTCTGTGGGGCCAGCGTCAAAGACTCTACCTCATAGATATTGGCGGAACGCTGCAAGCCATTCAAGAAAAGAATTACGTTTTTATAGTCGCCCTCTATGGTCGACTCCATGGCCACTTCCGTCAGTCGGCGCTCGGGAATCGGTGTTCGCTTGAAGGATACACCCTGCAGGCTGACACCGCTTTTCTTTGCAATTTCCCCCAGCTCGGAGGAAACCGAGGAAGATCCCGACCTAGCCAGCAAAAGCATGCGTTCGAACTGCTCGCATTCCCGCTGCGTATCCGGCATTTCTTCTCGGATCTTCCGCGCCCGGGCAATGGGAGCCTCCAGCTTCTTGAGCCCCATTTCCTGCTTCGAAAATTGCTCCGGAGTCGTCAGTGTTTCCGAGGCCAACTGCGAGTTGTAGTAAGCCAGCGCCAAGTCGGCGAGGACCAGGCAAATTATTCCGGCCAGGATGGCCCTTTTGCGGATTGTGAAATCGCGTGGCATCAAGCCCCCGAATAAAAAGTCGACAAGTGAACGACTCTCTTGTCGCTGCTCGGGCCGTTTCCCGTCGCCGGCTGATCGTTTTCGACTTGAACATCCGAAAACTGCTTTGAAGTTTCCAGGGCGCGCAAGAACTTTAACTTGACGTCGTCATCGGCGGCACCAAAGGTCAGATTCAGCTCGACGTGCCCGGAGACCTGCTTGGGCTCGATACTGATAATGCGCACGCCGCCCGGCAGAATGTGCTCCAGGTCCATGAACATTTTCGTCCAGTTGAAACTGCGCACGGCAATGATGCCGTTAATGAAAGCGGCGCGGTCACTGAGGCCCTTGATGCTTTTTTGATCGAAGAAGCGCTTCAGATCGTTGCGCTCCTCCTCATATCTGGCGTACCCCTCGCGTATCCTTTCCGTACGGGCGCGGACCTCGGTCGCGGCTTTGCGAACCGAATAAACGTGCCAACCGAGCATGACAAAAGAGACTGCGGCGACGAAGGCGGAAAGGCCGGCACCCACAAGGAAGCGACGGTGCGATTCCAGCGGCTTGGTCGCCAAGTTAAGACGAACTCTCATTCCTTACTGCTCCTCCATTTCACAAAAACCGTTCTCAATTGCGGTGCAGCATCCAGCCGACCAGGCCTTCCAGATCACGGTCGGCAAGCTGCCTCGCATCGTCTTTGATGCGCCCCTCAGAATGCGCGGAGTTCAACAACGACTTTACCTCACAGTGCAATTCCTGTTCTAAGGGACGGGCAAACTCATCGAGGCGGGCGCCGAGACCGGCAATCCGCACCGAAGAAATTCCCGCCTGCCAGGTGTCTTGATAGTAGGCTGCGACGGGAAAGATTTCTTCCAAAAGCATCTGAGGCGTGAGGCTCGCCCCGTACGCCGGGAGCTCGGTCGAACGGTAACCGCAGAGCAGCCCGGAACAAACAATGGCGGTCGTCAGCGCAGAACCGGAAATGCGTGCGAACAAAACCGGTTTTTCGCCATCCAGCAACGAAAGGGCCGCCAGGGAGGAACTCAGGATGACACCCGGCTGCAGCCCGACACGCTCGGCCAGAGACTCGTATTCTCGAATGATGCGGAGCCGCGCGACCGCGGTAACGATATCCACCCCGGCTTCGCGAGGCGCCTGGCGAAAATAGGAAATGATGGTTTCATCCGCTTCAAACGGCACGCTCTTCTTCAGCTTCCAGCGCAACAACGGAATCGCTTCTTCGGCAGAGCGGGGGAAATCCTCGAAGTGCTGGACAAACACGCGGATCACCGGGTCGGGAAGAATCAAGGCTGCCTCTTCGGCCCCCGTTCGGAGACGGTCGCAGGCTTTGGCAACGGCCGCCTTCGCCTCGGCAGAGTTCACCAGATTGGTTTCCACCGCGGATGGAATGACCGTCCCCGGCGGCAACACCTCGACGGCGAATGCGTCGGGCGCTCCGGAACGGCCCCACCGCGCGACCGCAACCCGATCCGAGGCAATCTCCATGGCCACCGGCGGATGCGGGATGGCATCGAGCCAACGGGCCATGCGGCGCGCGAGCCCGCTCTTATAAATCCACTGATGGACAAACGTCGCGCTACTCAACGAAAGTCACCTTATTGATTTCTTTGACGGTCGTAATGCCAGCCCGGACCTTAGCCAGCCCGCTCTCGCGAAGCGTTGCCATTCCTTCTTCCCGCGCAGCTCGTTTGACTTCGGAAGTCGGGCGCCGGTCCACAATCATTTCGCGGATGCGATCGCTCAGGTCCATCAATTCGCAAATCGCCGTCCGCCCGTGGTATCCCGTGCCCGAGCACTCCAAACATCCCACACCTTCGACCAAGGCCCCGTTTCCCCACACCGCCGGATCGAGACCGGCTTCTTTCAAATCTTCCGGCGTGTAATGCTTGGGGCGCTTGCAATTCGGGCAGATCACGCGAACCAGGCGTTGCGCCATGATGCAGTTTAATGCAGAGACAAAGTTGTACGGCTCGACGCCCATATTGACGAAACGGCCGATCACATCCGTCACGTTGTTGGCGTGAACGGTAGTAAAAACCAGGTGTCCCGTGAGCGCCGATTGGATAGCGATTTGAGCTGTCTCCTGGTCACGAATTTCGCCGACCATGATCTTGTCCGGGTCGTGCCGCAGAATGGAACGCAAGCCTCTGGCGAAAGTGAGGCCTTTTTTCTCGTTCACGGGAATCTGCGTAATGCCTCGAACCTGATACTCGACAGGATCTTCGATGGTAATGAATTTGTCCTCGTCGCTCTTGATTTCATTGATAGCCGCGTACAAGGTGGTGGTTTTGCCGGAGCCTGTGGGGCCGGTGACCAGCACCATGCCATAAGGTTCATGAATGTACCGACGGAGACGATGGAGCTCCTCGGGCGAGAAGCCCACCACATCCAAAGTCAAATTCGCGAATTTCTCGGAAAGCGTTTCTTTGTCGAGGACGCGAAGAACCGCGTCCTCCCCGTGACTGGCGGGCATGATCGATACGCGCAAGTCGATGAAGCGGCCTTTGTATTTGACGCGGAAGCGGCCATCCTGCGGGACGCGGCGCTCGGCAATATCCAGTTCGCTCAAAACCTTGATGCGCGAAAGGACCGAGGAATGGTGCTCCTTAGCGATCGGCTGCATGGCGTGCTGGAGAACGCCGTCAATGCGATACTTGACGGCAACTTCTGTGTCGCGGGCCTCGATGTGGATGTCGCTGGCGCGCCTTTCGAGCGCCGTGAAAATGATGGTCTCCACCAGGCGAACCACCGGGCTGGCCGTGCTATCGCGTGTCAGGCGATCGCCGGAAATGGTCTCTTCGCTTTCCTCTTCTTCCTTGGGGGCCTGGAGGGCAAACGCTTCCGTGGCCTGTTCGAGAACGCGCTGCGACTGCTCGGTGCGTTTCAGCACATCGGCAATCTGGCGTGCGGTGGCAACTCGAATCAGAAGTTTCTTTCCGAGTAACAGAGGCAGTTCGTCGCTGCTCTGAACCAGGCCGGGATCGGCCGCGGCGATGGTCAAAACGTTGTTATGCGTCTCGAGGGGTACGAAGTTGTAGCGGAACATGAGGTCTGCAGAGATCGTGCGAATCAATTCCGGGTTAATGCGCTGTTCTCGCAGGTCGATAAACGCATACCGGTATCTTTCGGCAAGCTTGCGGGCAACCTCGCGCTCTTGTTGCTCTTCGGCGGCGGTAGTTCCGGTTGTGATGATGTTCGCGTGTTGGTCGGTCGTGGCCATAATTCCTACCTTGCTCATTTAACAGAAAACGAGAAGATTGGCAGATAAAGTGAAATCAGAATGAAAGCAACGAACATTCCCATGATGATGAGCAAGACCGGTTCGATGATGGCGACCATTGCGCCCAAGCGCAAATTCACTTCTTCCTCGTAGAACTCGGCGACGCTGTTCAGCATCGGCGAAATGGCGCCGCTCGATTCGCCGACCTCGATCATATCGACGGCCATCTTTGGCATAACGCCTTTGGAAGCAAGCGCCGCGTGCAGGGACTCGCCTTCGCGAACCATTTGTGTGGCCTCGGCAACCGTGGACTGCAACAACTTGCTGGTAATGGCCTCGGTGGCCGTTTGCAGCCCGGCCACGAGCGGAGTGCCGCCGGTCAAAAGAGTTGACAGCGTGCGGGAAAACTGTGCGACCTGAAATTTCAGCAGCGTATCGCCAACGAGCGGCAAGCGAAACTTAAAGCGATCGAGAGCGGTTCCGCCTTCATCCGTGCGAGACCACAGGAAAACCCCCATGGCTATCAACGCCAACAGGGCAACAAATCCTAAGAATAGGAAACGATAGTCGACCGTCACGGCGATCAAAACGCGCGTGGGCGTCGGAAGCTCCACGTTCATATCCCGATAAAGAAGCGCAAACCTGGGGACTACACCCGTAACCAGGTACGTGACGATGATGATGGCCACCGTAATCAGCAAGACCGGGTAAACCAGCGTGGCAGCAATTTTCTTCTTCACGCCCGTGCTTACGCGTTGATAGGCAATGTAGTAGTCCAAGACGCCTGGCAGGTTTCCGCTCTTCTCTCCCGCCAAAATAGCGGTTGAATAAACTTTGGAAAAGACGCCCGCTTCGTCAACTGCTTCGGAGAGGGACTTCCCCTCCCGGACGTGATCCCGGATCTGCTCAACGACCGGGCGAAGCCGGGCAGAACTTGCCCTGGTCGCAAGAAGATCGAGCGCCCGCAGGATGGGCAAACCCGCTTTGATCAGTGTGTTGAACTGTTGATTCAGAATCAGGAAATCCGAACCGCCTATCTGTCGCCCGGTTCGGCGGCGAAGCAGACTACCGACCCGCCCGCCGCGCGCTTCAACGGAGTAAACAAACAAACCCCGTTCCGCGAGCTTCTGGCGGGCTTCGTCAAGAGTGTTCGCAGCCTCGACGTGCGAGAAGACACGCCCGTCGGCATCGGCCACGCGACAAACAAATTCACTCATACACTTTCAGTTTACCTCATCTAGATGATATGCGTAGGGGGTCCTGGGGGTCGACCGTTCCTGGCTGGAAAGGGCGCCATTCCTACGGGGGAGTTGGACTTGCCATCTTCTGGGCTGCTCCCAGGTCCCCATTCACGATGGCAACACCGGGAGGAACCTGGAAGCGAAAAAACGAATCGTCGAGCTGAGGATGCAATTGCCAGTTAGCGAAACGGAATTCGATCCCGACGCCGCCTGGATCGCTCAGCAGGACGCGGACCAGTTCTCCTGAACTTTCCTGGACTTCCAGGTAAACCATGTCCCGCCCCTCAGGCGAATCTGATTTCCTACTGGAATCCCCTCCTTCCCTAACGTTAGACGCACCGCGCGGCTCACAGTAAAGCATAACATCTGCGGAATATTCCGGGGCCTGAGGCTCCGCAAGTCCTATTTTATTACAAATTCGCGAAACCTTCATTGTCCCAACCAGAAGGGACAGGGGCGTGCGCCAGTCGGTGCTCCTCTTTGCAGGGACACGGGTGACGGTGTGGTCAGCCGGAACGTAAAACCAAGCATTCTTGCCATCCACCAGGAAAACATTCTTTTCCGGGGACTCGTAGTCCCAGCGCATCTTCCCCGGGCGCTCGAAATAGACTTTGCCGGCCTCCAACCTGGTCAACCTCCCGTTCTCAGTATAGCGCTCGAGAAAGGTAGCCTCGAGACGGGTGGCACTCCGGTACCTCGCCTCCAATCGGCCTACGATGGTCCGAACGTCAACCCTCGCGGGAGAGGCCGGTAGACGCGCGGGGAGGCTGTTCTGGCCGAGCAAAACCTGGCAAAGGGAGAGAATCAGGAAGCCGCAAATGGCGAATTGGAGGTGTGCCCGCAACCATAGAAGTATAACAAGCGCCGCGTTCAATCGAGACGCTGACGGTCGGCGACTTCGGCCACCCTGACCATCTTCAAGGGGCCGGAAGAAGAGCTTGAGAGGGCTAGTTGCCCACGATCAGCGTTAGGACCAGAGCACAGGTTCCCGGAGCCGTTCCGATCGCCACGCCAGTCGTGTTTGCGCGAAGCACGCCGGTCTGATCCGAGCAGAATGCCCGTTTGCCGGTCACGTCCACAACGCTCGCCGTAGCGTTCGCTTCAAACCCGTTGTTGACCCCTCCAACGGCGGTGTTGCCGATCGCCACAAAGCTGTAGCCGCTTTTGGAATAGGGGGCGACACTTAGGCCGGAGTCAATAATGCATGCCGTGGCCGCGGTCGCGGGCCCGCACGGCGTCGCTCCGCCCAAATTATCCACCGTGGCCGCGTAACCCGAGCCCCAACTCGAGGAATAGGTGACCTCGGCGGTATTGATGGTACGGAGCGAGGAGACCGCAGAAGACTCGTTTGCCGCGATTCTCGCGCGCAGCAAGTTGGGAATGGCGATGGCCGCGATGATCAGAATAATCGCCACAACGATCAGCAATTCAATAAGGGAGAAGCCTCGTTGCTTGCCCATTGGCCTTGTCACGAAAAATCCCCTCCACAGGGTTCTAGCCGCAGCGTACACACGTAATGAGAGCACGCAAGATGCCAAGGAAAAACCATCCGTACACTCTGTTCTAGGCTCTCGTACTTCGAATTACAGCACTTGCACTGCCAAGCCGAAACCATTTCCCGGCTATGGAGTGGTCCGTTCGGAAAGCCATGCTACAAAAAAAGGGGGGAAGCTGAGCCTCCCCCCAAGGAAAGAGCAAACCAAAGGCGTTAGTTGCCGACCGGACCGGAAACTCCGGCAACCGTCGCAATGTTCTGGCAAGCACCAGCGCCTACGCCGATGGCGGCAGCACCCGGGCTGACGAACTTGAGCACGCCCGTCTGGTCGTCGCAGAAGGCGCGCACACCGGTCGTCTGCACCGTGGTGGGAGTGGCATTCACTTCAAACCCGTTGTAAACGGTACCCACCAACAGAGTGCCCGCGGCGTTGAACGCATAGCCGCTCTTCGTGAAAGGAGCCACACTCAAAAGCGGGTCAATTAGGCAAGCGGCCGTCGAAACCGCGTTGATGCAAGGCGGCGCCCCGCCGAGAGAAGCCAAGTCGATGGAATAACCGCTGCCCCAGCTGGAAGAATAGGTCACTTCCGCGGTGCCGATCGTGCGGACCGAACCCACAGCCGAGGATTCGTTCGCCGCGATCTTCGAGCGCAGCAAGTTCGGGATGGCGATGGCCGCGATGATCAGGATGATCGCCACGACAATCAAGAGCTCGATAAGGGAAAAACCCTTCTGTTTCTTCATGAAGTCTCCTTGATGAGGTCAAACGTGCTTGAGCACGCAAATAGATGGGCAAAGGGGATGCCAAAGTATTGTCCGCGACTGCCCGACTTGCATAAGCTATGTAATATCTTACGGTTAGACTCAAACGAACAACGCCGGACGCTATTCTCATGACGGTGCAAATGTGCTGGCCACCACAAATGTGCCACTTTCTGTCACCGGGAGAAGCCGCAAATAGTCAGTGGGTTCATGCACTTTTCTTCGCTACATCCGGCGCAAGGTTCAGGCTCGCTGCGGCTGTCGCCGCGCGAAAAGAAAAAGGGAGGAAGCTCAAGGCTTCCTCCCTTCTCGAACCGTCCCCAAGCCAGCTTAAGTTAGTTGCCGACCGGACCAGAAACTCCGGCAACCGTAGCAATGTTCTGGCAAGCACCAGCGCCTACGCCGATGGCGGCAGCACCCGGGCTGACGAACTTGAGCACGCCCGTTTGGTCGTCGCAGAAGGCGCGCACACCGGTCGTCTGCACCGTGGTGGGAGTGGCATTCACTTCAAACCCGTTGTAAACGGTACCCACCAACAGAGTGCCCGC
>Ga0307471_100001111_pt1 | contig 14537 bp, 8 predicted proteins | sample atmos_gasesAM3C__2_FD_204566 | JGI IMG/M metagenome (GOLD analysis project Ga0307471, IMG submission 204566) | Hardwood forest soil microbial communities from Morgan-Monroe State Forest, Indiana, United States - atmos_gasesAM3C_515 | ecosystem: Environmental > Terrestrial > Soil > Temperate... | reverse complement strand
AACTTCTGCCCGCGCTCGAGAGCGGCGAAGAGACGCTGGTCGGCGGCCAGGCCGTGCTCGAAGGCGTCATGATGCGCTCGCCCCACGCCTGGGCGATCGCGGTCCGCAAGCCTTCCGGGGAAGTGGCCACGCACAGCGAACCGCTGGAGCGCCCCTCCGAGAAGCATAAGTGGATGGGATGGCCCGTCGTCCGAGGCGTCATGACACTCGGCTACGCGATGACGCTCGGCTTCCGCGCGCTGCGTTTCTCCGCCGATGTCGCGCTCGAACAGGTTGCACCCGCCGACACTAAGGGCAAGAAAGTCGAAATCAGCGGATGGGTTGCCGCTATCAATATCGCGATCTCGGTCGGCTTCTTTATCTTCATGTACAAGTTTCTGCCGCTTGCGGCCGCCACGGAACTCAAGCGGGTGAATCCGGTCTTCGCCAATCCGATCTGGTTCAATGTTGTCGATGGCGTGATCCGCATCGCGCTGTTCCTGCTTTTCATCTGGGGCGTGTCTTTGATGAAGGACATCCGCCGCGTCTACGAATACCACGGTGCCGAGCATAAGACGGTCTTTGCTTTTGAAAATGGCGACCCCCTTGATACCGGTGCGGTACAAAAGTATTCGACCTATCACCCGCGCTGCGGCACCAGCTTTCTGATGACGGTGATGATCTTTTCGATCCTCGTCTACATCGTCGCCAACGCCATCTTCCCGGTTACGACTTTCTGGGCCCGCTTTGCAACGCGCATCGTTCTGCTACCGGTAATCGCAGGACTGTCATACGAAATCATCCGCTTCGCCGCCAAGCATCGCGGATCGCTCTTCGCCCTGATGACCGCACCCGGCCTGTGGCTGCAGCGCATCACCACGCAGCCCCCGTCCGACGACCAGGTGCAATGCGCCATCGTTGCGCTCGACCAGGCCATGGAGCTCGAAAAGCAGCACGGCGGCGAGTTGGTCATCGCTTAGCGGCCCCCGCCGCGAATATTTCACGCAGAGTCCTTGGTCGTTGGCTCAACCCTGATTCCCAGCACACGCAGCATGGTTAGACGACCTTGGTAAAGCAATGGAGGAATGGCTAGGTTCGCCCACAGGAGGCGAATCATGTCATCATCATTTGGGGATTTGCGGGTTTGGCAGGATGCGATGAAACTGGCGATTGGCATCTATCGGGCGACGGCCGCCTTTCCGAAACATGAACTCTATGGCCGGAGTCAGCAGATGCGCCGGGCTGCGGTATCTGTCCCCAGCAACATCGCGGAGGGCAAGGGCCACCATTCTGACAAGGCGTTCACGAATTTCCTGCTTCACGCGAGAGGGTCGCTACTGGAATTGCAGACACAAATCGAAATTGCGCAGGACTTACAATACATGGCCGATGAGGATGCCCAGCGTTTGTTGAGCGAGGCCACCGCCGTCGGCAGAGGTTTGAGCGGACTTATCAATTCGTTGGGAAAAGTGTTCGCCCACGACCAACGACCGAGGACCAACGACCGTGTTTGAACGTCTCGACCAAATCGAAGCCCGCTACGAGGAGCTCACCCAGGCCCTCTCCTCGCCGGAGATCGTCACCGACTCGGCGAAATTCCAGAAGACTGCCAAGGCTCACAGCGAAATCGCGCCCGTCGTCGAGAAATACCGCGAGTACAAGGACCTCACCCGCGGCATCGTCGAGAGCAAAGCGCTTCTCGCCGAGGAGAAAGACCCCGACATGCGCGCCTACGCGCAGGAAGAACTCACCCAGCTCGAAGCCCGCGTCGCTCAGGTGGAAGCCGACCTGAAGGTCCTGCTGATCCCCAAGGATCCCAATGACGAAAAAGACGTCATCCTCGAAATCCGAGCCGGCACTGGTGGCGACGAGGCCACCCTCTTCGCCGACGAAATGTTCCGCATGTATTCCCGCTACGCTGAAACGCAAGGCTGGAAAGTGGAAGTGCTCTCGACCTCGGAGTCCTCAGTCGGCGGCCTGAAAGAAGTCATCGCCATTATCGAAGGCAAGCGCGTCTACTCGCAGCTGAAATACGAAAGCGGCGTGCACCGCGTGCAGCGCGTGCCCGCGACCGAGCAGCAGGGCCGCGTCCACACCTCGGCCGTAACGGTTGCCGTGTTGCCGGAAGCCGAAGACGTCGACATCAAGATCGAAGCCAAAGACCTGCGCATCGACACCTTCTGCTCCTCCGGCCCCGGCGGCCAGTCGGTGAATACGACCTACTCCGCGGTCCGCATCACGCACATCCCGACCAACACGGTCGTCAGTTGCCAGGACGAGAAATCGCAGATCAAGAACCGGGAGAAGGGCATGCGCGTCCTGCGCTCACGCCTCTATGAAATCGAAATGCAGAAGCAGCAGGAAGCTCTGGCCAAAGAACGCAAAGCCATGGTCGGCTCCGGCGACCGCAGCGAAAAAATCCGAACCTACAACTTCCCGCAAAACCGCGTCACCGACCACCGCATCGGCCTCACCATCCACCAGTTGACTGAAGTCATGGACGGCAAGCTGCAGCCGATCGTCGATGCGCTCGTCACCCACTACCAGGCGGAGAAGCTGAAGAGTGAGGCAACGCCGGTAGCGTGATGTGCCGCGGAAACTCCTGACCGCGTTCCCCCCTGCAAAGTCCACCTGCCCTGTCGCCAATTAACCCTCTCAAATCTTGTCATTCCGAACTGGCATCAGACAGTGAGGAATCTGCTTCTGCCTCTGTGGTGAAATAGATCTTGACATGCCACTCCGCGAAGCCCTCCAATCCGCCATCGCCCGCCTCACCGCAGACCACGTCCCCTCGCCCCGCCTCAACGCCGAGTTGCTCCTGATGTTCACCCTCAACTGTGACCGCGCTTATCTTTACGCCCACCCCGAACGCGAATTGACCAAAGAAGAGCAATCCCGTTACGACGAAACTCTGACGCAGCGCTCAAAAGGCGTCCCCGCACAATACATCACGGGCCACCAGGAATTCTGGGGACTCGACTTAATCGTCTCTCCCTCCGTACTGATACCGCGCCCCGAAACCGAGCACCTGATCGAAACCGTGCTGCCCCTTGCGCGAGCCATCCCGCATCCCAGGATTGCCGACGTCGGCACCGGTTCGGGTGCTATCGCGCTCGCCCTCGCCAAAGAACTTTCTGAAGCCGAAATCCATGCGACCGACATCTCCCCGGCTGCCCTCGAAATCGCGGAAGCCAACGCCGCCCGCCTCCAGCTTGAATTCCACGCTTCCAATCAGCACCCACCCGAGCGCCGCATCTTCTTTCACGACACCGATCTGCTCCGCGGTCTTGAAGAGAACGCCTTCGACATCGTCGTCTCCAACCCGCCTTACGTCGGCGAATCCGAACAGGACCAGGTCCAACTCGAAGTCCGCAAGTTCGAGCCGCGAACTGCGGTCTTTGCAGGCCCCAGCGGGCTTGAAATCATCGAAAAGCTGATCCCCGCCGCCCGCGCAGCTCTCAAGCCCGGCGGCTACCTCATCATGGAGATCAGCGCCACCATCGCCGACGGCGTCCGCGCCCTCCTCGCCGGCTGGGAGGACATAACAATTTCAAATGATCTGCAGGGAATTCCACGCGTGGCCAAAGCCTGCAAACCGCATTCGCGCTCTACTTATTCCTAACTCAGAATCAAAAAGCCGTACAAAAGCATCCAAATAGACCCACAACCCTGCTCCGAGGTGGACGCATGCAATTCAAGCCCTTCCTGCTCGACGCCTGGCTCGACACCTACGAACACGGAATTGAATTCAATCTCGCTGCCAGCACTGGCCCCACCTGGACGGTCAACGACATCCTCGCCCTCGCCGGCGAAGAGGAGCGCCATCGCTTCCTGAATCACAAGCTGGTCTACAGCCGTCCGGCCGGCGCGGACACGTTGCGCGAGGCGATCGCCGAGATGCAAGGTGTTCCCGTGGACGCCGTCCAGGTCGTAACTGGCGCCTCCGAGGCCCTTGTGGCCATGATGTGGTTAGCCGCAGAACCGGGAGCCAACGTGATCATCCCCCTGCCTGGCTTCACCACGTTTTCAGCGCTGCCGCAATCGCTCGGCCTCGACACGCGCTTCTACCAGGTCCACCGGGAGAACAACTTCCGCATCGACGTCGGCGAAATCAAGCGCCTTACCAATGCGAAAACCAAGCTCATCCTGGTCAACTCCCCGCACAATCCCACCGGCGCGACCATAAGTGACGCCGACATGGAAGAGTTGCACGCATTCACCGCCCAGCGCGGAATCCAATTGGTAAGCGACGAGGTGTACCACCCCATCTACCACGGCCGGAAAACCACATCGGCCGCGCGCCTGCCCCACGCCACCGTGATCCACGATCTGTCGAAAGCTTTCTCGATCGCGGGCGTGCGTACCGGATGGATGATCGAGCACGACGCCAAGCGCCGCCAGCAATATTGGACTGCCCGCGCCTATTTCTCGATCTGCAACACCACCACCGGCGAGATTCTCGCGGAGATTGCCATCCGCAAACGCAACGTGATCCTGAAAAAGACCCAGGAAAGTGCCAACAGAAACCTCCAAATCCTGGACCGCTTTATGGTGCAGCATCGTGACGTGCTGGGCTGGATCCCGCCCCAGGGTGGGATGACTGCCTTTCCATGGCTTGTCAGCGGCGAAGACGCGCGCCCCTTCTGCCAGGCAGCCGCCGACCGCGGAATCCTGCTTGCACCCGGCGATTGTTTCGACGTGCCCGCGCACTTCCGGCTAGGTTTCGCAGCTGCCAATGAGGATTTCGCCAGAGCGCTCGACCGCCTGGGTGAGCTGGTGAAGAGCTGGTCCCCAAAGATGGCAACGGCCTGAATGCGCTGCCAAATTGCGAAACAGAATACGTTTGTGGAGCGCCGGGCGTCCCCGCCCGTCGACGCGCCAAAGGCGCCTTCGAGCGACGAAGTCGACTAGAACGTCACCCGCACGCCCACCTGCGCCGCAAACGGGATCCCCACCGTTGTTCCCGGTCCAAAGAAATCCCCCAGCGCACCCGCCGGCCTGCGTAGTTGATTGAGGCAGCTTATCGGAATCAACGTGCTGCAGCTAGCGTCCCCACAAAGGTGTGTAACGTTCCCGGCCGCAACCTCGTCCGGCGGCACGTTCAGCGCGGCGACGTCAGCGACGAAGTTATTAGCCGGATTATTGCGATTGAACAGATTGAAGAACTCCACAAATGGGTTCACCTGCGCTCGCTCCCCGATCCGGAACGGCCGCGCCACTCGCAGATCTACTTGCATGTAAGGCGTCCCGCGGAACTGGTCGAGCGTCGTTTTTACCCCGTTGATCACCGCGCGCGCGGCGCCGTTGGCCAGTGTGAAGGGCCGGGCGCTCTCGAGCTGCGTGAGCGTGCTCGCTTCAATCCCCAGCGGCAGATGCGCCGTCCCCGCCAGCACAAACCGGTTCCGCACATCTTCGCCCGAGGGCCCGTAATCGCCGGACGCAAACGCATGCAGCGGATCGCACACACCATTGACGTAATCAAACAGCTCACCCACTGTGCATCCCCATGTCTGCGCCTTGGCCAGCGTGTAGTGCGCGATCAGGTTAAGTCTCTGCAGGTTGCCCTGCAGTTTGAAAGTCACGGCATCGTAGTTCGACCGGTTATCGGTCTTGTAGACATCCACATTCGGAACGACATCCGCCTGGCGGGGATCATTCGGCGCCAGCTTCGGCGTGCGCAAGCTGCCTCCACCGGCAAATGGATAGGCGCGGTACGCGTGCGTGCCATTCTCATGCGTCCAGTCCGCGCTCAAGGTCCAGTGCTCGCTGAATGCGTGCTGAACTCCGGCGCCCGCGTGCAGCGCATAGGGTGTCCTGTAATGCGAGTCGATGATTGCTCCTTGCCCGCTGAAGTTTGCCCCCAGCAGGCATCCCGAGTTGTCGACCGTCGGATTCGTCGGATCCGTGCACACTCCCGCCGCCGCGTTCACGGCCTGAAATGCCCCCACCCATCCGTTTTGAGCAAGGTCGTTGTAATACAACCCGAAACTCGCTCGGAACACTGTGTCCTCCAAATGCCCGGGCGAGTAAGCGATCCCCAGCCGCGGCCCGAACTGCTTCCGGTAGTCGTGGGGTGCGCCTTGGATCAGTGGGAAGTCGAGAGCCTTCAGCGTGAGGTACGCCGGATTCTGCAACTGGGTGCGCCCGGACGCGTTGAACAATCCAAACGTCGTATCCCAGCGCAGCCCGTAGTTGACGGTCAAGTGCGAATTCACGCGCCACGAGTCCTGCGCGTACAGCCCCAGCCGCTGCACATTCTGGGAAAAACCGCCGTCCCCGGCGTGCGTCGTGGTACACGTGACATCGCGGGGCGGCGCCCCGCAGGTCGGATCGAAATAGAACTGGCCCGGATTCGCCGCATAGAAGCTGGGATCATTCGCATATTGCAGGAATCCTTCCTCTGTCCCCGACAACGCCCCACTCAACACCGGCTCATGAATGAAGTTGACGCCAAACTTGGGCGAGTGCTTTCCCGCCGAATGGCTCAGGTCGTAGCGGAACTGATACTTTTCCTGCTTCCGCAACACCGGAAAGGCGGTGATGGGCGTAGCAAACTGGTTGTCGCCGAACGTCTCGAAACCTGAGATCGTCGAGAACGTCGAGCTGAACGGAAACGCCAATGCGAAGCCGAGATACTGGTTGCGCGACTCGGTGTGATGCAGAAAGCTCGCATCCAGGGTGAACGACCCCAGCCACGTCGGGCTGAAGGTGACTTGGTTGTTGAGCACGATGTTGGTGTACTTCGATCCCGAAGTCGCGCCCGTCGAAGGCAGCGTCGCCTGCTGCACCAGGTCATTGTTCGTCGTGTAGGTGTCGAGCGAGCCCCGCACGAACCATTGCGAACGGCTCGACTGCGCCCAGTCCAGCCGCAGCGATCCCATGTAATCGCGGAAGGGCACCGTCACCGAGTTTGGCACCGCGATCGAACCCACGCCCACCGGCTGCCCCTCGAGGTTGACCCCGTGAATCAGGCCTGCCGATGCCAGCGACGATAGTGCATGGAACTCTCTCAGATTGCCCGGGCTATAGTTGATGCTCGCATCTTCGTGCACGCCCTCAAACGACCCAAAAATCCAGAACTTTTCTCTTTTGATCGGCCCGCCCAGAGTGGCCACGTAGTTCTGCCGCGAAAAAGGCTGCTTGGGCTGCGGCTCCGGGTTATCAATCGGGAACCTCGCATTCAAGGCAGAAGCTCGTTCGTAGAACGCACCGCTTCCATGCCACTGGTTGGTTCCGTGCTTGGTCGTGATGACCACCGACCCGCCCACGGTGCGCCCGGTGTCGGCCTCTTCCTGCGATGTTCGCACCGCAAACTCTTGAATCGCATCCGGCGAGAAGTTCTGCAGAAAACCGCCAATGTAGTCGTCCGAATTATCCCCGCCGTCCACCGACAAATCGACATTCAGCCCTGAACTTCCGCCAAAGGAAACCGCCGTGATCCGGGCCTTGGTCGGATCCGAGGGCTCGACCGGTTCCGTCCCAGGCACCAGGTAGGCAATGTTCGCAAAACTGCGATGCGCCAGCGGTATGGTTTCCAGATCTCGCGAGCTCACCGCTCCCTGGTGCACCGCGCTGGCCGTATCGATCGCCTCCGTCATGATCGAAGATGGCTTGCCCTCGACGTTCACCGACTGCGGCGTTGCTGCCGGTTTCATCGTTACTGTGAGGTCCCGCACCATGCTGACCACCACGTCCACATCGGCGCTCGCCACCGCGAACCCACCAGCGGACACAGTCACCTGATAGGACCCGGGCAGCAACCCTTCAATGCGAAACTCGCCGCGCTCATTGCTGCTGGCTTCGCCGGACAGGGAGGAGCCCTTGGACCGCGCCACAACCTTGGCTCCTGCGATCCGTCCGCCAGTCGCGTCCTGCACCTCGCCGCGCAAAGTTCCGCGTGGATTCTGCGCCTCCAACCCTACCGGGAATCCCCTCAATAACAGCGCACCCGATAACAAAAAGCCGAAACAGATCTCGCGAACCGACGGGAAACGGATCGAAATCGGCATGAGTTGGGTGGGCTCCGAACAGACCTTGCGTTTCCTGCGCTGGGTATCTTCCCCCGGGGAGGGTCCCTCCCGAAGCGCGCTGGAACCGCTTGAGACTAGCCGGAAGGCTTTTCTACTACCAGCCGTCGTAGTAGTACACAAACAGTTTTTTGTATTAAGTGCATTCGCTGCTACATGCAGGTGTATCCCCAGACGGCAACTTGGTAGGTCGGAATTTATTGCGCGGAGACCTGCGCGGAGACCTGGTTGCATTCCTACCCGGAAGAGCCAGCGCCCTTCCGGGTTTTCTGTTTCTGAGAGGATGTACTCAATCAACCGCTCTCCGACCATGCAGGTCCAGACTTGATGCGGACTTCCTCCACGTCCTCTGCGGAATTTCTCTGCGATCTCTGCGGTAAGCTTTTCCCATGATGAAGCGACCGCCAGTCTGCCCTGGGGAGTCGAAGGGCCACGCCCGTCGCACTTATCGCTTGCTCACAGTTGCCGGCTGGATCTCTTCCACGTCGACCCAGTTGGTCGGATACTTCCCCGTGTAGCAGGCGGTGCAGTAGTCGGTCTTCTCGCCTTCACCGCAAGCCTTCTTCAAACCCTCGAGCGAGAGGTAAGCCAGCGAATCCGCACCAATATATTCGCGGATCTCGTCAATCGACTTGTTGGCCGCAATCAACTGGCTTTTCGAGGGCGTGTCCACGCCGTAAAAACAAGGCGAAATGGTCGGCGGGCACGAGATCCGCATGTGCACTTCTTTCGCCCCCGCGTTGCGCACCATGCGCACGATCTTCTTGCTGGTGGTCCCACGCACGATGGAATCATCGATCAGCACCACGCGCTTGCCGGCCAGCAGCGATCGCACCGGATTCAACTTCAGCCGCACTCCGAAGTCGCGCACCGTCTGCTTGGGCTCGATGAACGTCCGTCCCACGTAATGATTGCGGATCAACCCGAAGCGGAACGGGATCCCGCTCTCGGCCGCATAACCCACCGCCGCCGTCACGCCCGAGTCCGGCACCGGCACCACCAGGTCCGCGTCGATCCCGGCTTCGCGCGCCAGCTGCCGGCCGAGATTTTCGCGGCTCACCTGCACCGACCGCCCGAACACCACGCTGTCGGGACGGGAAAAGTACACGTGCTCGAAAATACAACTCGACTGCGGCCCCGTGGGCGAATAAAACCGCGAAGTCACGCCCTCCGGACCCACGATCACCAGTTCCCCCGGCTTCACGTCGCGTTCGTAGATCGCGCCAATCAAATCGAACGCGCATGTTTCGGACGCGAACACGATCGTGTCCTGCTTCAACCCCTCGGCTGCGGGAATCCGTCCCATGGCCAGCGGCCGGAAGCCGCGCGGATCGCGCGCCGCAAAAATCCGGTCCGCGCTCACCATCACCAGCGAGAACGCCCCTTCCACCCGCCGCAAAGCATCCGCCATCGCCTCCGGCAAAGTGTGCTCGCGCGAAAGCGCGATCAGGTGCACGATGACTTCGGTGTCGCTGGTAGTTTGAAAAATCGAGCCCTGTGCCTCCAGCCGCGCGCGGATTTCCTGCGCATTCACCAGGTTGCCGTTATGCGCGACCGCGATCGATCCCTTGTTCGACTGCACCAGGATGGGCTGCGCATTGAGCAGCGCCGAATCCCCGGTGGTCGAGTAGCGCGTGTGCCCGATTGCCAACGTTCCCCGCAGCTTGGCCAGCACATCTTCCACAAAAATGTCCGCGACCAGCCCCATGGCCTTATGCGGATGCAGCGCCATGCCATCAGACGTCACGATCCCGGCCGACTCCTGCCCGCGATGTTGCAGCGCATGCAGCCCCAGGTAGGCAAGCTTCTCCGCCTCGGGATGCGCATAGATCGCCACCACCCCGCACTCCTCGCGAAATTTGTCGATAGCAGCCATTAGCACTTAGCCTTTCAGCCCTTAGCCGTCAGTTTTCAGCTGTCAGCTATCAGAAATCTCCCGCGCACTGATTCGTCTCCCTGCGTACTCTGCGGCTCTTTTCTCAGCGACCTCTGCAGTTTCAGGTTCTTTTTCGCAGCCTTCGTGCTATCTTCGCGCCCTTTGCGGTGAAAGCTTTTCTCCGCGAACGATGCGCCACCATCGCTTCGTAGGGGCTGCAAGCCGTTCGATCTGCAATCTGAAATCACAAATCTAAAATGGCCTAATCCGCCGCCACTGCCGCCGGCTCGGTCCGTAAGGCCTTTTCCAAAGCGGATTCATACACCTCGCGCAGCTCCCCGACCGAAGCCGACACCACCACTCGCCCATCCAACTTGATTTCGACCTGTTCCGGAACCGTCTCGCCGAGCACATCCACCGCGAGCCCGTATTTTCCTGCTATCTGTTGGATTCCCGGTAGCTTCGCCGGGTCGCAAGTTAGCAGCACCCGGCTCGCATCTTCCCCAAACAACGCAAACTCCGCTGGCAGCGCATGCGAGGCAACATCCACTCGAAATCCGATCCCCCTCGGAAACGCGGGCTCGACCAGCGCGACCGCCAGTCCACCCGAAGAGCAATCATGCGCGGACTCGACCAGCCCCGCCTGGATCATCTCGATAAGCCCTTTTTGCAAAGCAGCTTCCCGGTCCAGTTCCAGCTCCGGCGGATAACCCCACACCGCTCCCAGAACCTCTTTCGCATATTCCGACGACCCAAATTCGGATTCTACGTCCGTGATATCGCCCGCTTCGGTCCCGCGCAATAGCACAATCGTGCGCCCCGCTTCGCGGAACTCCATCTGCGCCGCTTTGTGCACGTCCTCGAGAATCCCCACGATCCCCAGCACCGGCGTCGGATAGATGGCCTCGCCCAACGTCTCGTTGTAGAAGCTGACATTGCCCCCGGTGACCGGCACTTCCAGTTCTTCGCAAGCCTTCGTGATGCCATCGACCGTCTGCGAGAACTGCCACATGATGTGCGGCTTTTCGGGATTGCCGAAGTTGAGACAGTTGGTCGCCCCAATCGGAGTGGCGCCCGCGCACGCCACGTTGCGGCAAGCCTCCGCCACCGCATGCATCGCGCCCAGCCGCGGATCGAGATAGCACCAGCGCCCGTTGCCGTCGAGCGCCATCGCCAGCCCGCGCTGCGATCCCTTGATGCGAATCACGCCCGCATCGCCCGCGCCCGGACCTTCGACGGTGTTGGTTTGCACCATGTGGTCGTACTGTTGCCACACCCAGCGCTTGCTGCAGATGTTCGGACTGGCCAGCAGGAGCTTGAAGTTCTCCGTCAGATCCTCCGGTTCGGCCAGCTTGATGTGCGCCGGCATCTCGCGCTCGACCGGCGGCTCCCAGCGTTCCAAAGGACGCTTGTAGAGCGGCGCATCATCGGTCAGCGCTTCATTCGGAATCTCGGCGACCAGTTCGCCGTGCTGGCGCACGCGCATCACGTTGTCCCGGGTGACGTGGCCAACCTCGACCGCATCCAGTCCCCACTTTTCGAAGATGCGAAACACTTCCTGCTCGCGCCCTTTCTCAGCCACCAGCAGCATCCGCTCCTGCGATTCCGAAAGCATGATCTCGTAGGCCGACATGCCGGTCTCCCGCTGCGGCACGCGATCGAGTTCGATTTCGAGCCCAACTCTGCCGCGCGCGCCCATCTCGCAGGTCGAGCAGGTCAGCCCGGCAGCGCCCATATCCTGAATGCCGACCACCGCGCCCGTCTGCATCGCCTCAAGGCACGCCTCGAGCAGAAGCTTTTCAAGAAACGGGTCGCCCACCTGCACGTTAGGCCGCTTCGTTTCCGACGCTTCGCTGAATTCTTCCGAAGCCATGGTCGCGCCATGAATTCCGTCGCGCCCCGTCTTCGCCCCCACGTAGATGACGGGATTGCCCTCGCCCGCGGCCTTCGCGTAGAAAATCTGGTCCCGCCGAACCAGCCCGAGCGCAAACGCATTTACCAGCGGATTCCCCGAGTAGCAAACCTCAAACTTGGTCTCGCCGCCAAGGTTGGGCACGCCAAAGCAATTCCCGTAAGACGCGACCCCGCTGACCACGCCCTCCGTGATGGAATGATTCTTATGAATCTCCGCCTGTGTTATAGCGCGAGCGCCCTCGCCCGCCGCCTTTGAATTCTTCTCCTCAATCGGCCCGAACCGCAAAGAATCCATCACCGCGACGGGCCGCGCGCCCATCGTGAAAATATCGCGCAGAATTCCACCCACCCCGGTGGTCGCGCCTTGAAACGGCTCAATGAACGATGGATGATTATGCGACTCGATCTTGAACGCACACGCCCAGCCATCGCCAATGTCGATGATGCCCGCATTCTCCCCCGGCCCCTGCACCACCAGCTTGCTGCGCGTAGGCAAACGCTTCAAGTGCACGCGCGATGATTTGTAAGAGCAGTGCTCGCTCCACATCACGCTGAAGATGCCGAGTTCGGTGAGCGTGGGCGTGCGCCCGCCCAGCAGTTGCTGGATCTTGGCATACTCCTCGGGCGTAAGCCCATGCTCCTGGATGAGCTCCGGAGTGATGGCTGGGTTCTGGGGCTGGGTCATGGGTGGAAGAGCTATTGTCGCATGGAAATGCGGTCGTTGGCGGTTGGTCGTTGGCGGGCAGCTGATGGCTGCTGGCCTGAAGCCGTTGGTCGGCCTTCAAACCTGTCGTTGGTCATAGGCCGTCGCCGTTGGCCACCTCTGGCCCGCCGTCGCTGGGGAGGAGCAAACGTCGGAGGTTGCTGCCGGCCCAGCGGCAAATCGCCATCGGTGAAAGCTTATAGGCGCAATCCGAGGCTGTGGCGATGGATCGGGTCATCCAGAGGCTCAGCAAACGATCCTGGGGCTTCCTAACAAAAAGCTAAGCTTAAAGAAAATGAAATTCGATTTCGAACGAAAACAGAAACCCTGCTCGAAGACAACTCGGGCTAACTGGTACTATTTTGTTCCATGCGTCCCTTACCGCCGGGCATTGGATGGTTGATGGTCGTCGCCGTGTCGTTCTTTCAGCCCCAGAACAAGTCAACGACCCCGCGCACTTTCAAGAATGCGCAGGAAGTCATCGACTTTCTTTTGCCCGAGGCCGTGAAAGATGCGGAGACCCAGAGCCACGTCCACCTCGACTACAGCGTCGAATCTATCAAACGGGTGGAAAGCATTTTCGGCGAGTTGCACGCTCAGTACGCTAGCAATCCGTCATCAATCGCCGTGAAGGGACTGGCCTCCGCCTAGGGGGCGTACATCGGGGAAGTAATCCGGAGGACCGAAACGAACGTGAACTGGGAGACGAGCGACTCGGTGGGCGGCGAGAAATCGTATCCACTCATCTGGGCGGGGGGGCACGCCTACCCGATGGGCTGGTGCTACCACCGCATTGTTGAAGGTGACAGTGACAACGTCTGGGTGAAGTACCCGGCACTGAAAGAGCGCGCATCGCACCCGTCGCCCACACCTAAGAAGTGACCTGCCCTTCATGAAATCTGTCATCGTCGGCACCGCCGGGCACATCGATCATGGCAAGACGGCGCTGGTCAAAGCTCTCACTGGCATCGATGCCGACCGCCTGGACGAGGAGAAGCGCCGGGGCATCACCATCGACATCGGCTTTGCGCATCTGGAACTGCCCGCGCCCAATGGCGAAGTGCTCCGTCTCGGCTTCGTCGACGTCCCGGGGCACGAGCGCTTTGTGCGCAATATGCTCGCCGGCGTTGGCGGCATCGACCTGCTTCTGCTGGTCATCGCCGCCGACGAATCCATCAAGCCCCAGACCCGCGAGCACTTCGACATCTGCCGCCTGCTGGCGGTGCGCCGTGGCATCACAGTGCTGACCAAGTCGGACACCGTGGATCTGGAAACGCTCGACGTGGTTCGCCTCGAAATCGAAGAGTTGCTCCGCGGATCGTTTCTTGACCCCGCCCACTCGCCCGTCGTCGCGGTAAGCTCGCTCACCGGAGCGGGCCTCCCCGAGTTGAAGCAGGCTCTCGCGAAAGTTGCCGCCGAGGTCCCCGCGAAAGACTCGGCGGCGCTCGCCCGCCTGCCCATCGATCGTGTATTCACCATGAAAGGCTTCGGCACAGTAATCACGGGCACGCTGGTTTCCGGCACTATCGGCAAGGAACACGAACTGGAAGTTTTTCCCATCGGCAAACGGGTGCGGGTGCGTGGAGTGCAGGTGCACGGTGAGGCCGCCGACCAAGCCCTCGCCGGCCAGCGCACCGCATTGAATCTCGCGGGAGTCACAGTGGAAGACCTGGCGCGCGGCATGATGCTGGCGCCGCCCGAAACGTTCCGTGCAACCAAACGGGCCGACGCGTCGCTCACGCTCCTGCCATCAGCGAAGCCGCTAAAGAATCGCGCCCGCGTCCACTTGCATGCGTACACGTCGGAGACAGTTGCCGAAGTGGCACTCTACGAAGAAAAAGTGGTCAAGCCCGGCGAGAGCGCGCACGCTCAACTGCGCATGGCCGAGGCGGCGCTGCTGTTGCCCGGAGATCGCTTCATCCTCCGCCAGTTCTCACCCGTCATCACGATTGGGGGAGGCATGGTGCTGGATGCAGCGCCGTTGCTTAGTATCAAGGAGTTGAAGAAGCTCGAAAAGGATGCAGGAAGCGCAATCCAC
>Ga0307471_100001109_pt1 | contig 14545 bp, 14 predicted proteins | sample atmos_gasesAM3C__2_FD_204566 | JGI IMG/M metagenome (GOLD analysis project Ga0307471, IMG submission 204566) | Hardwood forest soil microbial communities from Morgan-Monroe State Forest, Indiana, United States - atmos_gasesAM3C_515 | ecosystem: Environmental > Terrestrial > Soil > Temperate... | reverse complement strand
AGTTTGTTTGCTCGGTTGCGCCCAACGATGGTTCCCGGAGTTCACATCAATTTCATGAGCGGCGACGAAGCTAATCGCGTTTCCGAGGCCTATCGGGAGCGATGGGAGCAGCTCAGAGCAATCAAAACGATTTATGATCCAGGGAACTTTTTTCGTCTGAACCAAAATATCCCGCCACTGACAGCGGCCGCAAATGGCATTCCTGTCTGAGGCTTGGCACCAAGGTGGGAGTCTTCCAGCGCCGATAGCGACATTCGTCATTACCAAGCGCCACGGATGCCCAAACGTTTACTCAGCTTTTGCTTCTTTGAAGACGGGGATATTCATATTCTGTTGATGAGTGGAGCCGAGGGCGGGACTTGAACCCGCGACCTGCCGATTACGAAAAGACCCAACCTTGCGTATGTTGTTGCGAAGTATAGGTGTGATGCATCCGTTTTGGTGCATTTCAGGGGGTTCAGGGAAGCGTCTGTGCAGCAGTTTGTGCAGCAACCCAGAGGTGCGGCCGGCTTCAAAGTACTGCTCACGACAGACAAGAATATCCAGTATCAGCAAAACCTGGCTGGCCGCAAGATCTCCGTTTTGGTGCTTGCGAACTCGCAGTGGCCGGTAGTGCGTTTGCATCTCGGCAGCATTGCTACCGCGGTGAACGCGGCAAAGCCAGGCGGCTACACCGAAGTGGAGATTCCCAAGCGATAAGTCCAGCCGCTGGGCTGCTGCGAACGAGTTATATCGCCGGGCGACTGGCATCAGCAACATGTGTCGGGAGTAGCGGGGGTTCGCCGGCCGAATACCCTGCTTCGGAATACTGGTTCGCCTCTTGCTCGAGTCTAGTATGAGTCTCGCATGAGCGCGCTGATATTTACAGGCGGTTTTGCCAAGAAGGGCTGCTATTACAGGCAATCCGGGCGAACAGTGCGCTGTATGCGGAGTTTGCAAAGTCCTTATTTGCAAGGTTTTACGCTAAGTTGATTCCACGGTTTGGGACGTAGTTCAGTTGGTTAGAACGCTGCCCTATTCCCGCACACTGTCACGGTCGGCCTCGCTCCTTCTTCCACGACATCCAGTAGCAAGCGTGGACCCCACCTTCAGTCCTTCGGTGGGAACGAACTCGAGTGAGACCTCAGAGATTGCCGTGATGGTTGGATTTTGAGCGTTAATCCCGAATAACGATGACCTTTTACACCGGCTGCACGGCTACACTCGCGTCCTTGATGCAGTGATGTAAGTAAGGTATGATTCTGCATCATGCGTACTACGATCACGTTAGACCATCGCCTTTTGGAGCGGTTGAAGAAGCGCGCGGCGGAGTCCGGCACGAGCGTCAGCGGGTTGATCGAACGTGCAGTGCGGCTGCTGTTGCAGGCCTCTGCGTCGCAGCGGCGAGACCGTTTCGATTTGGTGACGTTCGGCGAGGGAGGTCAGTTCACGACCTTGAATATCGATAAGACCGCTGCGCTGCTTGAAGCCGACGACGTCGAGCGTTTTGCAAGGCAGCGCTAGCCGATGCAACTGCCGGACGTCAACGTCCTAATCTACGCGCATCGGCTGGACGCGCCCGACCACGTTCGATATGCCGCGTGGCTTACAGCCCTGGTGGAGGCGCCGGAACCGTTCGCGGTCGCGGAGATCGTGCTCGCCGGCTTCCTGCGAATTGTGACAAATCCCAAGATCTTTCGGCCGGCGACACCGATGCAGACAGCTTTGTCATTTTGCCGCACGCTCGTCGAGTGGCCACGAGCCGTGTTCGTCGCTCCGAGCCGCACACACTGGGACCTGTTCGTGAAAATGTGCGACGCCATTGAGGGCCCTTTGGTCACCGATGCTTATGTGGCGGCCTTAGCCATCGAGCATGGTTGTGAATTGATCACCACGGATAGCGATTTCGCTCGGTTCCAGGGACTGCGTTGGCGTCATCCATTAAGTGCGTAAACGCGGAAAGTTGGCCTGTTCCCGGACCAGTCAGGTGGGGTGGACTATTGGTTGGAGTGGCTTCGTTCTTGTAGCACCGTGTTCCGTCGGCCCGTCACAAGCATCGGCGGAGGACTTTTCAGTCAGTCGGCGCCTCGCATCGTGCTTCACCCCTAGCAGCTATCTGTGGGTACGAATCTCGCCTGAGCGGCGTGACTTTGCAGCTGTCTTGCAGTCGATTTTGTGAGGAAGACTGTCTATCTCAGGCAAGCAAGCCTATTGGTTAGAATCCTACACTGTCACGGCCGATTCCCTCCCCCGCTTCAAAAGATCACGCACAACGCATATATGCATATATATAAGGATGCCTTCCCCTGTCACTTAGTCGAAAAGGCTTGAAGTGCAGACACTTCCACGAAATGCGCGTTTTTTGCAGAAGTGCCGAAGTTTCGGTTTTGTTCGTCACTTTTGCGCGGTTACACAAATGCTGCCAAACACGGGTCCCTTGGACCCAAAACCCGGTCTTACCACCCAAAAGTGACTCATTCACTCCGAACAACAGACCGTGCAACGGGGCATTTCTAAACCGTTGTAAAGCGACGATGTGTTCCGTTGGGTGCAAAGGAGGCAGCCCTCCGCTGCGATGACAGCGTTCAGAAGGTAACTAGTTGTAACTCCAGGGCGCCGATCGCCACTTCTGGCGCTCTAAGGAATCCTCCGGAAGCCTTATTGAACCCTTATTGCACCCAGATTGACAACCTAACGTTTTCAGCCGTCAGCGGTGGTGAACCGATGGAACTCGCGGTTCAAATTGGTCGGCGAGGAGGAGCCGACGACTGCTGAGTGCTGCGACATCGTTTCCTCTGATTGGGTTAGATGAACTCACTCAGACCTGCTGATTGTGTTCGTGAGAGTAGGTCTCCGACGCACGGGGCAGGACGTGCCCCGGAAATTCGCGGCGGTATTCAGTAGGGGTAGAGCCGCACAGTTGGCGGAAGACGCGCGCAAAGTGTTGCTGTGTTTTGAAGCCGCAGGCTATCGCGACATCCAGAACACGCGACTCGGCCGAGCGTAACATTTCTTTAGCGCGCTCGACCCGAAGACGCAGGACAAATTGATGCGGTGTCTCTCCCGTTGACTTTCGAAACATCTCCGAGAAGTGAGCGATGCTGAGCCCCACCGACTGTGCGAGTTCGCCTAGCCTCAATTCGTCTTCCATCTTGGCGTGCACGAATTCTTTCACCTTCCTCAAGCGTACGGGACTTAGCCCGCCTCGATACGTCCGTACAGGTCGGTGACGCACAGCATAACCATTGATGAGTGCCGCAGCCAAAGCCTGCTCCACTGAATCGAGAAACAGGCGCCCACTTGGAAACCCGGCGACTCTTTCCGAATTCACGGCGGCAAGTAGCGAACTCAGTCGCGCATCCGTCATCTTCCATTGGGGATGTAGCTCTACGCTCCCGCCCGCTCCATCGCACGCAGCTGCGAGTGCACCATCAGAAATATTGACGACCACATGCTCCATATCGGCGGTTCCGATCCACTGTTCCGAATGGGGAGTGCACAACCCCATCTCGCCCCCGTTAAACGTGGTCCGTCTCAGCGCGGAACGCCGGGGGCCTAGCTCCATGTAACCGGGGCGGAGCAGCATGCCTAGAGCATTCTCCTTGTGGACCACAAGGTAGGGCTCCTTGATAGGCCCGCGGACCTCGGCTGCCACCCGCATTTCAGTCTTCCCTCATGCTAGGCCATTAGATGCCTTGGGGATTCGAAGGAATACAGGCGATTCGGCCTACTGTCCCCGTCAGTCAACTTCCTATGATGGATGGCTTAGGAGGGGGAAGAACACTAGCGGATCGAGGTACGGGAGGTTACTAGCGAAGCACAATACGGAGGTTCTAACACGCCCGACATGGCCAAGTGAAAAATGCCGAAAATCCGACACAAACCTACGTTCTAATTTCCGGGACGAGCTTCAAGCCGCTCGCCCCTTAACTGACGAAAGTCAAAGTCTTTACCGTAGCAATTGGCCTACCTGCTCAATTGCCTCGTCGACTTCGGGTACCCGGCCCGCACGCAAGATGAAATTGTGTTGCCCTTCTGAAACAGAAGGTACCGTCATCTGCCTCGCATATTCCCGTACCGACGTTAGTTGAATTGGGAAGTTGCGTAAGGTTTCTTTCATATCAATCGTTCCCACCGCATTTAACCCGATCATTAGTCCCCTAAATGTTTTACCCAGCGAGTCCGGAGCTGCAGCGATCTGCGCCCGCAGTGCTTCATTCGGTATGTTTTGTAATTCAAATGTCTGTCCGCTTTCCTGCTCAAAAATTCCCACCGCATCCAGTACGCTTAAATCGTCCGGACCTCCCAGCTGTATAACCGCATTTTGTGCCGCCGGGTTGTCGATGCTGGCCACAGCGAAGGAAGCCACGTCTTTTATAGCTATCCACGATATTTTATTTTTTCCTTCGCCATAAATGACTGCTTTGGCGCGTGCATAGTCGAACCCCAATGTAGGGCCGAGCCATATTTCCATAAAATATGTGGGTTGAAGGATCGTGTAGGTAAATTTCTTTGACCTCAACCTGCTTTCAACGGCCCGCTTCGCTGCTTGTAATGGGAACCCAGGTGTTATGGGAGGATAAGGGGGAAAAGAAATAAACACCGCGTGTTGTGCTCCGGCTGCATCTGCTGCTTCTGCTACATTGAGTTGGCCGGCAACATCAACCGTTTCGATGGAATCGCCTTCCTGGTGCGAGATGGTAGAGGTGGCAGTAGAAATAATCGCATCGACATTTTGAAACGCCCGGTACAGCGACTGTGGGTCTTTCATATCTCCGGTCACTGCTTCAACGCCCAGCTCATGCAAGCCAATGACTTTTTCCTCTTGCGAAGATGTTCGCACCAGTCCTTTTACTTTTTTACCAGCGGCTGCCAGCTGACGGCAGATTTCCATACCGAGAACACCGGTAGCGCCCACTACCAGCACTGTTGAGTTCTTTGTGCTCTTACGCGCCATTTGTTTGTTTTGTGTGCTCACCTGCCTTCATGCCTCCTTTTGCTATCGACTTCTAGAACGGAGAGTTGCAGAGCGATGGACTTCACACCTCTTCATCCCAAGTAAATAAACTGCACGGCCCAGCTGGAGTTGTGTCTCGGGCTTCGGCTGTGGGTCTAATTTTTTGAATTGTTCGTCAACGACAATACAAGACTGCGAGTGTCCCAACGAGAATGGTTAAGAAAAATGGTGAGCGTCGACTTCGACGAAGCGCTCAGCCTGTGAGACAGATGTCGTCGCTATCTGGTGTTGCGTCCGTATGATCTCTGCGGCACGCTCTCCGATAATCACACAAGGAGCCATAGTATTGCCCGTGGTCACGCGTGGCATAACCGAGCCGTCCGCGATGCGAAGGTTCTTGATGCCATACACTCTGAGATCACCATCGACCACAGACATCGGGTCGCGCCCCATTTTGGCGGTGGATGTTTGATGCCAAAAGCTGAACGCTGCGTCGCGAATGTAATTCTCTAGCTCTGGGCGTTCCAAGTTGCCGGGAATAACTTCTCGGGTAACAAAGGGACGAAGAGTGCTGGAGTTGCCTATCTCGCGACAAAGTCCCAGGCACGCGACTACCGCCTTCCGATCTTCTGGGTCAGAGAGATAATTCGCTTCGATCCGAACGGGATCAGCCGGATCGGAACCGGTAAGGTGAATACGACCCCGACTCTTAGGCTGAACAACGTTACCGATAAGGGTCCAACCACCTGCCGGAAGGCCAAGTTTTGCGGCATCGCCAGGGCTTAGTACAGCCTGCAGAATCTGGAAGTCAGGGCTACCTAGACCAGCCTCACTCTTCCAGAATATGACCGCTTCCGGCGCGGGCCGGGACGAAAGGGAGTCTGAACACTCCCAGAGGCAACAAACGCCGGGATGGTCTTGAAACCCGAGTCCGACTCCCGGGAGGTGCTCAACAACAGGAATACTAAAATGATTCAGTTCGGCCTGATCGCCAATGCCGGATTGCATTAGGACCTTCGGCGTGTGTATCGCGCCAAGCGACAGAATCACCTCGCACCCTGCCCGAATGGAACGGACGCTGCCCTCATAGGAAATCTGAACGCCCGTTGCTCGCTTATCCTCGAAAGTCAGGCGCGTAACCAATGCATGGGGGAGCACCGTGAGGTTTGGCCGGTCCATGCGGGGGAAAACATACGAACGGAAGACAGATTGGCGTTTTCCGTTGCGAATGCGCACGTCGGCAACAGATGCGCCACCATCGGCTTCCATGATGCGGCCGTTTTGATTTTCAAAGATCGGAATCCCAAGCGAGCCTATTGTCTCAAACAAGCCTTGAGCGGCCGGGTTCGGATCCTGCAGTGGCTGGACAAATACCGGTCCACCGGTTCCGCGATATCTTGGATCGGGTGCCCCCCGCCAGTCCTCGATGCGGCGATAAATATCAAGCACCGATTCATAGCCCCACGCCGGGTCCCCTGTTTCTGATGCAAAAAAGTCCCAGTCGCTCTTGTGACCGCGAGCCCAGATCATCGCGTTGATGCTTGATCCGCCGCCCAGCACCTTTCCCATGCCCATGGGAATGGCGCGGCCATTGAGGTGTGGGTTCGGCTCGGCTTCGAACTGCCAGTATCTCTCGCTTCCGATATTCGTAACCCATTGGCCGGCATCGTTGACGCTTGGTGCGTCATCGTCGCCACCAGCCTCGATCAGCAGTACGCTGACGTCGGGATCTTCGGCCAGACGGCCCGCGACTACAGAACCTGACGAACCCGATCCGCAGACGATGAAGTCATACTGAGATTTCAGCTCAGAGCGGAGTTTCTTCTGATTTACGCGAACGCGCTCAGCGAATTCGGCACTGCCATCAGGAACGGGATTAGACCGGTCCTTTTGTTCGAATCGTACTTGTTCTTCTGTACTCATGCTTCGTTCCTTTCTTCCGCGTGCGGTTTGACATTCGCGGATTTCATCTACATTCGTACTGGAAAGGGAGAATGGGGTTGTGCCGTTGTTTCGGTCTTTGGACCGAATCTCAGGCATTCTTTAGAGTGCCCCGGACATTGAAGTTCCGAAAAGCCTAGGGGGGCCGGTCCCTGGGGTGCGCTCCGCATGGTAGGGAGAAAAGACGACCTGGCGAAAGCAGACAGTCAGTCGCTCAGCGACTTAGTGCAACACGGCGGGATCGAATCCTTCATACACTACGTGCCCTTTGTGCTGGCAATCCATAAATTCGTCGTGCGACACCCTCGTAGATGATGAATCGCCCGCAGGGACCGAGGTACAGCGCATGAATTCATCGAAACCAGGATCGGAGAAAACAAACGCAAGATAGATGGTTTCGTTCCCCGTGTTTTTAACGCTGATCCAGGTATCAGATGGGATAAAAACAATAGCCCCAGCGTGGACGTCACGTTCTTGCGTTCCTAGCCAAACGTGTGCGCTGCCGGTTTGGATCAACAAGGTCTCGTCCTGGCCGAGATGCTTATGTCTTGGAATGATGCCGCCGGCAGGAATCTCCTCTGTGCCCACAAACATCTTTTGCGAGCCGCCATTTTTGCGATCAATCTTAATCGTGAACGGGCCGGTCGGTACGGGGGTCTCCCTAGGTTTTCGAACGCGATGTTCTCCTTCGTTTTTCTCGAGAATCAGCGGCGTTGCCCTGCTACCAGCGGCCGACTGAGGGTGTGCATCCTTCAGCGCGGTACCGTACACACCGAAGAGGATGGCTGTTATGCCTAGCATCCGGATCCCAAATCGCATGGTCTGCCTCCTTGCTCCTCACGGGGCCGTTGTAACCCACGTTTACGTAGTTCAGCGTTAGTGCCTCCGGGTCATCCTCTCCGTAGAAGAGCGACGCGAAAATATTCCCGGAACTCAACAGATGCGCTTTCAAGTCGATTTGTAATCCCGTTTTTTGGTTTACTCCCACGCAGACCGTGAATAACGCGAAAGATTCGGTCCGATAACGTGTGTTTAGACACAACCCGATGCGAGCACCATGATTTTCTGGAGGCTGTTCGGTTGAGCGAAGGCGAACACGGCCAAGATCGGATGCGCCCGCCTCGCAATTTTATGACGAGCGAAATCTTCTTACTTGGATCGAAGTTGATGCAAGGACGAACAGCGGACTGAGGGGGAACATATGGGAAAGCTGGATGGACGGATTGCACTGATTACCGGTGGCGATCACGGGATCGGTCTTCTAACGGCACAGGAATTTGTGAACGAAGGTGCGTACGTCTTCATAACGGGCAACAGTCATTCGCAGTTGGCTGCGGCAGTGAAGGAGATTGAAGCAAAGGAATTGCACCGAACACGCGTCGGAAGTAATGTCGCAGGTGTTCAGTGCGATGTCTCGAACGCTGGTGACCTAGATCGGGTGTTCGCACAAATCGAGAGGGAGAAAGGCAAGCTTGATGTCGTGGTCGCCGCCAGCAACGAGACTATGTCAGACAGCCTCGCTGAACGAGAGAATCGCTCGAGTTTCGACATTTACGTGAATGGAATGTTCACCACGGTGGAAAAGGCAATTCCGCTCCTGGGAGACGGCGCTTGCGTCGTCCTTCTAAGTGTTTCCCCTAAAGAAATTGTAAGCCGCAAGGACAGCGTCAGAGAACGCGGCATTCGCTCGTTCTGGCGCACATGGATAAACGAACTAAGAGACCGAGGCATTCGCTTGAACGCGGTGAACCCAGGGCCTACCAGTACCGGACAGCTGAAGGATCGGCGGATGTCGGGAGAACGGAATAGCCAGATGTTGACCTCGGATCGCCCCCGCAGCCGCAGCCTCAGCCTGGTTGAGGAAGTTGCTGAGGCCGTGGTGTTCCTTGCGTCCGACGAGGGCGCCCACATCGACGGAAAGGATTTGATCGTCGTCGGCAATTCGTTGTCCAACGATGTTCCTATAGGAAGGCTCGGCACACCCGAGGAAGTTGCCAAGGCGGTCGTGTTCCTCGCATCGGACGATAGTAGGGATATCACCGGCCAAGAATTACTTGTGGGTGCTGGCTTCTCCGAACTGGGAATCTTGCTTGGGGACGATCTCGAAATCAACTAGGAACTATCTCTGATAGGAGCCCCGAAGGATAACTGCTAGGCTTTAACAGTGGAATTATTTCATCAGCTCACCTTTTTCTTTTCATTCTGAGCTGCAAGCCCATACCGTATTGCCGCTTCAAGCGTATCGATGTTTATATCCTTTAGAGCTTTAAACCGAATGCAATATCCGGTCACGCTCGCCTTGCCTAGTTTTTTTCCATACGTTTTGGCTAAGTACTTCTTATCTTTGAGCCCAAGAACATAGACAGAGATTCCGGTTTTGTTTCCGCTCACACCAATTTTAAAAAACTCTCTACTCTTTCCATTGGCATATTTTGTTGTGTGGAATCCATATCCTATCGTAGGGTTGGAAACAGTATGATTTTTGCCGTCTTTACCATCGAAGAACCATAATCTGCATTCTGGTGACACTTGAAGTGTGAGCCGATGCAACTCTCGCATGTCACTGCGCTTTGGCTCCGGTTGGCTGGTAATATACTTCTTGATTTGTTCTTGTACGTTCATATGTTCTGCTCCCCAGTTACGCGCACGAGATTGTACGACGTTTAATCCTTCTCTCCCTTGCAATTGCGGGCGGCCCTGACCGTTGAGGGCGCTCCACCGCGAGGGCGCCCCGCAAGCCGTTGTTGCGTGGGGGCTTTCAGAATTCTCAAAGGCTCGAAATGTGTGGAGCGCCGAGAAGCGGGCAGAGGGGCTGGAGTACATGCACCCCAAACCGAGTTCACATTCCGGACGTATTGTCGAGCTACTCGGAGACTGACCCGGTCCAGACGGAACTAACCCTGCTGATACCAAGAATAGTGGTAGGGCGTCAGGAGGCTGGCGCGTCATTTCGGAAGCCGATGGAGTTGCAGGAAGGCGGCTGCGGCGTCGCGGGCACGTCGCGCGACTTCGCGGGGATTCGGTCGCTCGGCGACGCCGAGCAACAAGCTGACCTGCAAATCGCACCAGAGCAGCCCGGCAAACTGCCTAGCAAGTTCGGCAGGACGGCCTGTTAGCAGTCCGGAGGCTTGCGCTTCGGCCATGATTTTGCGCAAGGCGGCGCGGCTTCTCTCGCGTGCTATAGAGTCAAGCGCACGCGCCACTTCGGGGGACTGGATCACCTCGGAGATCGCCAGCCGGAATACGGCAATGACCGTGGGATCGCTGGCTTCGCGGACGACCTTCGTCCCGAAAGAAGCCAGCACCTGCGCCAGGGTCTCGCGATCGCGCAGTACGGGCAGGTCAGCGGGCACGTCGAATCGCTTGGCGCGCTCGCTGATGCAGGCGATCAGCATTTCCTGTTTGTTGCCGACTAGCGCGTAAAGCTCTCGTTTCGACACGCGCGCGCACGTCGCGATCTCAAGTGTGCTGGCCGCTGCGTACCCGCTCTTCATGAACGCCGCAAAGGCCGCGTCAAGAATGCGCTCGCGCACCGCGGTTTCGTCGCCGCCTTCCTGCCGGCGTTTTGACCTCGATGCCGCAGCCATCACCCTCTCCTTGACGACTATGGTACTGTATAGTACCACATCCTTTCTATTAGTCAGTTTCTCTAAGCTCTGAGGTTTTCTTACGAGCTTTTGCTCCAGGCGTAACCTTTCCTCATCGCGAGCGTCTAAATCATGGTGGTACCCGCTGGTACCACCACAGGGGCCGGGTACCGTGAGGAAATCAAGGGGGCAATCATGACCAAACCAAGAATCATCGTTACTGGCGCGACCGGGAAAACCGGTAGCGTCGTCGTTACTGAATTGCTGAAGGCAGGCTATCCCGTCCGCGCCTTGGTGCACCGGGAAGATGGCCGCGCCGCGGGGCTCAGGGCACTCGGGGCCGAGATCGCGGTGGCAGACATGAGCGATGTCGAGCGCGTGGCCGACGCGCTGAAGGACGTCCAGCGTGCCTATTTTTGTCCGCCTTTCGATCCCTACATGATCCAGGGCGCGGTCGCCTTTGCGGTTGCCGCAAAGGAGGCTCGGGTCGAACACATCGTCGGCCTCACCCAATGGCTGGCGAGCCCTTCGCATCCCTCGCTCATGACTCGCCAACTGTGGCTGGTCGATCGCCTGTTCTCGATGACGCCCGGAGTCGCACATACAATCCTCAGGCCGGGCATCTTCGCTGATGCCTACCTAGCGACGATTGCGGCGGCCGTGCACCTCGGCATCTTTCCCTGGATGTCCGGCAATAGCCGCAACGCGCCGCCTTCCAATGAGGACATAGCACGAGTCGCCGTCGCGGCCCTGATGGATCCTGCGCGACACGCCGGGAAGAGCTACCGCCCCACTGGGCCGGAGCTTCTAGGCCCGGAGGACATGGCCAAGGCGATCAGTCGGGCCGTTGGGCGATCAGTCAGGCTCGTGCCGACACCAACTTGGCTGTTCATGAAAGGCGCGCGAATGAGCGGCTATCCAATCGACCTGTTCAGCGGCATTCGCTACTACATTGAGGATCACGAGCGCGGCGCGTTCGAGCTGGGCGCACCAACGACCGATGTGCTCGATGTGACCGGCCGCCCCGCCGAAGACTTCGAGACGATCGCTCGTCGTTATGCGGCGCCGTTCCGCGACCAGCGGACCTTCGGCAACTGGCTTCGGCAGTTCGCGCAGTTCATTTTGACCCCGCTCAGCCCGGGCTTCAATTTGGACCGATACGACCGCGAACTGCGCCGTCCGTTCCCACAGGAGCCTCAGTTCGCGACCGACTCCAAGGTGTGGCGGCGCGAGCACGTCATCGTCCGCACTGCCACGCCCGCGGTGCCGGACAGCAACAACGAACCTATTCCCGCCACCAGCCGCGGCTAAAGGCTGGAATCCTAAAAAGGAGATATTCATCGTGTCACAACTCTGGTTTTTCGGGAGCATCGCATTCAGCTTCATCGCCTGGGGGATCGTCACGGCCCGATACATCTGGCCGGAGCTACGGCTCCGGCAGCGGGCCGAGGCGTTGCAGCCTGTGCTCATCCTCCACAGCTTCCGCTTCATCGGGTTAGCATTTCTGGTGCCAGGGGTCGTGTCGCCTGACCTGCCGACTGCGTTCTCGCACTCGGCGGCCTATGGGGACATCATTGCAGCGATACTTGCGTTGTTTTCGCTGCTATTGCTGCCCAGTGCGGCTGGCGTTGCCGCCGCATGGATTTTCAGTCTCTGGGGCACAGCCGATCTCTTTAATGCTTTCTACCAGGCCAATCACGCCGGGCTCATGGCGGGGCAGTTGGGTGCCACCTATTTCATCCCGACTTTCATCGTGCCTCTACTGCTGATCACGCACGGACTCGGTTTCCGGATTCTTCTGCAACATCAACCTGAGCGTGCGATGCAAGAAAGGCGGCACCTAGCTTGAGCGTCGCACCGGGCCGTTTGATGGCCGCCGAACCGCCGTTCCTGGAATCGTGTCCAGTTGATCGGCAACTTGGAAGTTATGTTTGCTGCCACAAGGGCGAAGAGTCGGCTATTCGTTGAAGTGCGAAATATGGAGGGAACAGTCATCCGTCGATGCAGCTGTCCGGATTGCACATGAGTCATTAGAATTTACGTTCGATCACCTGCTTCTCACCTGCGATAACTGCGAGATCGGCCATGTGAAGGAAGAGGCCATGTTCCACTACTCCGACTATCGAATCGATCTCGGGGGCGACTGCGTCAGGGCTTTCGAGCAAGAGACCGGAGCAGTCGAGAATAAGATTCCCTTCATCGGTGATGTAGGGTCTATCATCGTGATCCGCTCGAAGAGATGGCGTAAAGCCGAGCTCACGAAGTGCGTCGCTTACCAGTGGAACGGCCATAGGAATTACTTCAACAGGTAAAGGGAATCGGCCAAGCTTTTGGACTTGTTTCGATTCGTCAGCCACCACCACGAAACGTTTGGATGCGCTCGCAACAATTTTTTCGCGCAACAGTTTGCCGCCTCCGCCCTTGATAAGTGCGAGGCCTGGTGCAATTTCGTCCGCTCCATCGACTGTAAGATCGAGAGTCTTACACTCTTCGAAAGTAACAAACGGTATGCCATAGCTTCGGCCCAGCCGTTCGCTATCCTCTGAACTGGCTATGGCGCGAATCTTTAAGCCATGGTCGCGCACCTGTTCGCCCAGGAGCTTGATCCAAAGGGTCGCCGTGGATCCGGAACCCAATCCAAGCGTCATTCCAGATTCCACTAGCTGCAATGCACGTTGCGCGGCATGCAACTTCCAGTCGACGTGATCTCTGGTGTTGTTAGGCGTCGGCATGGCACCCCAAGCGTGTTGATTCGCGCTTAACTACAAATAACTCATCGTGCCGGCCATCTCAAGACCAGAAGCTTTCAGCCGTCTGGCGGGACATTTCGAAACGAGACGTCAGGTACGACACTTCTACACATTGCGCGTTTTCCAGCCAACTGGGCTAAAGACCTTGAAAATAGCTCCACACTAGCCGACTTATCATTACTTATTCGGGCGCCCTTGTACCCGACTACACACCCAAGATTACGACCTTGACTTCCAGAAGCCCGTCTGTGGAGAACTGTCGCCAGTGTTTCGCATCGAATTAATCAAACGCGTCAATTCGTTGGCCGCGTAAGATCGAAGGAAGAATCCATCTTCGATAGACATATATTGGGGAGAACGTATATCAACGGCCGGCCATGCCGCTTCCCAAGCGACGGATGGGACTCCGGTTCTTGCAAATGTAGTCCATGCAGATTGCATGGCAGCGGCAATTACTTGATCCGTTTCGTCATATTGGCCGTCGGTGGTGAGATTTCCGAACACGTATCGGATCTCTCCAGTGTGCCTAGCCAGGTCGCTGCTGCTCCGGGCTCCGGGCGAGACTCGAGCAAAGTTATAGCAATAGAAGGGGCGATGGAGGGCGGCAAAACGGTGTGCTGTCTGGAGTGCAGGTTCCCTGAAGACCATCTCGGTAATCAACCAGTCGAGGCATTCATAGGGTGTCTTACCGGACCGGCGGAGAATATCCATAACCTGCGGACCATGCACGCCAGAGAGCGAAGTTATAGTCTTTTTGACAACCGTCCAGCTATAAATTCCACCAGGCTTGAGGAAGTTCAGGACCGCTATGACTATATTTTTGGGAAAGGGCAGTTGCGGTCCACGGGGTCTGATGAAATAGCGCGCTTCGTTCTCCGTGCATCCAAGCATGAGGGGCACATCATCGGCCCAGCCAGAAAAGCCCTCTGCATCCACCAGTTCGTCTGGCACTGAGACCCACATCAGGTCGGCGGGTGTATGAACCCCACCTACACTGACACCGCACAAAGCGTGCGATGCCTTGCGCATCAAATCTGTGGGGACTTTTCGCAGATCGTCCATCGTCCGGGCGCCGACCATTCGCATCAGGTGCTCCGTCGCTGCCTGCGTCCGCGCAAAAGTCCACGATGGAGCGATGGCGCTCGGCTCAGAACCTCCGCTCTGCATGATGCCACGATGGAAGAGGCCACGCGCGCGGCGCGTAGAAAGCAATGTACGGACGGCCTGCGCTCCAGCAGATTGCCCGAAGATCGTGACATTGTCCGGATTACCGCCAAAAGCTCTGATGTTCTGCGCGATCCATTCGAGAACCGCAAGGAAATCCCGCACAG
>Ga0307471_100001107_pt1 | contig 14551 bp, 14 predicted proteins | sample atmos_gasesAM3C__2_FD_204566 | JGI IMG/M metagenome (GOLD analysis project Ga0307471, IMG submission 204566) | Hardwood forest soil microbial communities from Morgan-Monroe State Forest, Indiana, United States - atmos_gasesAM3C_515 | ecosystem: Environmental > Terrestrial > Soil > Temperate... | reverse complement strand
TGGAGAACATCGCCGGCGCGCTCGATGCGGAAACATCCAACGGCAAAATCACGGTTCGCGACGCGCGCGGAGCCGTCACTCTGAAGACTTCGTTCGGCGCAATCGAGGCCTCCAACATTCCCAGAGGCATTCACGCGACGACTGGCAACGGTGCCATCAACATCACGGAAATCGGCGCCGATGCTTACGCAAAAACCAGCTTTGGCGCGATCATCGCCGAACGCATCAATGGAAATTTTGTCGCCGAAGATTCCAACGGCTCAGTCACCGCGCGTGGCGTGAAGGGCGACACCCAGGTGACCACTTCGTTCTCCGGCGTCAATCTGGACACCATTGGCGGGCGCATCACGGTCGACAATCAGAACGGCGCGATCGACGTTTCGGCGATGCGACCCGCGAGCGGCTGCCGCGACATTGCGCTGAAGACTTCGTTTTCGTCAATTCGCGTGCGCATCCCGGACGGGATTGGGTACAACCTCACCGCGCGCACCTCATTCGGCAGGATCAGTTCGGACCTGCCGGTGACCTCAACGGGCTCGATCGGCGGCGATTCGCTCAACGGCACCATCGGCCAGGGCGGCTGCAAGCTACAACTCACCAACTCCAACGGCAGCATCGAAATTACAAGAGGCACGTGATCGGTGTAGCCCGCGCCCGTGACCAGTGCTACTTCGTCTTTCGTTTTCGGTCCATTGCAAAGGCCTTTTTCAAGATGCGCGTGGCGGTTTCCGTCAAACCGAAGTTTCCCAACTCCTCTTCCCGCGCGTACGCGACCTCGGTGACATCGCTTCCCGCCACGGCCATTCCGGCAACGCGGTCGCACAGGTAGTCCACGATCACATAGTGAAAGCGCGGGCCCTTCCGCTCGGTCGTATGCTCCACCACCGTCTCCAGGTAAATCCGGTCGAACACCTCGATCAGTTCGATCACGCGAACTTCCAAGCCGGTTTCTTCCAGTAGTTCCCGCGCCACGCCGTGTTCCAGCGTCTCGCCCAACTCCAGCGAACCGCCCGGGATCGACCACTCACCGAGCAACGGTTCGTTGCCGCGGCGGATCAACAGTGCGCGGCCGTCCACAATGACCACGCCGCCGACTCCCACCAGCGGACGGTCCGGATATTCCCGCGAAGTCTTGCGCTTCATGTCCACGATTCGGCCTCTTTCCCCGTGCCCACGCCGCCGCCCAATCTTTTCCGTTGCAGTTGACTTCCTAAACCGCGATATATAATAGCTGTCCGACGGTGGTGCTCGCGATTCCGGCAGCGCCGACCTGGCACTAATTTCTTCGGAGGATGGATCCGTGATCCGCTGCCCTGAGTGTTCCGCCGAGATCGACGTGGACGAAGACGAAGTGGAAGAGGGCGAGATCCTGAGTTGCCCCGAGTGCGAATCCGAACTGGAAGTTTCACAGACCCATCCCGTGCACCTCAACGTCATCTCGGAAGACGGAGACGATGAGGACGACGAAGACGATGAGGACGGCGAGGTCGGCGAAAACGGCGACCTGCCCGAAGATGACGACGATGAGGAAGACGAAGAGGACGACGAGGAGTAGGCGCCGGAGCGCGCTTTCGCAAGCCAGTACATCTAATTCCCCGCATTCGCCGTCCAAATAAAACAGGAGCCCATCCACCGGAGCCCATCATGCACAGCCCTCGGCTTTACGTCGCAGGCGTATTGCTGTTGCTGGCTCTTGGCCTTGTCAAATCCTTGCGGGCGCAGGACGCCGCGCCGGCAACCTCACAGGCTCCCGCGCAGCCGCAACAACCGGTGCAGCCGCAACAACCTAACGCGCCGCCATCAGGGGCCGGTGTAAACCCAGGGGCGCAAGCGGCGGGTTCATCCTCGAGCCAAGGAAAACCTACGCACGCGCACGACTTTCTGATTCGCGGGACGGTTTTCCAGCCGAACAGCCTGGCCTTCCCTGCCGTGCGTTTGCGGATACGGCGCGCCAAGGAGAAGAAATTCCGATGGGACACGTATACGAATTCGCGCGGCGAGTTCGCCGTCCGCGTGCCGCAAGGGCTACAATATGAACTAGTGATTCACCAAAAGGGCTTCGTCGACCAGGTCCGCACGGTGGATGGCACCAGCGGTATCAGCGAAGACAACGTGGTGTTCCGGATGCAAGCCGCAGCGGGAGGGAAAAAATGATGAGGCGGATGCGGTTCTTCGGCCTGGTCGCAGCGCTGACGCTGCTGGGATCTTGCGTTGTCGCGCAAGACTCGAAAAAGGAATCGCAGTTGCGAACGGTCCATGGCGTGACCATGGATAAATCGGAGACGCCGGTGGGCTCGGCGATCGTTTTCTTGAAAAACACCCGCAGCAACACGATTCGAAGCTCGATTTCCGACGAGCAAGGCAACTATCGCTTCAGCGGGCTGGATCCGAACATCGACTACGAGATTCACGCGGAAAAGGATGCGGCGCAGTCGCAGACGCGGACGATATCGAGCTTCGACAGCAAGAAAGAAATCAACGTCAACCTGAAGCTGGACCGGAAGAAAACCTGAAACCAACGCGTAGCCTTCAGTGCTCGCGCTATCTGGCCTTCGCTTGTAAGGCCTCCTAACTTTCAACTGTCCGCTTTCGACCTCTTCGGCTAACATGTCGGCGCAAACCCGACCGACTTTCCCGAAGGAGCCTGCTCAATGTACAAGGCTGCCGTGTTGACGCTGGCCGCGTTTGGTCTCGCGTGCGGGACGCTGGCGCAAACTCCCGAATCCTGTTCGAAGCTAGCCTCACTTTCCCTGGCGAACGCGAAGGTGACATTCGCGGAAAGGGTTGAAGCGGGGGCCTTCAAGTCGCCGCCGTCGCCGCGACCACCTTCGCCCAAGCGCGATGAATTCTTCAAGTCGCTACCGGCTTTTTGCCGCGTCGCGATCACCTCAACGCCGAGCGCTGATTCCGACATCCAGGTTGAAGTCTGGCTGCCCCTATCGGGCTGGAACGGAAGATTGCAGGGTTATGGCAACGGCGGATTCGCCGGTGAAGTCGAATATGGCGGGTTAGGCGAAGCAATGAGTCACGGCTACGCTTCGGTTTCCACCAACACGGGACACTCCGCCGACGGCACGGACGCAAGCTGGGCGCCCGGCCATCCGGAAAAATTGACCGATTTCGGTTATCGCGCGATCCACGAGATGACCGTCGCGGGAAAAGCGGTCGTCAACGCATTTTATGGCAGCGCGCCGAAGCATTCTTATTTCGCTGGCTGTTCCAATGGCGGTCGCCAAGGTTTGATGGAGGCGCAACGATATCCCGCGGACTACGACGGCATTCTAGCGGGAGCGCCGGCGAATTACTGGACGCACTTGCTGACCGGAGCGGTGTGGAATGCGCAATCGACGACTTCAGATCCGAAAAGCTACATTTCGCCGGCGAAGCTGCCGGCGATCGCGCACGCCGTAGTGCAAGCCTGCGACGCGCGCGACGGCGTGTCCGACGGAATTTTGAACGATCCGCGAAAATGCGATTTCCATCCGGCGACGATTCAGTGCCACGCCGCGGAATCGAATAGTTGCCTCACTGCGCCTCAAGTCGCCGCCCTCAAGAAATTGTATGAGGGGGCGCACGATTCGCAGGGCCACCAGATCTTTCCGGGCTTCTTGCCGGGCGCCGAAGAAGGGGGCGGCGGCTGGGGTTTGTGGATCACGGGTCCTGAACCCGGCAAGAGCCTGCTGTTCGCTTTTGGCCGAGGATACTTCTCCACGATGCTGTATGAGAAACCAGACTGGGAGTTCAAATCCGCAAAGATCGATCAGCTTGTCGCCGACGCGGACAATAAGTCCGCATCGACTTTCAATGCCACCGATCCGAATCTGAAGCCGTTCACGTCGCGCGGCGGAAAACTGATTCTGTATCACGGTTGGGACGATGCCGGCATTTCCGCACTAAATTCGGTGAACTACTACAACAGCGTGGTGAAAGCGTTGGGTGAGCAGGCAGCGTCGGCGTCGATTCGTCTCTACATGGAGCCGGGTGTGCAGCACTGCGCCGGGGGCGTGGGCCCGGACAATTTTGGACAGTTCGGGGATCCTTCCACGAACGATGCGCATAGCAATGGGCAGCTCGCGCTTGAACGATGGGTGGAAAAAGGAACCGCGCCAGCGGATATCATTGCGGGAAAATATGAGGAAGGATCGAAGACACCGAAGATGACCCGGCCGTTGTGCCCGTACCCGCAGGCTGCGAAGTACAACGGCAGCGGCGATACCAATGACGCCGCAAACTTCACCTGCGCCGCGCCGTGAGTGCCATTGAGGTTCGCGAGCGTCACTAGCATCCTGGCAGCACCACCGTTGCCGTCCTATTTGCTTCGAGCAGCGGATGTGTTCTGCTAGAGAAGGTCATGTACCACAAACGGAAAGGTCGAATTGCGCCACTTCTCGGTGCGGTGGCGTTCGCCGCGATCGCGCTTTTTGCGACTGCCGGCGCGTATGCCCAAGGCGAAGGCAATGTCATTCGCTTCGTCCGCAATCCCGATGCGGCGCCGGATTTCAATCTCGACACGCTCGATGGCAAGACGATTTCGCTGGCGGGAGCGCACGGGAAAGTTATCTTGCTGAATTTTTGGGCGACGTGGTGCGGTCCCTGCCGCGCGGAGATCCCCGACCTGATCGAACTGCAGAACAAGTACAAGGATCATCTGCAGATTATCGGACTGGCGTTTGAGGACGAAGAGATCGCCGACTTAAAAAAGGCGGTAGCCAAAACCGGCATAAATTATCCAGTGGCCATCGCTCCGTTCGATTTGCGGATGAAGTATGGTGGAATCGCAGCGCTGCCGACTTCGTTCATGGTCGACTCCGAAGGGCGCGTGGTGCAAAAACACGAAGGGCTGCGCGATCCGCTGCTGTACGAGCTCGAAATCCGCGCGTTGATCGGGTTGCCGATCCCGGCGCGCGTAGAAACGTTTGAGGATACTGGGCAGATTTTTCTGACCCACGCTGACCGCGCCAACCAGCTTCCCGGAGTAGACCTGTCGAAATTGACGCCCGAGCAGAAGGTTGTGGCTCTGCGGCGCTTTAATCAGGAAACGTGCAGCTGCGGGTGCAAATTCACGCTCGCACAGTGCCGCATTTACGATCACAATTGTCCGATCAGCGGTCCGCGGACGGCGAAGATCGTCGCCGAGGTTGCTAGAGGTCAAGCAGCGAGGCCCGCGCCGGCAAAGTCCGCATCACCCGGAGCCACGGAGAAGCTGCAGCGATAACTCTGCGCGAGCGGATTTCGCGGCCACGACTTCATGTATCCGGATGCTTCCAACGAAAATCTCAAAACCGTTCTGATCAAGACATTTTTCTTCGCGGGGCTGATCATCTCCGCGAGCGGGTACGTGTCTCCGCCCATCGCGCTCACGGCGGGGATCCTGTTCGGTCTGAGCGTTGCGCACCCGCTTCCCGCAGACAGCCGCGAGCTTTCGCGTTTGTTACTGCAGGCCTCGGTAGTGGCGCTGGGTTTTGGCATGAACCTGCACGAGGTAATCAAAGCCGGGCGCAGCGGTTTTCTCTATACGGCGCTGGGAATTTGTTTTGCGTTATTTGTCGGACGCGCGATCGGCAAAGGGCTGCGGGTGCGGCCGAATCCGTCGTTTTTGATCACCTCGGGGACGGCGATTTGCGGCGGAAGCGCGATCGCCGCGCTTGGCCCGATCATTCAAGCCGACGAGCAGGAAATGGCCGTCGCGTTGGGCACGATTTTCATTTTGAACTCGGTTGCGCTGCTGATTTTTCCGCTCATTGGTGCAGCCATGCATCTGACGGAGCAGCAGTTCGGGCTATGGTCGGCGCTGGCGATTCATGACACCAGTTCGGTGGTGGGTGCTTCGTCGAAATATGGAGCGGCGGCGCTGGTAGTGGGCACCACCGTGAAGCTGGCACGCGCATTGTGGATTGTGCCGCTGGCGTTGATCACCGCCGCCGTGAAGCGAAGTAGCAAGAGCGTCAAACTTCCCTACTTCATTGTGTTTTTCTGCCTGGCTGCGGTCGTGAACACCTACGCGCCGGGCATTTCGCGTTACACGCAGGCGATGTTCACGCTCGGCCGCTACAGTCTTACGGCGGTGCTCTTTCTGATCGGCACCAGCATCTCGGTGTCCGCGTTGAAAGAAGTCGGTTGGCGGCCGCTGGCACAGGGAATCTTGTTGTGGATGACCGTGGCGATGGCCTCGCTCTATTTCATTCACCTCGGTTGGATCTCGCTCTAACGCTCCAACTGCGCTTTAGCGGAAGGTCTTGCGGCTTCACCCAAGTCGGTCTTACACTCCTCGGAACTCCACGGCAGCTGGCGTTGCCGCGCGCAAAATTCTTGTAACCATAGAGAGGCCGCTCATGAACGCTCGCATCCACTCGATTGTGAACTCCCGGGTTACCGCCGTGCTCGCAGCGCTCGCCATCGCCGGCGGTTTGACCGTGCGCGGAGCGCGCTCCCAGGCGCCGGCCGTGCGCAAGGCGATCAACCTGCCGACCGACAATCCGCAGCTGCCCTTCAGCGGTGCAATCCTGGCGGGCAATACTCTGTACCTTTCCGGGCGCATCGGCCTTGAGGCGAAGACCGGCAAGGCACCGGCGGACGTCGATGAAGAGATCAAGACTCTGCTGGACACCGTAAAAGCCACGACCCTCGCGGCGGGAATGAGTATGGACGACCTCGTGTACGTGCAAATCGCCTGCACCGACCTGAGCCTATACGACAAGTTCAACACCGCGTACCGATCCTATTTCACGACCAAGGATTTGCCCGCTCGCGAATTCATCGGCGCAGCGACGCTGCTGCGCGGCGGCCACTTCGAGATCCAAGCGATTGCCGTAAAGCGGTAAGATAGGCGCATCGACCATTCAGCTTCTGCAGGGAAAAACTCAAGCCGTCTCGCCCAAATGTGGTCTATTTTGGTGTGGCGATATTAGGCCATGTGCCCAAATATCGACACAGTTAGACTCCGTTACCGCCCTAAAATCCTCGTAATTCGTTCATTTTTAACAGTTTAATTGTTAACAAGAATTCGCATCTCCTGGCCTAGGAAGTGCATCTACTAGCCACACCAAGGGTGAGGTCTATGCTGAGAATTACGAGCGACAAGAAAAAGGGCAAGGTAGTCCTCACCGTTGAGGGGCGCATTGCCGGCCCATGGGTGGGCACACTCGAGCAGTGCTGGCGGGAACTCCGCGCGGCTTCGCCGGACGAAAAGTTCAGCATCAATCTTTGCGGGGTCAGCTTTATCGATCCGGCGGGCAAGACACTGCTGAAAGAGATCCACAGGCAGGGCGGTCAGCTGGTGGCGGAAGGGTGCTTGAATCAAGCGATCGTCCGCGAAATCAGCGACACCGGCGGCCGAGTGAAGAATGGAAACGGTGACGACAAAGAAGGTCCGAAGGGTTCGCCGATCGTGTTTTACGTGGCGCTTTTCAGCTTGTTGCTGACGCCTGGGCTGACGCGCGCGCAGGGGACCAAACCTCCCAGCAATCTTCCGCCAAGCGCTCCGACCGCTGCGCTGCGACTGACACTTGATCAGGCCGTCAATTTGGCGGTGAAGCAGAACACGACGGCGCAAATCGCGGTTCTGACTGCCGCGCAAAGCGTTCAGGACAAAAACGGGGCACGCGCCGCCCTGCTTCCGCAATCGAACCTGAACGTCAGCGATTCGGTCCAGCGCATCAACCTCGAGGCCTTTCTGGGACACCAGATTCCGGGTTTCCCGCAGCACGCCGGGCCGTTTCAGGTTTTCCAAGCCGGACCCGACTTCGGGATGCCCATTTTTGACCTAACGCTGTTCCGGCGATTCCAGGCAGCGCGGGATTTCGCGAACGCGGGAAAAGCGGATGCGATGTCGACGCGCGAGCAGGTGATCCTGCTGGTGGTGTCGCAGTACATCGGAACGCTGCGCAACATCGCGGACGTGGAAGCGTCGAGGTCGCGCGTCGACCTAGCGAAGGCCCTCTATGACCAGGCTGCGGATTTGCAGAAGGAAGGCGTCGGCACGGGCATCGACACGCTGCGCGCGAACGTGGAGCTGCAGAACGAAAATCAGCGGCTGATTACGGCAGAAGCGAACCGCGAGACGTCGTTGTACGCACTCAGTCGGCTCTTGAATCTTGATCCCCGGCAGAAGGTCGAACTTGCGGATTCACTGAGCTTTTTCGAGACGCCGCAGCCCGAAGTCGAAGCCAGCATTGAAGAGGGCTTGTCCACGCGACAGGAATGGAAGTCCCTGCAGGAACAAATCAAGGCAGCCGAGTATGACAAGAAAGCGGCGAGCGAGTCACGGCTTCCGTCGCTGAAGTTTCAGGGGAACTGGGCCTACACCGGCGCTTCCTCGACCACCGGCATTCCGACCTACAACTACGCGGTCCAGGCGACCATGCCGTTGATCACCAGCGGAAGGATCCACGCGGAAATCGTGAAGTCCGATCTGGATATCCAGAAGCTGCACCAGCAGCAAGCGGATTTGCGGAACCAGATCGCGCTGGACGTGAAGACCGCGCTGATCAATCTGGATTCGGCGCGGAATGAAGTGAAGGTGGCAAATCTGGGCGTGCAGCTCTCGAAAGAAGAGGTGGATCAGGCGCGCGACCGTTTCAAGGCCGGCGTTGCCAACAACATCGAAGTGATCCAGGCGCAGGACTCGTTGGCACGCGCTAACGATAACCAGATCGCCGCGCTGTATCGCTTCAACCAGGCGCGAGCGGATCTGGCGCGTTCAGTCGGTCAAATGGAAAAGATTTACGCCAAGTGAGGGTGCGATGAGCGTGGAAATCGAAGTCGGATTAGAGAATGCGGCAAGAATCAAAGACTTGCCGCATGAAGAGCTGTCGCTGGAAGAGCCGCCAAAGGGGTTGAAGAATCCGAAGCTGCGCCGGGGATTGCTGATCGGCACAGTGGTGCTGGCGGCGACTCTGGTGGGTTTGCTTCTCTACTACCACAACCGCGAGAGCACGGACGACGCGCAGGTGGACGGCCACATCACGCCGGTGTCTTCGAAGATTTACGGCCGAGTGGCGGAAGTTCTCGTCAATGACAACCAGCAGGTAAGGGCCGGACAAGTGCTGGTGAAGATCGATCCGCGCGACTACCAGGCGCAGTTGGATCAGGCCACCGCGGAACTGGCGCTGGCGGAAGCGGATGCGAAGTCGGCGGGCGTGGACGTTCCGCGAACGCGCGAGAACGTTGCGAGCGGAAATTCGAGCGCAGACGCACAGTTGCTTGCCGCACAGGCCGATCTTGCGAGATCGCAAGTGACGTATGACCAGGCGCGAACCTCGGATCTGGCGTGGGCCCAGGCGAATGTCGACAAGAGCCATGCAAACGCAGAACTAGCCCAGGCCGATCTGGCACGGTACAAGCCGCTGCTCGACAAGGCGGAAATTTCGAAGCAGCAATACGACGCCGCTAAGGCAAACGCGGACGCAACCGCCAGTTCGCTGAAGGCGGATCGGGAAAAACTGGATCAGGCCGGCCGCAGCGTGGACATCGCGAAGGCCCAGCTCGCTGCTGCCGAGGCGAAAGTAGCGCAGGCCAAGGCCGGTGTGGCCGCCGCCCACGCGGATGAGCGCCAGATCTTCATGCGGACCGCCGATGCACAGGCAAAAATCGCGAAGGTACAACAACAGCAGGCCAAGGTGGAAGCCGCGAAACTCAACCTGAGCTACACGGAAATCATCGCGCCAGTGGACGGCGTGGCCACGCACAAACAGGTGGAAGTCGGCCAGATCGTACAGCAGGGCCAGGGCTTGCTGGTCGTGGTGCCACTGCAAAACGTTTGGGTCACCGCGAATTTCAAAGAAACGCAGCTGCGGAAGATGAAGCCGGGCCAGAAAGTGGATGTGCACGTTGATACCTACGGGAAGACTTTCCCCGGCCACGTGGATTCGATCGCGGGCGCAACAGGGGCGGTACTGAGCTTGCTCCCGCCGGAGAATGCGACTGGCAACTACGTGAAGGTGGTGCAGCGCATCCCGGTGAAGATCGTGCTGGACCCGATTCCGCCGGATAAGGCGATTCTGCGGCCGGGCATGAACGTGGATGCGACCGTGGTGACGGAATAAACGAAGGCGGAAACAGGTAGAAGCGGCGGAACGGAACAAGATGCGACACAGGCTCCTAGCCAAATTGCGGACGCCGGACGGGAACATCAACCCCTGGGTGATCGCTGTCACGGTGACGCTGGCGACGTTCATGGAGGTGTTGGATACCTCCATCGCGAACGTGGCGTTGCCGCATATTTCCGGGAATTTGTCGGCCGGCGCGGACGAGTCGACGTGGGTGCTGACGTCGTACCTGGTGTCGAATGCGATCGTGCTGCCGTTGTCCGGATGGTTTTCGTCGCTGATCGGACGCAAGCGCTTTTATATGTCGTGCGTGGCGCTGTTCACGGTTAGCTCGTTCTTGTGCGGACTGGCACCTAGCCTCGGCGTACTTGTCCTGTTCCGGATTTTGCAGGGCGTCGGCGGCGGTGGATTGCAGCCGAGCGAGCAAGCGATCCTAAACGACACGTTTCCGCTGGAAAAGCGCGGCATGGCGTTTGCGGTTTACGGTCTGGCCGTGGTGGTGGCGCCGACGATCGGACCGTGGCTGGGCGGATGGATTACCGACAATTTCTCGTGGCGCTGGATTTTCTACATCAATGTGCCCGTGGGAATCATTTCGCTGCTGCTGACGTCCGTGCTGGTCAGCGATCCGCCATATATGAAGGCCATGACCGCGCGAAGAGGATTCCGAATCGACTACATCGGGATCGGATTGATCAGCCTGGGTCTGGGGAGCATGCAGATCATTCTGGACAAGGGCGAGCGCGAAGACTGGCTGTCGTCGAACTTCATCGTGTTCTTCGCGGTGCTGATGGTGATCGGCATCGTGGCGGGAATTTTGTGGGAGCTGCACGAGAAAGAGCCGGTCGTCGACTTGCGCATGCTGAAGAATCGCAACTTCGCGCTGGCGACGATGGCGATGTTCTTTCTTGGGTTCGTGCTCTATGCCAGCACCGTGCTGATTCCGCAGTTCTTGCAGGAGTTGCTGGGCTATACGGCGCAACTTGCGGGCATGGCGTTGTCACCAGGCGGCGCGGTGATCATGTGCATGATGCCAGTGGTCGGATTTTTAGTCTCAAAAGTGGACACGCGGATGTTGATCACCTTTGGCTGCATGGTCTCGTCTATAGCTTTATTCCACATGGCGGGATGGGATCTGGGACTGGATTACGGACATGCGGTGCGGGCGCGCATGCTGCAAAGTTTCGGGCTGGCCTTCCTATTCATTCCGATCAATGTGGCGGCGTTCGCGTACGTCCCGCGTGAGAAGACCAACATGGGCACGGGGATCATTAATTTGGCGCGGAACATCGGCGCAAGCGTGGGGATCGCGACGGTGACGACGCTGTTGCAGCGGCGCTCGCAAGCACACCAGTCACGACTGATGGAGCACGTGAATTCGTTCAGCGCGGCGTACCACAACATGATCAACGGCACGCAAGCGCGGCTGGTTTCCGCCGGCTCGGGAATTGCGGAAGCATCGAATCAGGCGCACGGGCTGCTGCTAAACACCGTGCAACGCCAATCGGCGATGCTGGCGTTCGTCGACAATTTCAAGATGCTGGGCGTGGTTTTTCTGGCGGTGATTCCCATCTTGTTGCTGCTGAAGAAGCCGAAGTCGGGAGGCGGCGACGTGCCGGTGCACTAAAGCGCGGAAATGTTGGAGCCGCGCCAAACGTAATGAGTATCGAGAAGCGATTTTGCGAGCAACGATATTGTAAGCGACGATTTCTTGTTAGTAACGACGGGGGGTAGGCCAAATGGCAACGCAAGTAGCAGTGGCAGTGCAATTCAACGAAGACAAACTGATCCGCGCTGGGCAGCGAGGCGATTCGCAGGCAGTCGAAACGCTGTTTCGGCGTTACCAACGTCCGCTGTTTCAGACAGCGCTACGTGTGCTGGGCAATGCCGAAGATGCCGAGGACGCGCTGCAGGACGGCTTGCTGTCCGCATACCGCAACTTGAAGCGATTCGAAGGGCGCTCGCAGTTTTCGACGTGGCTGACGCGCATCGTCATCAATGCGGCTTTGATGCGGCGGCGCAGCGCGAAGGCGCGCCCGGCGGTGTCTCTGGATGAAACTCCGCGCGAAGACGAATTGCCGGTGACCGAACGATTCGCGGCGGACGGGCCAAACCCGGAACAGGTTTTTGCCGGAACGGAACTTCGCGAAATGATCAGCGCGAATCTGGACGAGCTTTCTCCGCTGCTGCGCACGGCATTCGTGCTGCGCGAGGTGGAGGGATATTCGACCGGAGAAGCGGCGAAGAAACTCGGAGTTACCGAGAATACGTTGAAGGCGCGGTTGTGGCGCGCACGGCACCAGCTGGCGGAGCGATTGGGCCGCCGGCTGCGGCGCTTCAGCGACGACATGACCGGCAAGAACGGCAGCGCAGGCGCAGGCATGATGGGCGAAGAGGCTTGCAGCTACTGCTGATTTGTAGCGGCTGTTTTTTCACCCAGGGCGCTTTTATCTCTACTGGCCCTTTAAGGCTGCATAGACCTCATTTACAAATTGATCCGGGGACACCCTTCCGTGGCCCCAGCGTGCGTCGAAGTTTGCCGTCGGATGCTTCTGAACCAGCTGTTCCGGCGTTAGGCCGTCATCGATACCGTGCCGCACGCGGTCTCGAACGGTGGCGATCATGTCGCGAAACTCCTTCACCGCCGCTCCGTCAGTGACCTTGCCTCTGGCTGGCACAACGTGGAAGGTCGCATCGGTCCATCCACCCAGGGTGTCCAGCAAGCCGTCGATCTTGCCGCCTTGAGCGGTATCGATCACGGGATAGCCATCGCCCGGAAAAACCTCGCCCAGATAGACAAGCTTCGCTTCATGGAAATGCACGATCGCATCCGCATCGCTGTAGCCGGGCTTCTGATGAACGATGTGAATCGAATCACCATTCAAGTCAAACGCGAGCACTTCAGAAAACGCCACGCGTGGGCGGTCGACTCCAAGCGCCGTCAACCGTGCTGGCAGCGAAGACGGCACGCCCATCTTGTTTCCCCCGAGACGCCGCAGGGCGTTCTCGTGCATCGCAACGAATGCTCCGCGACGTCCCCATCCAGCGTCGCCCTCCGAATGCGGAGGATCTTCCGGGGCGATCATTACATAACGCGCACTGGATGCAGTCTTCCGCGAGAGAATCTCGTTGATCTGCGGCGTGCTCGTCGCTGAAGGCGTGCCAATGAGCAAAGCGCCGTCCGGTCCGACAGATGCGACCACGTTGCCACCCGTAGTCGAGAACACAAGCACGTTCGGCGTAACCTCCGTGACCGTCACCTCGGTACCGGCTCTGGCCGGTTGCGCGTACCCCGGAGCTAGAACAGCTGAAACGGCCGAGAACGCCCACAGTCCGAAAGTAGTCCGAAGAGAAATCATTGCAGGTTCCTCCAGCGAGATTGTCCTGGGTCCCGTTGCGCCGATCCGAGAACTTTTGGCTAACTTCTCGACGTGGCCTTGGCGGCAGCGTAAAGACCCAGCACCCGCAGGGCGCTCGTTGCCTTGCGCACCTCGTCCAGCGCGGTTTGCATTCGCTGCGCCGAATCGGTCTCGATGTCCATGAAAAATTGATACTCCCACGGGCTGCCGTGGATTGGGCGGCTTTCGATCTTGAGGAGGTTGACGCCGTGACGAGCGAAGGGCTCCAGGGCGGCAAGCAGAGCGCCGGGTTGGTGAGCTAAGCGGAGGGCGATCGACATTTTTCTGGCCTCGGAACCCGAGTTGGTTCGCCCCGCGACAGCGGGAGGCAACAGCAACACGAAGCGGGTGAAATTTTCGGCGTTGTCCTGGATGCGTTCGGCGAGGATGGCGGCGTGATAGTGGCTGGCGGCGCGCCCGCCGGCGATGGCGGCATAGGAGTTGTCGCTGCGAGCCATCATTTCGCGGACGCTGCCGGCGGTGTCTTCGGCAGGTGTGCGCTTGAAGTGGGGATGGGCATTAAAAAAGCCCTCGCACTGCGCGAGGGCCATGGGATGCGAGGAGACCGTCTTAATGTCGGCGAGAGTGGCGCCGGGATGGGCGATGAGATTCATTTCGATCGGCAGAATAGTCTCGCCAACGATGGTCAGATCGCTTTGGACCAGCAGGTCGTAGACTCGAACAACCGAACCGGCCAGAGAATTTTCCACCGGCGCGAGGATCGCGTCGGCAGCGCCTTCGGCGACGGCGCGAAAAAGCGAGTCGAAGGTGGTGCGAGGCACCGGGGTGATGCCTTCGCCAAGCAGCTGAACGGCGGCGGCTTCGCTGAAAGCGCCGGGCTCGCCCTGAAACGCCACTCGCATTTTTTGAGCTTCGATGCCCACGCAACCTCCGCCCGGTTCTTGGTATGTGCCGGGATTGTCCGGCGCGCCTCCGCCGTCCAGAATCGCGCCTGCTTGACCGCTGCAATGTATCCCGTATGATTCGGGTCCGGCATGATGACGAACCCGGCCACACCATTGTACGGCGTGAGACGGAATACGAGCCGCCGCGAGTGTATCAGCCGAGTGGCGCCGAGGGCATGAGCAAGGACAACCGATGAGCTAT
>Ga0307471_100001106_pt1 | contig 14551 bp, 18 predicted proteins | sample atmos_gasesAM3C__2_FD_204566 | JGI IMG/M metagenome (GOLD analysis project Ga0307471, IMG submission 204566) | Hardwood forest soil microbial communities from Morgan-Monroe State Forest, Indiana, United States - atmos_gasesAM3C_515 | ecosystem: Environmental > Terrestrial > Soil > Temperate... | reverse complement strand
TCTAAATGCCGCCCATCATGCACCATCTGTTGGTTTTTCCCAGCCGTGGAACTTTATTCTAATAAAAGATGTTGAGACTAGAAAGAAAGTAAAAGAATCATTTGATAATGAAAGAAAACGTTCTGCACCTCTTGTTGAGGATCCAAAAAGAACAAAATATCTTTCCTTAAGGTTAGAAGGAATTTTATCTTCGGCAGTAAATGTCTGTGTAACATATGATCCTACAAAGTTTGGCCCTTTTGTGATTGGAAGATCAAGTATTCCTGAAACAGGAATTTACAGCGTGTGTTGTGCAATACAAAATCTTTGGCTTGCTGCAAGAACAGAAGGCATTGGACTTGGTTGGGTTAGCATACTTTCAAATGATGATCTGAAAAAAATTCTTGAAATACCAGAGCATGTTGTTCCTATTGCATACTTGTGTCTTGGTCATGTTTCAAAATTTGCAGAAAAACCAGATCTAGAAGTAGCTGGTTGGCTTCCACGACTTGATTTGAAAGATGTTGTATTTTATGAAAAATGGAACAGTCTGGACGATCCAACTTGGAATCAAATCAGACAGATGATAGTTTCAAATCTTGATTACGCTTAAATTGTTAACAAGACTGATTTTTTCTGGGCTCGTAGCGCAGAGTCTTATTGACGCGCAACATGGATAGCGCAGTAGCCTCCTAAGTTACAGGTCGAGGGATCGAAGCCCTCCGAGCCCGCTTTATTATATAAAAGATCTCTTAGGTTATAGTTGGAGCAGTTGTAGCGTAAACTGTTTTGAAGATGTCAACGGTGTAATCTCCTTCAAAAACATTAATCACTTTATCACCATCTACGGATTTAATTCTGAAATAATGTTCGTAGGAGCCATCACTTTTCACATCTACTTGGGCAAAATAAACTGGTTTACCATTTTGATAAATCTGAACTACTACTGGATATCCTGGCACAGCGTCTATCACTTTGCCCCAAACACAACCAAATGGAAGTTTGTTATCAGCTGGAATGTGCATGTACACTATTGATTTTTCTAATTGAATATCATTACTAGCAATTAATTTCGGATCCCATTGGACTCCTTGTGATACAGAGTTCAGGCTGGGTATTAAAAGTAAAATGATTCCTATTGCCATGCCAAGTACATATTTCATAAATTCCTTTTTGAAAAAGTTACATATTAAGATGACGTATAATAGTTCGTATCAATTGGTACCAGAAGAGAAACTAAATAATGGATGTCGCTGTAATTGCCATTTCGGTGGTGCAGTAAGCTGCCCGAGTTGTAAAGAAAATCACGGAAAGCATAGCTGTCCGCATTGTAAATAGTTATTTTCTCTTTGAGCTTTCCTTTGCTGCCAGTGCCTTTAGATTTGCAAGCTCTGTCTTGAGGGCTTCTATTTGTACCAGAGTCTGCAGGCTAGCAATCTCATTTTTTAGGTTTTCAATTTCACTGTCTTTATTTTTTACAGTGTTTCGTAGCACATCTAACTCTGCACCAAGTGCGACTTTGGCTTGTTTGATTTGGTTTGAAGTTACCTGTACTGTTTGTTGATGATTACTAGTGTTGACTAGCTTTTTTTTTTCTTCATGACCATAGCCGCCTTTCGTAATATAGTCAGCACTTTTTTGGGCTAACCAACATATTGCTGCAAGAAACCATGCGGCTGCTATGAACACTATCATAGCAAAGTGTGTTGCATCAGGAAGCACAAAGTATAGTCCTGTAAGAGCACAAGCCAGACAGATAACTACTATGGTAGGAATGTGCCCCATAATTTTATCACAAGATTCCTAGAATATAACAGTAATGGAGATTATCAGAACTAAAATGCATGTTATAAAAAGGAAAGATTTTGCTAGTCACTACTAGTATCTTTATCGCCTGATCCAAGTTTTGGAACCTCAGACTGCAAAATCTGAATTTTTTGTAAAAGTTCATTTCGTAGATCTCGTGCTACTCGCCTTACCGTTGGTCTTGGAACGCCAAGCTCTTCTACCACTTTGGTATAGATATCTTGTTTATCTGTAAGGCCCTTGTCAAGCAACGAGTTTATGGCTTGTTTAATATTTGTGCTTTGAGTAGAGCGATTCACGTTTTGTATTTTTCAGATCTTCTATATAAGACTGTTACTATCTTTTTCGTAGTCATACTTTCATATTTAAAAAATGGAAAAAAATCGATTAGATAAAAGATTTTTCCTTAGTTACAATAAGATTGAATTAGATCCATGGTTATCAAAAGATAACATGCTAGGCTTTACCTATTGTTAGGTTGATTAATTTTGGAAATCAAAAGTCTTGGATTTTTTTGATTCATTTGTGCGATAATTATATTATTTGGTATAATTTCTCCAGGATTAATAGTGCCTGTATTTACAAAATCATCTTAACATAAATAATTGTGAAGAAAGGTTCTTATGATTAAATGACCCAGTCTGAAGAAAATGCCCAAGGCCACAATAGAGACAAATTTTGGCAAGATAGTTTTTGAGCTTTTACCAGATCTTGCTCCAGAGACAGTAAGAAATTTCACCAAACTTGCAAAAAGTTCATTCTACGATGGGACATTATTTCATAGGATTATTCCAGGATTCATGATTCAAGGTGGAGATCCCAATACCAAAAAACCAGATAAAAGTAAGTGGGGCGTGGGCGGTCCAGGTCATACTATCAAAGCCGAATTTAGTTCTAAATCACATCTTCGTGGAATAGTCTCTATGGCTCGTGCAATGGATCCTAACAGTGCCGGTTCACAATTTTTCATAGTTACATCAGATAGTACTTTTCTTGATAAACAGTATACGGTCTTTGGCAGAGTGACAGAAGGTCTGAATGTAGCAGATAAAATAGTAAATTTGCCGCGAGACAAAAACGATTGCCCGCATCAAGAGGCAAAGATGCTTCACGTGACAATATCAGAATAGTGATATTGAATTTGAGAAAATTACTTTCAATTTTAATAATATCGTTGATGTTTTTATCAATGTCACAAGTTTTTGGTCAGGAATTAACGATGGGGCAAAAACCAATCGAGGATATCAAAGTTAGAATTGATGAAAATGGAACAGCTCATGTGACACATTATGTTAAAGGTAACAGCGCAGTAGCAATTCAGGTAATTACAATAAAAGGAAACATGACAAACTTTTCTGTAATGGATAAAGATGGCAACTCTGTACAATATTTCAGTGTAGCTACAGCTCAAAAATCAGTATTGTTTCCTCCTACATCAAGAAATATGTCTTTAATCAAATATGATCTAACAAATGTCGTATCTCAAATTAATGGTGTTTGGGAATGGAATTATACATCACCAACTGATGCTGGTTATACCGATTTTTACTTCCCAAAAGGGGTGGACATGATTTGGTCCAACAATACACCAGTCTATCTTGGTGAGAAGGGAATCAGACTACATGGTAATGGATTTGGATTGCATTATGTCATCAATGAACCTGTTACTTACCAAAGTGTTCATTGGCAAGATAGTAATTTCATAATAGGAATACGAACTCTTTCAGATCTGGGTCCTTATGCATTTGATCAATCAGCAAAAGCATATGCATTTGATGTCAATAAACCACATTCATTTGTAACAGTAATAATGCCACAGGAGCTTTTATGGGGACCATACCAGGGAAAGATTAACGGTAACGGCACTTTAACCGACACATTCCATAAAAATGGAACTCATGCTTGGATTGGATTACATCCATCCAAATCCGGCACAATCCAGTTAACAGGTACAACTGCAATTCCCGAATTTCCAATGTTTGTGCCATTGGTCATAGGAATAACTGTTGTAATTGCATTACAGTTCAGAAATCGCTTGAATTTCAACTAGATTATTAGGAGTATCTCTAAATGGATTTTATGCAATGTGGTTGTCATTGTATAAAATGTGGAAGTATTGATCTAAAATCAGAACAAATAGGCAAGATCGAAAGTGATGGGTATTTTGACATGCATCACACATGTAGAAAATGTAATGTTCATTTTGACCACTTGGAAGGAGATGTGTTTGATTCCTGCAAAGTTTGTGGTTACGAGTCTAACTGAACTGTACTATAATCTTGTTTGAGTAATAGCTACGCCTTTCTCTCATGTCTTTTTGTATTTCTTTTTTCAAGGCCATACTTGCTAGTACTTTTGAAACATCTAGTGGCACGGCAGCCCAACCATATTCTCGAAGTTGTGCGATAACCTCTGAAACGGTTCTTGGTTGTTCAAAAAAAGAATCCCGTGCTAGTATGTGTATTTTGCTTCTTATCTGATTCCTATCAATAGAGATTGGTTGAACAAATTCAGGCTCGTGAATTTCAGCATCTTCAAGTGAGCTTAGATAATTTATTTTTGATTCATTGTTAAGGGCTTCACTTAGGATTTCTACCTGTGTGTCTGTTCTTTGCTCTTCTGTTTGATTTCTTGCTACAAACCTAGAAAGATTGTATATAACTTCGTCTATGCTTTTATTGTCTACGTAAAAGTCCTTAGATTCTACTTCTATCTCATTTTCACCGAATTTTAGTCTAATTTTGGCCATTCGTATTAATCCATTTGAGTATTTTCATTTATTCTACTAGCTCTAAGTAGCTTAGAAAACAGATCAAAATTTTTACACAAATTATTTGGTTTTTTTTCCTATGTGTGCTAAAAAGGAATTTTTTGGTTGAGATGATATGCAAAAGAATTCTAAGATAATCATGATAATAGCAATAATAGGTGCAGTTGGTGCTTTTGGGTATATTCAATATGTTTCTGTAACTCATCTTCATGTATCTATAGTAGATAGCAAGATTGTAGAGAGAACTAATGACGGTACACTTTACAACATGCAGCTTGAATTTATGAATCCATCACTATTGATTCTAAATGTAGGAAAAACTGACTTTGTCATATCTGTTGAAGGCCAAGATCTTGGTAGTGGTATACTAGAACCGTCTACAATACCTGCTATGGGAAATACTGTTAAAAAGGCTCCATTTCTAGCTGATAATGCAATTCTTGATAAATATAACAAAAAAGATAATGTTCCATCTGTAAAATTAACTGGAACAACAAAATATGATTTCCTTGTTGCTTCAATTAATATTCCCTTTACATACTATCCTACACAAGACGAAGCTAGCGCATTTATACACGGTACGTAAATCAGCAAAATATGCTGACAGTTTTTGGTTCTGTTGCACTAGATACTATAAGGACACCTGCAAAAATTCTAAAAAACGTACTTGGGGGTGCTGCCACTTATGCAGCAATCTCAGCCAGTTTTTTTATAAGACCTGGACTTATTGCAGTAATAGGTCAAGACTTTCCAAAGGGATATCATAATATTTTAAACAAATTTGTTGATTTGAAAGGCGTAGTACGTGCAAATGGAAAAACATTCAGATATGATGGAAGTTATGACAAGACACTAAGCCTTAGAACTACAAATAAGACAGAGCTTAATGTTCTTGGGGGCTTTAGACCAATTGTTCCAGAAAAGTACAGAAAATCAGAATTTGTTTATCTTGCAAATAATGATCCTGTACAGAATACTAAAATCATAAAAGAGTTTGATAGAGTAAAATTTTCAATGTGTGATACTATTGAGTTTTGGATCTCTAGTAAAAGAGATGATGTCATAAAAATGATGGGTGCGGTAGATTCTGTTGTAATAAATGACGAGGAAGCAAAGCTTCTGACTAAAACTCACAACCTCATAAAATGTGCCAAAAAGATCATGGAGTGGGGAACAAAATATGTAATTATCAAAAAAGGGGAGCATGGTTCCCTACTTTTTTATGATGATATAGTTTTCCCGTCACCTGCGTTTTCTATGGAAGATATTGTGGATCCTACAGGAGCAGGTGACTCATTTGCAGGTGGCATGATTGGATACATGGCAAGCAAGAATAGCACAAAAATCTCAACTATTCGTGAGGCTGCAGTATATGGAAACATTATGGGATCATTTGCTGTAGAAAAATACGGAGTATATGGTTTAACAAATCTAAAGAGATCACAAATTCGGAAAAGATTTAAAAAATATAAGAATATGGTTCGATTCTAACAAAGGTTATAGATATCAAATTAAAATCAAACTCATGGAAGATAAGCTAGAGACAATATTCAAGTTACAAAAGAATTTGGAAAAAATGATGAATCTAGACAGATATCCAAAGGATATAGAGGGAAAAATTTCTGCTCTTTGTACAGCCATAGTTCATGAGGCAATTGAACTACAAAGAACTACAAACTGGAAGTGGTGGAAAAAACCAACTGCTTTTGATCAAACTTCCGCTCGTGAGGAACTCATAGACATATGGCATTTTGTCATACAAGCTTCTCTTGAATTGAATATGACACCTGATGATATCTTAAATGAGTATCAAAAGAAAAATAAAATTAATCAAGAACGACAAAAAAACGGTTATTAGGTTTTTACTGTAGCATTAATCAAAAGTTCAATTTTGGAAATACTAGTTTCATCAATTTTATCAACAAGTTTTACCTGATTTTGAAATTCAAGAATTTCTGATTTTGTTATAGTCAGTATAGGATAAGGACTCGATGAACCGATTATTTTTCCCTGACTGTCTACTCCATTTTTGTAAAGATTAAGAAGTGAGTGTCCCGGTCTATGTCCAAGGGTATCTTTTCCGCAAAGTAGAATTGTTTCTAAATTTTTATTTGAAATTACATATCTAACCAATGAATCTATTCCTTTGTTCTCAGAAAATAGTCTTCCTGCAAGGGCAACTTTTGACAACATATTAGAATTGGTAATTTCTTTTAGCAGATTTATGCTTGAAAGAGTGCAAATTGCAAGTGAGGATTTTGGATTCCCAAAAATTACTTCCTCGTTTATAGGGAGAATAATTTTGCATATTTCGCCAGCTAGGTTTTCTATAAAGTTCATGTCTTGACAGCTTTATGCATCGCTTTTGATATGAATTCAAGATTTTGTGTACTTACTAGTGGATGAACTGGTAAGCTTAAAACGCTAGATGCAGCCCAGTCTGTAACAGCAAGATTTTGTTTTGTATTATAAAATGGAGTCTTGTGTACAGGAATTGAATAGTAAGCTGTTGCACCAATTCCCTCCGAGTTTAGTTTTTTCATTATTTTGTTTCTGTTTTTAGTGGCAATCGTAAAAAGATACCAATTAACCTTCTCACCTTTTCTTTCGTAAGGAATTACAATATCCAAGTCAGACAAAAGCTCGGTAAGAACTCTAGCGTTCTTTTGTCTTTGTTTTAGAAAGCTACATAGTTTTTTCATCTGTATTTTTGCTATTGCCGCATTAATTTCTGGAAGTCTCAAGTTCAAGCCAAGAATTCTTGTATCGTAGCCATGTAGCATACCATGGTTCCTTATTTTACGCAATTTTTCAAAGAGGTTTTTATCATTAGTAACTATTGCTCCTCCTTCACCTGATGTCATTACCTTTGCTGAATACAAGCTAAAGCATCCAAGTTTAGAAAATGTACCTGAATGTTTCCCCTTGTAAGTTGTACCAAGTGACTGTGCAGCATCCTCAATTATTTCTAAATTGTATTTGTTTGCTATTTCAGACAGCTCATTAATGTAAGACATATTTCCATACAAATGAACAGGGATCACTGCCTTGGATTTTTTTGTAATTTTTTTTCTTAAATCATCAGGATCCATAGTATAATTTTCTTTTAATATATCGACAAAAACAGGTTTTGCTCCAACCGATACTATAGAATTTGCTGTAGCAACAAATGTAAATGATGGAAGAAGCACCTCATCTCCTTGTTTAATGTCAAGTGAATATAGTGCTGCTTGCAGTGCGGCAGTACCAGAGTTTACTGCTACAGCATATTTTGATTTAACAAATGAGGAAAAAAGGTTCTCAAATTCTTGTACTCTTTTACCCCCCGAGTTTGCTGCAGATGTAAGAGAATTTTCTACTAGTACAGCTCTTACTTCGTTGATTTCTTCTTTGCCGATTATTGGTAGATTTATCGGGATTTTCAACTGCAGAAATTATGATTATAAATACTATAATAAACCTCTGGAATTTATTCAAAACCAATTTTTATATTTCAGGTAAAAATAATTGGAGTTGAATGAAAGTGCACCTGCAGGAAAACGAAGCCGGATATAGGATATTTCTGTACATTTTCTACGCTTGTGCTGTAATAATGGCATCTATCACAGCATTTGGAATCTATGCTATGTTTGAAGAGTGGTCATCTAAAGGCACATATGTAATGGGAGAGGTTCTTGTAAAAACTGAATTTCCTACTAGTCATTTTGCTAAACTGACAACTTGGTTATTCTTTTCCACTATAGTAGGATGGTATTGCGTAACAAGGATAGGATGGAAGAAAACTACTAGTATTCCATCATGGAGATTGTCTCTTCTCCAGTTGATGCTAGTAGGATTTTCTACAATCTGCCTTTATGAAGCGATTTATAATTTTGTAATTCTTAATGCACAAATTACTGCTGGCATTGTGGCTGGAAAGGTACCGGACATAGATTCGTTAACTATTGCATATCCTGATCCAAATAGGCCATGGAATCTAATCTTTGCAACAAAGATGTTCCTTGCAGGTTTTATAATAAGCACACACGCACTCTATCTTAGCACCAGACCAAGGAAAAAACATCACGAACTTGATGCGTAACTTTATAGGGTTATAAAGGAAAATTTGACTCGCATTGGATGTTACAGAAAAAATAGCACTTGTGACAAAAGATCCTACTGAAGAGGTAGTAACCAATGAAGAACTTGAAAATATTTTTAAGACAAATTCACATCCAAAGCACTACATCGGATTGGAAATTTCTGGTTTCTTGCATCTTGGAAGTCTCATACTAACCGGCTTTAAGATCAATGATTTTATCAAGGCAGGAGTCGAGTCTACCGTTTTTTTAGCTGATTGGCACACTTTTATCAATAATAAGCTTGGAGGAGATTGGGAAAAAATTAGAAGTGTTTCTAAATACTATGCTGATGCTTTCAAGCTTTTTTGTCCTGGTGTGAAAATAATTCAAGGTTCTGAGCTTTACGAATCAAGAAAAGAGTATTGGTTAGATTTAGTAAAATTTGCAAAACACATGTCACTTGAACGTGCTATGAGATCACTTACAATCATGGGAAGAACAGAAAAAGAAAAAATAGACTTGGGTCAGCTGCTTTATCCCCCTATGCAAGCTGTTGATATACATGCAATGGATCTTGACATTGTTCATGCAGGCATGGATCAAAGAAAAATCCACATGCTTGTAAGAGAAATTTTTCCAAAAATGAAATGGAAGGTTCCTGTAGCTGTTCACCATCATATTCTTCCAGGTTTATCAGAACCACAAACTAGTGATATTGGAGATTCTAGCTTTACTAAGATGAGCAAATCAAAATCAGGATCAGGAATTTTTATTCATGATTCTGATGATGAGATAAGATCAAAGTTCAAAAAAGCTTGGTGTCCTGAGGGAATTGTTGAAAATAATCCGCTTTTAGAAATTTCAAGACATCTGATTTTTCATGAATTTAAGGAAATTACTGTTGAGAGACCCTCAAAATTTGGTGGAAATGCAACATTCACCAGCTATCAACAACTAGAAAAAGAATTTGCAGAAAAGAAATTACATCCTTCTGACCTTAAAGAAACAGTTTCCAAATACATCATAGATATTATCAGGCCCATTCGTCAGAAACTTGTTTTAAATGAAGATCTTTCTAATGCGATAAAGCAAACTACCTAAAAGCTGTGGACTTACTTTTTCTGAAAATAGTGAGAGCATTCCAAGATAATGTGAAAGTCCTGTAAAGTTCACAATAAAGTAGCTTCACACTTGGATTGATTTCATGCTAGTTTCTGGTTTTTTGTGGATCTATTATGTTATACTTTGATGTATATCCACGAGGATTGATCATCAAGTCTTGGTATGTATATGTAGAAGAGTTTCCAACTATTACAGTGCTAATCATACCAAGCTGATCTGCGTGATTTTCAAGGTTTTCTAGATCTGTTAGAACTATTGTTTGCGATTCTCTAAATGCCCCTTTTACTATTGCAACAGGGGTAGTGGGGGATCTATATTTTAACAAAATTTTTCGTGTGTCCTGTAGTTGATGGATTCTTTTTTTGCTAGATGGATTGTAGATAACTATAACATAATCTCCTTGTGCAGCTGCTTCTACTCTTTTTACTATTATTTCCCATGGAACCAACAAATCACTCATGCTTACAACGGCAAAATCTGTCATAAGTGGAGAACCCACAAGAGCAGCACAAGAGTTGAGTGAAGACACTCCTGGTACTATTTCAACATACAAACCATTTTTTCTGTCCCATCCTTCTTCTGCAAGTACTTCATAGATTAGACCAGCCATTCCATAGATTCCCGGATCCCCACTTGAAACAAGTGAGACTATTTTTCCTGATTTGGCAAGATCAATGCATTGATGAGCTCTTTCTACCTCTTGGGTCATAGCATATCGGTGAACTTCCTTTCCAGCAATAAGATCCTCTACCAAGTTGACATAAGTTTCATATCCAACAATGGTGTTGCTTTCTTCAATCACTTGTTTTGCACGAAAAGTCATGTGATCGTGATGACCAGGACCGACTCCTACAATGTATAATTTTCCAGTCATGTTACAATAAACCATTGTTTAAGGAAATTTATCCGTTTTCATAAAAAAAGAACTAGTTTTACTGAAATGGATCTATGAATGGACAATCCAGTATGTAATCAGTATCTAAAACTTTTGCAGGTTGTATTGTTATGTCTCCTGCAGATTGCTTTGCGTTGATATCTTTCATGTTTTCAAGAAGTTTTACCTGGGTTGGATCGTTCCAAGAAACCAGAGATATCTTGCATAGTGGTCCATATGTATCATATCCCGGAGCTGCACTACTAATTCCCGGTTGGAAACCAAAAGGCCCTGATCCAGTTAGTCCATTTGTAAATTGAAAAAAGTCTATGAATGCCGGATTCAGCGAAGTAAGTGAGGGTGTATTTGTTATGCCCATCATTTTAGCTGGTCCTTGTGTTGTGGCATCAGTTATGATATAGTAAATGGTTTTACCATCTGGTCCCCATGATCTGTGAGCTACAAAGGTAACAACCATCTTGTTGGTATTGATATCAAGAATTTGTCCTCCTTCGAATGGTTTTTGTTCTAGATTTTTATCTTCCCGAACTGGCATTTGACCACCTGGCCACATGATCTGTGGCATGTTTATGACTATGCCAATATCGGTAAGCTTTACTTTGCCTGTCATATTTGCATCAAGTATTTTTTTTTCAGAATCTAAAATTTCTGTGGTATTTCCCGTATTCCAAATTACATGTACTACAGATCTAAGCGGCGTGTATTGATCTTGTGCAGGAGTACTTGAAAAGACATCATTTTGAAATCCGTTAATTCCATTACCCATAATTCCATTATCAAAGAAGTAGATTTTGCCTAACGAACCTTTTGGAAGATTACTTAGTGTTGGTGAGTTTCCAACTTTCCATTTTTGCTTTTCAGAGATCACAGTAGCACTTTTTTTATCGTTAGTGTCAGTTATAATATAATAAACAGGACTAGTGTTAAAGAATCCCAAATGTAATGGAATTTTTGCAGTAACAGTTGTGCTTGATAATTTTAGTGAAGATTGTGTTATTGCAGAGTCTGCATAGTGTTGCATTGCTTCAGGTGTCTGTCCTCGTATCCATCCATCAACACTGATAGTTGCTGTAAATGCAGCAGAGTTTGTAGAATGTAAACCAACTGCTGCTCCTGTAAAGACGTAAGAACCTGCATTTGTACCAGGATCTACTATAGTTTCAGCAAAAATGGTGTTGCCATCAACTGTCCATGTAGGCTGACCTTTTGCATCAGCTTTGTCTATTTGATGCAAAATTATGATTTGTACTGGCTCACTTGCAGTATATGTTAATGAGCCACTATACAAAGTTCCATTATTAGGAGATAAAATAATTGTCATCTGTTCGCTATCATGTCCTTGACCTGGATCTTGGGATGAAGTCAGTGTCTGTGTAAATTGAATTTTTTTTATCATTCCTGCGTTGGCGTATTGATTTGAAAGTAATGGTATAGAAAGTATAACGGTAGAAACAGCAACAATTGCAATCAAAAGAATGTATTTGTTCATAAAGTCTGCATCATTGTTTTACATAAATGCCTTTTCCAAGGCTTAATTCTCATTTTTGAACTCCTTTTGAGATTAATTTATTTTTGCAAGTTCAAATTCATCATGTAGTGCCTGTACTGCCACATTACAATCAGCATCTTTTACTACAAATGCCAAATTAAGCTCAGAAGAACCCTGTGCAATCATCACAACGTTAACTCTTTTTTTTGCAACAGCAGCAAAGACTTTTGATGCAACACCAACGATTCCTCTCATGCCGGATCCGATTAGTGCAATTATTGCGACATCAACTGTCACATCTACTTTTTTTATTATTTTACCTAACAGATTCATTTCAAGTGCATTAACAGCTTTATCTAGATCATTCTTTTTTACTATGATTGATATGCTTGATTCTGATGGACTTTGTGAGATCATCATAACGTTGACTCCAGCTTTAGCAAGTGTAGAAAAAATTGTAGCAGCGGTTCCAGGTGCGCCAACCATACTTCCTCCTCTTACATCTATGAGTGCAGTGTGTCGTATCGCACTAACACATTTTACTGTTTTTTGTGCATCAGCTTTTGGGGTAGCAGTTACAAATGTTCCAGAATTTTTAGCATTAAATGTACTTCTTATTCTAAGTGGAATTTTTTTTGCAACTAACGGTTCCAGTGCTCTTGGATGAATGTATTTTGCGCCAAAGAGTGCCATCTCCATAGCCTCGATGTAAGAAACCTCTTTTAGGACCTTGGCGTTTTTCACAATTTTTGGATCAGTTGTCATCAAACCATCTACATCACTCATAAGCCAGACTTCATCAGCCTTGATACTAGAAGCTATGATTGTTGCAGTATAATCTGAGCCTCCTCTTCCAAAAGTGGTGATATTTCCATGCTGATCAGCTCCTGCAAATCCTCCAATGATAGGTAAGGTTCTTTTTTCCAAGAATGCATCAATTGTATGAGAAACATGTAATCTTGTTGTATCCATGAGGGGTTTTGCCTCACCAAAATTAGAATCGGTTACTATTCCTGCATCTTTTCCAGTAAGGGCTACTGCTTTGCCGCCTAAATCATTTAGAGCAGCTGCGACTAGATTGATAGATAATCTTTCACCAAATGAGATCAGGTAGTCAGAAGAACGCGGGGTTACTTCTCCAAGTAAAAGCATTCCATGCAATAATTCTTGTAGTTCAGAAAAATCAACTGTCATCTTGTTGACTAGATCTTTTCTTATCTTAGAATTTTTGACACATGCATTTGAAATTTGCATGTGATTTTTAATTATTTTTTTTGCGAGATTATTTGCAGCATCCTTGTTTCTATTTTGAATTAGGGTTGTTATTCTTATCAGATCATCTGTAACACCAGTAATTGCAGAAAAGACGCAAACTATCTTGTGTTGTTTTGATAGTGAATTAATAAAATCAGCAACATGTCTAATGTTTCCAGCAGAAGAAATTGATGTTCCACCAAATTTCAGTACTAGTTTCAATTCAGTAATACCTGTCTTAATTGTCCTTAAATGCTTTAACTTTCTACCCTAGGTGCCAAATAGAAATGAATCCTACCTATGTTTGCTACTTTAAATTCTAGTCTTAGTGGCATCTTGGTAGAAAATTCACAAATCACTGTACCTGCAACAGTTCCCACAGCTTTTACAATACTGTTAAGATATTCTAAACTATAAGTTGCAGTACTTTCTTCTTTTACCTCGATTTCGGGCATCTCTGCCATTCCCTTTTCTAGTGTTATTACTGCCTCCCCAGAATCGCCTCTTCCAGAAAATTCAGCTTTGGATGCAGTTGCACTAATTGAAAGATATTCTGAGACAACCTGAATATCACCTAAAATTTTGTCAAACTCTGCTGAAGTAACTCCAATCCTTGCAATGTATGAGATTTTTGGAAGTGGAGTATCTGTAGCAGAACTCTCAATTAGTCTCATTTTGTATTTTTTATTTTTTCCTATTGTAACAAGCAATAGGTTCTCTTCGGAAATACTGACTTCAATACTGTCTTTTTTATCAGCTCTTTTTATCAACTTAGAAAATTCATCAATTCTTACACCAAATTTGACATCATTATCACATTCATATTTTTCAAATGCAGAATTGGGCCATGCAATATCTATTAATGCAACATGTGATGGGTCCATGCCTCTAAATGCTATTCCTTCTCCTGTTGCTTCAAAGGTAGCTTCTTCTACTAACGTAGAAATTGCAGAGATTACTGCTTTCCATTCATCTGATCCACTAGTTTTTGCAGAAAATACCAAACTTAATCAGATGTCTAGCATCTTCAAGTTAAACGTTATGCGTAATTACGCCACGTATAGCTACATTTAACACAGCGATAAAACTGAGTTGTTGGTTCATCTGCACTTCTAGTTTGTAACATCCACCACACTGCTTCTGTGTTTCCACATTTTTCGCAGTCAATTTTTATA
>Ga0307471_100001105_pt1 | contig 14553 bp, 13 predicted proteins | sample atmos_gasesAM3C__2_FD_204566 | JGI IMG/M metagenome (GOLD analysis project Ga0307471, IMG submission 204566) | Hardwood forest soil microbial communities from Morgan-Monroe State Forest, Indiana, United States - atmos_gasesAM3C_515 | ecosystem: Environmental > Terrestrial > Soil > Temperate... | reverse complement strand
GTCTGATAGTAAAAGGCATCCCTGGGATTCAGAGGCAGCCCTTCATTGGCCGACCCGAAGCAGGTGAACACCGGGTTGACCGTCGCGACCTTGCTGGTGTCGGTCTGACCTGGGGTCAGCGTCGTCCCTCTTCCGTCGACGTGGCATGAGTTGCAATTGCCCTTGCCTTTGAACAGGTTGTACCCAGCCATCTCGTCTGCCGTCAACGTGTACGTGCCCGCCAGGAAGGCGTCGAATTTCGACGTGAATGGGCTGACTTCCTTTGATCTTTCGAAGGCGTCCAGCGACTGCCCCCAGCGATCGAAGACCGTGTTTGCGAGGGTACGGCCCTCTGGCTTTAGCTTAACTGGCGTGGTGTCGGTGCCGAACACCGCAGCCCCTCCAGGGGTTGCGCAGATCTTCTCAGTGTCGTGCGGGAACGTGATATCGAGCGAGCCCTGGCCCCACACCTGCTCGAAGAGAAATCGGTATTTGGCCTGGGACAGCCGGAACGCGATGCACGCAGTGTCAGGGAATCCCATTTCTTGAGTATCGACGGGAGGGTGCTGTGCCTGCTCGGCGTCGGGATTCTGTAGCAAGTATCCGGTCGCCCGTGAATCCCAGAAGTTTCCGCCAAAGAACAGGCCCCCGGTTGCGTTGTACTGGAGGACCGGGTACCAGGGTGAATACGTGTATCGCGGCGCGGTCCGCTTGCCGGCCCGAAACGCGAAGGATCCGGGATACGCGATCATCGTCAGATTAACTGACGGGATCGGTCCGCTAAAGGCAACGTACGGCATATGGCAAAACGCGCAGGCCCGATCCTTGAAGACGGACATGTTCTCATCGTAATTCATCAGCTTGCCGAGTGTTTGTACCGCCTGATAGCCGGTGCTCTGCAGTGTTGGCGGTTGCCCGGTCAGAGTCGGAGGCGGTAGTGCGCGCCACTCTCCGAGAGCTTGCTGGAAGATGAGGTTGACTTCACGCCGGACCCGTTCGATCTCTGATCGCAGATCGGGCGGGAGGATGCCCGGCGGATACGGATTGTAGGCCGCCGATGGTGGGCCTTCCTTCTTGGCCGGTACGGTTTGAGAGGCGACAATCAGAGCGAACACCACGATGGCGGACGTTCCCAGTAACGTGATCAACGCGCGCCGCTTCATGGTCGCCTCCTCCTCCGTTTCTGCGACGACGATCCCGAAACGAGCGGGCCTTTGAGCGTATCGTGCAAGGGGAACGGCAGCAAAATGTTCCGATATGCTGCGCGAATCTATCTCGGGAGAAGCCCCAAACTCGGTGAGTGAGTTGACCAGGAGCCCGAGAGCCGAAGGAGATCACAACCCGGCCGCGCCCACGTTGTCAACCGCTTTACGAAGCGCGGGTGGTGGGTGGTAGCAGCCTGATAGCACCCCACACAAGTCGCGAACGGCTGCTGATGGAGCAGCTGGACTACAACCTGCTCTTCCGCTGGTTCGTCGGGTTGAACATGGATGATCCCGTCTGGGATGCCACGGTGTTCACGAAGAATCGCGAGCGCCTCCTGGCTCTCGTGGCCTTCCTCCGGACCCTCTAGCGGACCGGTGAAGACGTGAAAAGGAGCGTAGAGTGACTATGGCATTGGCGACTCATCCGCTGGGCCGCAGCGGATTGCAGATCACACGGGTGGGATTCGGCTCGTGGGCCGTCGGAGGTGGGGGCTGGTCGTTCGGCTGGGGACCGCAGAACCCTCAATCGACTCGACCATCGCGTGAGCGCCGGACACCAAGACGACCAAGCTGGTCGCGACGACAGTCGCGAAGATGCGGTTCCGTCGGTGCCTCACTGTCTTTTCTCGATCACCAACCCCACGGGCCCCAGCCCCCCCACCAGTTCATCGACGCTTCACGGTTCGCCTGCGCCGCCGACATCTGCTCATCGGCGATCTTCTTCTGAAGGCTGAGCTCCTGGAACTTCTGGTAACGCTGCTCGTCGCCTACGTACAAGCACTTGCACGTCTCGGGATCGGCGTAGACGTACTGCGGCTGGCCGTCGCGCACGTCCCGCACGACCTTCCGCGGTGTCAGCGTCTGCAGATGCGCGAGCTTCTCGGGCGTGTCGGCGGGCTTCACCTGAAAGCCCGCCGCCGCCAGCACCTGCTCGGTCTCGGCGGTCTGATGCGCGCGAATAGCAGCACAGCCGGTCACGCTGAGGCCCAGCGCGACGACAGGCAGGATCAGTGTCGTCCATCGCATCGTTTCTCGCATACGAAGCATCTCAAGCCCTCCTCGTTGTGTGCGGGGCGGCCCGCATTTCGCGTTCACTGTTGTGAGGATCGCGCCGACGGTGTTGGTTGCACGCGGAGTCGGATTCGGCAAGAACGCGACATGTCACGCGCAGGGACGACGACTGCCGCCACCATGATGGTCGGTCCATCGCGGCCCGCTGTCGCATGGCCATTCGCTGCCGCGTTGCTGGAAACCAAGGCCGCGCGCGCGGGGCTGATCCCTACGTCCGGCGGGGTCGATCCCAACCCAACTGGCGGCTCAGAGGCCTGAGCCAGACGGGCAGTGACGCCAGGCCTTACCGGGAAGAGGTACACCCGTACGATATAGCAACCCTCAATCTCTCCACGGCCCGTTGATTCCGCATCAAGCGGGGACGCTATAACCGAGCCCCCCTCCGCCCGCCTCCCCGGTCGAGCCGATGGCTCCGTGGATCGGATTGCAGTAGACTGGCCGCTGAGTCGGCGGACGCGGCGCCCACTGGTCTCGGGTCCGACAATTGGGGACGATTCCGATGATCGCTACCGGAACACACGATCCCTATCTCGTTGCTCTGTCCATTCTAGTCGCCTCCTTCGCGTCTTACACCGCCCTCGATCTCGGCGGGCGCGTGGGGACCGCCCGGGGACTTGCGCGTCGCGTATGGCTGGTGGCGGCCGCGATCACAATGGGAGGCGGCATATGGTCGATGCACTTCGTCGGCATGCTCGCCTTCAAAATGCCGATACCGATGTCCTACGACATCGGATTGACCCTCCTTTCCCTCGTGGTGGCGATCTTCGTAACCAGCGGCGGCTTTTACGTCATCAGTCGCCACAGCGCCTCGCCGCTTCACCTCGTTCTCAGCGGCATCTTCATGGGACTTGGCATTGTCGCCATGCATTACACCGGCATGGCGGCAATGCGGGGGCAGGCCGAGCTCAACTACGACCGCCTATTCGTTGCGCTCTCCGTGGTCATAGCGATCGGCGCGTCGACGGCGGCCCTGTGGCTGGCATTCCGAACCACGGAAACTGGGCAACACCTCGTCGCCGCGGTCGTCATGGGTCTGGCGATTTCCGGTATGCACTACACGGCGATGCGAGCGGCCATCTTTACCGCTCACGGCCCAGTCCACGAGGCCCAAGGAAACGCAGGTCTCGATCAAACCAATCTGGCGCTGGTGGTTACCGGCATTACGTTCGTCATTCTGGGTTTCGCCTTGATCGCCTCCCTGTCCGAGCAGAAGCGCGTTGAAGAAGCGCTCCGTCAGGCGCGGGCGGATCTCGCACACGTCAACCGGGTGACCACCATGGGAGAGCTCACTGCCTCCCTGGCGCACGAAGTGAATCAACCGATTGCGGCCGCCGTCGCCAACGCCCATGCCTGCTTGAACTGGCTCGCTGGCGACACCCCAAACCTCGAAGCCGCGCGCGCTTCAGCGATGAGTATCGTGGAAGACGGAACGCGGGCGGCGGAGATCATCAGCCGGACCCGCCTGCTCTTCAAGAGAGGTACTCCGCAACGGGAGCTGGTTGATGTCAACGAAGTTATTCGAGAGATGGTCCTCCTCCTGAGCAGCGAGATAACGCGATACTTCATATCAGTCCGGACGGAGCTGGCGGCATATCTTCCCCAGATCATGGGAGATCGCGTGCAATTGCAGCAGGTCATGATGAACCTCATCACGAACAGCATCGATGCGATGAAGGATGTGGATGGGACGCGCGAGCTCGCCATCAAGTCGCAGCGAGCCGAAAACGGGCAACTCACGGTGTGCGTCAGCGATACCGGCGTGGGGTTGCCCTTGCAGCAGGCGGACCAGATCTTCTATGCGTTCTTTACGACGAAGCCTCATGGAACCGGTATGGGATTGTCCATCAGCCGCTCCATCGTTGAATCGCACAACGGCCGCTTGTGGGCCTCTGACAACTCTCCGCGCGGCGCGAGTTTTCACTTCATTCTGCCCACCACGGTCGAGGCACGAGACTGACCCCGGCAGGCGTTCTTCACGCCGGCCACAGGTCACGGTTCCGGATCCGGCACCTGCAGCTGAACAGGCTTGCCGAGCTGCTGCAGAGTGCCGGGCACAATCACGAGATAGCGGCGTTCGGTCTTTGCATCGCTCTGCACGATCTGGCGGATGGGCCCGACGGCGTTGACGATCTGCGCGCCTGCAGGATTGGTGATGAACGCCGAGAGCGGCTCGAGCGCTCCGCTGCCGTCGGGCCGCGAAGCGAGCGCGAGCACATACGGCTGCTTCGGCGCAAGGCCGCTCACCGCCGCCTGCAGCACCTGCGTCAGGCCCTGGTCGAATAGCGTCACGCTGGTCGGTGCTGCGCTCCCGGAGCGCGCAAGCGGCGCGAGCGAGAGATGCGCGGCCTGCCCGGCGACCCCCAGCGGCTGCAGCCTTGCGGTGCCGTCCCCCGTGGGAACGGCGTTCGGCACGTAGACGAGCGCCTGCGGCGCCTGGCCGATCGGGATCGTGGCGATGACCGTGTTCTTCAGCGTATCGATGGTTGCGAGGGCGTCGGCGTTTTCCAGCCCGATATACATGCGCGTGCCATCGCCGGAGGGCCACAGGCCGTGCGGCAGCTTGCCGACCGGGATCGTCGCCACCTGCGCGAAATCGTTCGTGCGGAACACTTTGACCTGATTCAGCGCGCCGACGGTCACGTAGGCGAAGCTGCCGTTCGCATTGCGCGCGAAGTTGACGTGGTTGGTGATGGGCCCGGTGTCAAGGATCTTGAGGAGCGCGAACGGCGGACGCGCCTCGAACACCTGCACGCGTCCCGTGTCCTTGAGCGTGAGCCACACCTGCGTGCCATCGGGCGTCGCGGCGATGTTCGGGCAGAACGGACTGTCCTGCTTCACGCGGCCGACGATCTGGTGATCGGCGACCGAGATGACCACCGTCTCCGGATTGAAGGACGAGCAGACGTAGCCGTATTTGCCGTCGGGCGAGAAGATCTGCATGCCGGGGCCGGCGGGTGTGACGAGGCGCGTCTTCTCCGCGTAGGTCTTGCCATCGAGTACCGCGACGTAGTTCTCGCCACGCACCGTGACCCATACCTCCGACCCATCCGGAGTGAAGAACGCCTCGTGCGGCGAGCGTCCGACGTACGTCGTGTGCTTGACCGCGTTGGTGGCCGTGTCGATGAAGGTCACCGAGTTGGAGCCGATCGACACGACGGCGAGCGTCCTGTTGTCGGGCGAGAAGCCCATGCCGTGCACGAGCACCTGGCCCTTGTAGAGCGGGCTCAGATTTCCCGGCTGCGGATCGCCCAGGCGAATGACGCCGAGGAGCTTGTTCGCCGCGGGATCGGTCACCGACACCGTGTTCGAGAACTGCTCGGCCGCGTAGACGCGGTCGCGGCTGCTCACCGCGATGTCAGGTACGGACGCGCTTGCCGGAGCCTGCCCGGCCCAGGCGCTACTGGCGAGGATGATGCTGCTGAATAGCAGGCTGAGATGAGCCGTGAGTCGCATTGCTGTCTCCTGTGGGGTTGTCGCCGATGGCCAGGCGCATGACGGTGATTTCCTGCCGCTGCGTGACGATGATTTCCTGCGCCAGGCGCCGCAGCTGCTCGTTCTTGCCGTAGCGCAGGTACGCCACCGCCATGTCGACCGCGCCCTGGTGATGCGGCGCCATCATCGCGACGAAATCGCGATCGACGTCGCCGCTCGGCCGCACGGTCATGTCGTGCATCATCTTGTCCATCGCCGCTTCGTTCGCGGCGAGATACGGGGCTTCCGCCGCAGGCTCCTGGGCCCAGGCGAGCGGCGCGATGCCGAGCGCGAAAACCCAAATGAATCTCTTCATCGGTGAGCTCCTTTCTTAAAGCAGGAGTTGCCTACGGCCCCTCCACGAATCCCCAATCGGCGCGGAGGACAGTCACGTTGTACGAAGTCGCTCCGGCGGGCATTGGCACACAGAAGACCGCGCGACTCCCCGCTGGCACGTCTGCGAGGACGTAGCGATCCCGCGTGCTGACGACTTGGCCGGCGCTGCCGAGCCCCTGTACCCTGATCGCGACACTCCGGGCTGGCACGTACCCGTCGTTGCGCACGTCGCCGCAGACCGCCCGCCATCCCTCAGTCATGGCACTATCACTCCACGACGGACGCAGGCTGTTCACTGCCTGGGCGGCGGACACGCTGCTCAGCGCCAGCACAAGGCCGGTCGCGAGCAGCCAATGGCGGATCGAGCGTTCCGTCGCCACTCGGCAGTGGGAGACCAAGGAGAAAATGAGTCCATCCATCCTTCAGTGTCTTGCCCGAAGGGGCCCAACTGGGGGGCCGTCCCTAGGGGTTCGGACCCCGCCCACTTCCCGCCCGGCCTCTGGAGAGTAGGCGCGCTCCTCCGGCACGGGCTGTCCAGCGGGGAGCGGAGTGAGAAGGGGCGGCGTAGCAAAGTCGTCGGGGCCAAGCGCCTCGGGCGGGCCAGCGGGCATATGGTCTGCAGAACTGCCCCCCTCAATCGATCTGCCCGAGCCCTCGTCGAAGCGTCTGCCGGCGATCGATAGTGCAACCGTCTCTGCCGCCCCGTTGATGTAAACGGAGATCGCGTTGGGCAAATCAACGAAGGCGATCACTCCATCGCCCGCCGGCGTCGTCTCATAGTCGGGTTGTACGTGATAGCATTGACTTATCTCGCTCGCTAACTGCTTGACCTGACTTCCCACTTGAGCCGATGGAACATCCCACGCGCACCAATAGGCTCCCGACCCATTCTCATACCAGCACCGAGAAGCGCCAGGCAGAGTCCGAGTGACTCCCCTTTCAATGGGCCCGCCGTTGGCGTCATCGAGGATGGACCGGAACCCTGAGGGAGCCAGCTTGACTAGAGGGTCGAGGTCCGAACAGAACGACTGCGCCAGCGCGGTCGAGGCCATGAGAAGCACGGAAGTCGCGGTCACACCAACGCACCAGGCGCTTCGCATCATCTTGAACTCCTTTCTTTGTTGATGCGGAACGAGGCCGGCGAGTTTCCTTGCGAGCTATCGGGTTCTTGCCGAAATCTTCGCCCTACGTGGGCGGCCGTACACGGTCCTGACCGGCATCGTCGCCTTCGCGGCGTTGGTTGTCCACGGCGCGAATTACATCGCGCTCAAGACCGAGGGCAGCGTCCAGATGCGGGCGCGCCAGGTCGGCCAGCGGGCCGGATGGGGATTCACCGTGCTGGTGGCGATCAGCCTGGTCGCCACACTGCAGGTGCGGCCGGACATGATCGGAAATTACCGAGCGCATGCCTGGGGATGGCTCATTCCGCTGATGGTGGTGGGTGGGCTTGCCGGGATGCATCACGCCAGGCTGAGACAGCGGGACCTAGCCGCGTTCCTGTTTTTCTCGGCCTGTCTGGTCGGAATGCTCGGTGGGGTCGCGTTCGGGCTGTACCCAAGGGTGCTGCCATCGACCCTCGACCCGAGCTTCGACCTGACGGTCTGGAACTCGGCGGCGCAATCCTATGGTCTACGGGTCGGTCTGATCTGGTGGTCGATCGCCAGTGCGCTGGCGGCGGTCTACTTCATCTATCTGTATCGCTCGTTTCGCGGCAAGGTCACCCTGGAAGGCGACGGATATTAGGGCGTCGGCAGCTCGGTCCCGTCCCGGCCGTCGCCGACGGACCCAACGCTCGCGTCCCCGCCAATGAGAGGTGAGCGGCGGCGGCCGCGGGTGGAGGAGGTCCTCCGCACCGCGGTGCGCGTCGAGATGGGGCCAGCGCACCGGCTGATCCAGGGCGACCCCCACCAATGGAGCGAGCGCCTCTACCTGCCGCGCCGTCCTGTGGCCGTGGTCCCCCGACGATGGGAGGGGCAAGCGAGCGCGGTGGGCGACGTACCTCGGACAGAACCCAGGTCGAGCTGTGCACCGGGATGCCGCCTCGGTCGCAGGGCGATGTCCCGGTCGCGCGGGACCTCCTGGTGGCGCTTCCAGTTCTTCGATCATCGATGGATCGCACCAGAGATGATCGTCGGCTCGCTCTCGAACTCCACTTGGTGGCGAACGTCCGCCACCAGCACGTCCTCCCCGTCATCGAGCTTGGCCTTCAGCTCTTCCGGCGTGGTTCTCAGGATCCGAATCCACAATCCTAGCTGTGGCTGGGGCCGGCAGTATCTTCAGAGCGAACGGGGGTTTTGCCGCGGAGGAAGTCGAAGTCGCACCCCTCGTGGGCCTGCAGCACGTGGTCGAGGAAGAGGCGGCCATAACCCCGCGTGTAATGAGGTGGGCGGGGCTTCCACTGGGCGCGGCGCCGGGCCAGCTCCTCGTCGGGAACCCGGAGGGTGAGCCGGCGGTTTGGTATGTCCAGCTCGATCTCGTCGCCGTCCTTCACGAGCGCCAGCGGCCCGCCCGCCTCGGCCTCCGGCGAGACGTGCAGCACCACGGTGCCGTACGACGTGCCGCTCATCCGCGCGTCCGAGATGCGCACCATGTCCTTCACGCCCTTCTGCAGGAGCTTGCGCGGGATGGGCGCGGCGCCCCACTCCGGCATGCCGGGGGCGCCCTTCGGCCCCACGCGCTTGAGCACCAGCACCGAGGTCTCGTCCACGGCCAGGTTCGGATCGTCGATGCGCGCGTGCAGGTCGGCGTGGTCCTCGAAGACCACCGCGCGCCCGCGATGCGTGAGCAGATGCGCGGAGGCCGCCGACTGCTTCAGTACCGCGCCGTTCGGACAGAGGTTGCCGGTGAGGATGGCGGTGCCGCCCTCGCCCGAGATCGGCATGGCGAGCGACCGGATCACGTCCTCGTTGTAGTTGACCGCGCTGTCGTTGTTGGCCGCGATGGACCGGCCGGTCACCGTGAGCGCGTCGCCGTGCAGCAGCGGCAGCAGCTCCCGCAGCACGACCGGCAGCCCGCCCGCGTAGAAGAAATCCTCCATGAGGTACTTGCCCGAGGGCTTCACGTTCAGCAGCAGGGGGGTGGTGCGCGATAGCTCGTCGAAACGCGTGAGCGGCAGTTCCACGCCCGCGCGGCCCGCGATGGCCACCAGGTGGATGATCGCGTTGGTGGAGCCGCCGATGGCCATGTCGGCGCGGATCGCGTTGTCGAAGGCCTCGCGGGTCATGATCCTCGAGGGCTTGAGATCCTCGCGCACCATCTCCATGATGCGGCGCCCGGACATCTCGGCGAGCGCCATCCGACGGGAGTCCGCGGCGGGAATCGCCGCGTTGCCGGGCAGGGTCATGCCGAGCGTCTCCGCCATGGATGCCATCGTTGACGCGGTGCCCATCACCATACAGTGCCCGGCCGAGCGCGACAGACACGCCTCGATCTCGCAGAACTCCTCTTCGCTCAACCGTCCCGTCCGCCGCTCCGCCCAGAAGCGCCAGTTGTCGGTGCCGGAGCCGATGTCCTCGGCGCGCCAGCGGCCGCGCAGCATCGGCCCGCCCGTCACCATGATGGCGGGCACGTCGGCCGACGCCGCGCCCATCAGCATGGCGGGCGTGGTCTTGTCGCAGCCGGAGAGCAGCACCACGCCGTCCAGGGGATAGGCGCGGATGCACTCCTCCACGTCCATCGCCATCAGGTTGCGGAAGAGCATGGTGGTGGGCTTCATGAGGATCTCGCCGAGCGAGATGGTCGGGAACTCGAGCGGGAAGCCGCCCGCGGAGAGCACCCCGCGCTTCACCGCCTCCGCCACCTGACGGAGATGCGCGTTGCAGTTGGTCAGCTCGGACCAGGAGTTGGCGATGCCGATCACCGGCCGGCCGTCGAACATCAGCTCGCTGAAGCCCTCGGCCTTGATCCACGAGCGGTGGGTGAAGCCGTCCAGATCCTTCTTGCCGAACCAGTTGTGGCTGCGCAGCGTGGGTGTGCTCACGGGCGACCTCCGTTGGTGCGGGGGGACGGCATGGGTGGGCGACATTATAGAACGTCGGCGTCCCGCCCGAACGCCCGGCTGACGTCGGCTACCGGGAGGGTCTGCTCGTGACCGTGGTGGTCAGGCTCGTCTCGGCGACGACATCGTGGCTGTCGAACGTGATGGCCAGGAACTTGTTGATCGTCTGGAGGGTCCCCCCCGGGGGAGGCCTGTCGTTGCGTGAATAGCTGTAGACAAAGGCGCGTTGATCCTGCGCCCAGACGTAGGGCGACGGGTAGATGAACTGGCCGGTCGGCCTCCCGAGAAGGGCGAGCACTTGACGCAGGGTGGTCTCGCCCCGTTTGATCCGTCCCGGCAACGTTTCATCGAAGTCCGTCTTGTCGTTCTCGAAGGAGCTCGAGTAGTCGAACCCGACCAGCTTGTCCTGATAGAACGAGTAGACCAGTGTCCGGCCGAGGACCACGGCGGGTCTCGGCTCGATCTGCGTGTACCGGACGACCGTCACGACCTTGTCCTTGACCTGGGCGGTGCTCTGGCTCGACGGCTCGCCGAACCGATCCCGGATCTCCTTCTCCGTCGTCTTGCCCAGCACCAAGGTCTCGGGATCCGGCCGGCCGAAGTCCGCTCCGACGAGACAGGCGCTCGCCAGCATGACGGCAAGGATTGCGACGGATCGTCGTTGAGTCATGGCCGACGTGCTCACCGGGACACCTCCCTGGGTACTGGTGGGCCCCATTATAACCAGCGTTGCGTGGGGAGCGCCGGAGAGCGAGACTGGAGCGCCATGCCTCCCCAGACCCGCTATGCCAAGAGCGGAGACGTCCATCTCGCGTACCAGGTCGTGGGCGACGGGCCTCTCGACCTCGTGTTCGTGCACGGCTGGGTCTCGAACGTCGAGTACGCGTGGGAAGTGCCGCCGCTCGCCCGCTTCCTGAATCGACTCGCCTCCTTCTCCCGGCTGATCCTCTTCGACCGGCGTGGCACCGGCATGTCGGACCGCGTGCCGGATCGGGAGCTGCCGCCGCTCGAGCAGCGGATGGACGACATCCGAACCGTGATGGACGCGATCGGGTCGGAGCGGGCCGCGATCTTCGGGGTTTCCGAGGGCGGGAACATGAGCATCCTGTTCGCGGCGACCTATCCGGAGCGAACGACGGCTCTCGTCACCTTCGGGATCTTCGCCAAGCGGATCTGGAGCCCGGACTACCCCTGGGCCCCCACCCCCGCGCAACGCCAGAAGGACCTCGAGATGGTCGAGCGCGAGTGGGACGGCGAGATGGACGTGTCGCAGTACGCGCCGAGCGCGGACGCGGCGCTCCGCGCTCAGATCGCGGCCTTCTTCCGTCGCAGCGCCAGTCCCGGAGCGGCTCTGGCGTTGCTGCGCATGAACACCGAGATCGACGTCCGGTACCTGTTGCCCGCGGTCCGCGTCCCGACGCTGGTCCTGCACCGGACCGGCGAGCTCGTCGCCGACGTCGAGGAGGGGCGCTGGATCGCGGCCCGGATCCCCGGGGCCCGGTTCGTGGAGCTGCCCGGCGCGGATCACCTTCCCTGGGTGGGCGACACCGACCCGGTCCTGGATGAAGTCGAGGAGTTCCTCACCGGCATCCGGCGCGGTCCCGAGCCTGATCGGGTGCTGGCGACCGTTCTCTTCACCGACATCGTGGACGCCACCGCAACCGCCGCCGCGGTCGGCGACCGCGCCTGGCGCGACCTCCTCCAGGCCCATCACGCCACGGTGCGCCGCGAGCTCGTCCGCTTCCGCGGCCGGGAGCTCGATACCGCGGGCGACGGGTTCCTGGCCGCGTTCGACGGTCCCGCCCGCGCCGTCCGCTGCGCCGGTGCCATCCGCGATGCCGTGCGTCCCCTCGGGGTTCGGATCCGCGCCGGCCTTCATACCGGGGAGTGCGAGGTCATGGGCGACAAGCTCAGCGGCCTCGCGGTCCACATCGGCGCCCGCGTCGCCGCCGCGGCCGGTCCCGACGAAGTCTGGGTCTCCTCCACCATCAAGGACCTGGTCGCGGGTGCCGGCCTCGGGTTCAGCGACCGTGGCCTCCACTCCCTCAAGGGCGTTCCGGGCGAGTGGAGGCTGTTCGCGGTGGAGCGATAGGTTGTAGATGGTCTGCCCTCGCTGCCGGACCGAGAATCCGCGACAGGCGAAGTTCTGTCTGGAATGCGCGGCTCCGTTCGCGGCTCGTTGCACAAACTGTGAGACCGCGCTGCCCGCGGCGGCGAAGTTCTGCTTGGAGTGCGCGCACCCCGTGGGCGGGGCCGCCGCCGGTCCGGCCCGCTTCGCCTCGCCTGAGTCCTACACTCCCAGGCACCTCGCCGAGAAGATCCTGGGCTCGAAGGCCGCTCTGGAGGGTGAGCGCAAGCAGGTGACGGTCCTCTTCGCCGATCTCAAGGGCTCGATGGAGCTCCTGGCCGACCGCGATCCCGAGGAGGCCCGCCGGTTGCTCGCTCTTCGGCGCGCCGGTGGCCCACGAGGATCATGCGGTGCGCGCCTGCTACGCCGCCCTCCGGATGCAGGAGTCGGTGAAGCGGTATGCGGAGCAGGCGCGCCGTGCGCATGGCGTGAACGTGCAGATGCGGGTCGGACTCAACGCGGGCGAGGTCGTCGTGCGCGCCATCCGCAACGATCTGCGCATGGACTACACGGCGGTCGGCCAGACGACGCATCTGGCCGCGCGCATGGAGCAGCTCGCCAGCCCGGGCAGCATTCTCGTGACCGCATCGACTCTGGAGCTGGTGGAAGGCTACGTCGCCGTGAAGTCGCTCGGCCCCGTGCCGGTGAAGGGGCTCGCCGACGCAGTGGAGGTCTACGAGGTGACGGGGGCAGGCCCGGCGCGCACCCGCCTGCAGGCGGCCACCCGGCGCGGGCTGACGCGCTTCGTCGGCCGCGACGCCGAGCTGGAGCAGCTCCGCCGCGCCCAGCAGGTCGCCGGAAACGGGCACGGCCAAGTGGTGGCGATCGTCGGCGAGGCGGGGGTGGGCAAGTCTCGCCTCGTCTACGAGTTGACCCACTCGCATCGCCTGCAAGGCTGGATGGTACGGCAAGGCGACGAGCTACTTGCCGGTGATCGACCTCCTCAAGGGCTACTTCAAGATCCAGAGCCGGGACGACTTCCGCGAGATCCGCGAGAAGGTGACGGGCAAGCTGCTCACGCTCGACCGCGCGCTGGAGCCGACGCTGCCGGCGCTGGTGGCCCTGCTCGACGTGCCCGTGGACGACGCCGCGTGGCGGACGCTCGACCCGGGACAGCGTCGCCGATGCACGCTCGACGCCGTGAGGCGGTTGCTGCTGCGGGAAGCGCGTGAGCAGCCCCTCCTCCTGATCTTCGAGGACCTCCACTGGATCGACGGCGAGACGCAGGCCTTCCTGGATACGCTGGTCGACAGCCTGGCGTCAGCGCGCCTCCTGCTGCTCGTGAACTACCGTCCCGAGTACCAGCACGCCTGGGGCAGCAAGACGTACTACAGCCAAATGCGGCTGGACGCACTTCCCGCCGAGAGCACTGGGGAGCTGCTGGACGCACTTCTCGGCGACGATCCCGCGCTGGCGCCGCTCAAGCAGGTCCTGGTCAAGCGCGGGAACCCGTTCTTCCTGGAGGAGACTGTCCGGACGCTGGTGGAGACACAGGCGCTGGTGGGAGAGCGCGGTCGGTATCGGCTCACGCAACCGGTCCAGGCGATCCAGGTCCCTCCTACGGTCCAGGTGATCCTGGCGGCGCGCATCGACCGGCTCGCCCCGGAGGACAAACGCCTCCTGCAGGTTGCCTCCGTTGTCGGCGGATGTGCCCTTCGCGCTGCTCCAGGAGATCGCCGACCTCCGGGACGAGGCGCTCCGTCGTGGACTCGAGCATCTTCAGGCTGCCGAGTTTCTCTACGAGACCGGGCTGTTTCCCGATCTCGAGTACTCCTTCAAGCACGCGCTCACCCACGACGTCACGTACGGCGGCCTGCTGCAGGATCGTCGACGCGAGCTGCACGCGCGGATCGTGGTGACGATCGAAACGCTCCACCCGGATCGCCTGGGCGGAGAGATCGACCGGCTCGCCCATCACGCCCTCCGGGGCGAGATGAGGGAGAAAGCGGTGCACTACCTCCGGCAGGCCGGACTCAAGGCGGACGCCCGTTCGGCGTTTCAAGACGCCCTGGCCTGCTTCGAGCAGGCGCTGGGTGCCCTCGAGGTGCTCCCGGAGAGGCAGGCCACGCTGGAGCAGGCCTTCGACATCCGCCTCGAGCTGCGGCCAGCGCTGAGCCACCTCGGTGAAGGCCGGCGGACGCTCGAGCGCTTGCGCGAGGCCGAGAGCCTCGCCGAGCGGCTGAACGACGACCGTCGGCGAGGCCGAGTCTGGGCGTTCTTGACGAATGTCCACAACAATCTCGGCGATCTGGACGAGGCGCTCGTGACCGGCACGCGCGCCTTGGACATCGCCGGGCGCCTCGGGGACCTGAGACTCAGCCTCCTTTCCACGAGCTATCTCCGAGCAGGCCCATTACCTCCGGGGT
>Ga0307471_100001104_pt1 | contig 14564 bp, 12 predicted proteins | sample atmos_gasesAM3C__2_FD_204566 | JGI IMG/M metagenome (GOLD analysis project Ga0307471, IMG submission 204566) | Hardwood forest soil microbial communities from Morgan-Monroe State Forest, Indiana, United States - atmos_gasesAM3C_515 | ecosystem: Environmental > Terrestrial > Soil > Temperate... | reverse complement strand
AATAGGTCGGAATCAACTCCACGCCTTCGGGCTGAACGCTGCCGTTCATGAGCGGCTCGACTCTTTCGTTGAATGCGGAGACGAAACTCAATCTCAACCGTGCCATCGGTCTTACCTCCTTACTCCCTGTAATAAGTTCAACGTTCCACGTTCAACGAATCGGATTTTAAGATTTTGACTTCACACATTGAACGTTGAACCTAGACACCTTGAACACACGTAGTCACGCTTATGCGCGACTACTTCATCGTGCACCCCGGATGATACGGCATATTGCAGCGTGCGCCGACGGCTTTCATTGCGGCTTCAAAGTCTTTGTGGATCCGCGGATCTTCGTCTTCGAACTCGATTTGTCCGCCGCCTTGTTTCACGCTGGTGTAGGTGCCCCCTTCGCCGTCCTGCATGCGCATGAAGCGGTACTTCCAGCTGCCCCAGCGCAGCGCTAGATAGCGCGCCGGCTTGGCGCCGGAATTCAGATGCTGGTGGAACCACTGATCAGGCGGCACAACGACGCTACCGGGCTTCCAGTTGACACGCTGCATCGGCTGCCCATCCGGCCACAAAATCGAGTAGCCCTGCCCATTGAGTATGATGACGTGCGCGCCGGGACCATGCTTGTGCCCCTTCTTGTAAGTACCGACAGGGAACTCCGAGATATGTGCACACATGGTTTGCTTGGCGAGATTGAACTTCATATTCGTGCTGCCCTTGCCGCGCTCACTGTAATCCGCAAGGCTGATTGTTTGTGTGTCCGGCACGAAGTTGGTCGTCATGAAAAAGCGACCCGTGACTTCGCCTTTGCCGCTGAAGTAACCTTCCGTGGTCGGGTCGAAGCGGTCGAGGAATGAATAGTCGTTGTCAAAAATAAAATCAACGTTGTGGAAAAGATTCATCATGAAACAGCAATTCGTCACGGCGAAATAACGCGCCGCCTCACTGCCACTCGCATTGAAATGTTGGTAGTGGGCGTTAATGGGAACAGCGAACAAACTCCCGGGTCCCCACTCGAAGGTGTGCTTCTTGCCATCCTTCTGCCACACCGAAGTGGCGCCATAGCCTTTGGTCACGTAGACCATCTCTTCATAGAGATGTTTCTGCGGTTTGGTCTTGCCCTGCGGAGGAATCTCGCAGACATAGCCGTCATTCACGCCGCCGGTGCCGTCGAGAACCACGAACGAGCAGGGCACGCCCTTCAAATCCCATGGAACCAGCTCGACCTTATTAACATCTTCAACGAAAAACCCTTTGACCACAGGAATCTTCTGCGCTGCCTGCCAGTCTTTATAAGTGTCAATCCGTTCCAGCTTCAGATCTGTAGGTTGTTGTCTGGTTTCCGCCACTGGATGGTTCCTCCTGGCTCAACGAACTGTGCAGCCGGGATGATACGTGCCCATATTGCAGCGCGCGCCTACGGCTTTCATCGCGGCCTCAAAATCTCTATGGATCTGCGGATCTTCGTCTTCGAATTCGATTTGGCCACCGCCCAACTTCACGCTCGTGAATGTGCCACCCTCGCCGTCCTGCGAGCGCATGAAACGAAAGCGCCAGTTGTTCCACCTGAGCGCTAGGTAGCGCGCCGGGTTCGCTCCGGAGTTAAAATGCTGATGGAACCACCGATCGGGAGGAACGACGACGCTTCCAGGCTTCCAATCGACCCGCTTCATCTCCTCACCTTCCGGCCACAATATGGAGTAGCCCTGGCCGGTCAAGATAATCACGTGGGCGCCGGGACCATGCCGGTGGCCTTTCTTATAGGTCCCCACCGGAAATTCGGAGATATGCGCACCCATGGTGTTTTTCGCCAGGTTGAACTTCATGTTGGTGCTGCCCTTGCCGCGCTCGTTGTAGGCGGTGAGCTTGAGCGTGTGCGTGTCTGACACGAAATTCGTCGTTAAGAAAAGCCGCCCCGTCAATTCTCCCTGGCCGCTAAAGTAACCTTCGGTGTGCGGATCGAAGCGGTCGAGAAACGCGTAATCGCTGTTGAAGATATAATCGGCGTTGTGAAAAAGATTCATCACGAAGCAACAGTTGGTCACGGCGAAGTAGCGCGCCGCCTCGCTGCCACTGGCGTTGAAGTGCTGGTAGTCGGCGTTGAGCGGCATGGCGAACATGCTTCCGGGTCCCCACTCGAAGGTGTGCTTCTTGCCGTCTCTTTGCCACACGCTGGTGGCGCCGTAACCTTTGGTCACGTAGACCATCTCTTCGTACATATGCCTCTGCGGCTTGGTCTTGCCGCCGGCGGGAATCTCGCAAACGTAAGCGTCGTTGGTACCGCCGGTGCCGTCGAGCACAACCATCGAACAGGGCACGCCCTTGAGGTCCCAGTGTTCGAGCTGGAGTGTATTGACGTCCTCGACGAAGAAACCACGCACGACTGGAATCTTTTGCTCTTCTTGCCAGTTCTTGTAGGTATCGATTCTTTCCGGTTTAAGATCCTGTGGTCTTTGATCAACTGCCATCGAAAACTCCTCCTGAAAAAGCCATTGGAATGATGGAATCTTGGATCAATGGAATAATGGCTTTAAATCCCGATATTCCAGCATTCCAGTCTTCCACTATTCCAGTCTTCCAACATTCCAACTCCCCGTTTACGCCACTCTTCTCGAACCCATCAGACCGATTCGTTCATTGATCACGTCGAACTCGATAATCTGGTTCATCCGCGGATCGCGAATGACTCCCAAGGGCTCACCCCCTTTTCGTACTTTGTCGATCTGCTCCCGCACGAGTTTTCTCAGCAGAATGATGCCCTCGTCGCCGACGCCGAGGTGCTCGCGCGTGCGGTCAGTTGGTGCTCCCTGGGTTTCCCATGCCATCGCGTCCTGCACAAGCACATGCTCGAGTCGGTACTCGCCTTTCTCATTCCTAATGGGAAAATATTCCCACGGTGTGTCGCCGTCCGCCGGCGCGCGATCCGTATCGTTGGGCGTGAAATATACGACGAAGACCTGTGTATGCGCGTCGTCCACCGGCGCGCGGATCTGAACATTGTGACGCAACAGGCCATCCGTTTTCAGCGTGCGGAAAACATGCCGCAGGGTGATTGGAAAAAGTAAAGGATGTTGATCGAGTTGTGGACCTTCGCCGGCATTCCTGCGCGGGGTTCGGCGCTGCTTTAGAATTCCATACTCGAACGGGATGAAGTTATGTTCTTCCTCGTATTTATCAGTCACGCCGACCAAGTGCGCCGTCTCGCCATGCAGCCAGTACAGATGCGATGGATCCACCGAGTTTTCCATCGGCTGCAGCCAGTTGCAGTTATAAACCTCGTGCTTTTCGATCCAGCGCTTACCGTTCTCCCATGCCAACACGTCCCAGCGGGGTAAGAGCGGCTTGGGTTCCGGTCCGAGATAGGCCCACAAGAGCCCGCCTAACTTCTCCACCGGATACGCGAGATGTTTAATCTTATCTTTGAATCCGCCTGATTCGGGTTCCGCGGGCTGCTCCAAACATTTTCCTGTATAGTCATACTTCCAGCCGTGATAGGGACAACGAATCCCTTCTTCATCCACACGGCCGAATGCCAGCGAAGCGTTGCGATGTGGGCATTGTTCGCCGACCACGCCATAGCGTCCGCGTTTGTCGCGGTACACAACCAGGTTTTCACCCAGGAGGCGCACAGCTTTGATTGGCTTGTCGTCGGTAAGTTCGCCGGCGGCAGCTACGGGCATCCAGTAGCGTCGCAGCATCTCTCCCGCCGGCGTGCCGCGCCCGACTCGGGTCAACATCTCATTTTCTTCACGAGTGAGCATAGTGTCCTCCTATTTCTTCGCCTCGTTCGCTGCCATGATTTCCTTGGCGAGATCAAAGATCGACTTCATGTCACCGTATTCCGGCTTTACCACGTCAAAATATTTCACTCCAGGCTGCAGTCGAGCCTCCATAGGAACGTCATCTTTTGGAATATCGATGCGCCGTGAGTTAGGTGGATCGTCCGGGTCGCCCAATTTCTGCAAGGCGACCTGTCCCTTCCGCGAAAGAAACCAGTTGATAAAAACTTTGGCTGCATTTGGGTGGGGCGCTTGATTGAGCATACCCATCGAGCCACCGCCGGCTGAGAAGCTCGTTCCTTCTTTCCATCTTCGGGTATCAAAATCGTCCACCGGCAACCCTTGAGCCTTGGCCTTCATCGAGTCCTTGCAGCCCATGCATATAGCGAACTTCCCCTGCGATAACCAGTCCGTCATCTGCTGGAAGTTCTTCGTGTATTGAATGTCCATGGAGCCGAAGAACTTCTTCATGAACTCAGGGCCGATCTCCGGGTTATAATAAAAGAACTGCATGGTCGCCCCCAAGCCCGTGTCTCTCGGATCGAGGGACACGATCCTGCCTTTCCATTTAGTATTCGTTACGTCCCAGTAAGACTTAAAGTCCTTGGGATTAACGAAATTGGCGTTGTAAGCAAGCTGTGAACCGCTGGGATTGCCGAGGAAAGCGAAGATATACTTCCCTTCGGGATCGGCGTAGCGATGCTCGTTACCATACCACTTCGATGTGTCCACGACTTCGGGAAGGATCAACGCCGGCTTGATGGGATCCAAGGCCTTGCCTTTGTATAGAGTGTTGTAGAGGCTGTTGGTGCCGCCACTGTATACATCGCCGATATACTTGCCGGCGCGTCGCTCGGACATGATGCGCGCCGTCATCTCATTGCCTCGTCCCGTTACGGAGACGACATTGATGGCAGGATAGTCTTTTTTAAAGTCTTGCAACAGCGCCTCGTAGCGGTAAATGTAAACTGTGACCTGTCCCTCTTTTTTAGCGGCGGTAAGCGTCCCTTCCCACTCCTTTTTCCAGTCCAGCTCCGCCGCGCCGCTGCCCCACGCCGTTGCAACGAGCAACATGACCACAGCGAACAGAGCAGGGAATTTGTTGCCGACGTTTTTAGTCATCAAGAGCCTTCCGAACCATTCCATCTGGAGGCTACATAGCCTTCCCGCGCCAAGATATTTCCTTATGGCAGACGCAATGTCAACTAGGAATCGTGTTCCCAATTCCTGCGCCAGTTATTGATACAGTGCGTCGATGAACCCCGAATTATCCAGTTCTCGCAAGTAGTGCAGATCCCAAAGCGCCATTGGGCTCATCTCTTCCGTCTCGGGACTCTTGAGACAGCAGAGTTTGTAAGCATTCGACACTCCTTCATGATCCGGATAAGGTTTGGGCAACAGCTTAGCCACACTCCGATAGCTTACGTTTTTTGCCTCCGGAACTCTTTGACGCAATCCTTCGAGAATGTTCTCGGTCTCTCCGCGCCGAGTGCGGGCGAAATGGATCCCCATCACTTGCGCTTTGACCAATCGCTCCGCCAATCCCTCTTTCTTCTGCAGGGTGGTTAAGGTCGATGTCAGCGTCGGCCCATTGATCATAGGCAACCGATCCAAGGGCAAAACATGCAAGCCGGCCTGCTCGAATTTATCCGTGTTTCCGGTAACAAAGATGGCGTCGACTTTGCCGGCCTTGACGACGTCGAGCTGCATTGCGTGAAACTCCTTATTGGATTCTGTCAACTCGACCCATTCCACCTCGTCGAGGCGCAAGCCGCCGCGCATGACGTACAACATGTGATTGCCGCGCGGGTGATGATAGCCGCCAATGGAATCCACCAGGGTGGTATCGCCGATGCGTTTGCCACGCAATTCGGAGATCTGCTCAATGGGAAAACGAGCAACCAGCCTGTCATTCACGCTGTTGGAAGGCGAAGTGAGACTGACGATCGGTTTCCCCCGGCGCACCAGCAAGTAAGGAGAGATATGGTTGCCGGACACGAAATCGACATTGCCGCCGAAAAGCGCCTTCTCAGCCGCCGAGGAGCTGTCGCAGAAATCAAAAGTCACTTTTAAGCCGACTTGATCCCAGATGCCGGCTTTGTCCATCACTTCCCAGATAGGCAAGTGCGAGTGAGAACGGTAAAACCCACGAATCTCCATCATTGTGTACTCCGACATTTTTTCCTCCTTATGAATGATATCCCCTCGACCGCGATCCTGTCCTCTCCCCCTCGACGGGGGAGAGTTAGAGTGGGGGTGAAACGCATCGCAAACGTCAAGCCGCGGATCACCCCTATCCTCGCCTTCCCCCGTCGACGGGGGAAGGAATCAGAAATCGATCTCGCACACCGCGGCGCCAGTTCCCTACTTTGCGCACTTTGCGCAATATAAGTTCCCTCGCATTCGCTCAGGGACAAGCCTTTGCGGCAAAAATCCTCTTTCGATTACTCTTCCTTCGTGAACTTCGCACTCTTCGTGGTGAATTTTTTTCTTACTTCAAAATTTCCTGCAATAACTTCTGCACCGGCTCGGGATCTAAATAACCGATCACCTGATACTCTCGTCCGGCACTACGCTTACCATCCGGCAACACATCATCTTTCGAAATATCGATGCGCATTGAGTCCGACGGTTCGACTTCCTTCACGTTCATCACGTTCTGCCAAACTCTTTGTCCTTGGCGCGACAGATACCAGTTAATAAAAACTCTTGCGGCGTTCGGATGCGGCGCCCGGTTGATCAGCGCCAAAACGCTGCTGCCGCCACCGCCGATGGTTCCGCCTTCTTTCAATCCATCGGGAGGAATATCTTCCACTGGTAGTCCTTGCTTCGCCGCCTTATCGATCTCGCGGCAGAGATGACATAGCGGAAATTTTCCGGTGGCCAGCCAGTTCGTCCCCTGGCGCCGGTCGCGGAATAACGTGATATCGGTTTCAGTGTAAAGCCGCCGCACGAAATCGGCGCCGAGTCCGGGCCGATGGTAAAGAATCAACACCGGCGTCAATAAAGCCGCGCCACGTGGGTCTTGGCCGAGAAGTTTCCCTTTCCACTTTGGCTGAAGCAAATCCCAATACGACTTGATCGCTTCCGGGCTCACCAGTTTGGTATTGACGGAAAGTCCGGTGGTCACAATGGTGCCTTCGAACATGAATATATATTTGTTCTCCGGATCGGCGTACCAATGTTTGCCGCCGTACCACTTCGACGTATCAGAGACTTCGGGAAGAACCAATGTTGGCGCGATCGGCTCGAGAATTTTGTTCAAATATAGCATGCGGGGCCCATTGGGTCCGCTGGCCGTGAGATCGGCGAGGTACTTATCGGCGCGCCGCTCGGCGACAATGCGGGTCATCATATCGGCGGCGCGTCCGCTTGCAGAAGTTATTTTAATGAACGGAAATTCTTTGTTGAATGCCGCAATAATCTCCGGATGCGTAATCTCTTGTCCGCCATAGAGCGAGAGCTGTCCTTCTTTCTTGGCGGCCTCGATGGTCTTCTGCCATTCGGATTGCCAGCCGGGCGCTTCGTCCGCATGAGCAACGGTCAGAAAGACCGAAATCGAAATCGCTAATATGAGGTATCGAATCATCCGCACGACTCACGCTCTTACGCGCTTTATCTTTTCCTCTGTTCCAACACTTCTTTTACGAACTTGCTGATCGGCGCCTGATCCATCCACTCGGCGCGGTCAACGAACGGATAACGATTCTCATCGCCCTCCGGTCGGCGGTTGCCGGGCGGCACCTTGTCTTTCGGGATGTCGATGCGCAATGAATCCGGCCCGTCATTCCCCTGGGTGAACAATCTCTGATAGGCGATCTGTCCCTCCCGCGAGAGCAGCCAGTTGATCCCGATCTTCGCCGCGTTCGGGTGCGGCGCTTTGTTGATCACCGCCACGCCGCCGGATCCGCCGGTGATATAGGTGCCTTCCTTTAACTGATCCGGTTTGAACCATCCCACCGGCAATCCCTGGGTTTGCATCAAGTCCAAATCCATCCGCGACACCGGCGCAAATATCGAGAACGCAAACTTTCCGCCTGCCAGCCAGTCGCCCATTTGGCGCGTATCGGTGCTGATGACAAGATCCGTCTCCAAGAGAATGCGCCTGATGAACTCCGGCCCGAGACTTTTGCTGTGATAGAAAAAACGCGTGGCGTCGCCCGAACCCCCAAGCGTCGGATCATAGGCAACAATCTTGCCCTTCCACTTGGGATTGAGGAGATCCCAGTACGATTTGATTTCGGCGGGGTTCACCAGTTTGGTGTTGAACGCGACGACCATGCGATTTTCCCCGTTGATGTTGAGCAAATACTGGTTCTCCGGATCGACGTAGTGAAGCTTGCCGCGCCACCACTTGGAAACGTCGGTAACTTCAGGAAGCACCAGCAGCGGCGGGATCGGATCCAGCACTTTCGCCTTATAAAAAACGTTGTAACCAGTCGTCATACCGTTGACGTAAAGATCCGCTAGATATTTTTCCCCGCGCCGTTCGGCCATCAAACGCTTCGCCACATCGGCGCCGCGATTGAACACACCGGTGATTTTAATTTCTGGGTATTTCTTGTGCAACTCGCCGAATAGTCCCTCGAAGTCCGGGCTGCCGTAGATAACAAGCTGTCCCTCCTTCTTAGCCGCCTCCAGGGTCTTGTCCCAATCCGCTTTCCATGCGTCGGGCTGAGCGGCCATCGCGGCGTCAGCCGCAAACATCAAAAGAAAGGCTATGGCATAACGTGCAATTCGCATTCGTTTCATTGTTATCTTCTCTACTTTTTTGGTGTGGTCAGTCGCCCAAGATCCCTCTCTGAGTTTATCCTGAGAGTCTTCGTCGAAGAATTCGGGATGACAAATCGCGTAAATGTCATTCCGCGCACGAAGTGAGGAATCTTTCACTACCTATTTCTTAGCTCCCTGCTGCGCCTCTTTAATCAGCTTCGTCACTACGTCCATCTCCAACCACTCCGGCCGGCCGGAGTAGATGTACCTGACGCCTTTGACGCGCCGGTAGGCGGGAGGAATAATATCCTTAGGAATGTCTTCGCGCATCGACTGTCGCACATCGTGGAGTTGCGCGAAGATTTTCTGATAGGCGTTTTGACCCTCTTGCGAGAGCAACCAGTTGATGGCGATCTTAGCCGCGTTGGGATGCGGCGCGTTCTTAAATAGGCTCACTCCGCCTTGCGATGGCCCGACAAAGGCGCCTTCCTTGAACGATGCGGGTTCAAAAAACTTGACCGGCAGCCCCTGCTTTGCCGCATCTTCGATGTCGCTCACGAAAAACGCGATATGGAACTTGCCTGCGCCCAACCAGTCGATCATCTGCCGGTCGTCGCGCGAGTAGGTGATATCCACCTCGCCGAAAAAGCGGCGCACGAACTCGGGACCAAGATCCGGATGATTGTATAAAAACCGCAAAGAGTGGGCTACGTTGCTCACGCGGTTCACGTCGTAGGCGACGATTTTCCCCCTCCACTTGGGGTCGAGGAAATCCCAATAGGATTTAATCTCCTTGGGATTCACCAGTTTGGTATTGTAAGCGTTCTCGCCGCCGTGAACGTTGCCCTGAAAAATAAAGATGTATCGTCCTTCCGAATCGGCATAGTGATGCTTCTCTTCCCACCATTTGGACTCGTCCACCACTTCTGGAAGCATCAGGTTTGGTAGTATAGGCTCGAGAATATTCGCTTTGAGATAAACCTGGATAGGAGTGACGACGCCATCGATGAACAGATCCACGAGATACTTTCCCGCTCGGCGCTCGGTCATGACGCGCTGGCCGTATTCGCTCCCTCGTAAACCGGTCAAGGCATTAACTTTGATCTCAGGGTATCTTTTCTGGAATATTTCGAAAACCTTCTCGTACCCGTTACTTCCGTAGAAAGTGATCTCACCCTCTTTCTTGGCCGCCGCCAATGTTTGCTCCCACTCATTCTTCCAAGCGTTGGCGGCAGCGGAAAAAGCTCGCGCGTCTGAAAACAATATTGCGGCGATGATCAGCCAGAAGAAGGAGCCGGTTCGAACGCCGCATCGACGCCGGTGAGATATAGAAGTTGAACTCTTGTTCATACATTACTCCATCACTCCAACACTCCATTACTCTAGTTTTAGAACCTCCTTCCACTTCTCGTAGGTTTTCTTCCGCACCTCTTCAGGGAAATAACAGGTCTTGGCGAATTGATCCTTCCAATGGTATGGCTGGCAAGCATTAATGACCGCCACGGAATTGGTGAAGTCTCGTTGCGCGCGGGCATCTGGCGTGATGCGTGGATCGAGCGGCGTGCTCCAGGCTTCGCTAATCACGTTAATGGCGGTGGCCGGATCGCAGCGCGTCGCCAACGCCCAAAGCACCTGGTCGATATCCGAAGGATCGATATCGTCATCTACGATGATGACGAAGCGGCGATGATAACCATAGGTGGAACCCAACATGGCCATGGCGGCTCGCTTTGCATGTCCGCCGTACCTTTGTTTGATGGAAATTGCGGTAATATAGCGCGTCGTATACTCCCATACCCCTTGGACATCGGTAACTCCGGCCTTCTCCAGAGCCAACCACACGTTGGCCGCGCTGAGGGGCACGGATTTTCCTGAAATGCCGGGCGGCGAGCCGAAGATAATCGGATCGTTGCGATACATCACGGTCTTTACCTTCACGACCGGTTCATTTCGTGTACCCGAAGCGTAGTAGCCCGTCCACTCGCCGAACGGCCCTTCTTGCTTGCTCTCCACTTCCGGCGGAAGAATGAATCCCTCGATGGCCAGCTCAGACGTGATGGGGATAGGTAGTCCGGTTTCTTTGCCGCGCACGACTTGAACAGGCTCATCGCGAAGCCAACCCGCAATCTCCAGCTCGGAAACACCCCACGGCTCGTACCAGCTACCGACCTTCGTTAGGACAGGATCTTGACCAAAGCTGATGGCCACAGGGCAACCTTTTCCATTTGACCAATACTTTTCGCGAATCAGCCGCCCATGTTTGCCGGGCGAGATCCAAATCCCGAGCGTGTTGCGATCATGAATGCAGACGCGGTAGGTCCCCACATTGGTCCATTTTTCGTCCGGGTCCTCCATAATGACCAGGCAGCCGGTGCCGATGTAGCGCCCGCCGTCATGCTCATGCCAGCGCGGCGTGGGGAACTTGAGCATATCGATCTTGTCGCCGCTTTCGACGTTCTCAGTCACCGGCCCATACGAAATATCCACAGGTTTCAGCGGATGATAGGACCCCAGCTTTTTTTTCCACGCTCGGATCATGTCCATGCCGCTCAGCGTTGGGTCTAGACCGAACGCCAAACACGTCGTCGCCGCCGAACAGACAGCATTGACGATGACACGGAAACCCTTCGGGTAATCTTTGATATTGTCGAACAACACGACTTTCGGCTGCGCCGCTCGCGCCGCGACTTCGGTGATGGCGCCGAGTTCCAAATCCCAATCCGCGCCGTTGACACGGCGCAACTCGCCCAGACGATCAGCGGCATCAATAAACCCGCGCAGATCTTTGTAGGCAATGGATGTGTTCATGGACATTTACCTTTCCATTTGATTTCCCTCGCCCGCGCGGGACGTAGGGGCGACCGGCCGGTCGCCCCATCTGTCTTTCCGAACGAAGTGAGGAGCCTAATCCGCAAACAAGATTCCTCGTCGCCTACGCTCCTCGGAATGACATGTTAGTGATTGGTCTTCGTCTTCGTTTACTCTTCATGGTTTTGCTCTCCTAATCGAAAATCGGCAATCGAAAATCTAAAACCTGTGGTGAGCAACGTCGAACCATCATTTGATGACTTTATCCGCCCTTGCCAGCACGTTCGGCGGAATCGTCAGTCCGATCTGCTCGGCGGCTTTGAGATTGATGATTAACTCGAACTTCTCAAGATTGTCATTTCGAACCCTTCGGCAATGCTCAGGACCGGCTCCGTGAGAAATCTTGATGCGAGAGAAAGATTCCTCGTCGTCGGAATGACGCCATTGGAGACCGAGCATTGAGGATTGAAGATCGAGGATTCGCCATCTTCCAACCTCTATCTTCAATCCTCAGCGGCAGCTAACTTTTCCCCGCCGCTTTCAGAGCCTCGTTCACCACATCGATAATAGGCTTCATCTCAATCCATTCCGGTTTGCCGGTGTCGAGATACTTGATGCCCTCGAGCCGCCGGTTCAAGTAAGGCACATCCTCTTTGGGAATATCGGTCCGCAACGAATCCGCCGGGCTTTCACCGGTCAATGTCTTCTTCTGCAATGCGATTTGTCCCCGGCGCGACAATAGCCAGTTAATAAAAACCTTCGCGGCGTTGGGATGCGGGGCACGGTTCACTCGTGCCACTGTGCCGAATTGCTGGACCAGTCCGCCACCTTCTTTGAATGCATGTGGACCAAAAGTATCAACTGGCAGTCCTTGCTGTTTTAAAACATCCGCGTCGCAGAAAAAACATATCGCGTATTTTCCCGCAGCCAGCCAGTCCGGACCCTGGCGGAAATCACGAAACAAGGTGATGTCCATTTCACCAAATAGTTTCCGGATGAACGACGGCCCAAGATCGGAGTGGTAATAAAAGAACCGCGTGTTGCCCGCGCCAGGACCAGCTTCGCGAATGTCTCGGGCCTCAATCTTTCCTTTCCATTTCGGGTTCAGCAAATCCCAATAAGATTTGAACTCCTTAACATCGGCGAGCTTCGTGTTGTAATTAACGGCACCGTAGGTTGCCGAACCGACGTAATTGAAAACGTACTGGCCTTCAGGATCCGAGTATTGGTGCCTTTTGAGATACCATCTGGTTTGGTCGGTAATCTCAGGCAGCATCAGCCCAGGTTTGATCGGATCGAGGGCCTTGGCCGGGTAAAACTGCTGGTAGTTCGGATTCGCCCCTGAGCTCACCACATCGGCAATATATTTTTCCGCCCGTCGTTCAGCGAGCAGCCGCGGGCCAAGTTGATTACCGCGCGCAGTGACAGCCACGACCTTGATATCTGGATACTCTCTTTCGAAATCCGGCAATACGGCCTCGTAGCCGCTGATGTAAACCGTGACTTGCCCTTCTTTGCGCGCGGCCTCAATGGTTTTTTCCCACTCCTGTTGCCAAGCGGGGTTCGCCGTGGCGGCGAAAACAGTGTGAACGGCGCATAAGCTCGCAAGGCACATAATGACGGCGCTTGCTTCAAACAAGTGCGCTAGTCGTTTCAACGCGCAGAAAATCGAGGATAGAGGATCGAAAATCGCCATTCTCTATCCTCTATTCTCCATCCTCAATAATCTTCGCGGAACCTTTTGCAGCAGCCTGTCAACTCTTTCCCGCCGCCTTCAGCGCTTCGGTCATGACATCGAGTATCGGCTTCATCTCCTGCCACTCCGGCCGGCTGGTGTCCAAATACTTTATGCCGTCGAAGCGCCGTTGGAGCACCGGCACGTCGTCCTTGGGAATGTCGATGCGCAAAGAATCGATGGGATTTTCTGTAGGCAACATGATTTTTTGCAGCGTCATCTGACCTTTGCGCGACAGCAGCCAGTTTATGAAAACTCTTGCGGCGTTGGGGTGGGGCGCGCGGTTGACCAAGCCGAGCGTGCCGAACTGTGTGACTAGGCCGGCGCCCTCTTTGAACACGCCCGGCCCAAATGTATCCACCGGCAACCCTTGCTGCTTGGACAGATCCGTTTCGCAGAAAAAGCAGATCGCCGCCTTGCCAACGGCAAGCCAGTCCGCGCCCTGGCGATAATCGCGGAACAGCGTCACGTCCATCTCTCCGTAGAGCTTTTTGATGTACGACGGCCCAACATCAGGCAGATAGTAAAACAACCGCGCGTTGCCAGAGCCGGTGCCGGCAACGCGAATGTCGCGCGAGATAATTTTTCCTTTCCATTTGGACGCGAGCAGATCCCAGTAGGATTTGAAATCCTTCACGTTTACTAATTTGGTGTTGTAACTGATGGAACCGTAGGTCGCCGTCGCGACGTAGTCGATGATGTACTGATTCTCCGGATCGGAGTAGTGGTGCTTGCCTTGATACCACTTCGAAGCGTCGGTGATCTCGGGCAAGAGCAAGGCCGGCTTGATCGGATCAAAGACCTTGGCGGGAAACAGCTGCTGGTATGTCGTTACGCCGCCGGCACTGACCACATCGGCAAGATATTTTTCCGCGCGTCGCTCGGCCAACAAGCGCTGGCCGATTTGGGAGCCGCGGCCCGTTACCGCAGTAACTTTGATGTCCGGGTACTCTTTCTGAAACTCCGGCAACACCTCTTCATAGCCGCTGATGTAGATCGCAACTTGGCCTTCCCTCTTCGCCGCCGCCAGGGTTTTTTCCCACTCGGCTTGCCAAGCGGGCGTTTTCGCCTCAGCGGTGTCCGCATTCCGCGGAAACGGATCAATGATAGTAAACGCTAGAAGCGCCGTCAGCAAAACCGTCAGTATCATGTTTCGCAATTCGACACCAAAGTAAATCATGGCCGGTACGCCCTAACTCGTGCGTTTTTGCATGTAGTCTATATCACCCCTTCCGAACTTTGCGCCCTTGGCGTCTTTCGCGAGAATACCCTCTCACCCCTCACCCCTTACTTCTTCTTCCCTGCGTCATCGCCTTTTCGACAATATCCTGGATCGGCGCCATGTCCATGAACTCTGGTTTTTCCGCCAAAAAATATTTCACGCCGTCGACGCGCCGCACTTCGCTGCGCACCATGTCTTTGGGAATATCCGTGCGCAGCGATTCTTCGGAATTGTACGGCGTGTTGACCGTTCGCTGAAACATCGTCTGTCCCTCGCGGGACAGCAACCAGTTGACGAACACGCGCGCGGCGTTCGG
>Ga0307471_100001103_pt1 | contig 14569 bp, 10 predicted proteins | sample atmos_gasesAM3C__2_FD_204566 | JGI IMG/M metagenome (GOLD analysis project Ga0307471, IMG submission 204566) | Hardwood forest soil microbial communities from Morgan-Monroe State Forest, Indiana, United States - atmos_gasesAM3C_515 | ecosystem: Environmental > Terrestrial > Soil > Temperate... | reverse complement strand
TATCAGGAAAGCAGTGAAGCGGCATTCCAGCACTCCTTCCAACGCTGGCAGGAAACCAAATCGCTTCCCTGGCTCGTTGCCGCGATGATGAAAGCAAATCCCAAAGATGCCGCTGCCGTTGCGGAACTCACCGCCGCGGCCGACAAGATCGGCCCCGACTCGGCCGCCTTTCTCACGCTGACGTTTCACCATCTGCGTTTGCTCGAGTTATCGGGACAAGCCGACCAGGCGCGCCGCGAACTCGACGCCCTCCTCACGCAGCACGCAGCCACCATGCCCATCTCCGCGCGGAACGAGTTTCGCGCCTTGCGCATGAAACTCGCCGTCAATCTTTCCGAATTGCTCCAGTTCGCCCCGCGTCTTTCAGTCGACGCCGCCGGCGTCGCTCCGCTGCCCGCTGGGCAAGCCGATTACAAACCCGGCTCGCCGGAATACGCCGCCACGCGGCCTCATTTTGATTCCGATGCCTCCGTCGTTCTCACTGAGAAATTGCCTCTGCGCCTCCTTGCGGATGCCGCAAAATCAAATCTCTTGTCGCGGGACTTGCGCCGCGACGTCGCCATTGCCGCATGGACCCGCGCCATCCTTCTCAAAAACGAAGCCGTCGCTCGTGAACTCACGCCCTTGCTTGGGGAGCTCGTTCCCGAAGTCAAGGCCCCTCTTGCTGAATATGTTTCTGCGGCCACGGAACAACGCGAATTCGCCGCCGTCTTTGCAATTCTCCACAATCCCGGTTTTCGCCCATTTGTCAGCGCCGATCCCGGCCGCGGCTGGTTTTATTCCTTCACCGAAGAATCCGGCTTCAACAACATCGACAATTTCCACGACAACTGGTGGTGCACCTTTGCCCCGCCCCCGAAAGACGAAAATTGGGTCGGAGGGAATTATTACCGGATGTTTGCACCACTGCGCGATTCTCTAAAGGAAGTCTATCCGGACGGTGCTGTTCCCCAACCCAGCTTCCTGCAGAACGAGGAGAAGTCTTCTGTCAAAGAAGAGTGGGCCACGCTCGTGGCTCTGCCTTCCGCGCCTCGTTGGCTCGGCAAACTCACCGTCGAGTGGGCCAACGCTCATCCAGACGATCCCCGCGTTCCGGAAGCCTTGCACCTCGTCGTCCGCGCGTGGCGCTATGGTTGCGCAGAGAGCACTGGGGAAAACTATTCGAAGCAGGCGTTTGAGTTTCTCCACAAACACTACCCAAACAGCGAGTGGACGAAAAAAACTCCTTACTGGTTCAACTGATTGTGTGTATCAGGAAATCAAACGGATTGGCACAGCTCGGCGCCGCGCAGAAACGGCCTGCCCCCTCGTTCGCCGGCATCTTGCCCAGGCAGTCCGGCTGATCCCTTTCCTGTTTCGTCGTTGTGGTCTGTCTTCGGCCGCAGGAGTTTTCGCAGCCGCACTCGCGCCTTGTGCAACTGGGATTTGGCATTCCCCACCGAACATCCCAGCAACTTCGCGATTTCTCTATGCGCGTAACCCTGAACGTCGTACAGCACAAACATCAGTTTGCATCGCGGCGGCAGTTGCTTGATGGCGTTCTCCAGGGCCACACGGTCAATGTAGCCTTCCAGGTGCAGGTCCGGCGCTCCCAGCTCCCGCCGCGCGTTTCCGTTTTCGTCGGGCCCTTCCGGCGTGTCTTTCACCAGCGCCGCCTTCGCCAGCTTGGATCCGCGAATCCGCATCAAAACTGTGTTCACCGTCACGCGGTGCAGCCACGTGGAAAACGCCGACGCGCCTCGGAATCCCTGAATCTTGCGGAACACGTGCAGAAAAACTTCTTGCGTTGAATCTTCGGCTTCGTCGGGATTCCTCAGCATGCGCATGCACAAAGCGTAGACACGTGCACTATGTAACCGGTAGAGCCGCTCAAACGCTCTCGCGTCGCCCCGTTGTGCCATCCGTATGACCTGCGCTTCGGGCAACTCACGAAGTTCCATCCTTCTGTGACGATACACCACTACCTCCTCACCTCAGCGCACTTCCTGCGCGCTGCGCACTTTCTTGGAGATTTATATTTGTCGGGCAGTTAGCCTCGCCTGCTAACTCCCAGGAGCCTGAATGAATCAACCCTGTTCTTTTGCGCGCAATCGCGCTGCCATTACCGAATATTTCTGTAAATGCGTGGGATTCAGTGACTTACTGGAATTCTTCGACCGAGGATAAACAATTTCGCCCGGTACTAGGCCCTGCAAACTTTCCCAATCTGCTTCCTTTCTTCACAGAGCACTCACCTCAGTTTTTTGCAGGAGTTTTCACCTTGCACCTCTCGACCTCAACCATTCTCAAGCTCTTTTGTCGCCTGCTCATCACTCTCTACTCATGACTCTCTTTGATCGCAGGACGATTCTGCACACATCTCCGGCAGCACCATTCGAAAGCCTCACGCTAGTTCCGCGTCCCAGGAATAACTGCGAGAATCCGCGTCGTGCAACATGCTGCCTCGTGAGGCGCGCACCATACCGTAGGGGCGGGGCTTGCCCCGCCCGCAACAGTCTCGCAACGAACAACGGATTTCTGTGGCACAGAAATGAAACAAAGAACTGCGCTGTTCAGGATTGAATTGGGATCCGTCTACGAATGATCAATCAGCCGGTGATGAATTGCGTACAGCGCAAGCTCCAGCCGGTCGGAAACGCCCAGCTTATCAAAAATATTGTGAAGATGGTTCTTGACCGTTTGCTCGGAAATGAAAAGTTTTTCCCCAATTTCCTTGTTTCGAAAACCCTGCGCCACCAACTGAACGATTTCTTTTTCGCGGTCGCTCAGCAACGGCTTTTCGCGCCGCGGTCCCGCTTCCGAAGACTTCGAGAACGCCTTCATCACTTCTGCGGTCATTCGATTGTCGAGCCAAATCTCTCCCGCGTGCACGCGATGAATGCTCTTCACGAGTAAATCCGTCGCGGACTGCTTCAGCACCACGCCGCGCGCGCCCAGCCGCATCGCGCGAACCACGTCGCGATCATCTTCCGCAGCGGTCAGCACCACCACGCGCGTCGGCAGCGTGTCGAAATTCACTTCTTCCAAAACCGCCAGTCCGTCCTTATCCGGCATGCGCAAATCGAGCAACAAAATATCCGGCTTCAGTTTCGTGAGCAGCTTGATGCACTCCGCCCCGTTTTGCGCTTCGCCGACAATCGTGATTTCTTCGTCGGAGTCCAAAAGCTTCCGCAACCCATCGCGAAAGATCGCGTGGTCGTCGGCTAGTAGTACCCGTATCTGCTGCTTCGCTGTTTTTGCCATATCAACCGAGCGGCACTTCGATTGTCAGACGCGCCCCATGCCCCGGATTTGACTCGACGGTGAGCACCCCACCCACTGTTCGAGAACGTTCCTTTATGGAAATCGGGCCCAACCGCAGGCGATCCAGCTCGTCGGCCGTAAACCGGCCGGCAAAGCTAAAACCCTCGCCGTTGTCGTCTACTACAAGTACTAGACGGCTGTCATCCTGCGACAGTTTTACCACGACATGGGAAGCCTTCGCATGCTTTTTTATGTTGTTGAGTGCTTCTCGGTAAATCTGGAAAATCTCCCGGCACACGCGGTCCGGCGCCCGCAATTGTGTCGAATCAATTAGCAGGTCCAGCGCAATCGTGGACTCGTTCCGGTACCGCTCGGCAAAGCCCCTCATCAGGTCCACCAGGTCCGCGCTCTGCACCCGCAGAGGCCGCAAGTCGGTCACCGTCTGGCGCAGGTCGGCCGCCTCGTTTTTCACCGTCTGCTGCAAGTTGGCGAGCGCGTGCGAAGCCTGTTCGGGAGTCGCAGGCACGCGCCGCCGCAGCACATCCAGTTGAATTTCGATGCTCAGCAGTGTCTGCAAAATCCCATCGTGCAGGTCGCGCGCAATGCGGCTGCGCTCCGCTTCAATGGCCCGCGCGCGAAGATGCCGCAAAAGGAAAATGTTTTCGAGCGCCGGCCCGATATGCTGCGCAATGCTTTCCAGCCACACCAAATCTTGTTTTTGAAACGGCTTGCGCCCGTTCAAAAGAAAAATCCGTCCCGACGGCTGGCCGCTTTGATCAAACGAAACCGTCAGCAAAGAGCGGATTTTGAACTCTTGCACCACCGGACCCGGCAGCCGCGGCATATTCTTGATGGTTCGCCCGTCGCGGCGGTCCCAGCCAAAGCCCACGCCCGGCCCCGCCAGCGAGTTCCAGCAAAGCGTCGCATCCATATCGTCCAGCAGAAACCCGTCCGTGCGCGAAAGCGGCAGGCTGTCCGGAACCAGCCGGTCGTTCTCCCCCGCCTTCATCCGCCAAAGAAAAATGCGCTCCAGGTCCGCATCGCGGTACAGCAGCAGCGCCTCCTCCACATCGAACGTCGTGCCCACCTCCTGCAGAAAAAGCCGCAGCGACTCCGCCAGCCCCTGATCCACCTGCATCGTGGCATTGATTCGAGAAAAAAAATCAATTTGCGACGCGAAGCGCTTGTTGCGGTCCCCCAGAAACGCCAGACCCGCGCCACCCGCAAACGTGGCCGCGGTCAACCCGACCCACGCCACCACGCGCATCCAGTGGATCTCTCCTTTTACCGCGGTCAGCAGCACCAGCGTTAAAGAAAGCGCCCCGGCCAAGGGCAGCGTCAGGTCAAAGCCCCAGCGAATTCCCGCCGCGTAGCAAATGAACATATACGGAAACCACACGGGAACGGTCGAAGGGCTGATAAACATGAAATAACCAAGAGCGAGCAAGTCGCAGGCCAGCGGCAAATGCCACGAACGGCGCTGCAGCAGGCGCTCCACTTGTGTAATCACCAGCGCCACGATGAGATACGCAATCAGGAACGCAACCGAACGGCGCTCCTGGCGCGACGCAGGCTGTTCCAAAGCAGCAAGCAGCGCCAGCAAAACAAAAATGGGGCGCGCAAAAAGGATTTGCCGCTCGAAGTGGCCGCGGTCGGCCTGATTGGCAAAGATTTGATTGGCACTCATGCGCGGAGACACCCATCCTGTACAGTTCCCGATGCAATTAGTGTAGTGCAACCGGCGCGGCAAGATGCAGCAGTTGGCGAGTCCCCGTGCACAAGCCTGCAACGCCTTTGTTCCGCATCAATAAAGCCACGGGGAAAAGGAACGTCCGAACATATACTCCCGCGTACGCGGGTGATAGAGTCTTCATCATGGCACCGCGGATAGGAGGATTTACAATATGAGCCTATCTGTTCTGTTCGGCCCACTCCAAAACCTTCTAGGTACATTCCAGTCGGAACGACGCAACAAAGACGATAAGAAGGACGCTGCTCTGCCGGCTATTAACAAAGCACTCATCGAAACGAAGCGATACGTAGAAGAGAGCGAAGGGACCACTTCCGTCGACAGAGATCATGAATACCAGCTCGCGCAGCTTTGGGCCGAGGCGGCCACCAAGGTCAGGTACGCGAGTATAGATTTAGCGGAAAGGCTTCAGAATAAGTCGGTCTATTGGTCTGAAGACTTCAAGTGGTCGCGCGACGAAGTCCTAAGTAAGCAAATCGACCTCGACTCCATCCAACGGCAAGTCATGGACCTTCTCGAAAAGTGGTCCAGGGCGTGCCCTATTTGGCGGCTTGCCGATAGGGAGCGTAGACTTTTCCTCCGCTGTTCCGGCCATGGGAGGAGTCACTCGCAACTCGCCAGTGCCGCAGCGGACTCTAGCGCTTTGTTTTCTTTCTCTTACGCGCAACCCATTCGAACGGAACCGCAACTGCCTCATTGTAAATATCTTATATTTTAATTGACAGAATATTAATTATATGATAGGATCTCTTGTAGAGTTGCGACACGATGCGCCGCCAAATTGACTATCCGAAAAGGATAGTCATCCTGAGCCAGCTTCGCGAGTCGAAGGATCTCTCTTTTCAATGTCCCAACGATCTTCCTCTTGCCCACCCCTCCCCCGCTCATTGTGTTCCGACTCCGCCTTCTCCGTAACCTTCCAGCCTGCAAATGCGGTTCTTGCATCTCGCGCTCTTCGTCGGGACCTTCTAATCTGCGAGTCCCACCTGCCCCACCTTCTTCTCTTGCCTTTTCTCGCCACTCGTCACTCGTTTACCCCGAGGTTCGAGGGGCCACTCACCACTGTTCCTAAGTCTTTTATTTGCCACAGATCCGCGAAATTGCCTGCTAAGTCCAATCATTGCCACACTTCCAAAAACCTGCTCCGGCAAGTCCTTTGTTTGCCACACATCGGAGCCCCCCCGGGGCGTGTTCGCTCGCCCATTATCAACTGGAGGGCGCTCTCACGCGTTTGATCCGACTTTCATCTTGAAGTGGCGACCTTTTGTTTTGTAGGGGCCGAGCTTCAGCCCGGCGTTTTTCTCGGAGAAGTAAAGGAGGAACACCGCCAGGTACAAGCTCGCGGCTTCATGGAAATGCAAAACTATCGTAAACTAGGGGTGCTTGCCGATGGTGGGAGTAGCTCAGCTGGTAGAGCGTCGGACTGTGGCTCCGAATGTCGTGGGTTCAAATCCCATCTCCCACCCCAAAATCACGAGGATCCGGCCCGTACAAATGGCTTACACTTTTGGGCCGCTCGCGATATTCCACAAACAATGAACGCGAGCTCCATTCGCTGTCGCGGTGTGCTGTTTGATCTGGATGGCGTTTTAGTGGACTCGACTCCCGCGGTGGCGCGGGTGTGGGCCTGGTGGGCGCGCCAGCACGGCTTCGACGACCCCGACGAAGTCGTTCGGCAAGCGCACGGAAAGCCCAGTATCGCCACGATTCGCGAACTGCTGCCACACGCCGACCACGACGCGGAGAACCGCGAAGTCGAGCGCCGCGAAATCCAAGACACGGACGGAGTGATTCCCCTCCCAGGAGCGCTGGAGCTGCTGCAGGCTATTCCGCTGGAAAAGTGGGCCATTGTGACTTCCTGCACGCGCCGGCTCGCGGAAGTGCGCATCGCCGCTGCCGGCCTGCCAAAGCCTAAACACATGGTCACCTCCACCGACATAACGAACGGCAAGCCCCATCCCGAGCCGTACCTGAAAGGGGCACAGATTCTGGGCGCGACTGGTGCGGAGTGCGTGGTCATCGAAGACGCGCCTGCCGGAATCCGCGCGGGCAAGGCGGCGGGCGCGCGTGTAATCGCCTTGCGCACCACGGCAGGTGATGCGGAACTCCACGAAGCAGGCGCCGATTGGATTGTGAATGACTGCTCGGACCTATCAGTGGATCCGAGAAAGGACGATAAAGAGTTTTTGCTGCTGCGGCGTCGAACAAAATAGTCTCTTGCGTCACAAAAACATTTGGCAACAGTATTACGAAGCCGGCCACATGATGTATCTGCACGATGAAGACCTGGCCAAGCTCAAGAAGAACGTGGCCAATTTCATCGACACCGCTTCCAAACAGTGACGCTACTTGCAAACAACAACGCTGCGCCCAAACAACGGCACCGCTTCCAAACAAGGAACAGTGCATCCAAGGAATAAAGACCGTTACTGTCAGGCAATTCCGAGAACGACTCGACAAGTGGAACCCTGGCAAGCGTCTAGAATGAGAAGGCTGGGAGCAATGCCTCCGGCTTTCGCAATCACGGCTCGCCTCCTCTCATCGGGCCTGACAAGGATCACACACACCATGGGAACACCTACACAAACGATCCCGGCTCCGGCCGAGCAAGCGCCCGCGCCTTCGCCTGCGCCACAAAGAAAGATTCACACCGCGCAACTCGTTACCGCCATGCTCAAGTCCAGCCCGCATGTCAGCGACCTGATTTTCTCGCCCGGGCGCGCTCCGCAAATCGAGGTCAGCGGCCAGCTTGTGGAATTGAAATACAAAGGGCTCGAGTGCCTTACTTCGCAGGACACCCTCTCCATCGCCAACGACATCATGGGCAAGAACGAGACGCCGATTCGGAAGCTGGAGCAAGACGGAGCGGCGGACCTCTCTTACGGGCTCACCGGAGTGGCGCGCTTTCGCGTGAATATTTTCAGGCAGCGCGGGAGCTGTGCCATCGTCATGCGCGTCATCCCCGACAAAATTCCCGGATTCGAGGATTTGAACCTGCCGGCAGCCCTGCAGGAAATTGTGGACTTGCGGAATGGCATCGTGCTCGTCACCGGCCCGACGGGCTCAGGAAAATCCTCCACGCTTGCGGCTATTCTCGACAAAATGAATGCGGAGAAGGCTTATCACATCCTCACCATCGAGGATCCCATCGAATTTCTGCACCGCCACAAGAAAGCGACCATTCACCAGCGCGAATTGCATTCCGACACGCCCAGTTTTGCGCTGGCTTTGCGCGCGGCTTTGCGGCAGGCGCCCAAGGTCATCCTGGTTGGCGAGATGCGTGACCGCGAGACCATCGAGATTGCGCTGGAGGCTTCTGAGACGGGCCACCTCGTCATGTCCACGCTGCACACGATTGATGCCTCCAAGACCATCGAGCGCATCGTAGGAGTTTTTCCGCTCAGCGACCAGCAAGCCATCCGCACGCGCCTCGCGAAGTCCTTTCGCTTCATCATTTCGCAGCGGCTCCTTCCCAAGAAAACCGGCGGCCGGATTGCCGCGGTGGAAATCCTGAAGTCCACGATGCGCACGCGTGAATACGTTGAAAAAGGGGAAGGCGAAGGCAAAACGCTTCTTGACGCTATGCGCGACGGAGTCACCGAAGGCATGCAGCATTTCGACGGAGAAATTGAAAGGCTGATTCGCTCCGGAGTCGTGGAGTTTGAAACCGGCATGTCTTACTCGACCAATGCGGGAAATTTGCGCCTGGAAATGGCGGATTTTCTTGACGAACGCCGCGCCGCCGCTCCGTCCGCCACCTCAAGCGGGACGGAAATCGAAATAGAACGATAGAAGTCCTTGCGCTTTTAGGAGCGTTGTCGCGGGAATTTGGTGAGCTTAAGAAGCACGGCCTACTCAACGCAAAATCAGTTATCCTGTAACGCTTCCAGCCTCGCGCTGGATCTCTAAATCAAAAGATTTCTCCTTGAAATGAGTCTTTCAAGCGGCAGCACACTGCTGGAGTTCCCCGGCGGACTTTGGGCGCTTTCCGGTGTAGCGCTTGCATTTGTCCTGCTGGCAACGCTTGCGCCTCGATGGTTTGAAAAAGCGCTGCGCGCGATCTCGGAGTCATTTGGAAAATTGGCCAGTCGAAAAACGCTGGTCATCTGGCTTCTCTTCTTCTCTTTAATTGGCATTCGGTTGGCCGTGCTGCCGCTGCTCCCCGTTCCCGTCCCCGGCATCCATGACGAATACAGTTATTTGTTGCTCGGCGACACGCTGGCTCACGGAAGGCTTACGAATCCGACTCACCCGATGTGGATGAGCTTCGAGTCCTTTCACATCAATTGGTTCCCCACGTATTGCTCGAAATATCCGCCGGGCCAGGGCGCGGTTCTAGCGCTCGGAGAACTGCTCGGGCAACCGTGGATCGGCGTGCTTCTGAGCGTTGGGGCGATGTGCGCGGCAATTCTGTGGATGCTCCAAGCCTGGCTGCCTGCCAGATGGGCGCTGATGGGCGGCGTGCTTGTGGCGCTGAAGTTTGGGATTGCCAGCTATTGGATGAACAGCTATTGGGGCGGAGCTTTGGCGGCCACGGGCGGCGCGCTGGTACTGGGCGCGATGCCGCGCATTGTTCGTTTTGCAAAATTGCGCGATGCGCTTCTGCTCGGCCTGGGACTCGCGATTCTCGCAAATAGCCGGCCGTATGAAGGATTCCTTTTTTCCATTCCCGTGGCGATCTGGTTGCTCTGGTGGCTTGCGGGAAAAGCAAAGTCTGCTCGAACTCCGCAAGCTGGCGCCGTTCGCGTCGTTGCTCCACTGTCTGCCGTGTTGCTGTTGACCGTCGCGTTCATGAGCTACTACAACTGGCGGCTCACGGGAAACGCCCTGCTATTTCCTCATGTCCTGAACTCGCGCACGTACCGCTCGATGGGTCTCTTCCTGTGGGACCATCCCAAGCTGCCGCTTGAATACCACAATCAGCAGTTCGATGATTTCTACAACGGCTGGGAACGCGAGGACTATCAAAATACCTGGCAGGACGTTTGGAGAGTCACTGTGGAGAAACTGACGCGCAGCCCCAGCACCTACTTCTGGTGGGGCGCTTTGCTGTTATTGCCGGGACTGCTGTTTGCCTTTCGCGAAAGGAAAATGCGCGTGCCTCTCCTTGCACTCCTCCTGGTTTCCGCCGGCTTCTTTGCCTCGATTTGGTCCTTTCCCCACTACGCCGCCCCGGTGACTTGCGTGATCTTCCTTTTGCTTATTCAGACGATTCGTCATCTGCGCTTGATGCGCATCGGTGGACGACCTATTGGGGCCGCGCTCTCGTGCGCAGCGATTTTTCTGCTGGCAGCCGAAATCAGCGTGCGTGTTTCGATCCACAGCTGTGATCCGTTGGAGTGGACCTGCCAGGGGGATCCCAGCCGCGCGGCCATCCAGGAAAAGCTCTCGCACACCCCGGGCAAGCATCTCATCCTCTTGCGCTATGAAGAGGATCACAACATTCACGACGAATGGGTCTACAACGGCGCGGAAATCGACTCCGCCAAAGTGCTCTGGGCGCGCGAATTGGATGCGGAACAAAATGCGAAGCTGCTGGCGTACTTCAAGGACCGTCAAGTTTGGCTGGCCGAGCCCGACAAAGACAATACCGAACTATTTCCCTATCAACCTCTGCCGCAATCCAAGGACCAGGAGTAAAGCTGATCCATTCGAAGGAGAGTTTGGAGGCAGACGGGTTCGAAAAGCGGATTACTTCAAGTCGTAATCGCCGATGTAAGTGCCGCGACTGATGCCCAGCATGCTTAAGAAGAACGAAGCGAAGATCACTTGCATCCCGATAAAGAGCCACATCGCCCAGAAAAGCACCTGGCGCACTTGATGGAGCTCGCCAAATCCGCTCGCGGCCCACTGCCAGGTGATCCACGCGCAGCCGATGAAGCCCGTAAGGAACAGCGCTCCCCCAAGCAGCAACCCGGATTCCAGCGTAATTCGCTTTAACCATCGTTTCAGCGAAACCGAGCCGCGGTCAAAGCGCTCCGCATAGCTGAACAGCTTCGCAAAGGCGCCGATGGAAAGAGTCTGCACGCCCATCAACGTGAAGATCACGCCGAAAATCATGGTGTGAACGTCGAGTGTCACGCGCGGCGAAATCTTACGCGGTCCCGGCAGCAGCCAAAACACAAGAGATAGGCCGACAACAACAAGCGCCGCACCCGGCAACAGAAACAGCCAGTTTGGTGCGTATAGCAACATAAACCGCAGGCTGCGCCACCCGTCGCGAAAGCTGCGAAGGTGCGGCGGACGTCCCCGCTTGTCGGGCCACAAAATGATGGGAATCTCCGCAATGCGCGCGCCGATTTGCGCCGCCTTGATGATCATCTCAAGCGCAAATTCCATTCCCGTGCTGCGCACATCCAGCCGGTCGTAAAGCGCGCGCGTGAACCCGCGCATCCCGCAATAACTGTCGCCGATTCGCGCGTGAAACAAAGTATTGAGCAGCGCCGTAAGACCAGGATTCCCAAAATACTTGTGAGAAGGCGGCATCGCTCCCGGCTTGATTCCGCCGCGGAAGCGGTTGCCCATTACGATGTCATTGCCTTCCCGCAACTTCTCCACGAAGCGCGGAACATCGGTAAAGTCGTAGCTGTCATCTGCATCACCCATGATAATGAGCGGGCCGCGCGCGGCGGCAATTCCCGCTTGCAGCGCCCAGCCATAGCCACGCTTCGCCACATGCACCACGCGCGCGCCGTGCTCTTCCGCAATTTGGATCGAACCGTCGGTCGAGCCATTGTCCGCCACAATCACTTCACCGGTCAGGCCCGAGGCGCGGAACGCGTTCACCGCCTTGTCTACGCAAAACGCCAGCGAATTTGCCTCATTGAGGCAAGGGATGACCACCGACACTTCTACGGGCAGCGCCGCGTCCGCGCGTTCCGGCTGCGACTTCTCGGACGTCAAAATAGCTCCCATATGCGCAACATCATATCGCGGTCTGCCAGACATTTCACGGCGGCGCGAATGCCGGTAGTGGGTCAGTTTGGATTTTTTGTTTCGCGACAATAAGTCAAAAATCCAAACTGACCTCACCACTCGAATGCCGCCGAGACCTCGTTGAGCAAACCTCTTCCGTCGCCTTGAATTGAGAATGTTTGTATGGGAACCTTCGGTGGTTGTTTTGGGTTCATCAAGAAAGCCGACTGCTCAACGAAAGTGGCTGAAACGCAAATCAAGACCGCAGCGCAAGAGACGCTAACTCCCGACCCGTGGGAAGCAGCGTACTTGCGATTTGAAACGCCGGAGGAAGAAATACGCAAGTTCATCAGCCGCCTGAAACGCCTGGGCGCGCGCCATTGGCCTCGGAATGCCGAGATTGTCGAGCTTTTTTGCGGCCGCGGAAACGGTCTGGTCGCGCTGCAACGCCTCGGGTTCACGCGCCTCGAAGGCGTGGATCTTTCCCCGCGATTGATTGCCCAGTACAAAGGCTCCGCGAATTGCATCGTTGCGGATTGCCGCAAGCTTCCCTTCGACGACCGCAGCAAAGACGTGCTCATTGTACAAGGCGGTCTGCACCACTTGCCCAATTTGACTGCGGACCTGGACCAAACTTTCTCCGAAATGCAGCGCGTTTTGCGGAAAGGCGGCCGGGTGATTTTCGTCGAGCCCTGGCGCACGCCTTTTCTTACTTTTGTCCACTTTGTTTCGGAACTCCCCGTTGTTCGCCGCCTTTCGAACAAAATGGATGCCCTCGCGACCATGACCGAACATGAAATTCGAACTTACACGCAATGGCTCGGCCAGCCCGACGTCATCAAGAAAGTGGCTCGCGCGCACTTTGTGCCCGTGCAGGAATCTTTCGCCTGGGGCAAGTGGAATTTCGTCGGCACGCCGCGCTGAATTCCCTTATAGCGTAGCGACTCCCGCTTTTCCTTCAATTCCAATGCAAGCTTGCAATTTCCGCTCTGCTAGTTATGATGGCCGCCTTGCTGCTCCCACTCCTTCTTTTTAGCGGGGAAAATTGACGACCAGCTCGTTGGCGTCTTCCACTCAGCCTTACAGCCGCGGCCGGCTACTCAAAGTTCTCGGCATGTGGTTCGGAATGGCGGCAGCCATTGGAAATACGATTGCTGCTGGCATTGTCTACACGCCCGGCGATGTTGCCAAGCAATTGCCCCATGCGTGGTTGTTTTTGGGGATCTGGATTCTTGGAGGGCTTTACGCACTCTCCGGCGCGTCTTCCATGGCCGAGCTTGGCGCCGCGATTCCCCGCAGCGGCGGCCAATACAATTTTTCGCGCCGCGCTTTGGGCGAGTACGCCGGTTTTGTTGTTGGCTGGAGCGACTGGCTCTCCACTTGCGGTACTGCCGCTGCCGTCGCGCTCGTAATCAGCGATTACAGCGGCCATCTTTTTCCGATTCTCGCCGGGCCCCAGAAGCTCAAAATCATTTCCATCGCAATCATTGCCGGGTTTGCCGTATTGCAGTGGCGCGGAATACGCTGGGGGAGCGGCGCGCAACTCTTGACTGCGGGGCTCAAGACAGGCGCATTCGTGATCCTTGTCGCCGCTACGTTTCTCATGGGCGGAGCGGCACATAAGGCTGGCGCCAAATCCGCCGTGGCAATTCCCTTGCCGGCCGGCTGGCCTCTTGCGATCGCGATCATGCTGGGTCTGCAAGCCGTCATCTACACGGTGGACGGCTGGGACGGCGTCATCTATTTCGGTGAAGAAGTGCGCGACCCCGGTCGCAACGTTCCCAGAGCCATTTTCGGCAGTGTTCTATCCATCATCGGGATTTATCTGCTCCTCAATCTCATCGCGCTTTACATCGTGCCCATGAACCAAATCGCCGGAGACACCTTTGTCCTTGGAACCGTTGCCAATCGCGTGTTTGGCAGCCTCGGCGATCCCATCATTCGCTCGATCATGGTCATTTCCATGCTGAGCTGCATCAATGCCAATCAGCTTTTCTGCTCGAGGACGCTTTATTCCATGAGCGCCGATGGCCTGTTCTTCCGCCAGGCCACGAAAGTAAATCAAGGGGGCACGCCAACCATCGCCCTGCTCCTCAGCACGATTGCGGGCATGATTTTCGTGATTTGGCCGTTCGAACGCGTGATTGCAATGCTTTCGTTTTTCTTTGTGGCCAATTACACCCTTTCCTACACCTCCGTCTTCGTCCTGAGAAAACGTGAGCCGGAACTGCCGCGCCCCTATCGAGCATGGGGCTACCCCTGGCTCACGGGAGTCGCGCTAGTCGCCTCGGTTTTGTTTTTGGTTGGATCGATTGCCACAGACCGGAAGAATGCCCCACTAGCGCTGGGGATGCTCATCCTGAGCTATCCGGTGTATCGGTTGATGAAGCTCACGGCCAGCCTCAAGTCCACGCGTGCCTAGGCTTGCGCCCCTCGACTGCACAATGGTCTAGTTGACTTTTTCGGCGACGGATTTGGCTTGCAGGAAGAGCAACAGATAATCCTTGCCGCCAGTCTTGGAGTCGGTGCCGGACATGTTGAACCCGCCAAAGGGGTGCGCGCCGACCATGGCGCCGGTGCACTTGCGGTTCAAATACAGATTTCCGACGTGGAACATTTCTTCGGCCTTGCGGATTTTTTCCGGATTCTTCGAATACACCG
>Ga0307471_100001102_pt1 | contig 14570 bp, 10 predicted proteins | sample atmos_gasesAM3C__2_FD_204566 | JGI IMG/M metagenome (GOLD analysis project Ga0307471, IMG submission 204566) | Hardwood forest soil microbial communities from Morgan-Monroe State Forest, Indiana, United States - atmos_gasesAM3C_515 | ecosystem: Environmental > Terrestrial > Soil > Temperate... | reverse complement strand
GATTCCTCGGAAAGGCTCCCAATTGAAGAACTGATAAAGAAACAAGCCACAAGCGAATTTCTGTGTAATTTCTCACCCTATCTCTTTGACGCAAGGGAGCTTACCTCGTCATCCGCCAATGAGAAACTCGCCTCCTCCACGGCATTGAGGTACCTAGCCTACAGAACCACCTTGGTCGCACCGCGAGGTGCGCGCCATGTTGGTGAAGACGTTTGGGAAGCCGCTTCGGTTTGCATTTGTTCTGGCGCTTTTGCCACCAACCGCCGTGAATCTTTGGGGTAACGGTCCAAGAGGCAGAGGAGTAGATGCGCAGGAAAGCGCGCGGGTGACGATTTCCGTCTACAACGAAGCGGAAGTGCCCGTGGATGTCGTGGGCCGGGCGGAGGAGCAGGCTGGGCGAGTCTTTCGGCACGCTGGAATCGAAGTGACTTGGCTTGACTGCAAAGTGCCTGCTTTGAATGAGGAAGCGTCACGCGCCTGCCGGGAGGCTATCTTTCCGGAGCATTTGCATTTGCGGATCGTGCGAAAGTCCCTTGGCTTGAAAGGAGAGACGATGGGGATCTCTTTTCAAGCGGACGACGGAAGCGGATGCTACGCGGATCTCTTTTACGAACCAATGGAGCAATTGCACCTTAGCAACGGGACGGATATTGCCAGTCTGCTGGGCCATGTAGCCGCACACGAAATAGGGCATCTCCTGCTCGGCACAAATTCGCACTCCGAAGCAGGCGTCATGCACGCCCACTGGTCCGCCGAGGAACTTGCAAGCGCGAAAGTGGGAGGTCTGGTCTTCTTAGAGAAGGAGTCGCGGCGAATGAGAGCAAGGCTAGCGACCGCCATGCAAGCTTCCAAAGAGGGGCCATCGACCGCAGCGGAGGTTCCAGCACGAACCGGGGACTAAGAAGTGAGCTAAGTCCTTGCGAAACAAACAGTTTGGGGGCCTGTACTAAGGGCCAGTAATGGGTCGGCCTCAGGGACGGCGCGCGATCCAAAACAGTCATCTAAGCTTGGGGGATGCGAAAACGGCCCCTTTTCGCGCTTTGGGTATGCGCGGCGGCGTTGCTGGGGCCGGTGTCTCTAACCTTCGCAAATCAGGCGCAAACTTCGGGGCAGCAGAGCGTAGCGCGGTCGAGCCAACAATCGGGGAAGCAGGCTTCGGGCCAAAAGGCGCAAACACCCCGACCGCCAGCAATACCGCCAGGCTTCCGGCTCCTTAGCCCGCAAGAGGGGCGAAGCATCGTCCAGGAAATGGCCTGGGCCGACGACGAAGAGGGTTTGGCCCCGGATTGCTCCCACCTGGTGCATCACTTGTATGAGCAAGCAGGATATACGTATCCCTATGCCAGCTCGCTGGATCTTTACAGTGGTACCGGCCAATTCTTGCGTGTGCGCACACCGCAGGCGGGCGACTTAATCGTATGGCGTGGGCACGTAGGCATTGTCGTGGATCCTAAGGAGCATTCTTTCTTCAGCTCGGTCACTTCGGGAACACAGGTTCAGAATTATCGGTCGGCCTACTGGCGCGCGCGAGGCTACCCGCGGTTTTTCCGGTATCTGACCAAGAGTCCGTTGAAGGGTGGCGGGACGAGCGAAGCATCGAATCGGCCCCCGGGGCTGCAGCCTCCCGCATCGCAAACCCCCACATCGCAGCGCAAAAACCAAGCCGTCGTCGGAGGCGAAAATCGGCCCAGTCTGCAGGTAGTGAAGACACCGCCGATCCCTACGGGACATGCCGCAGACAAATCGCGGGGCGGCACCGCGGCAAGCAAGCCGCTCGAAGAAACTGCGTCCGCGACCACGGCGCGAACTGAGAGTTCTTCGCGAGCTGCGTCCTCACAAGCGTCTCTCTTGCAAATTCCCCTGCGGACGTCGGGGCATGCGCCCCAGGCATCGGACGTGACCTCTGCGCTGCAGGACGCGAATCTCGAGGCGGGCGAGATTTTGCGCGCCGGGAACCTGGAGCAACTGGAGCGGCCGGTAGTGGTTTACCGGCAGTTGCAAGTGAGCGGGGTCGAGGTGAAAGGGAAACGCGGCGTCGCGCAAATCCGGATGGAGGCTGTGGCGGCGCTCACGGCGCAGCGCGTGGAATCGCAGTCAGGCTGGGAAGATCACCAACTGGAACTGCAGCGCACGAAAAAGGGATGGGTGGTGGTGCAGGGAAACGAGATCGCCTACGTGCCGCGGGATGGGGCGATGCGCATTTTGGCGGCGCGGCTGGCCGCCCTGACGCAAAGTACGGAGCGCAGCACGGTAAAAGACCGCGAGCAAGCCGACATCGTGCGATTCATGAATTTGTTGGTTGAATAGAATTCCCTAACCCCATCGATTCAATCCTGGAAACAGACCAAATCGAATAGAGCCAGGCCATGCCAGACCATCCCGCAACGCAAAGGGGTGCGCAAGGCTTGGTAGTCAGGAAGAAGGGGCAATGCGGTACATGGTGATGCCGCTGAGGAGCTTGGGATAAAAGTCGGTGGACTTCTGGGGCATGACTTCGCCCGCTGTGGCGATTTTCATGACCTGATCTACGGCGCAAGGATTCAGCAGGAAAGAAATTTGCGCGCGTACGGAGTCTACGGCTTCGAGGGCGGCGATTGCTTCGCGCTCGTAAGTGAGATGGGCCTCGGCGGTGACGGCTTGCGGAGTGATGCCGAGGGCGGGCTCGAGGATTCCTTCGTGAAGGAGAACGACGTCGAGTTCGCGCTGAAGCGGAGAAACGCTGGGCAGAAGTTGCGCAAGATTGACGCCGTCGCGAAGCGTTAGGACGTAATAGGCGCGTCCTGAAGAGCCATCCGCGACGCTCTTCTGCGGGTCCGCGGGATAGACGCCGATAGCGCGGCGCGCGCGCGCGCTGATGAGGAAAGCGAGGAATTTCTTGCGCGCATCTGCTTTTTCCGCGTCACTCGAAAAAGAAAATTCTTCGGCGGCGAACCAGGGTTCGAGATGGCGGCGCACCGCGGGCCAGGAAAAATCGTGAATGTGCGAGGCGACGCGATGCGTAGGCAGAATGGTGAGGCCTTCGCTGTACGCGTTGATGAAGGTCATCATGACGCGCTCGAACGGCGCATCGGAATCGTTTTTTCCAGCGCGCGAGCTGCACTCGTTGCGGTAGGCGAGCGCGGTTTCGTAGCGGTGATGGCCGTCGGCGATGACCAGTTTTTGGTCCTGCATGGCTTTTTGAATGGCCGCCACGTGCTGAGGGTGCGAGATGATCCACAGACGGTGGGTGACGCCGTACTCATCGCGAAGTTCGGTTTCCGGGGCGGACCTTTCAGCTTCGGCAAGAATTTCGTCCACGCGGCGCTGGGGATCGGAATAGAGCATGAAAAGCTGCCCGGTGTGAGTTTGCGTGTGGCGAAGGAGTTCGAGGCGGTCAGCTTTGGGGCCGGAGAGGGTTTGTTCGTGGCGGAAGACGACACCCGCGGAATAGTCTTCGAGGTGGCCGGCGCCGATGAAGCCGCGGCGCGTGCGGCGCTCCTCCGTGCCGGGCACGGTGTATTCCTGAGAGTACGCGTAGAAAGAAGGGGTGGGATCCTGTTGCACGATGCCGTTGCGAATCCAGTCTTCGAGGCTTGCGGCGGCGCGTGTGTAAACGCTGTTCTGCGGAGTGTCGCTGGGGTTGCTGCGGCCCTTTTCAACGGCGATCAGATTGTGCGGGTCCGAAGCGTAATACTTGTCCTGCATGGAAGGAGAGATTTTGTCGTAAGGCTGGGTGAGGACGAGGTCGAATGGGGCGCGGGCCGGATTGTAGCGGAAGGCGCGAAAGGGAAAAACCTGAGCCATGGAGTCTCCGGAATGTAAATTCGCCGAGGGCGAAGCCTTCCAGTTTACGCGAAGAGGAGGGAGATTTCGAAATGGCGTCTAGTGCCCTGTCCCGCCAAACGCTTCAAATAATGAGACCCATGCGGGCGGGGCAGGTCCCGTCCCTATGCGTGTTACACAGATCATTCGCGCAGTTACTTCTGGGACGCAATCCTGGCAGCGTGGACTATCAGAAAATTCTCAGCCGCCGCTAATCGCAGGAACAATCGAAATATCAGAGCCCGCGGCGACACGGCTGGTCAGTCCACCGGTATAGCGAACGTCTTCGGATCCGATGAAAATGTTGATGTGCTCGCGCACCTGGCCCTGTTCCGTGAGGATGCGATCGCGCAGGCCGGGATAAAGCTTCCACAAGGCGGACAAAGCTTCCGCTAGGGTAGCGGGCGATTGCTCGATGGTTACGGCGCTGCGTCCGGAGGTGAATTCGCGCAAAGGGCCCGGAATATGAAATGTGACCGGCACAATTACCTTTTCTTTTGGTGCGACTGGCGGCGCGACTGGCTTGCCGTGCGAGGCTTGCTCCGGGAAGACGGCGGTGGTTGGGGCGTTGCACGGGGCGTTGCGATCGAGTGTCCGAAACCGTCCTCAATGAAGGCGCTACGCACACAAACGATGGCCGGTAGACCTTCGAGGATCTTGTTCCAAGTCTTGCCTTCATCACACGAGCCAAAGAGCTGGCCGCTTCGCGTGCCGAAATAAATTCCGGCGGGATCGAGCGAATCGGCGGTCATGGCATCGCGCAAGACGGTTTCGTAAGCCTGCTTCTGCGGAAGGCCCCGCGCCAAGGGCTCCCAGGAGGCACCACTGTTGCGGGTACGAAAGACGCGCAACCGGCCATCACAAGAGCAACGGAACTGGTCGGACTCGACGGGAACGATGTAGACGCAATCGGGGTTGCGGGGATGCATGACCATGGCAAAACCGAAATCGGAGGGCACGCCATTGGCGATGTCCTTCCAGCTTTCGGAGGAATCATCGGAGCGATAGATGCCCCAGTGATTTTGCAGGAAGAGGCGTTCCGGGCGGGCAGGGTGCATGGCGATTTTGTGCACGCATTGCCCGAATTCGGGATATTTCGTGGGCATGAACGTGGCGCGGATGCCGCGGTTCTGTGCAGACCAAGTGCGTCCACCGTCGCTCGTGCGATAAACGCCGCCAGAGGAGATCGCCACGTACATGCACTGCTTGTCGGCAGGGTCGAGCACGATGGTGTGCAAAGCCAATCCGCCGTTGCCGGGAACCCAGCGGGGCCGGTGAGGATGGTCGAACAAGCCACGCGCAAGCGACCAGGTTTCCCCGTCGTCATGAGTTTCGAAGAGGGCAGCAGGTTCTACGCCGCAATAAAGTGTATTGGGTTCGTCGGCTCGGCCGAGCGAAATCTGCCAGATGTTTTTTAAGGAGAGGCCGGTGTCCGCGGGAAAGCGAATGGCGGCTTCCTGCGGGTTGGTCCAAATCCTGCCGAAATCGTCGCTGGAACGCAGAACGGTGCCCCAAAAACTTGCCGTGGACGCCCAGATGCGGTGCTGATCGGCACGGTTGTCATAGGCCAATGCGTAGACGGCGTGTCCGTGGAAATAGGGACCACCGACCTCCCAACGCGAGCGGTTGACCTTGGAACGAAGGATGAAGGCTCCTTTTGTGGTTCCGACCAGCAAAAGAAAGTCGCCTCTTCGCACGCGGGCGTGCCGCACGCTGTGCAAGACGAGGGTTTGCGGCTCGCTGCGTTCGGCGCTCGGGGCCGCGGCAAAAACCGCGGCACCTTGAATTGCTTCCAGAGCCGCTAGGACTTCTCCTGCTCGCTGGTAGCGCTGGATTGGCTCTTTGGACAGGCAACGCTGGATGATGGACCAAAGGCCCGGCGGAACGGGGGAACCGAGCGGCTTGGGCATCTCGCGCATGATGGCGGAACTCAATTCAAAGCCGGTGCGCCCTTCGAACGGCCGGCGGCCGGAAGCGGCCTCGTAAAGCACGACGCCCAAGGCCCAAAGGTCGCTCCGATAGTCGGCGGCTTCTCCCCGCAAGACTTCCGGGGGCATATAGGCCAGTGTGCCGCTGAACGTGGAACTGGTCTGCATGGTTTCAAGAGTTCGCGTGGGACCTTCGAAAGACGCATCGCGGTCGCCCGCGCCCACCTGCTTGGCCAAGCCGAAGTCAAGAACCTTCACGAGCCCGCCGGATGTGACAACAATGTTCGAGGTTTTCAGATCGCGATGAATGATTCCTCGGTCATGAGCGCGGACCAGCGCGCCGGCAATTTGAACGCCGCAACGGATGACGGTTTCCGGCGGCAATCCCGCGTCGCGGGACATTTCGTGGAGAGACTTGCCTTCGACGAGCTCCATGACAATGTAGAGTTCGCCTTCGGTCTCGCCCACGTCGTGGATGGTGCAGATGTTGGGATGCGAGAGGGAGGATGAGGCGCGCGCTTCGTGAAGAAGATTTTGACTGCCGGAGGAGCCCAGGAGTGCATCTTTCTTGACAACTTTTACCGCTACGTCGCGTCGCAGCACTTCGTCATAGGCGCGATAGACGACGCCCATTCCGCCTTCGCCAATCTTTGCCTGGACACGACAGTGGCCGAGAACCTGACCAATCACGGATCCTCCGTATGCGCCTGCTTTTTTCGCACTTCATGCTAGGCTCTGCGCGAGAGATCCGTCAACGCGGAGTGTTGCGCGTAGTTGCTCGACACGTTCGCCGCGGCTGTCCGCGAAAGGATTCGGTCGATTTTGTTCTTCCTGCCGTGAGAGAGGTAACTTGAAAACGGTGCGCAACTATCACAGAATGGAAGCGATCCCCGGTAGCTCAACGGTAGAGCATTCGGCTGTTAACCGAAGGGTTGCTAGTTCGAATCTAGCCCGGGGAGCCAACTTCTCTTTCTTTTTCAATGACTTGCGAAGATCAATTTTGCTCTTCTTTATTCAGAAAATCATGATGTCATGTAAAGGTGAGGTACGCGGCGAAGCGCGTTTCTTTGCGATTACGGGGCGGGCAACGAACTGGGTTATCGCTTGCTCGCGCTCGCGTCGGGCCAGTCGTCCGTACGGAACGGAGAAGCGGGCAGTCCATTTTTGTTGTACAGATTGCAGTCTGGGCTATTCGCCCACGCATAGCGCACAGCAGCGGGAGCGCTCACTTCTTTGCTCGAGACGACGACTTCGCCGCCTTCGATCCTGGCGTCCGCCCAGTGGAACTTCTTGTCCGCGCCCGCAATTGAAAACCCCTTCAGGGTATCCCCGCGCGCTTCGAGCCCGTCGCCCGCGTAAAGAAACCGGATATGGACTACGTTCCCGCTGATTTTCATGGAGTCGTAGATGGGCCCGGAATAGACAATCTTGCGGCCGTACGTCGTGCCCAACGCCCAGAGCGCCAGCCGCTCGCCAATCTCCGCTTTACGCGGGGGATGCAGATTCTTCGGATCGCCAACATCGATCGTTACCGCGAGGCCTGTGTTCGGCACCGTCTTGGCAGTATGCAACTGGGCATCGCGCAGTTCCGCCCAGATAGAATTGCCTAATTCCGGACTCGTCCCGAGATTCGGTAATTGCACAATCAGAAAAGGAGAGTCCGGTTCACTAAATCCTTTGCGCCATCCTTGAATCAGGGAGGGCAGCAAAGTTTGATACTGTTCCGCGCGCCAGGTATTTCCTTCCCCTTGATACCAGATTGCCCCGCGGATGCGATATTTTTCGAGAGGCGCGATCATGCCGTGGTAAAGGCCCGATGGCGGCCGTTCCTCATTTTCAATTGGAACCATAATGTTGAGGACAAAACCAGTAAGCGCGCTTGCCGTGAAGGATTCGGCTACACCCCAACCAGCCTGTCTCAAGTCCTTGAACCATATCGTGATTTCCTGCCACGCCGGGGTTGCACGAAACACTTCTGCTGAATAGTTGTCCCAATCAGAAATCGTCGGCTGCAACATCTGGAATTGAAATGCGCCACTGCCGCGAACCCAGAAACGAATTCCCATAAACGCACTGAGGTCTGCAGGAGAACCGTCGCGTTTGAAGCTCGCTTGCAAATCCGAGGAACTCGCGCCATCCAATTTCCCCGACACGCGCGCAGCGTAGCCTACGCCTCCCCTTCCCGGCGAGCCAAGTTCAAATCTTGTGGTGGCTGCATCCGGCCAGTTGTAGGTCCAGACGCCACCTGTCTCCGTGCGAGACCCGCCGTCGTCAAAATTGCTAAACAATGTGGGAGTGCCCGCACTTCCCGCAGCGGGAAGCAGCTCAAAGTCATCGAACTCCAGCGAAATCTCGGCTGGCACCGAAGCAAAAGCCTTTACACGCTCCGGCTCAGCCTCCCATCTTTGGACAATCGGCCGCAAGACCGGCTCACGCTGTAAAGAGTCAGGGTCCGTCCACTCTTCGCCAGCGGTCCCCGGCCACGAGCTAAGGATAATACCGAGCGGGACATTGAGTGCATTGTGCAAGTCGCGGCCAAAGAAATAAGCCACTGCTGAAAATGTCTTCGCAGTATCTGGGGTGCAGACTTCCCAAACTGCCGGCAGGGTGTTTTCCTGGGGCGTGATGGCGATTCTCTTCGGCACGGTGAAAAATCGCATCTGGGGATAGCGGGCAGCGGGAATTTCTTCCGCAGCTCCCGTCGCTCCGCTCAGCGCGTATGTCATATTGGATTGACCGGAAGCAATCCAGACCTCGCCGAGCAGAACGTCTTTTACCTCGACAACCTTTTTCCCGCGCACAATGAGCGTAAACGGTCCACCAGCATGCATTGGCGGAAGTGAAACATTCCAACGCCCGTCCGCCGCTGTGATTGTTTCTCGAGTGCTTGCCCCCAAGGTGACCGCGATGTGTTCCCCAGGATCGGCCCATCCCCAAACAGAAATGTCCATGTCTCGCTGGAGAACCATGTGATCGGAAAAGAGATGAGGAAGAGTGGGCTCCGCGTAGGCGGATGGAAGAAGAAGAACGAGCGCGAAGAATAAGAGGTGTGCGGCCGCGAAACCGCCGTTTGTAACAAATGGTTGCTTCGGCATATTTTTGGAACTGCGCGACCTCCGAGTGAAGCATAATTTCGTACCCGTGAACAGTTCAAGTCTCGAGACGTGCCGCTGCGGCTCGGTGAAAATATTTGTTTAAATGATGGCGGCTTACTTTTCTGGACTGGTGAATTGGGTCTGATGCGATAAGTTTAGTTTTAAGGTTGTCAACCGAAACCGTTAAGGTGCCTGGCTCAGGATTGCCCAAATAGATGGAAACGGAGTTGTCATACCAGCCTAGAATGGAGAGGCTCGAAGATGGCGACAACGCAGAGAAGTGCGGGTTCACTGGCGGAGCAGGAATTGACCACTCCTCGCAAGGCAAGGATTGAATTCGGCCGCGAGATTTGCGGCTCTCTTGAAATTGCCGAGCAACGAGAATGGTTAGTCACGAATGGGATCGGCGGGTACGCCTCGGGAACGGTTAGCGGCAATTTGACCCGCCGTTATCATGGCATTCTGGTCGCGGCCCTCCATCCGCCCGTCGGACGAACTCAGTTGGTCGCAAAGTTGGAAGAATCTGCCAGCTATGACGGCATGAGCTACGAGCTTTCGACGAATCGCTGGGCGGGCGGCGCCGTCGAACCCAAAGGCTATGTGAACACCGAGAGTTTTCGTTTGGAAGGCACGACTCCGGTCTGGCGGTTTGCGCTTGCCGACGCGCTGCTCGAAAAGCGCATTTGGATGCAACAGGGCGAGAACACCACTTACGTTCAATATTCGTTGCTCAGAGGAAGCGGACCTGCCCGTCTTGTGACCAAAGCGCTTGTCAACTATCGCGACTTTCATTCCAGCACCCACGCCGGAGGCTGGCAGATGAGGATTGAGGCCGTCAAGCAAGGAGTGCAAGTTACTGCGTATGATGGGGCCACTCCTTTCTATCTCCTTAGCTCTGAAGCTCAATTTGAGCCAAGACATGAATGGTATCGGGACTGGTTCCTGCCGATGGAGAGATACCGCGGGCTCGATGATCATGAGGATCACCTGCTGGCGGCAACTGCGAGCTTGGAACTCGCTGTGGGCAAGAGCGCTACGTTTGTGTTTACGACCAACGCTGGCGCGGAACTGGACGGCACGCGAGGACTTGCCAAGCTCGTCGAACGAGAACGGAGTCTCTGCTCACAATGGCAGGGAAGCGATTCTCAAGGCGCATCCGTTGCCTCTGTCTGGGTCCGGCAACTCATCCTTGCTGCCGATCAGTTTGTGGTAAAGAGAAGTTTGCCTGAGGAATCCGACGGAAGATCCATCATTGCGGGCTATCACTGGTTTGGCGACTGGGGCCGCGACGCCATGATTGCGCTTCCCGGAATTACGTTGACAACCGGCCGCCCCGAGATTGCCAAGAAAATCCTGTTTGCATTTTCCCGGTACGTAGACAGTGGAATGTTGCCCAACAATTTCCCTGACGCGGGCGGGCAGCCGGAATATAACACTGTGGATGCGGCCCTGTGGTATTTCGAGGCCGTCCGCCAATACTTCGAAACAACCAAGGACACAGGGACTGTTTCGAAGCTGCATCCGGTCTTGGCTCAAATCGTCAATTCCTATCGCAATGGCACTCGATACAACATCCATGTGGACGATGCAGATGGTCTTCTTTATGCGGGAGAGAACGGTGTTCAACTCACCTGGATGGACGCGAAAGTCGGGGACTGGGTCGTAACACCGCGAATCGGCAAACCTGTGGAGGTCAACGCGCTTTGGTACAACGCATTGAGAACTATGGCTAAGCTTGCGCCTGTCGCTGGAAAATCCGCAGAGCCTTTCCAGAGAATGGCCGCGATGGCCCAGAAAAGCTTTTCAAAATTCTGGAACTCCGAAGCCGGTTGCTGCTATGACGTGATCGAGGACCCTCAAGTTGGCAACGACGCGTCTCTGCGGCCCAATCAAATTTTTGCGGTGTCGCTGCCGGAGAGTCCTCTTTCCTTGGAGCAACAAAAGGCTGTCGTGGATGTTTGCGCGCGCCGCTTGCTCACGTCGCATGGCCTTCGCAGCCTCGCCCCTGGAGAACCCGGCTACCAGGGACATTACGGCGGGGGCCCTCGCGAGCGAGACGGCGCTTACCACCAGGGAACCGTTTGGGGCTGGCTGCTGGGGCCCTTTGTGCTCGCTCATTTGCGGGTTTACAGTGACCGCCAAGCAGCGCACAGCTTTCTCGAACCGCTAGGGATGCAGATTTTCTCCCATGGTCTGGGGACGCTCAGCGAAATCTACGACGGGGATGCTCCCTTTGCGCCGCGTGGGTGCATCGCGCAAGCCTGGACGGTTGCCGAGGTTTTGAGGGCTTGGCGAGCAACAATCGCCTGATCCTGGGAGCTTTTGCAAGTCAGACGTTAATTCTTGAATTCGGCCCCTTCTGGTGGTCATCCAAACACGGGAAAGGCCGGAGCAGGCGGCCAAACTAGCATTCAAATACGGAACCGCTGGCGTTCAATGCCTTCAACGGTTCGCTGACCAGCGTCCTTGCGTGACGAAGACGAGGTGTGCCTGTTCCTCGGTCAATTCAGAATACCAGGCGGATTTGCCATCCGCGGAAGCGGAGAGCCAGAAAGATGCGTTTTCAAGCCTTCCGAGTGGCCGGACCCCGCGAGCGGCAAAGTCAAAGTATTCCAGTGTGGACGCGGTCTCACTATATTCGCTCAAAAATAAAATACCCTCCTCCGTCAACGCCCAATTAGCCCATGTGCTCGGCTGGAGCAGCGAAGAAACCCGGGCTTCTGCTCCCCCCTCTGCTGGCACTTCCCAGATTTCGGGACTTGGATAACGCGTCTTTGCATAGTAAAGCGTTCGCCCATCTACAGATTCGTAGGCAGAAAATCCTCCGTTTCTGGTGAGTTGGACGACACGCGCGCCGTCCTTGGAAACTTTCCACACTTGAGTTTCCTGAATATGATCTCCTCGATTGGAGGCAAAATAAATCCATTCACCATCTCGCGACCAACTTGGAACCATATTGTTCCAGTGATCATCGACAATGGCGCGTACGGCGCCGCCATCAGCCGAAATCACATAGATGCTGGATCCCCCGTGCCTCCCATCCGAATCGAAGGCAATCCAGCGGCTGTCCGGGGACCATCGCGGCGTGCCGCACCTTCCAAGACTTGTGATCTTTTGCGCAGACGAGCCATCCACATTGCTGACCCAGATATCCATGTTTTCGTTTTGTCCAGACATGAAAGCCAGCTTCTTGCCGTCAGGCGAAGGCTGCGGTCCCGCGATTGCCTCTGGACTGGACGTGACCAGGGTACGGCTTCCAGGATCCTCAGCGTGAGAGACATCCAAATGCCAGATTCCAGGCGCCGTCGAGTGCGATTTTTCAGCGGCCCGCTTCAATTTGAGTTCACGCTCGGCGGCTGCCGGCGCATCAGGATTTCGCCAGTCAACCCAAACTCTGGTAATAGCCACTGTCGCAAGCAGAATCAGCGTAAGAAACGCACCTGAATAAATATAGACAAGCGTCTGCCGCTTCACGGGAACTCTTGCCTGCCAATCGTCGTCCACACTGCCTCTCCAGTCCGCGCTCTTCTTCATTGCGGGTATGGCAGGGGCGATGGGCGGAAGCGCCGCTTCCGGCTCTTCGATTTTGCCTACAAAGCGATAACCTCGCCGCGGAAGGGTCTCAATGTACTTCGGCTCTTCCACGGAATCACTCAGCGCTTCGCGGAGCTTATTCACGGCGGCGTTCAGGCCATGGCTGAAGTCTACGAAGGTGTCTTCCGACCAGATCCGTTTCTTCAGTTCGTCTCGGGTTACCAATTGCCCCGGCCGCTCCACGAGCATGGTCAGGATCTCAAACGGCTGGCCGCCCAGTTTCAGCTTCATGCCGCCTTTCCAGAGTTCCCGCGTCTTGAGATCCGCCTCAAAAGGGCCAAATTTGATCCGTTCGTTGTGTAGGTCCATCTTGGGCCGCCCAATTCCATCCGTTTAAATAGACGAATCGTCCCGTCAGATTGTCCCGTCAATTGCTAACGGTTTCGATGAAGCGAGTCATCGAAATCGATTCTAACATTCCATAAGACGGTCTCGGCCCCCGTTTAGTTCCTTAAAACTTCATAACTTCTTTTGATCAAGCCGTTTACGCAATGACCCAAATTGGACTTGAAATCGACCAACTCTGCATTGAGGTAGAGGGCCGGACGCGGCACGTTTTGCCTTGAAAGGCCGAATTCTCAGAACCGGATCTGGCCAAGCGAGGAGACCATGGCTGGCAACTTTTTTCACATCCATTACCCAAGGCGATTCATATTCATTTCCATTCTCTACTTGATGCTTTCCGGCTATCTGGCTCTGGCACAACAGTTCACCACCGCCACCAACCCCATCGAGAAATGTCTCCCGTCAGCCAATGCGCCTTCAGCACATTCGACCCCATCTTGTGATCAACAAGCAATCGCGGAGCTGGCCCGTGCCGGCCACGCTTACGCGCAGAATCAAATGGGAATTGAGTCCGTGCTTGTCTTGAGTTCAAACCGCACCATCCAAGACGCCCGGAGGTGGTTCGAAAGGGCTGCGGAGCAGGGTTACACCGCTGCCCAAGTCAACCTCGCTGTACTTTACATCAACGGCTGGGGAACCCCCCAGAATTATGGCGCTGCTCTCTATTGGTTGCAGGTTGCCGCGGAGAAGGGTGATCCCAGAGCGCATACGAATCTCGGAATCCTGTACCTCAAGGGTTGGGGCGTCAGGCAAGACTATGCCGAAGCCCTAAGGAACTTTCGCTTCGCTGCGGAACACGGTGAGACCGGCGCAATGGTTAATGTGGGATTCATGGCTGATGGGGGCCTCGGAACGGCAAAGGATCACTCAACGGCAGCCGGTTGGTATCGCAAGGCAGCCGAGCGCGGCGATTCGCTTGGAGAGAATGATCTCGCGGACCTTTATTTGCGCGGAGAAGGTATTCAGCAAGATGACGCCAAAGCGTTTGCCTGGTTTCAAAAGGCGGCCGCTCAAGGGCACACAGGCGCCCGCATCAAGTTGGGTTTCTTGTACATGACCGGGCGCGGCGTGCCGAAAGACGCCGAATCTGCCTACGCCTGGATTCTCTCCGCATCTCTTGCAGGCGATCGGCGCGGCCAGAAGTATTTAGATCAATTGGCAAAACTGTTGAGCCCGGAACAACTGGCAAAAGCAAAGGAGCGGGCAGAAGCTTTGACCAGCGAGCCCGAACATAGAATCCCGGAAACAGCTTTTGTACGATAAGTCATCCTTTTACAATTCTTTCCTTCACAGCCTTGCCGCAGACGATACTCCTGAACTCTGCGCTCTCGCTGAAACACCATTGAGGCTTTGATTCGCCTGTTATAGACTTCGCCATCGCAATTTTTGCTGCCTCTAGGGATGGTCGCACCGCGGGACCGAAAAGGAGGAGTGGATGCTCTACGCATCACTGGTTGAGACGAGTCACCGGGCCCTGGCAACCCCGGACATTGTCATCATCGGATTCTATTTCGCCCTGGTCTTCGGAATCGGCTTGTATTTCGCGCGCCGCGAAAGAACCTCGGAAGAGTACTTTCTTGCTGGCCGCGACATAGGATGGTTCTTCATCGGCGCATCGCTGTTCGTTTCCAACATTTCCACCGAGCACTTTATCGGCTTGTCTGGATCCGGCGCATCCTCGGGGCTCGCAGTCGGACATTTTGAGTGGCTGGCTTGCCTGATTCTGCTGATCCTCGGCTGGGTGTTCGTGCCGTTTTACCTCCGCAGCAACGTCTTTACCATGCCGGAGTTCCTCGAGCGTCGTTTC
>Ga0307471_100001101_pt1 | contig 14573 bp, 14 predicted proteins | sample atmos_gasesAM3C__2_FD_204566 | JGI IMG/M metagenome (GOLD analysis project Ga0307471, IMG submission 204566) | Hardwood forest soil microbial communities from Morgan-Monroe State Forest, Indiana, United States - atmos_gasesAM3C_515 | ecosystem: Environmental > Terrestrial > Soil > Temperate... | reverse complement strand
AGCTCATCAGCTAACCCGCCTCATCCGTAAGTATCTGCCATGAGGCCGAACCTATTTATGAAACATGCTCTAGTGTCCCAATTGAGGTTTGAAACCTTTCGTGCAGAGCGGTGAATATTGTCTGGGGATTCCAGACACGACAGTCGGCCTAGTTTTCGGACTGCACGAATTTGTAAGAACCACTGACAATCTCGACAGGTTAAATGCCTCTTATGTCTTGTTCTACTTAGCGCCAGTAGTGAGAAGTCGATACGTGGTAACCCAACACAAACAGCCCCACACTGACTTTGGAGAACCTCATGAGATTAAGAATAATCGCCTCAAGTCTTGCCATTGTTTTGTTTGCTGGAGGTCTGGCCGTCGCCAAGGATACCCCCGACGAGCAACGGGAAAAGACTCGCAAAATGGCAGCGCAAACCTTGGAGGATCTGTATAAGCTTGAACCGTCGTCCAAGGAGCTTATCCAGAAGTCCGTCGGATACGCAGTGTTCGACAACATGGGAGCCAACCTGCTCCTGGTAAGCACTGCCCGTGGGTCGGGTATAGCCGTCAATTCGAAGACCAGCCAGGATACTTTCATGAAGATGGTCTCCGCTGGTGCCGGCCTCGGAGTCGGCGTGAAAGATTACCGCGTGGTCTTTGCGTTCGAGACCGAGCCGGCTTTGTCAAAGTTTCTCGATTCCGGTTGGGATGGTTCTGCGCAAACAGATGCGGCCGCCAAGACAAGCAACTCCGGCGGAGCATACTCGGGAGCAGCCACGGTTGCACCTGGCGTCTGGGTATATCAGATCACCAAGAAAGGTCTCGCTCTTCAGTTGACGCTGCAGGGTACGAAGTACTACAAGGACGACGACCTGAACAGACCATAACTCTCGGTAGGAACAAAGCATGGCAAGAAATCCTGGGAGTCCTTTAACTAGCGTCAGTAGGGTCCCCATCGCGCGATATGGGAATCATTCACGACGTCAAGCTGCCAGCAGACCCGGAGATTTGGACAATGGGTGTTGCTGTACGAAGCGACCGAGAAGGGGAACGGGCAAGTATTGTACTGACCGGTCCGTTCGACTTGGCCCATGCTACAGCAGTGGCCGAGGGAGTGGAGAGTGCCGAAGCCTGTCTGGGTGGGTGCCGCTCGGTCGATGTCGACCTATCGCAGCTCGATAGTATCGATGGCGCCGGCGCAGTCTTACTGGCACGGCTTCTCGATCGGCTGGACGCGGATAAGTGCAGGACGCGCATAGTTGAAGGCCACAACACCAACGCGGCACGCTTGATCGCCCTTTATCGCGAGCGCCGAGGGGACCGCCCAGCGCCTCAGAGATCCGCGATGGGTTCTCTGGATCGGATCGGCGCGTCTGCAGCTGAGTTGCCTGGAAAAGCATACGGGACCCTTGATTTTATCGGTCGCTGTGCCGCTGCGCTGCCGAAAGCGACCGCCAAACCTGACTCCGTCGATTGGGGTTCCTTGCCCAGGCTGATGCAAGAGATCGGCGCACAAGCGCTGCTGGTCACTAGCGCCGCCAACCTGCTTGTCGGCGTCATCGTCGGGTTTCTAGGCGTCTCGCAGCTCGGGCGTTTTGGAGCTGTGTCCTATGTTCCCGAGCTGGTGGTTGTCGCGCACTTCCGGGAGCTCGGACCGTTGGTCACCGCGATCGTCGTGGCTGGGCGATCGGGCGCTGGTCTCGCCTCGGAGATCGCCACGATGAACGTGTCGGAGGAAATCGACGCCTTGCGGTCCATGGGGTTTGATCCGCTGAGATGGCTAGTCGTGCCACGATGTCTCGCACTCGCCGCCGTGGTGCCGCTCTTGACCTGGGTGGGTGACGCTGTGGCCCTGATCGGTGGTATGGGGGCCACGCTCTTCATCACGCAAATGACCGCACGCGCCTATGTCCAGGCGACCATGTACGCGATCACCCCCGCTCACTTGGTGGCGGGCCTCGTCAAGAGTCCGTTTCTGGGATTCGCGATTGGATTGATCGCATGTTGTCAGGGCCTGCTCGCACGGGGCGGTGCCGCCGCTGTCGGCGCCCGGACGACGACAGCCGTGGTTCTGGCCATTTTTAGTGTGATCGTGATAAGCGCCGTGTTTACGTTCTTCTTGGTGCTGATAGGCGTCTGACATGCCGCATATTACAGTCGACGACTTACGTATCGCTTGGGGTGCCCAGGTCCTGATGGAGCACGTCACCTTCCAAGTCGAGCGCGGAACGGTCTTCGCTATCCTCGGCGGATCAGGGTGCGGCAAGAGTTCGCTGCTGCGATACCTGATTGGACTGGAACAGCCTCAAGCCGGGCGTATCGAGATCGATGGCGTTGGAGAGCCGCATCGTTACGAGGGTATACCTCCCTTCGGCGTGCTGTTTCAGTCGGGCGCACTCTTCAGTTCTATGACCTTGGCCGAGAACCTCGCGCTTCCCTTGACTGCATGGACCCCGATCCGGGGTGCAGTAGTGTGGGAGCTCGTCCAAGCCAAGCTCAATCTCGTAGGCCTTGGTGCGTTCGCCGAGCATCTGCCGGGCGAAATCTCCGGTGGAATGAAAAAGCGTGCTGGCATCGCCCGCGCTCTCATGCTCGAGGCCAATCTTGTGTTCTTTGACGAGCCGACCGCCGGGCTCGACCCAGTCTCGGCGGTCGAGCTCGACCAGCTCATCCTCACGCTCAGTCGCGACCTAGGTATCACGATGGTCATCGTGACTCACGAGCTGCCCAGCATTTTTCTCGTGGCCGCACAGTGCATTGTGTTGGACCGAGGCGCCAAAGGGATCGTGGCACGAGGCGACCCGCGGAAACTACGCGATGAATCGGAGATCCCATTCGTGCACAACTTCTTCACGCGGTCGTCGCCCGCAGTATCCGCTTCTCAGGGAGGGTAACCAGATGGCTGTCGAGAAGAGCTACGCGCGACTTGGCTTTTTCATCGTAGTAGCAGTGGTGGTGATCCTCGCAACAGCGCTGCTCTTCATTCAACGTATGAGGACACGTGCCGTAATTGCTTTGGTCACCTATACCACCGAGAACGTCAGCGGCCTGGACGTATCGAGTCCCGTTCGATACCGGGGTGTACCGGTGGGCCGCGTCACAGACCTACGCGTTGATCCGCGCGAGACCACCGTCGAAATCGACTTCGAGGTGTTCCTGAGCCGCCTTAACACCATTGGCTTCAATGTCAACCGAATTCGCAAGCTTGCGGATGTTGGAGGCGAATTGCCGCGCCTCCGGGCGCAGATCATCGGCAACCCGGTAACAGGAGAGGCGTACTTACTACTGGATGTGCCACAAAATCCTCCACCCGGGATGGCACTTGGGTTCAAGCCAACTCGCCCCTACGTACCTTCAATACCTTCGATGCGAGCAACGGTGCAGGATCGGCTGCCTGCCGTTTTGGATCGCGCGGAAGCGACGCTGGAAACCCTCAGGGCGATCGTCGCCAGGATTCCCAGCAGTCTTGACAGAAGCGACCGATTTTTCACCAACGTCGATCGCATCGTTCGGGACAGCCAATTGCCAGGTCTGAGTGCCGACTCGAGAAAGTTTTTTACGACGACAAGCGCACAGATCGAGCAGATTAGATCTGAGATGAACGGGTTAATGGGCACGGAGGGAGCACTAATCAAGTTCACCGAAGAGGCGCGGGCCGCAATCAAGGACGCAGACTTTCCGGCCGCGACCCAATCAACGCGGGACGCGGCCGATAGTTCCAGACTTGCGGCAGACGATCTCCGGCGTTCCCTGCCGGCCATCCGGGATTCCCTCGAACAGCTGCGTGAACTAGCGCGACAGCTCGAGGAGCAGCCCGAATCGGTGGTTTATGGTCCAAGAAAGCCCGTAGAGAAACACCAATGATTCGTGTGTCTCGATCAGGACACCATCTTCTCGTCGCGTTGGCCTGCTTTGGGGGATTCGCCTGCGAGCTGCGGCGACCGCACACGGTGCCCAGCCGCATGATCGAGCCGCAACTGCTCGACTCGGGGTTGTCCGAACCACCAAAGCAAGCAACGAAGGCTCTCAACGCCGCCTCCGTTCGCCTACTCGATACCCAAGCACGCGGGCACATCGGGCGCCGTGTGCTGCACCAGCAACAAAATGGTGAGTTAACCCAGGACTCCGTCTGGTGGTGGTCGTCTGCTCCCGACCGGTATCTAGACACGGCCCTGCGGCTCGAGGTGGCGTCGCGTCCCGATGTGCGCCTCGTCGATGGGGATCCCGCTCCAGACCTGGCTGCAACGCTCCTCGTGTGGGATCTTGAGTCTCAGGGGGGGCCACGATTCGTAGGGGTAGTCGAGTTTCAGATCAGGGGAGTCGATGGTGTGCTCGATACACACGTGGTCCGAGCGAGTGAGCCTGTCTCAACGGAACTACCCGGTGACTTGGCAGCCGTCACGGGTCGGCTCTTGCGCCGGTTCGCCGCCGAGGGCCTCACCTTCGTCGCAAGCGAACAACATCGTATGAAGTGATTGCTGAAATATTTGCGCTCTTGGCGATAAGCGATAATGGTGTCGCCGCACGAGGCTCCATTTCATCACCCAGAGCCCATCCATAATGGTTCGTTTGTCCGCGAACCGGTAGAGAAGGTCGACACTCTCGTGCCGCACTACCCATCGTTCGAGCCCCCTTTTTGCGTGTTCGAATGTGATTCGATCCGCCGACAAATGCGTGACTTTGTTCACAATTCTCCGGGGAGACGACACTAGCAGTTTTGCTGATTGACAGTTCTGCCGCATGACACTAGGGTCGCAATTGAGGCGGGTTATCAACTTCTCCTCTTTCAGGTTCTCTGAACTAAGTCAGCCAATCTGAACTTTTCCCTTTCTTAGATTACAAACAAGGAGAACTTCATGCCAATCAACGATCCGAAGGAAGTGTTCGTTCAAATTCTTAGCAGCGTAAGGCAGGGCACCGAACAGACGACAAAGATCTTTCAGGAGATCAGTCAAGTCACCCAGCATCCAGACATAAGAGAAGCCATGGAGACAAGGATGTTCGTCTCTGACACAATCCTTGCCAAGCTAGATCAATGCTTCGAGCTCATTGGCGAAAAACCCGTGAAGCTCAGCGGACGTCTCCACGACGACATCGCTGTAAACTTCCGTGACGAGGTTGCTGAAATACAAACTCCGATCGCGAAGCATCTCTTCATCCTGGCCACGGCAAACCAACTGATTCACCTCCGCACTGCTGAATATGTCACGCTCATCGCGGCTGCCGATATGACGGGACATTATGGCGTTGGTGTACTGCTTGAAAGCTGCCTGGCAGACAATCTCGCCTTCGTTGAACGAACGCGGCGTCTGATCCGAAAGATCATCGAAGTCAAGGTGACTGAGAGACTTACTGCAAGATCAGCTGCGTAGGGCCCTCTCGACACCCAACTTCACAAACTGCCGGAGACCAATTCCGGTGGAGGATTCTAAATGGCAGCAATTACGAAGAAGGAGCATTGGGCGAAACTATATCGAAGAGCGTTGTTTGAAGGAGATCGCAATAAGCTGCCTCTGATGTTGGAGCAGGCTCAGCAGGCCGTCCAGCGGAGAGTCCGCGAATTGCTGAGCTCGCCAACTCAGGGAGAGAACGGGAAGGAGCGCCGCGACCTTGATGCCGTGACGCACTATCTCGGTCTCCTGCGATCTCTTGAAGCCCCGTATTGGGTTTGTTTGTCACAATCGATCTTCCGACGAAGGTCTTCCTCGGGGTATGGATTTCGGAAACATCAGAGGACACAGGGGATTGGCGAAATCGAGCAAGTCGACGCAGCATAGTGACGAGGGCAGCCTAGGAAAGCAGCGAACATCACGCTTTGGTCTTTCTCTATCTGTTCCTGCCTTCTTGCGGCCTTCCAACAAGGCCACAGACTTGCATAAGTGAGCAGCTGGGGCGCCCAAGCTGAGAAGTCTGATCGGCGTCTGCATTGCGCACCCTCATCTTGTTCAGGATGCCCGTGCGCGATGACGCCGAGCGCCTGCAAGTTTTGTCAGTTTATCCGCACGGTTCCCTTTAGTTACTTTCGTGACGCAGCTACGGCGCAGCGTTAAGAAAAGCGAGTGCGGACCGTCCCTTTATGTTGCGTCCCTGGCGGCGCTCGTTCTGGCAAAGACGGAGGGGTTGTCATGAGCCGAAATTATTGGGCGTGCGGGTTTGTCCTCTTGGCCGCGATTGCAACGAACCCTCAGGTCATACTCGACGTCTCCTGTGAGAACCCTGGGAATCAAGAAGTAACCCCACCCGCGCTGTTCCTGGAGTATCTCCGACAGGCTGAAGTGGATCACAAGTACGAGCAAAATAGCGTGGCTAGCGCCTACGCCGCTGGCAGCGGTGTGCCTAACAACGATGCGGATGCCGTCAGGCGGTGCCTACAAGAGGCCCGCAGGGGGATCGCTAAAGCGCAAAACAGTATGGGGTATCTGTACAAACACGGATTGGGAGTGCCGAGGGATTATGGAGAATCGGTGCGTTGGTTTGGTGCTGCTGCTGAGAAGAAATTTCCACCAGCTCAGTACAATCTCTCTGAGATGTATCAGCACGGCTACGGCGCGCCACGTGACTACGCTCGCGCTGCAGACTTATTGGCCCAAGCTGCGGCCCAAGGCCTGGCGCAAGCTCGAAACAGCTTGGGGATGGCGTATGAAGGAGGATTGGGTGTTCCCAAAAATGTTACTAAAGCTTTTGACTTATATCATCTTGCCGCAGATCAGGGTGAGCCGGAGGCACAACATAACCTCGGCGTGATGTACCTCGAGGGCGAGGGTACGGAGCTAAATTATCCTGAGGCATTGAAATGGTTTACCGAAGCTGCAAATAAGGGAATCATGGAGTCATATCGCGCCTTGGGGCACATCCATGAGTTTGGAAATGGGGTCAAACGGGATCCAGAGAAGGCGGCGGGATTCTATCGTACCGCGGCCGAGCATGGCCTAGTGACTGCACAACTCGATTTGGGTTACTTGTTCAAAATAGGCAAAGGTGTCCAGCAGGACTATGTTGAATCGGCAAAGTGGTTCCGGCGAGCGGCTGAACAAGGGCATCCAATCGCAGAAAATGCAATCGGGTATATGTATTGGCGTGGTGAAGGCGTTAGCCGCGATTATCGACAAGCAGTCGACTGGTTCCGGAAAGCAGCAGAGCAGAACTATGGGCCGGCTCAGCTCAACCTTGCCGTTCTTTACCAAAGTGGTGTGGGTGTTCCATTGAACTATGCCGAAGCCTACAAATGGTTCACCTTGGCTGCAAACTGCGGCCATACCGGCAAACCTGCCTTGGCGGCACTCACGCAAATCATGACAATCACCCAGTTGCGCGATGGACAGGCGAGAGTGGCAGATTGGTTGTCTCACCGCAACAATCCCCAACTTGCAGTCCAGGAAACTGAGGTGCGACAACTGGATACCTACGCAAACGCCATACCGCCATAGCTGGGCGTACGAAAATCCAATACATATCTAGCCGAAGCCAGCAGGGTTGGGAAATAGATGGGTTCTGCCCGGAATACCTAGACGCGACGCTTCGCCTTTAGATATGAGCCCTCACTGGCTACCAGTGTCGTCCGTTGGTCAACGAAGTTTGACTGCTAGGCGGGGTTTCTTCAGATTAAGCATCTGGCAATCACAAGTCTTGTTTTCCTGTAGGGTTATGCGTCATGCCATCCAGAGATCGCTTCGAACGCGACGAACTATACCACGGGAAGCAGTCCGCTAGCGCGAATGGCATCGACAGCCTGATGGCGGTCGTCGGCGTCCACTTCTTTCATGATGCGGCGGAGGTGATTCTTCACCGTGAACTCTGAGAGGTTCAACTGGGCTGCGATTTCCTTGTTAGTCAACCCTCTCTCCACCAGCCGGATCAGTTCCAGCTGCCGTCGAGTCAGACAATACTTGGCGCCTCCGGCCAGCATGGAGAACCTTGGCCGGTTCCGGTACTCGCGGGACAGGTGGTGGCCCAGCGCCATGCACAGACGCGGAGGCCATGCGGTCTCGCCCCGAGCCACCGCCAGGACAGCTGCGATGATCTCCGAAGCTGATGCTTCCTGCAGCACATAGCCGCTGACTCCGAGATGGGCGGACCTGACGAACAGATCTATCTCTTCGTCCATTCCGAACAGGACGACACCGATTCCCGAAGCCCGCTCTGACAGGTCGGCGAGCAAAGTCGTGCCTTGCTTCGTGGCCAGGGAATCCATCAGCAGGACAGCGCAGCCGGAGGCTGAAATCTTCTCCACTGTCGATTCGGTATAAGGGCTGACGCCGGCAATCGACAGGCCTCCCCGCTTGGCCAGCAGGCGACGAAGAGTTTCTCGAAGCAAGCGATTGTCAGCCAGAAGATAGACGCTCACCGGTGCCGAGAGAACTTCACTGTTACTCTGCATCATAAGTGAGACACCTCCAAGTATTTCTGCGTGTGGGGGCTATGATGTGTGAAATGACGATTTTTCACCACTTGAGACGATAGCTCACCGGTTTTATTGGCTGGCATAGCCTCCGCTTGGCTGATGATTCCGCGATTGCTTCGTGGGCATTCCTCGAAGTCAAGGAGAACGCGCTGCACACCGTCTTTCAGAAAATCGAGAATGCGCGCAGTATGATAGGAAACGTCAATAATTCGACCTCTCACGAATGGGCCACGATCATTAACCCGTACCATTACGGTCCGGCCATTGTTCAGGTTGGTCACTCGCACGAAGGTCCCAAGCGGCAAGGTCGGATGTGCGGCAGTGAAGTCACACATGTCAAAAGGTTCACCACTGGCCGTGATCTTTCCGTGGTACTGCTCTCCGTACCACGACGCAGCGCCCACCTGCTGTAACGCCTTGCAGCCGACTGCACCCCCGGTCTGAGCCAATCCTTGATTCCTGTTCTCTTGTCTAGCTTGTGTTCCGTCTAAAGCCAACCGGATCGGTTCTCGCCCACCTCCAGCCCCGATGCTAAGCAGCAAAAGCAGGGCCACCACACAAGCTAATGGTCGGCGCATTTTGGCACCTCCATGTCGATACATAACGCTAGGTGTGGTGTACGGAATTAGATACTGGCAAAATTCACAGGTGAAGTTCGAATGTGAGAGTGTTTTCAACAGCACAAGGTGTTGTACGCAAAAGACCACCGCCAATGCGTGTTATGGCGGCCATGCGGCAACAGCAGATCGTTACGGCGCGTTCTAGCGTAAAATGCGACGCTTGTTGATGGGAAGGCAGTCTCTGACCAACGTGACGTTCTGGATTCTTGCAGATTCATTTGTGCGTTATTTGTCGCCGCTAGATCGCCTCAGCTGGCGGTGGCACCAGCGGATCCCCAGCACATGCCGGCGGCCCACGCCTCGAGTTCCTCGGACGGTTTGCCTCCTGTTTTTGACAAAGTGCTGCACGCTGGTGCTTTCCGCAATCTGTTTACCTCGATTTCCATTTCTGTCGCAATTGCCGAAAGCACTACCAAGTGCCGATGCGGAGCACGGCTGCGGTAGAAACACGCACAGTTTGTTGCGGATGAATCATTGCTACATCGCCCATCCAGGTGTGTGAATATTCAACACTGAGAAGCCGCCAGGCAAACGGGCGCGCGAATACAATGTCGATACCCCCACCGACATTAAGTGCCGGTCCATTGCTCGTAACTTCGGCGGACCAGTCACTGCGCTTTGGAAAATGCGGCAGAGTGCCATCACCATCATTCCATTCCTCGAGCAACTTCTTTCGTAGCGCTAGATCGTCCGTTTCATGAGTGACCTTCTTGCCTCCGAACATTACCTGCAAATACGGCGAAAAGCGATTTGCCGCCCTGGGGGTCCAGCGTAGCCCGCCACCATAGAACAGCGAGTCCCCACTTTGGTTGGCGGCTGGCATGTGCATGATCAGGCATCCGCTTACCTCCGCAACAACCTGCAGCTGGGGGTTCACGCGAGCCGCTCCAGAGCCGCCTCCTCCATTGCAACTGCCGCCTCGGAGGAAGGTCTCAAAGAGTGGGAAGGCGCTTAACTCGATGGCTGGCTCCCTTGGCAGAACTCGCGGTCCGGTTTCTGTTTTGGCTGGACGCACGTATTCAAACGCCTTCTCGCCAGTTTTCGTGTAGTCGGCGAGAAGTTCCTGTCGAATAAGGAAGTTCCTTCCAAACAGGCCGATGCGGTTCTCTCGGTGCCAGGGAACTCGAAGCGCCATCATGTTGGCCATTGATCGTCCGGGATTCACGAAGCTCCGAGCCAGCATGTTTAGGGGTCGATTAGCCGTCCGATTCTCAAGGCCCATGAGCAAGTAGCGATCTGCGGCATCCTCTCCGATCATTTCCACTGTGCCCAGCGTCGGCGTATCCGTGAGGGTTATGAATCCAGGCGAGGCGTGCAGCATGACGTTACCAATCGACGCTTCGCTGATGGGACCAATCTTCCACTGAGTGTGCCAAACCGCGGAATAGGCCAAGGAGCGCAAAAGGCTAATGAAGTAATCGCGGCCGTCACCCCATTGAACCTTGCGGTACTTGGGGTCGTTTTGCCGCTCAATGAAACCGAACACGGAACCTTCGATTGTGTGGGCAACGTATGGAGCCATGAACGTGTCGCCATCACTCCAACCACGCAGCGAGCTTACAGAAGCGAAGTAGTTGTCAAGCCAGTGACCGTTCAACGTGTCTCGGGTTCCGGCTTCGGTCCAGATGTCGAATACGTGCATGATTCCGGTATAAAGAAGCGACTCGGGTATGGCGAATCTCCACTGGAAGCTGGTGTCAGCGCGTGACTCACTTGCAGGCTGGACGATCGCAAGTGAATCAAAATCGAGAGATGGTTTGCTGAGCGTGCCAAGAGGCTTTTCAATTGAAAAGCGTTGTGGTTGCCATGGCGGCTGGCTCGACGCAGAATCAGGAATACCTTGGCCGAGGGTGGCAACCGACAGTACCAAGCTGATAATCCCAGCCCAGACGAGCAACCCGCAGCGATCGAGAGCCTTTTTGAGCGTCGAGATCCGAGTCTTCACAGGGCTTCGACCCTTCGAGTGGTTCGGTTTGGTTGTTAAGACAACCAGTCCACCGTCGATTTTCATGTTAGCGGCTCAGCAGGAGAGCACGAGACTGGCAGATGTTCTAGTCCGATGGTCTAAATTGGAAAACTGATTTGTTCGGAACATAAGCAGGTCAAAACGCGTCTGTGCAAAGGCAGCCAGGCGTGATTGCATGCGCCGTCGGCGCCAATCACATATCGTCGCTCCGAAGCCAATCCGCATGATCCCACTGCCGGACGCTGTCAGAAGGCACAGTTCAAGATAAAGCAAATATGTGAGAGAAATTATCTTAAGGAGCGAGAGCGAGGGCCAGAGCGATAGTTTCTGACCACAGGTATTAACTCTGTTCGGATCGAAGGAACCCGTGCGTAGTTGCCCTGATTTGCAATCGCACAGACGGTCGAGTGCCCAAAAGAAACCCTTCACCCTCCCCAAGTGCGCTTGCTGACTGGAACGTTGAAGAACTGGCCGTTTCCTTGCGCAAGTGAAAAATGGGTCCAACACCCACAGCTCGAATCAACGATTGCAATCGGTCGGATGCGCCTCGATGAGCAGGTTTGGAAACTTGGTCCCGGGGCTTATTCCATGATGAATCAGAGTAGTTGTTTGGTCGCCATTCTAGTGCTCATGGTGGGTCCGCTGCTGTCCGCGCAAAATCAGGATTCGACCAGCGGTGAGCATAAATCCACCTCCGTCGGCAAAGGGATCGACTATCTCTTCAATTACCTGAACATGGCCGGAACAATGCAGGCTAGCGAATTTCGGCCCTTAACACCGCGGGAGCGAACCCATCTGTATTTAAAGACGATGGTAAACCCGTTGGGTTACATCAAGGCTGGATTCTCCGCAGGACTCGATCAATGGAGAGATAAGCCTCCAGAGTGGGAACAGGGAGCATCTGGCTACGGTAGGCGATTTGCGAACATCCTCGGCCAGTATTCCATTCAGCGCACTGTCACATTCGGCCTGAGCAGCGCATTACACGAAGACAACCGCTATTTCAATTCTGGCAAGAGGGGCCTCTGGCCGCGCACTGGGTACGCGCTCGCAAGTGGCGTGCTTTCGCGGCACGACGATGGAAGCCTGCATCTGTCGATTTCCCAAGTCGGTGGCGTGGCCGGCGGTGCTTTCTTGTCTCGCTTTTGGCTGCCGCCGAGTCAGCATTCGGCGGGAGATGCAGCCGTCAGCTTCGGCATCACCATGGCGAGCAATATGGGGTTTGGAGTATTGAAAGAATTTCTTCCTGATCTGGGGCGGGCGCTTGGGAAAAAGCACAAGCAAGGCTCCGCTCCACCTCAATAGGCGGCCTTTCGTCGTTGCGCAAAGTCGTCTCGTTCGATGCAAATTAGCCAGTCAGACGCCTATGGTCCTACCCGTGCTGGGGTAAGGGCCAGGGTTCGAGATAGCCTCTTCGCAGCCATGACTTACTCCCTTGCTGGCCAGCGAAAGATCGAAGGAAAGTGCCGCAGCATGGGCGGGGTGGACGGCGATGAACTCGCGATCGAAGATGCGATAGTGTGGCGCATCCGGCAATTCGCCGTGCGCGAGGGCGGAGGGTAACAGGAGAGTGAGGGCGCGTTTCATCGGCGCCTCCAAGTGAGTGAGATAGCCCAGGCCGCAATAGCCCAGGCCGCGAGAACGAGGGCAGTGACCAGCAGGAAGCCAGCCGCCGCGATGCTGGCGCGGTAGCCGAAGAGCACAGCTTCATAGGTGGTGTTATCCACGGCCCAGCCGACCGACTGTGTTTCTTTTCCAGATCCCAAACGACCAGTACAGCGCCGGCCCGCAGGTATAGTGCTGCCCGGGTCCAATAATTCATAGCGGCCAGAGTTTATGAGTTAAGCTCGAGAGGAAATAGTGTCATTTGTCGACATTAGCGTCCTGTTTCCCAGGTGCAAGATTCTGCTCGGCCCCTCACCATCTGATTCCGAATGTGAGTGGAAGCAGATCCGTTCCTACGTGATCGTAGCCAGCATGATGATACCGGACCTCCGCGAAAATCTTGGCGTGCCCCTCCCCTAAGCGATACGTGAGGCCGCCGCCGATATTTTCGCCGAATGCATTCGCACTTCTGCTTCCCGTCACAAAGTCCACCGTTCCGATCGCGCAGCCATACCACCATGACCAGTAGGGATCGCAGACTACACCGGCGCCGGGGGTTGTTGTCTCACCCGAGCGATGATACCAACCCACTCCACCGATTACGTAAACCCCCAGTTTTTCTCCAACGGGAATATGCACAATCGGGTTGAATGTCCAGGCATATTGCCGCGCACTGGCGCCGGGAGTTTGTAGAAGGTCCTTTGTTGCCGAATTAATAGGCAAATCGTGCCACATGAACTCGGTGTCCACACCGACAGCCTTGCTGAAGTTCAATCCCCCTCCGATAATGAAATTTCCACCTGTACCAACGAACGAGCTCATGTCCCCAAGTGGAAAGCCGGGACCACCGCCGATGACGAAGTTAGCCTTGCTGTAATCCTGCGCATACATGGATACTAAGGCACTACACATAACTAAAGAAGCCCAGAATAAACGCATACAACCTCCGACGAAGATAGAGACACCGGGTGTGAGGGTACCCGTTGAACGACAATGTAAAGTTACGCTCCTCCTCTGCGTAACTGGCAAGATAGACAGGTAAGAACAATTGCCGCTGAAAGTCGCGCGGCGTGCTGCCAGAGTCTGCCGAAATTGCTGAAATAACAACTACTCTTAGTCCAACGCCAGGTATTGTGCGAGAGGAAATACGCCGATCATCAGCGGAATAGCGACCAATATCTAGGAAGGCCGCCCCGGCCGTTTATAGGTGGGAATCGCGCATTTCATTCACCCCACGCATCGCGGGAGAATGCTGAACGCAAGCTCACGTCTTAGGTGAGATTTCGACAGTTCTTTCCAGCCATGCAAGGAACAGCTTGTATCCCACCGACAAAGCGATTGCACCTTCGAACAAGCCGATCGCCCCCATTGTCATGAATCCACCAATGGCGCCTAAGAACACGATCACGGTTGGAACTGCAACGCCACGCCCGAGCAGAAGAGGTTTAAGCACGTTGTCCATCAAGGCGACGACGATACACCAAACCAAGAAAATAACAGCCTTGGTGGTGCTGGCGGTCACAAACATGTAAATCACCGGCAGTATTAGCACGGGCCCGCCAAGCTGAAGTACGGCTGCGATAATGAAGATCACCACCCACAATCCTGCACCAGGCAGACCCGCCACGAGAAAGCCGATGGCAGCGAAAAACGACTGGATGATTGCAACGCCAATAATTCCGGTCGTGACGCTGCGGATGGTAGCGCCGGCCAGTTCCTCGAATTCCGGCCCCCTATCCCCAAAGAGGCGGTTGCTTAAGCGTCGTGCGATTGTCGAAGCAGTTGCGGCGTTAGCGAGAAGAACGCCAGCAATGAGGATAGAGAGAATCCATTGCAGTACAGCCAAACCAACACCAGCAGAAGCTGAGAGCAGCCAAGGAACGACCGCCTTGATCTGTGGAGCAAAGAGTTGCAAGGCGGCGGTCAAATTCCGGGAGGCCAGCTCCCATGTATCCTTCAAGCGAGGTCCGATGAAGGGCCAGGTTTCGATGCTTGGTGG
>Ga0307471_100001100_pt1 | contig 14575 bp, 12 predicted proteins | sample atmos_gasesAM3C__2_FD_204566 | JGI IMG/M metagenome (GOLD analysis project Ga0307471, IMG submission 204566) | Hardwood forest soil microbial communities from Morgan-Monroe State Forest, Indiana, United States - atmos_gasesAM3C_515 | ecosystem: Environmental > Terrestrial > Soil > Temperate... | reverse complement strand
CCATCAATGCGAGTAGAAAAACGGCGAAGACAACAAAAGTAATCCAGATACTTTTGATGTTTCTGGCTACGGGGGAAGGCTGATTGGCATAAACGCCGACGGCTACCGGCGGACTCCCGTGAAGATCGAATGCCTTCCAGACATCCTGGCCTTGCATATATTCGCCGAGGGACCACGAAACTTCGTTATTGGCTTTTTCACTGGAGAGAATGTGGGGTGGACAGACATAGTCGGTGACCTGGGCATGTTCGCCGACGCGAACCTGCCACGGAAATTCCCCGAGCACAAAGTTGGTATTGGCGTCGGCGCTCTGGAAATGCTTGTAGGTTTCACCGAGATAATTGACCGTTGACGAAGTTCCACCGAGTGCGTTGGCGGCGGGAAGGGTCTTGCAAACGGAGATATCGTTCCAGTGCCCCTGATATTCGCTGAGGTAGCGAAATCCTTTATATGGATTAAAAAGAAGATATTCCTGCCAGTCATAGCGGATGCCTTCAACCTTGATATTGCGCCGCTGGAAGCCGATGACCTCGTAATCGACGCCACGAATTTTGCCACGCGTGCCAAGGGGGATAAGTGGGCGGTCTTCGCCGACGATGGCCTCGAATTTCTGAAGGATTTGCAGGTTGGGGTTTTTGGCGTCAAGGATGGAGTGACAGCTTTTGCACACAACCGTGACGGCCTGCTGAAACGAACGCAGGGTAATGGCTGCTCCGCAACCGGGACAATTGAGCGCCTTTGCCTGCGGCTTGGCCGGAGGAGGGAGGGGCGGCGTACCTTCGTTCATGACCAACCCTCGAATTGACGAAGATTTTTGAATTTCAAGTCTTCGAATTCGACAAATTCGCCGAGATAGAGAACGGGTTCGTCGTCGCTGTAATCCAGCGTGGCGAATTTTCCGGTTTCCGTGCGCAGGTCGGCAAAGATGACATCGGTCTTGTCCCAATACTGAAAAGGCAGTTCGCCTTGCACGCCGCGATAATGCGCGAACGTGATGGAACTGACGGTGTAGCGCTGGTTGCTCCAGATGTATTGCTCGCCCACCCGCACATCAGAAGCGGCGGGCAATTTTTGCGCTGTCGTCGTCATGGTGGAGATTGCGTATTCGTTCTGGGCATCCGAGAGCCAAATGCTCCTACCGTCATTGGTCATGGCGTGCCATTCGTTCCAGCCACCCTGATCGTATTCGTAAAGGATGCGGCCAATCACGACAAAGGCTTTGTTCTGATACGCCCCTTCGGTATTGAGTTGAATCGAGGAGCTATCGGGAGGCAGGTCGGCGACCTGACCCACCTTTTTCAGATCGACGTCGGTACGAACGAGAATGCTTTTGCAGAATTCACACACGGTTTGCACGCTGCTGGACCAACGAAAAACGATCTTCGCACCGCAATTGGGGCAATTGGCGATGGGCTGAGTCATCGCGGCAAACCTTGAAAGTCGTGGAATGCACTTATTTCAGTCATCTCGCTGCTGGCGCGGGAGTTCATAGGAGCGAACCAATCTCCGCACAGAAATGCTTGTTGCGCTGAACATCTGGCGCAACGACTCTTCAAAACTCCATTCCTCGCGCGGAGTACAGCAAAAAAGATTCAGACAAATCGAACGATATTCGGGGAATGTGTGACACGCCAGATGCGATTCCGCAAGCAGGCACAGGCCGGTGATGCCGCCGGTACCGGGGAACTTGTGCCATTGCGGGGCGCTCACCGGGCGAAGCTTCAGTTCATCAATCATTCTCTGGAAAAGAGCACGGAGGGTATCGAGATCGCGCAGCGACTCGGAGGAACATCCAAACGCTTCGATAACCCATTCGATTCCGCTCATGAGGGTTCCGCGAACAGATCAGACTTGCGGTTTACCGCATTCGGGACAGAATTTACTGCTGCGAGGGATGGGCTTGCCGCACTCCTGGCAGAATTTTGTGTCCGCAGCGACGCCAGCTGCCGCTGGCGGTGTGTCGCCTCCGCCTGAACCGGAAGAAGTAGCTTTCTTTACGGCGTCCATCATGGCTTGCCCCATCGCAACGCCCGCGCCGAGGCCCGCGCCCACACCCACTCCACCGCCTCCTTCGTTGGCGGCGGCGATGGGAATGGCCTGTGCGACCTGATACTGCGTGTAGCGGCCCATGTCTCCGACCATGTTCATGCTGATGCGCTGATCGAGAACTTTCTGGAGCTCCTCGGGCAGCGAGAGATTTTCGACAACGAAAGTGTCCAGCGCGAGACCATATTCCGTGAAGGCAGGCTTGAGCTGTTCGCCGATTTTTTCGGCAAGCGCGCCCTGATTGGCGGCCATGTCGAGGAACGGCACCTGACTGGCGGCAAACGTGTCCGTCATTTTTGCGACGATGGTGTTGCGCAATTGCCCTTCGAGATCAGCGACGCGATAGAGATCACGGGTACCGCTGATCTTGCTGTAAAAAACCGTGGCATCAGCCAGATGATAAGAATAGATGCCGAAACCACGCAGGCGCACCGCACCGAACTCCTTGTCTCGAATGGTGATGGGGTTTTGCGTGCCCCAACGCTGATTGGTTTGGATACGCGTGGAAAAAAAATAGACATCGGACTTGAAGGGAGACTTGAATGCCTTATCCCAATTCATGATGTAGGTCAGGATCGGCAGGGTCTGCGTGGTGAGCGTGTGCAGGCCCGGACCAAACGCATCGGCAATACGTCCTTCATTGACGAATACGGCCAACTGCGACTCGCGCACAGTGAGCTTCCCGCCGTTTTGAATTTCGCGATCCTGCATGGGGTAGCGATACGAGAGAATGCCATCTTCCGGTTCGACCCATTCGATGACGTCGATAAATTGCTTGGAGATAAAATCGCGGAGACTCATGCGTGCTCCTCTCGCTACGCGGTCAGCAATGCGCAGCTACGTTGAAGCCGATGCTACGGTCAGGCATTGGAAGTGTCAACGGATATTCGAGGAACTTCGTGAACAAATGCATTGTCTATTGCAATTCGCAATCGCCGTCCACGTCAGAAGCAGAGTTGTGTGGCAATCTGCTATAAAAATTGCCTTTAAATCCACCTCTGAGTTGTGACTCACTTGGTTATCGCCAGCGGATGGAATGCGCTAGAATCGGAAGCGGAGGAGTGGGTGAGCGGTTGAAACCGGCGGTCTTGAAAACCGTTAGACCCGAAAGGGTCTCGGGGGTTCGAATCCCTCCTCCTCCGCCATCCGGCCAAAGACTGATCTCACTAAATTATCAGAAGAGGATAGTTTATTTATAGGCAATATACTTCTGAAATCTTGCGCCGAATTGCGCCCCTTCTTCTAAACTACAATAAATAGCCCTATGTCATCTTCCCGCAAAGTCGTGTGGGTCGCAGCGGTGTGGTTCGCGCTGCTTTGCCTGTATGCAGGTGTATCCCTCGGCCTGCGCAAGGATCAACAATCTCTTTCCACTTTCGGGAACTTGGCGCAGTGCATCGTGCCACTGCTGGCGAATGCAGGTTTACTCGCCAATGCGGGAACGCCACACTGGCGCCGCAACATTTTCTGGATGCTGCTCGGGATGGGCTGCACTCTTTGGATGATCGGCCAGTTCGAGTGGACCTACTACGAAGTGTATCTGCATAAGTCCGTGCCAGAACTTTATGCCGGCGACATTGTTTTTTTCTTGCGTGGTATTCCCATCATGGCGGCGCTGGCCTTGCAGCCGCACCGCAAGCGCGGGGAGTTGCGGCTGCGTTTTGGGTATTTGAATTTCGTGCTTCTACTGACGTGGTGGATGTTTTTGTACACATACATCGTGCTGCCCTGGATGTATGCGGCGCCATCCGTTGAACAATATAACTACACGTACGACCTCCTGACGAACATCCAAAACATGGTCATTGTGATTGGGCTGGCCGTGCTGTGGTTGCGATCCAGCGGCGTCTGGAGAACGATTTACGCCAATCTTTTCGGTGCTGCCGGCCTCTACCTATTATCTTCGCTAACTATTAATGTCGCGATTGATCTTCATCACTACCACACGGGGAGCCTTTACGATCTCCCCCTGATTTCCTCTTTCTTCTGGTTTGCACTTGCCGGGACGATTGCTTATTACAACCGCGAAAGGCTGGATTCGCGATCGCATTTCTCTTTGGAAGAGGACACGCCTTCCTCGGAAAATGTCCTGGCCACGCGGCTGGCCATGGCAGCCGTTATTTCGCTTCCGCTATTTGCCATTTATACGCTGAGGTTCAGCCACGATAGCCTTGAGGTGCGTGACTTCCGATTGATGGTGACGTTGATCGCTTCCGTCCCGCTGGCATTGATTCTTTTCCTGAGGGCACATTTTACGGACGCGGACCGGTCCCGGCTTCTGGCGCAGTCCGAACGGTCCGTCGAGAATTTGCGACGGCTTCAGGCGCAGATTGTGCAGTCAGAAAAACTGGTTTCGTTGGGACAACTCGCTGCGGGAGCGGCCCATGAAATCAACAACCCGCTGGCCGCCATTCTCGGTTACTCGGACATTCTCGCGGACGACGAACTGCTGCCCGATAAGGCTCGCAACACAGCCTCAAAGATTCGTGACCAGGCGCGACGTACAAAAACACTCGTAGGAAATTTACTCAGTTTCGCCAGGCAGATGCCGCCCGAAAGAACGCTTCTGGACATCAACACCGTAGTGTCCAACGCTGTACACCTGCGCGCATTGGATTTAAGCGCGGGCAGAACACGCATCGACGTGCAAATCGAATCGGTGCTTCCGGGTGTACGCGGAGACGGAAATCAATTGATGCAGGTTTTCTTTAACATTATCAGCAACGCGATCGACGCCATGGAGAATTCTGAGCAAGCAGTGCTGACCATCAAGACGCAGCGTGATCGCGGTAATGTGGTTGTGCTTTTTTCCGATACGGGGCCAGGTATCAAGGAGCCACATCGGGTTTTCGATCCTTTCTATACCACCAAGCCCGTCGGTAAAGGCACGGGGCTTGGCCTGAGTATCTGCTTTGGAATTGTGCAGGAACATGGCGGAAGAATTCTTTGTTATAACCGGCAAGAAGGCGGTGCAGTGTTTCGTGTGGAATTGCCAGCGCTGCTAGCCGCTACATTGCCGCCGAAAGATATGCCATCAGCGACCGCATCGTCGAGAGTGCCAATCAAAACAGTCTAAAAAACTTTTGATCTGACCAATGAATCCTTATCGTCTTCAAGCCCGGCAGTCATGCTAGAGTTTCTTAGCGGAGCGCGTCCGCGAGAAACACGGTGCCGGAAACAGCCATTATTACGGAAAACCTCACGCGACGCTTCGGCGATCTAACCGCCGTCGATGGTGTCGACCTTCGCGTGGCGGCGGGACAATTCTTTGGCTTCCTTGGCCCGAATGGCGCGGGGAAATCCACAACAATCAAAATGCTGACTGGGCTTCTGGTACCGACATCGGGGCGCATCGAGTTGCTCGGCATCGATTTTGCTGCAAACCCTATTGATGCCAAGAGGCAGATCGGTGTTGTACCTGAAGGCATGGGACTTTTTGAAAGGCTAACCGGTACGGAATATTTGCATTTTGTAGGGCGCATGTATGGCCTTGACCGGGCAACCACTGAGCACCGATCGGAAGAACTTCTTGAGTTCATGCAGCTTGCGGACAGGCCGAAAACGATGATTGCGGACTATTCGCATGGCATGCAGAAAAAGCTTGCACTGGCTGCGGCGGTTATTCATGGACCGCGCATCCTCTTTCTGGACGAGCCATTCGAAGGGGTGGATGCCCTGGCAGCCGGTGCATTGAAAGCGCTTTTGGCGCGAATGACCGAACGCGGGGTCACGATTTTTCTTACTTCGCATGTATTGGAAATTGTCGAGCGTTTGTGCAGTCACGTCGCGATTATTCATAAAGGTCGGCTGGTTGCCCAAGGCTCGCTCGAAGAACTGCGTGCCGGAATCGGAGCCGAAAGCAGCAAAACAACGCTGGAGCAGATTTTCCTCTCAATCGTCGGTCAGGACGGCGCTGAGCAGCCACAACTCGAGGAACTCTCGTGGCTGATGTAGAGCATAAGACTGCTCTCACCGAACAGATTTATCTCGTGATGCGCCTTCGCTGGCGTATTCTCCGCAATGGTTTACGTCAGAAGAGTAAGCGGCTTGATCTCCTTGGATTAATTATTTCAGGGACCTTCGCAACCATACTCGTTCTCGGCCTCTGCTTCGCATTTTACGAAGGTGCCCGGGCTTTTCTTTTGAACGATCGGCCCGGATGGGTAGCACTTCTTTTCTGGGGAATTTTTGTCTTTTGGCAGGGTTTCCCTTTTTTCACAGCAGGATTCGCAGCGAATTTTGAATTTCGGAGCTTGTTGCGCTTCCCGCTCAAACTCAGTGCGCTTTATATCATTGGGCTTTCCTATGGCTTGGCGGATTTTTCCGCGATCGCCTCCATCTGCTGGCTGATCGCAATGGTAGCTGGCGCTGCATCAGCGAATCCGGTTGTTCTGCCCTCGATGATCTTCGTTGCACTGCTGTTTTTGTGGATGAACCTGACAATGGAGAGGCTCATTGGTTCCTGGCTTGAACGTTTGTTGGCCCGCCGCCGTTCCCGTGAAATTTTTTTTGCAGTCTTTATTCTTTGTATGGTTTCGCTGCAATTCATCGGACCCGCTCTGCAACGTTATGGAGTTGTTCTTCGTCCGATTGTTCAACGCATTCAGCCTTATTTATCACCGCTTCCTCCCAGTCTGGCCGGGCACGCCGTTGCAGCCGCAGTACAAGGTCATTTGAATGGAGTGTTCCTCAGTATGACTGGACTGGGTGTGTATACTCTGGTTTTCAATGGATTGCTCTGGCTCAGGTTTTCCGCACAATATCGCGGCGAGGAAATGAATGAAACTGCGGCGCCAAAAGCAACGCCGCTTCTTCGTAGGAAATCAGCAAATCGCTCCGGACATGAAACTTGGCAACTGCTTCCTCCTGCGGTCGCCGCGATCTTACGCAAGGAAATCAGCTATTTGACGCGCAACGGCTTTTCTTTCTTTACGCTGCTGATGCCGCCTCTTTTAGTAATTCTGTTTAGCATACAATTTACGGGAACACACCCCACGATAGGCGGCCGAGGCATCTCGGCAGAAACGTTTTTCCCCGCCATGATGGCGTATCTGACCTTGGTGCTGATGTCCCCGGCATATAACAGTTTCGCTTTTGAGGGCCGGGGCATCCAGACGTACTTCACCGCTCCGCTGCGATTCCAAGACGTCTTTCTCGGCAAAAATTTACTTATCATTGTTGTCCTGACCCTGGAATTGGGACTTTGTATCATTGTGGTTGCATACCGGGTCGGATTGCCGTCACCGCCAAGATTTTTTGCGACGCTCGCGGCCATGACTTTTGCAATTGTCGGCCAACTGGTAATTGCGAACTGGTCTTCCATCAGCTTTCCCCGCAAGCTTGCCTTCGGTCAAATGCGCGGACAGCGGCAATCCGGAATGGCTGCTCTGTTAGCTTTTGGAATACAGATACTTCTCGCAGGAATGAGTACTCTTATTTTCCTGATGGGCCGCTGGACAAGGAACGACTGGCTGCCCACGGAAATCTTTGTCGTGCTTGCTGCTGCCGCCATTGGGGGGTACTTTGCTTCACTTGAAGCGTTAACTGCCTTTGCCGAAAAGAAAAAAGAGATACTGATCGAAACACTTTGCCGATAACCTACATCCGCGCAAATATGCGATCTGTTTTGAGAGGTGAGAGATGAAGTCGGTCCTTCGTTTGATGATAGCCTCGTTTCTGGTCTGCACGTTTCTTGACCAGGTGGTCGCTCAGTCTGGCTACGATCTTGCCAGATGGGCAGAGATTCCCGCAGTTGCGGGATACGAGCAGGAACTCACGCAGGCCATCCGCGACGAATTGAAATCGCTTTCTCCTCACACCGATAATCTCGGCAATGTCTACGTAACCGTAGGTCATGGCGCACCACATCGACTGGTCGTCACATCAATCGATGAGCCCGGATACGTTGTCAGCGAAATTACGCCGGATGGATATCTCCGCGTACAACGTTTGCCACAAGCTCCTCCGAACGCGGTTTTCGACCTGTTACATGCTGCTCAGCCAGTTTGGGTTATCACACGCGAAGGAAAAAGAATCGCCGGCGTTTTCGCAGGCCTGTCGGCTCATTTGCAACCACTGCGGCAAAACCCGCCAAAGATGGCGCACCCGGACGAAATGTATGTCGATATTGGCGCGCAAACGGCGGACGAAGTGCTTGCCGCTGGTGTGAAGTTGCTGGACCCGCTTGTCCTAACGAGGAACCGATGGCCCTTTCTTGTTGGCGACCGCGAAATCGCTGGACCCGCGGTAGGGGCTCGCTTCGGTTGTACAGTGCTTCTTGAAGCGGCAAAAAAACTCGCGATGACCAAGCTGTCGGGGACGACAACTATTGCTTTTGCCGCACAACAATGGACTGGCGGCCGCGGTCTGGATCGTCTGCTCAATGAGGTGCAAGCCGACGAGATGATTTATCTGGGGCGTCTGCAGCCGCCATCCACAAGCGGCACGGGACCAGGGGAATCCGCAATTACAGTTCGCACTGGAGTCCTTCTAGGTGTCAGCGATTCAACTGCCAGCCTTACCAATTTTGCCAGCGAACTCAAGGCGTTGGCTGATGCAAAACATCTTTCCTTCACTCCTGCCGTTTCAACTCCGCCGCGAATTGCTTCTTACGCCAAGCCAACACCGTTTCCCGAACGTTTTGCGCAGCTTGCCATTGAAACTCGCTGGCCGGTCACGCCAGCGGAGACGCTCTCCCTCAGGGATTTAAGCGATCTCGAAAATTTTCTCGAATCCTATTTGCAGATTCCGGAACTGAATAAAGGTTTCCAGATATCGCCTGTTGCAGGCGGACGTGATTTTGTTTTGGCGGATCTCGTCGAGGCTTCTGGCGTCAGTGGTCACGAACAAGCCGTGCGTGAAAAGATCAAATCGTGGTTGCCAACATGGGCAAAGACCAAAACGGACGCCGCAGGGAACTTGATTCTGCACTGGGGAGATGGAAACACCGGTGGCAAAACACCAAAGATCGTATTCATCGCCCACATGGACGAGATCGGCTATGAGGTACGTTCTATCGAACCCGATGGGCGCCTGCTTGTGGATGTTCTTGGCGGCGGATTCGCGGAATATTTCTTAGGCCATGTCGTTCTCGTGCACAAATCCGACGGCAGCGTCACAAGCGGAGTTCTTGAACTCCCAGTGGGATGGGATAAGCCGAATTTCGAATGGCCGCATACTCCTCGCGCGATCGATGAGGTCGTTCATGTTTACCTCGGCACACGTTCCACCGAAGAAACGCGGAAACTTGGTGTCCAGACCGGCGATTGGATCACCGTCCCCAAGGAATATCGCCCGCTGTTGGGTACGCGGGCGAAAGGCCGGAGTTTTGACGACCGGGTTGGCTGTGCTGCATTGATTGAAGCTGCCAAAGCGCTCGGGCCAAACCTTTCAGGCCGCGACGTAACGTTTATCTGGTCCACGGAAGAAGAGGTCGGCTTGAAAGGTGCGGCGGCGGCAGCAGAACGCCTGGCGAAGGAGAGCCGAGCCCCTGACTTCGTCTTTGCCATTGACACGTTTGTCAGTTCAGATTCACCACTCGAATCCAAACGCTTTGCCGATGCCGAAATTGGCAAGGGTTTCGTGATTCGCGCCGTCGACAATTCCAACATTACGCCGCGCGAATACGTCGATCGTGTCGTGAAGTTGGCACAGGAAAACAAAATTCCCGTGCAGTATGGCGTCACGGGTGGGGGCAATGACGGTTCAGTCTTTCCTCGGTATGGCGCGGTTGATATTCCGCTGGCGTGGCCGCTTCGCTACTCGCATTCGCCTGGAGAAGTGATCGACACGCGCGATCTGGATGCCTTGAGCAAAATCGTGACGACTCTCGCTAGGAACTGGTGAGCGTGGCGGCTCTCATCTGTTATTTTGCAGCGCCTCTTTGTAGCGCGCAGCGATAGCCGCCCAGGAAAAATACTGTTCCTGAGCACGGCGGCTTCGTTCTGCGAGCGATTCGCGCAATTCCCGATCCTTTAGAATGCGAAGGAGCGCAGCGCCCAAGTCACCTTTCTTTTCCGGCGAATAAAATTGGATGCCCGCTTCCGTGATTGGCGGTGCGGTTTCCGGTCCGGCAAAAGCCACAATGGGCAGGCCGCACGCAATCCCTGCGATAGCGCTGCCGCGTCGCGTGGATATTTGGCCGCGCACAAACAGCAAAACATGCGATGTCGAAAGCGCCCGAGCTACATCCCCGCTGGGGAGAACGCCCATAACAAAAATTTCCAACACAACATCCCGCAATGCATCCCGCAGTTGCTTTTCCGCCGCTTCCGAATTACGGCCCAGAACGACGAGGCGAAGATTTTTGATTTCCGGGGACACAAACCGGACCGCTTCAGCAATGCTTTGGACCTCCTGTTCGCCCGCGTCGCCCCCGGTTATGCCAAAGACGGCTATGGTTAACGGTGTTGTGGGGGAGGAATGAGTGATGCCTTCTGGTTCTTTCCTGGCTGGCAAAAAATTCGCTCCGACGGGAACGAACACGACGTTCTGAGGATTCGTCGTCGTTAGCCAGGAAATTTTCTCAAGTGCGACTGTGAATACTGCCAGCTCTGAAATATGCAGAGCTTCGCGCATCACGCGCACCTGCCGGTGCCGCCGTACCTTGTCGATCAGCCGTTGACCGCCAAACGGTTCCACATCGTGATACACCACAGCAACGTGCGCGCCTGCATGACGCAATATTTTCAGCACACGACGAAAGCGTGTCGGAAATCCCCGTGACGACCATGCCAGCGCCGTGTATTGCGCAAACACCCAGACGTCGCGCAAATCACCCGCGAGTTGACGAAGTTCGCGGAACGCTGCGAGCCAGCCCCGTTCACTCCAATCGATTCGCACGATTTGCAGATCAAAATCATGGGCGACGAGCGCTTGACCTAAATAGTGGCAATATTCTTCGATCGCATCGGTGGGATGGTCGCGCCGCCCCAAAAGGGTAATGCACTTCTGTTTTGTCACGGAAGAGCCAAGATGTGATGGTTGCCGCAGGGCTTGCAGGCGTACCCCTGGCGAGCAAATTCCTCAAGCAGGATGCGGCGATTGTCGTCGCTATGCATTTCGCACAGAATTCCTGGCCGCCTTTCCTTCAGCAATCGCAGGGCGCCGCGAAATACTTCGACTTCCGCGCCTTCGACGTCGCACTTCACAAAGTCGGGAGCGCCTTCTGTCCAGGTAAAATCGTCCAGCGAAATGGCATCGAGGTGGATGGCGTTGTTCCCATCGTTGTTTACAACATGCCCCAGTCCACGATCGGGTGAAGTGGCGGGATCAATTCGTTCGAAAAAGACCGTCCGTGGTTCGGACCAGACCGCCTTCTCCTCCACGCTAACCCACGAAAAATTGTTACGCGAAACATTCTCACGCAGGCGCACCGCTATCTCTGGATCGGCTTCAAACGCGACTACACGGCCATCTTTTGCGACAAGCCGCGCTGCCAGCAGAGAAAAAAATCCGATATTTGCGCCGACATCATAAAATGTCATTCCCGGTCGAAGCTGCTCCGCGAGAGCGGCCTGCACTTCCGGCTCACCGTCACCCTCAAAATAGGTGCGTCCCGTCCGCGGATTCAAATGCAACCACAAACCCTGTGCCGGCCCTCGTTGTACCTGAACCCACGCCAGCGAATCCCTCGGCACCAGCTTCGTGCTCGCCCACCGCACGCACGGTCCCACGACTGGCCACCGGCGCATCCTTGCAAATGGCGCGGCATACCGCAAGAAAAGCTGCGCCATTCGCTCGCCCGACGAGCCCATTTCGCTCACTTCATTTCTCCACGAGGAAGTTGCCGATCACCAGCGCGTCCATGCCCGAACTAAAAAATGTGCGTACCGCATCGGTGGGCGTGTGCACAATAGCCTCGCCTCGCAGATTGAAGGAGGTATTCATAATCACCGGTACGCCCGTGCGTTTTCCAAATTCATCGATCAGGTGCCAATAGAGCGGATTGATTTCTTTTTCGACGGTTTGCGGGCGCGCGCTTCCGTCAACATGGGTTACCGACGGTATGACGCTGCGCTTTTCCGGCCGCACCTGCGCCGTCAAAATCATGAATGGGGAATCCGTTGCGCTTTCCAGATAGTCGCCCGCCGCTTCTTTCTTGAACGACGGCGCAAAGGGCCGCCACCATTCGCGGAATTTCACTGCGTTGTTGACCTTCGCATTCATTTCCGGATCGCGGGGATCGGCTAAAATCGAACGGCTTCCCAAGGCGCGCGGCCCGAATTCCATGCGTCCCTGAAACCAGCCAAGAATCTATCCCCGCGACAAAAGTTCCGCTGCGGTGACCGCCGGATCAGGCAAGCGCGTATAAGGCAATTTGTAAGTGCGCAGAGCGTTTTCAATGGCTTGATCATCGAATGAGGGGCCGAAATATCCGTGCCGCATGGCTTTATTCGGCAATTTCCCGCCATTGTCGAGATAGGGCGCGAGGGCTGCGCCCAAGGCAACGCCATCGTCCGAAGCGGCCGGCTGAACAAAGAATTTTTCTACAAGTCCTGACGCAAGGATCTTTCCGTTGGCTTTTGAATTGAGCGCCACACCGCCTGCCAAGCAAATATTTTTGCTCCGCGTTTTTTCGATGGCCATTCGCACTACACTCATCATCGCGATTTCGCAGGCGTCCTGCACCGCATAGGCAACATCTTTGTGGCGTTCCTCGATTTCACTCTCTGGTACGCGCGCGGGCCCGAGCAACCGAGTCATTTCAGCAAAGGGCGAACTGCCGTTAGTGGTAATCAGTTTTTTTGCATGCACGCGATATGGTTCCGCTTCGGCTTCAATGAATGCCTGCAAATCGACACCCGGCTTGCCGTAAGGCGCTAAACCCATCACTTTCCACTCATCGCTGTTTCGATGGAAGCCGAGATATTCCGTGAACTCGCTATAGAAAAATCCCACCGAATCCGGAAAAGGGATCGTTAAAACATGTTCGATCCGCCCGTTCCGCCCGTGCCAGATTGACGTGGCCTCCCACGCGCCGCGCCCATCCATCACGACAACACCGCTTTCGTCAAATCCCGAATAGGCATACGCGCTCAGAGCATGTGCCAGATGATGATTCACAAAGCGCATCCGCGCTTTTGTCTTTCCGAAATACTGCTCGAACCGCTTTGCGCCGCCGCCCTGGTGCCACATACTTAAAAAATGCAGCGATGAATTTAGCCCATTCGCGTAGGTTGCAGGCATCTTACCGCTTGCGTAACACATCGCATCGTGACGAAAAGTCGCTCCCGGTTTTTGCCAGCCGAAACACACTTCGTCGAGTTGATTCGCCTTGACACACGCAAAATCCACGCACGCTTGAATCGCATTGTGCGGAAACCGTGCGTCATGTTTCACTCTGCTCAGGCGTTCTTCCGCAACTGCAAACAGCAATTCGCCATCCCGCACAATACAGGCGGACGAATCATGCATTTGCGAGTAATTTATGCCCAATGTGATCATGCGTCGAAGAAATCCGCGAAGCGCAAAGTTCTACCGTCGTGCGACAAATACCAAGGAATCCACCTCATCTAAAATGGACCACGGGCTTTCTCGGTTGTTGCGAAACTTCCGATCGACAAAGCGTACAGGCCCATTATCTTTTTCTGTCCAGCCATCTGGAAAAACACGGGCATCGTGAAAAACGACAACGGCATCCTTAGCGAGAAATGGCGACCATTGATTCCAATCCTGTTCCACTGCATTTTCCTGGTGGTCGCCGTCGAGAAACAAAAAATCGATCGGTCCCTTCCAATCGGCAGCCGCTTGATAGCTAAACTGTTCGTGCCACACCACCTTGGCTCCATCGAATCCGTTGACGGCCTTACGAGCGGCACGGCGCAGAAAATTCAGCATCGGAAGGCGGGAAAGATGATAGGGGTCAATCAAATGCAACGTTCCGCGATCATCCATCGCTTCACGCAGCGCCACCGCTGAAGCCCCTTCAGCTACCCCTAATTCGACTACGTTTCGTTTCCCTCGCGCGTACTTGCTCAGCGCATTATGTTCCGCTTCCGTATGCTGTGCCTGCACCGGTCGAAGACCCGCCCACGCGAATACCGGATGCCCAAACCATCGCTGCATCCGTGAAATCCGCACGCCGCGATCCGGCCCCTTCATTGTGAATCGAATTGACGTCTTCAAGCCGTTCTGCCCTCTGCTGCAAGCTCCAGAACCGAAAAATATTTTCTGGCAATCAAATCCCACGTGTAGCGCTGCATGCTCCCGCGTGCACAATTCCCTAATTGTGTTCGCAGTTCCGCGCTGTTGATCACTCGCTCCACTGCCTCCACCAATGGTTCCACACAGGCAGGCTTCACTAGCAAACCGTTGTATCCATCCTCCACAACATCGGACATTCCGCATGTATCCGTAGTTACAACCGCCATTGCTGATGCCATCGCTTCTATTAGCGACAATGGCATACCCTCCATCAGAGAAGGAAACACAAACACATCGTGCGCCGCGTAGACTTCCGGCATGTCTTTTGCTGCTATCAGTGGCCTCACTTCGATCCGTTCCTGCAGGTCCGTTGGAAACCAGCTCT
>Ga0307471_100001099_pt1 | contig 14575 bp, 20 predicted proteins | sample atmos_gasesAM3C__2_FD_204566 | JGI IMG/M metagenome (GOLD analysis project Ga0307471, IMG submission 204566) | Hardwood forest soil microbial communities from Morgan-Monroe State Forest, Indiana, United States - atmos_gasesAM3C_515 | ecosystem: Environmental > Terrestrial > Soil > Temperate... | reverse complement strand
GCGATGGAAACGTCGGCATCATACGAAGCCCGATCCGCGCCATCGCTCTACCCGACCGCAGGCCCTATATGACAGTCTACCCGGGTCGAGGAGCCGACATTGTTATCGCGCTGGGAAAAGCGTGGAAGAGGAGGAACCAAAGATGAGACGGTGAAACCTCTAAATGGAGTCCAGCGGGTGCAAGTCCCGTACGGCCAAAGCGAGCATGCAGGCCGGTAGCGAGTGTTGCCATTCACTGGGCGACTGGTGGGTGCGAAGCGTACACAGCAAGGAAGTAGGCCGCGAAGATTCAGCTCCGAAAACCGGCTTATTGCGATGCCGACGCTGTTAACAAGGCGGAAGGCAGCATCCGGACGACCGATAATGCGAGGTCGCGCCGGGGTCGCCGGAGTCACTAGCTCGGGGCATGCTTCCAAAGGGATTCCCCAGGAACCCAGGAGAGCTCGCCATCTCTGCTCGCTAGAGCGGAAACGCGGTAGCCAAGGGCGACCGGAGGCGACTGCATACGGATGGATGAGCAGTCTTACGACCTCGTAGTACCGATGAAGGTGGGAAACCGCAGGGCTTCCGAAAGGAGCGGCCACGGGACCCACTGGAGGGAAGGGGGGAACAGATGCACGTATCTGGCGAAAGGAAACATAGACGAGGCTCAGACTTCGATAAACTATGTCCACACAAATCGACAGAATAACCGAACTGGCCAAGGAGGATCCGAAGCGACAATTCTTTTCGATCGCTCATCTGATCACGGCCGAGGCGTTGTACGCGGCTTTCCGGGGACTACGAAAGAAAGCCAGCGCAGGAGTGGACGGCGTCACGTACCAGATGTATGAAAAGGACGCCGCGAAGAAGATCCAACAGCTTCATGGGCGGCTCAAAGAGGGCAAGTACCGGGCTCAACCGCTGCGCAGGATCTATATCCCCAAGGAAAATGGAAAGGAGAGACCTATCTCCATACCATCCTTGGAGGACAAGATCGTGCAGAAGGCGACGGGCGAAGTGCTAAACGCCATCTATGAGCAGGATTTCTTCGAATGCTCGTACGGGTTTCGACCTGGGCGAGGGCCGCACCACGCACTGGACGAGGTGGGACGAGTCATCTGCAGAAAACCCACTAGCTGGATCCTGGAGATAGACATCACCGCCTACTTCGACACGATCGTGAGAGGGCAACTCATGGAGATGATCGAAAAGCGAATCAGCGATGGCAGCGTTCTCCAGTTGATACGGAAGTGGATTCAAGTCGGAGTCATCGACGAAGGCCGATTACTCGTGAGCGAAACGGGTACCGGGCAAGGGCAGACGATCAGTCCGCTGCTAGCCAACATTTACCTGCACTACGTACTCGATGAATGGTTCGAGCACGAAGTGAAGCCCCGCTTGAAGGGGGCAGCACACGAGATACGTTTTGCCGATGATGCCGTGCTGTGTTTCCAATATCGGGAGGACGCCAACAAGGTGCTGGAGGTCTTACCGAAACGATTTGCAAAATACGGTTTGACGCTCCATCCGGAGAAGACGCGGCTGGTGGACTTTGGGCGATACGCGGAGGAACATGCGAAGCGGCAGGGGAAGAAACCAGCCACCTTCGATTTCCTCGGCTTCACGCACATCTGCGCCCGCAGCCGGAGAGGGAGGTTCACAGTGCACGTGCGGACGATGAAGAAACGACTCCGTAGGGGCCTGACGGCAGTAGCCGAATGGTGCCAGGAGAACCGCCACGAACCTGTGGAAGAACAGCAGCAGACCCTCAACGCTAAGCTCCGGGGTCACTACCAATACTACGGACTCCCGACGAACTCCAGGAGCATCTGGAAGTTCTATCGGGGGGTCTGCCGCATCTGGCGAAAGTGGCTCAATCGTCGAACTCGCGGGAACAGGCTAACGTGGGAGAAATATACAGAACTCCTTCGTCGCCATCCTTTGTTGCTTCCTTGGATCACACGTTCTTGGAACTGTGCGGAGAGTCGCACCTGAGGAACCCGCTGCGTGGAAATCTGCACGGTGGGGTCTGTGAGGGGGGAGAGCGTTGGTGCTGCCATGGTGGACCTAAACGCGCACGAAGCTGGAAACGGCGGAGAGAGCCAAGGAACACCTAAAGCCCACTGCGTTCTCCTCTACTCGGATGCAATCACTCCAATACCGAAAGGTGGAGCCAACAGATACGCCGAGCCGGCAACGGTGATTGAAGACCCGAACGAGAGGAGAGGCGAGTAGGACATGCATCTCAAGCGCGACAAGCGGCAGAACATCCAAAGGAAATTGGACTTCTCATCCGAGCGGAAGGGTGAAGCCCGTCAAGCCGGAGGGGAACAGATCGAATCGCGCCAGGCGATGCATGAACCCGAAAGCCCAGCTAACACCGTCCGACTCATGGAGGAAGTATGTGAGCGAGAAAACCTGTTGGAGGCATTGCGGAGAGTAAAGGGCAACAAAGGTAGTGCAGGGATCGACGGAATGACCGTCGGCCAACTCAGTGGCTACTTCAGGGGGCACTGGCTCACCATCCGGGAACAACTGCTGAACGGGACCTACAAATCGCAGCCGGTAAGGCGCGTAGAAATCGTCACGCGAGCTGGTTTTTCGAGAAGCATCAGTCTGGTCATTTTTCCCCGCGGTAAACCGTCTTGCCCGCAACCATGGTCCAAAGAATTTTTGCTTCGCGGAGTTCTTCCGGTGAAACAGTCAGGACGTCGCGGTCAATGAGTATGAGGTCGGCGCGTTTGCCCGGTGCGATGGAGCCGATGGTATCGAGCATGTTCATGGCGCGGGCCGAATTGCGCGTATAGGCATAAAACATGGCGCCCCGGGGCATGTCCTGAGAGGCATCTAATACGCCTTTCGAACCTTTGCGAGTAATGGCCTGGTAGATACCCCAGAAAACGTTTGCGCTCGAGACGGGCCAATCGCTGGCCCCGGAAATTACTCCACCGTTGTCGAGGATGGAGCGCGCGGGGTATTGCCACTTGTAAATTTCCGGATCGAGGTAGGGCTTCACGATATCAATCGTGTCCACGCTGGCCTCCGCCCACAAAAGCTGGAGAGCGCTGATTACCCCGAGTTCGCGAAAACGCGGGAAGTCCGACGGCTCGACGAACTGCTCATGCGTGAGAGTGTCCGGCAGGCCGGAGTCGCCATTGGCTTTACGCGCGGCTGCAATGCCATCAAGGGCGGCCTTGACCGCGCCGTCGCCGAGGGCGTGAACGTGGATGATCAGGCCTTGCTTGTCGGCGTCGATGCAGAGTTCGTCAAATTTCTTCTGCTCGAACAGGAGATCACCGTTCCGTCCGGTGTTCTTGTAAGGTTTGGTAAGATTGGCCGTCTGCGAAGGGTACTCGACAACTCCATCGGCGAAGATCTTGATGCCCGTAATGTGCAGATTGGCGATTCCCTTATATTGCTCCCGCGTTTTCTGAACGCCGGCAAGTTCTGGGGCCGGGTCTTTTGCGAAGACCTGTGGGAACGCGTCGATGACGGAGTTCAGTTCACCATGGTCCGCCAGAAGTTTATAAGCCCTCAGGACATCTTCATTGGCAAGGGGATCAAGCCAGGCCGTGATGCCGAGACTGTAGTTGTACTGCAGGGCGGCGCGGCCGGCGGCCAGTAGCTTTTCGTCCGTGGGCTTGGGCAGCAGCGGTGTGACTTTCTCCATCCCGGCATCGACAAGGAACCCGTTCGGCTGGGAGTTCTTTCCGATGCCGAAATAGCTGCGTTCTCCTTCGGAGAGTTTCTTCAGATAAGCGCTGTCAATGCCTGCCCGCTTCAGCATCGCGGCATTCGCCCAGCCGGTGTGCCCGTCCATGCCAAGCAGCAAAACGGGCTGGTTCGCGTAGGGGCCGACGCTGAAATTTGCATTGAGCTGGTCCGTGTGGGACCAGAACTCCAGCGGCAAGCCGAAGATTTGCAGGAAATCTCCGTTCATACCTTTGCCGGATTTTCTTGCTTGGGCCACAAAGGCTAACAGTTGATTCATGGACTTCACATTTTCACTGGCATCAGCGGATACGCGGTTGATGCCTCCATCAATGGAGTGGCTATGCGAGTCGATGAAGCCGGGGAACAGCGATTTACCCTGCAAGTCGATTCGTTCGGCATTCGCGGCGGCGGCCTTTGCGACTTCCGGAAGGTTGCCGACGGCAACGATCTTGTCACCACGGACAGCAACAGCCGTCGCATAAGGATTCTGCGGCTCACCGGTAAAGACTTTTGCGTTGAAGAAAATGCGCTCGGAGGGTTCCTGAGAAAAGGCAGGAGCAATGTTCAAAACGAGCAACAAGAAGGCGGTAAGAACGAATGGACGACGAATCAAAACGCACGGAAAGAAGTTCAATCAATAATCCTTTCTATAAAAAAGTAGACTTTGGGGTGAACCAAAGTATACAACGAAATTCCGTGGAAGTCTTGGCACGCTGCTCGTTCGGCAGGGAATTGTATACACCAGCGACCGTGGCGACCATCTGTGCCTACCGAAAATGCTATCCGACGCGAATGCCTCTGAAATCACCGAAATTCAAGAAGAGGGGACTAAGGCCGTTGTCACTCGCCAAAATTCCGACCGACTTTGAAATCAATAACATAGCTACCGGGTCTCGCTCAGCGTTCTGTTATAACCAGGTTTCGCCTCGTCAGACTCTGCTTCGGAACGCTGTCCCGCCTCTTTTGCTCTTTCGCGAGCGCCAACATGTGGTCTCCTCTGGAGAATCTGGCTTACGCTAACAACTTGCCGTGCTGAAAGGGCGCCGTCCACGCCTGGGTCCGAGCACTTTAAAAGCACATTCTCCGATTTGCCGGAGAAGGACGCAACCATTGGGAAGTTGGGAGCCACCTCGGTGCAACTTCGGTGCAATTCGAGGGTTGATTGCACCGTGCGCTTCCGCGTAAGCGACACCAGCAGCGGCACTTAGGGAGTTTGCATCGCCTTGTTAGAAGGCAGATGCTCTATCCAACTGAGCTACGGGCGCACTAGCTGCATTGATTTTAAATCATTTATCGGACGGTACAATACCATTTTGGCGGCCTCTAGCCTCTGCCGAAGAGGCAGACGCTCAACTAAACTGAGTTACGGACCCATCCTTCCTATTCATTCGATTCTACTGAAGTTGCAAAACCAATTCGCATTCCGATTCTTCCGGAATCTTGGAGCAACTTGGAGCAACCGGTGATTTTTCACGCCCGAGCGCCTCAACACTGTCCGCGCGCGCGAGTTGTTTCTTCACGGAACGCATCAGCAGTTCGCAGAATGCGATTGCCTCAAGAGCCGCCGGCGAAATGGAAATGCCCGGTTCGTCCCAGATGCGTCTTTCTAGCTCGTGTCCCGAATTCAAATTGACGAGTACGCGGTTATCAGGCATGTGCCCGAAATGTGGAATGTTTGAGCCACTCTGCGAATCGCGTCTCGCCGAGTCGTGCGTCATCGCCGGGAACGAGTGTCCTCTCGCTCAGCTCCACGCCGTAGTAGCGCGCGTGCGGGTCAGCGAGAACCTCGCGCGGATCATTGCGTGCGGCTAGACCTCGCCGGACGAATTCATCGAGACGAAACGTTTCTCACCTACTTCAACGGTGCCATTCATGGGTGAGCCCGTCGCGATCCGGCCTACCGCACTGGCGACATCGTCAGCCGCCATAGGCTGGATGAGCGCACTTGGCAAGCGCACTTTGTTGCCGTCGGTGGAAAAATCGGCGATGCTCTTGACGAATTCGAAGAACTGCGTCGCGCGGACAATTGAGTAGAGAATCGAGGAGCCTTTGATCAAGTTCTCCTGAGCCATTTTGGCGCGGAAGAAACCGCTGGCGAGCAGACGTTCAGTTCCTACGACTGACAACGCAACATGATGTCCTACGCGTGCGGCCGCTTCATAGGCAAGGAGGTTACGGGTTGATGTCTAGAAGAACCTCATCACCGCCGCGTCCTCCCAGGAAGGAGAGTTCGTTACATCTACGACCACCGCCGCACCCGCCGGCTCTTTCCTCGACCATACTGGCCGAGCGCGCCCGGATGGTGCCATCAACCTATCAATATTTCAGGCTAACCCTTGATTCCGTATCGCTTTACGCCGGAATCGGACTCCGAAAACGCTTAAGTTGGACCCCGCTTTGGCGACCAGTCTGCGACGTGACCCTCTCTGTGCTCGAGCGGCTTTACAAACAAAACCAAAAATGCAATAGACCCAAAATCTCAAGTCTCGTCGCTGCTCACCGAATTGGCTCCTTCAATTTGGGTGAGCGGCAGGCCCTAACCATTTACGAAACCTCCTTCAAAACGGAGTACGAGGATCGGGCCGTGGTCACCAATATAACCAAGCGAATAGATCTGAGAGCAGCGACCGCACAACCAGAAGTGCACAACTCCATGCGTATTGCGAGTTTGACCATCTTCCTTCGGAGCTGCGTGAAACCGAAAGTATCGCCCCTGGCGACTGTCAAAGTCCGTATGGCAATCAGGATTGACACAGTGGGACAACATACACACCCCAAGCGAATTTCTAGTTCCAACCCGAAATTTGCATGACCTTCATGCTGCAACAGTCGCTGCTAATTGCTCACGTTGAGTAATCGCCTGATAGGTCTTGACAACTTCGTCGCTCGATAGTTCTGCCCTCGATCCAGCATTCATGGGCTGCGCTTTCTGAAGCACGTCGTCCATCGAGATTATTCCTGCGAGCGCGCCGCTGTGGGCAATAACGGGTAAACGGCGCACTTTTCCCATCTGCATGGCTTCAAGCGCCACGTGAACATCGTCCTCCGGACAACAGTAGAAGAGTTTCTGCGAAGCAATGACCTCGCTAACCAAGATGTCCCCCGGAAGACGATTCCGGGTGCCCAAGGCAATGCAGATATCGCGATCGGTGACGACACCAAAGACCTTGCCGTCATTTCCCACGATTGGAAGAAATCCGCAATTGCCATTCCACATCAACTCCGAGGCCGCCCCCAGGTTCGTCTCTGGTCGACAGCAATATGGAGTAGCTCTCATCAATTCTTTGACTTTCATTGGTTTTCCTCCTGTGCGCCGGTTAAACCGGCGACGTTGTAGTGAATGAAAAAGTCACACGAAAGTGGAGTAGCGACCTACTCTGCACCACATCTATAACCTGGAAACGCTGCGCATGGCTTACTTCAGTTTGAAGAAGGAAGCCGCGCCGGGCGTCGACGGGGAGACGTGGCGGCACTACGGCGAGGAACTGGAGAGGAATCTCCAGGACCTTTCCGAAAGGTTGAAGCGAGGGGCGTACCGAGCGAAACCCGTGCGTAGGGTGTATATCGCCAAGACCGACGGGCGGCAAAGACCGCTCGGAGTGCCGGTGCTGGAGGACAAGATCGTCCAGCGTGCAGCGGTCGAGGTGTTGAACGCCATTTACGAAACGGATTTTCTCGGTTTTTCCTACGGGTTCCGCCCCGGGCGAAGCCAGCATCAAGCGCTGGACGCGCTCTATACGGGACTGCTGACGAGAAAAGTGAACTGGGTGCTCGATCTTGACATCAAAAGTTTTTTCGATGGGCTTTCCCACGAATGGCTGGTCAAGTTCGTCGAGCATCGGGTGGCCGATCGGCGCGTCGTGCGGCTGATCCAGAAGTGGCTGAACGCCGGCGTGCTGGAGGATGGGAAGCGAATACGGGTGGAGGAAGGAACGCCTCAGGGCGGAAGTGCTTCGCCGCTTTTGGCGAACGTCTATCTTCATTACGTGTTCGACCTGTGGATCCAAGTGGCGTCGAAAGCGGGCACACGGTGATGTCATCGTCGTGCGATTCGCGGACGATATCGTGGTTGGATTCCAGAGCAAAGCGGATGCCGAACAGTTCCGGGCGGAACTCACCGAGAGAATGAGGAAGTTCAACCTGGAACTGCATCCCGAGAAAACGCAGCTGCTGGAATTTGGTCCGTTTGCGATCAACAACCGGCAAAGGCGTGGAGAAGGGAAGCCCGAGACATTCAACTTTCTCGGCTTTACGCATAGCTGCGTGAAGAAGAGGAGCAACGGAATGTACACGGTGCTGCGGCAAACGATCCGCAAAAGGCTGCAGGCGAAGCTGAACGCGGTGAAAGTCGAGCTTCAGCGGCGCATGCACGAACCCATCCCCGAACAGGGCAAGTGGTTGCAAGCGGTGGTGCGTGGGCACCTCCGGTATTACGGAGTGCCCATGAACAACCCGGCGCTGGCTCTTTTTCGATTCCAAGTAGGACGGCTCTGGCATCGCTCGCTGTCGCGGCGTAGCCAGAACGGACACGTCCTCTGGGACCGCATGCGGCGCCTCATCACTCGCTGGTTGCCTCTGCCTACCGTCTGTCATCCCTATCCCCTGCGCCGCATGGGCGTCATCACCAAAGGCAAGAGCCGGATGCGGGAAACCCGCCTGTCCGGATCCGTGGAGGGGGTTGTGAGTAATCATGATCCCTACTCCGACTAAGAGTTCTCTGACTTCCCTTGCCGATTCCCTTTCCTTGAAAAAAACCTTTGCGTAAAGCGCTACCAATTCTGAAATACTTCCCTTAATGACTCTGCCAATTTCATCCACATCCACACGTGAGCCCTCTTCTTTACTTCGGTATGATCTCTGCGCCCTTCTTTGTTTGGTATGTAAGCAATTCGGTTTCGCCACCACTGCTTTCAGGGCCAGTTCTTTCCAACGAATTCCCGAGGAAGTCTTTGATGATCACTTTAAGCCTCTCGGCCGGGACCGGTTTTTCTATGCACTCTGTCGCTCCGAGTTCCAGGGCTTGCTGACAACACTGCTTGTCTCGTTGACGTGCCAACACAATGAGTGCCACCGGGTGGTTATAACGGACCAAGTGCCTTATGACCCGATGTCCTTCGAATGCGGGAGAGCCCTGGTCCACAAGGGCAACATCGAACTCCTGTCTTTCGATACAGCGCATGGCTGACTCGACCGATGCGCACTTGTGAACCTCAAAACCTTGGGCCTCGAAGGGTTTTGCGTAAAGAATGAGTTCTTCGATGTCTTCAGCGAAAATCAGAACCTTGCGCGGGTCCGAGCAGATGTCCGCTTCTTCTGCAAACTGCCGGATTCCAACTCTCATCGATCTCTCCGATCCAGAGCCCTTTTTTTCATCACTGTGTACTAGTCCATCGCCGCGCTGCGCCCAGAATCCCTCGACGGGTCGTCAAAACAGCTCACTGCCGTCTCGCGCGAGACTCGGCCGCCGTCGTGCTCTGGAAACCGTACATCCAATACCGTGATTTGTTCTTTATGCTGACGTGCGGTTCTGCCTGGGGTCCCAACCGGGACGCTTCCCCGTCCGTACGTCAGTCTGTCGCCATCGCGCCCTGCGGGAAGCATTTCGGCAGAAGCGCTTGTATGGACTCCTTCGGCTTACAGATGTGAGGTTAGAACGCGAGGGGAGATCGGTCTATCCCTCCCGGAGGGTATTTTTGAGCTCAAATCCTGCCATGCCACTCACGAGGCCCGGGCCGAACATATCCGTAGCGCCCAACAATATCTTGAAGAGCTCCAGCCAGCTCTGTCGAGCACACCACCGCTCTTCCAACTCTTTGTTATTTCCATGTTCGTTTCACGTCCAGTTGGAGTTTGAAGGAATTCCCTAAATGGCCTTGCGAGCGCTTTCGAGGGCTGGTCCGAATACCCTACCGCGGGGATACCCTTGCAGTAACCCGTGCGTTAGCCTGCGATCCAATGTTTTCGCTCCAATCTCGCCGTCCCGACTGCATACGGCAGAGCGGAATGAGCTGGGTCAGCGCGAAAGCCAAAAAGGAAGGGGAAGGAAATGATTGAGTCTCAGCGAGCACCGACCACGATGCCCCGACTACTGGGAGGCGATCAGTGCGGGTGGTGTTGACTACCTGGCAGACCCTCCGAGTTCGGGAACACCTCCAGTGGCCATCCGCAATGCGCTTGAATCGCGGACGGCAAACGAATTCGAGAAACCGCTCGCAAGATCTCTGATTTTTGACAAGGAGAAATGCAAATGAGTAGTGCACCTACAACGGTTCTTCTAATTGGTGACACCACGACACGATCGGCAATTCTGTGGAAATGGTTGGCCCACAGGAGCTGTGAGTGTCAATTCGCTGCGTCGTTTCAGGATGCTTGCAAATTACTGTCGCAAAAAGAATTCGATCTGGTGCTGTGTCAGTACCAATTGCCGGATCGGACGGCGTTTCCGATTGTAAGTTTTCTGAGAGGAACACACTCCACTCTCCTCTTTACCGCAAAATTCGCGAGAGGCAGCCGCTGGTTGCCCATGATCGAACGCGGCGAGCGATGCCTGGATCGGCCACTTCTGCGGACCACGCAGTTGCCTGAGGCGCTTCGTGAGATCTTAGACGGCCGTCCCGGCAGCAACTCGTTGGCGAATGCGGTTTCGGAGCCACGGCTGCAAGAAGTTGGCTCAAGGTAGGAAGTTTCGCCACACAGGCCGCCTCGATCTGTCTCCCGACGCCCCCAACGTACCGAGGGACACGGGTATGACGTGCATGTTTGTTGTGGCTACAGAGGTCATCACGGGGCCGCGCGCCCAGGGAAGGCACCTATCATGCTCGATGGGACGATTCTATTGGGATTGACCGTTGTTTTCCTCGCCGGGGGGATTCTCCTTATCTTCCGGAATCCGCGCATCAGCAAACTTTTCGTGCGGGAGATACCCAATCGGTCGCGGCGCCGGTTGTTCCTTGCGGCCGTGAGTTTCGCACTGGCGTTCACGATCGCGCGAACACTCGCTTATGTCAATTTCCATTATCTGGGTCAGTTTCCCGATACCCAGTCGAGCTATCATCGAACTACGACTTGTTGTTCCTTAGGAAATGATCCCTTTACGAACAGCGTAGAGTACGAGTTCCGCCGAATTATGCAGGTTCAGTTTCTGAAGGATATGGCCACGATGCGTTTCAACAGTGTAGAGGCTGATGTTAAGTGCGGTTGCAACCTCTTTATTCGACCTTCCTTCGGCTAGAAGTTGCAGGATTTCACGCTCTCGACTGGTGAGCAAGTCGTAGGTATCGACAGCCCCCTTCTGTTTGAGAACGCGCACGTAGTCCTCGGCCAGGATCCGGCTCACCTTGGGGCTAAAAAATGATTTACCGTGAGTTACAGCTTCAATCGCTCCAATCAAATCGACAGCGGCCGAGTCCTTGAGCAGATAACCGCAGGCCCCCGCCTGCAACGCCCGCATCACATAGGTTTCATCGGAGTGCATGCTTAAGATGACCACCCTAGTCTCGGGACATTGATTCGCAATCTGCTTGGTCGCCTCGATCCCGTTCAACATCGGCATGCCAACGTCCATCACCACCACATCCGGCTTGAGTGCAGCGGCAAGCTCGACAGCCTGGCGCCCATTCTCCGTCTCCTCGACCACCTCCAAGTTGGGTGTTTTCTCAAGCAGGACGCGTAAGCCCGCGCGCACTACCGTGTGGTCATCCGCGAGCAAAATACGAAGTTTCTTCATGTAGTCACCTGGCGTACTCCACCGACTTCACGGGAAAATGGTAACTCGACGCGAAGGCGGGTGCCGAGTCCGGGATCTGAGTCCACTTGCAGCGCGCCTCCCAACTGAGTTACTCGCTCATTCATTCCGACAATTCCCAGACCGCGCGCTCTGCTCGAATCGAAACCCTGTCCGTCATCTTCGATGGCAAGCGCAAGATGCTCCGACTCTCCACGCAAAGTCACTCGAACATTGCTTGCGTAGGCGTGTTTGGAAGAGTTATTCAAAGCCTCTTGAACGATTCGGTACACGCAGGTCTTATGTTCTTCGGGCAAATTGTCCGGGACACTCGTCCCGACTACAGTTACCACCATACCTGTACGCCTGGAAACCTCGCGGGCTTGCCATTCGAGTGCGGGGACCAGGCCGAGGTCATCCAACATCGAGGGGCGCAACAGCAGGGCCATATTTCGAATTTCATTTACGCAGTTTTCCGCAATTGTTCTGATGTCCTTCAGTCCATTTCGAAAGATACTATTTTCGGCCTGCTCCGCCGACAAGTTTTCGACGTCCATGAGCAGTGCGCTTAAGGACTGGCCCACCTCATCATGAAGTTCTCGGGAGATCGCTCGGCGTTCCTGCTCTTGCGCATCGACGAGACGCTTCGATAATTCTTTCAATTCTCGCTGCGATCGAAGGCTCTCGTTGTATTTCTCTTCTGCAATCTTCTCGAGCCGCGCTATGTACACAATCGTGGCAATTGCCAAGATGACGCCGAGGCCGAGACTAATCGAGGTGGCCATCAGCAAGCGGACGCGAAACTGGACGAACACGGCGGCAATCCTGCTTTCGGCTTCCTCCATCTGTGCTTCGTTTATCGCGCTAACCTCTTTTGCAATGCTTAGTACTATGCCGTGTTGTGAGAGCACCTGGTCGCGCAGAAAAGTGAAATCTTGTCTCTGAATTTCCTTATCGTCCACTCCTACAATGGAATCTACTCTCGACCAATACTGATCCAATTCTTGGCCAAGATGTTGAAATGGCCCTTTTTCGTTCGTTGGTAACGATTGAATACTAGCATTCAACGAGTTGTACATCTCTCCGCGCACGGATTGCAGTTCATCCCGCGCCGTTTCCGGTGTTTTGTGATCCTCTTCGACAAGCAGGTAGTCCCTCATAATGTTGCCCGATTCGTAGAGTCCAGACTGAATCTGGGCTAGTACGCGTTCGCGCAACAGAAAATCTCGCCGAACTTGCGCATCGCTGGCCTCGATCGTTCTCAGGGTTCGAAGTGAGTCAATCGAGATGATTCCCATGAGAATTAGCAACGCTCCGAGGCCGGCGACTAACGCTTTCCGTGGACCAATTTTCAACAGGCGGCTTAGTTGGGTAGCCGCCTTTGGTGTCCGTTCCGTTTGCACCATTTGCCGCACTCCTGTTGACCATTTTATGCAACGGCACCCCAGCAAGAAAGCCTATACCTCCCCCCTAGATTGCTGTGCACACGCACTTCCGGGCGGCTCGCCTCCCGGGCCGATGGTAAAGTTGAGTTGCGATGGGGGATTAGGAGAGAGGCAGTGATCGAAATCACTAGGATGCCTACGATAATTCCCAGCGACCAACCGATCGGGAATTTACCTCCAATTGGCACCGTTCACCTCAACCACACCCTTCTCTGTATAGATGTGGAGATTCTGTCCATTTCACCGTCTTGGCGGTTGTCAATTTCATGACTTCGCTGACGGTCGCACGTCCTGGCACAACGTGATAGGTCAAGACGCTTCGGAGTTGCGCTTTGTTTTCTGACTTAAGAAGTGTATCTAACGCACCTGCAGGCAGATTTGCGAAGGCCGCATCCATCGGGGCAAATACGGTGAACGGGCCAGGACCCTTCAAGGTGCTGCTCACCAGATCGGCCGCCTGCAATGCTTGCGCAAGTGTCTTGAAGGACCCCGCGGCGACCACTGTGTCCACCACATCCTTCCGTTCATGCTCGGCAAGCGCGCTCGCACCGGCAAGCGCCATCGCCGTTACTGCGACCAAGAAACGTTTCATGGAATCCGTCCTATACGTGATTGGGGGCTGTTTCCCCCCTTGAGATCTTGAGGTAACGGAAGTGGCAAAGACATCGCCTCGCTAGGGTATTTGGATACCGGGAACCGGTTACCAGTCCTTGTTCGTAGGACGAGCGAAAGAGGCGAGCGATCTTCGAAGCTGATTTCCAACCGGGGTCGTATGGATACCGAATAAAACGGGCAGCGCATGAAGCGGTATACCGAGTGGCTCAAGCGATTGATCAGAGAAAAACGCGCGTCATCGATCTTGACTTGCGAGCTTACTTCGATAATGTGCGGCATTTCCTGCTGCTACAGAAAGTGGCTCGACGCGTCCAAGATGATGAGGTAATGCGGTTGCTCAAGATGATTCTTGAAGCGACTGGGAAAGGGAATTCCCCAAGGCGGGGTGATCACGCCTCGTACACAAAAGGCAATTTCCAGTTTGAAAGAACAGTTGTGGGGTGGCGAGAAAGGTACACATTGCTTGATCTTCGTCGTAAATAGTAATACAGTTATGTCACATGACCCGTTCGACCAAGATGGAGAAGGCTCGCCAGCTGAACGCCGCTCGTGGCCTATTGCAGCGTCAAATCCCGCTTCCCGACGCAGTGCGTCGGTTGTCACGCGAGTTCGACTTGTCAGAGCGCCAAGCATATCGCTACTTGCAAGAAGCCTCCCAACTCGGTGGACCGATCGAAGTTCCCGAAGTCACTGTACCAATCACCTTGAAGCTTTCACCGCGAACCGTGGAACTGCTGCGGAAATACGCGAGACGCAGTGGCCTGACCATTGGAGCGATCGTGGCCAGCGCATTAAATGCATTTCTGCGCGCCCTAAAAAGGCATGGCTGAACCGCGTCAAAATCGCGACGCATTTCAAATTCAAGTTTCTTATTCGTTTGATCGCTTGCTCGAGCCGAAGCTCGCGCGGGCTTACGAGATTCTGGTGCCATGTCGCGAGCACCCCGTAGGGGCCCCGTAGGGGTGCGTAGGAAGGAGTTTGACGATGAGGATGGCGGCAATCTACGCAAGGGTGTCGTCCGAGCAGCAACGCGAGGAGAACACGATTGCGAGCCAGACGGCGTCGCTGATCGAGTTCGCCAAGAGCCACGATCTGG
>Ga0307471_100001098_pt1 | contig 14581 bp, 15 predicted proteins | sample atmos_gasesAM3C__2_FD_204566 | JGI IMG/M metagenome (GOLD analysis project Ga0307471, IMG submission 204566) | Hardwood forest soil microbial communities from Morgan-Monroe State Forest, Indiana, United States - atmos_gasesAM3C_515 | ecosystem: Environmental > Terrestrial > Soil > Temperate... | reverse complement strand
GCTAGAATCGTTGGCTTGAGAACATCGGGGCCGTGACGCGTGTGCCCTGACGTCAGGACAACTCTTGGCTACCACGGAATATATCCCCGTCACCTTGCCCCGAAAACAAGCCCATGCCCGGCCCGAGAGCTGGATGGATGTGCTCGTCATCGGCGCCGGCCCAACCGGCCTGGCGTGCGCCATCGAGGTGCAGAAGATCGGGCTCAAGGCGCTGGTGCTGGATAAGGGCTGCCTGGTCAATTCGATCTACAACTACCCGACCAACATGACGTTCTTCACCACGCCGGAGCTGCTCGAGATCGGCGATATCCCGTTCCCCTGCGCGAGTCAGAAACCGACTCGGCAGGAGGCCCTCGAGTACTATCGCCGGGTTGCCGATCACTACCATCTGCACATCTGCCAGTATCAGTGGGTAAAAACCGTGACCGGTCAAGACGGGGACTTCCGCGTCACGGCCACCGACCGCTCGGGCAAAATCCACGATTACCGTGCCAGGAAAGTAATCGTTTCGACCGGCTATTATGATCTGCCCAATTACCTCAACATTCCGGGCGAAGATCTCACCACTAAAGTTTTTCATTATTACAAAGAGCCGTACCCCTATTATGACAGCGACGTCCTGGTCATCGGCGGCAAGAATTCCGCGGCGGAAGCTGCGCTGGATCTGTGGCGGCACGGAGCGCGGGTGACGCTCGTCCATCGCGGCGACCAGATTTCTCCGGGCGTGAAGTATTGGGTCCGTCCCGACCTCGAGAACCGTATCAAGAACGACGAGATCGCAGCCTATTTCCGCAGTTCGGTGCAGGAAATCGGAACCGATTTCGTCGTGCTGAACACGCCCAAAGGGCCGACGCGCCTCGCCAACGACTTCGTGTTTTCCTTGATCGGCTACCATCCCGACTACGATTTTCTGCGCAGCGTTGGGCTGGAGCTTTCCGACATGCAACACCGTCCCGTGTGCGATCCCGAAACGCTCGAGAGCAATGTGCCCGGGATTTACGTGGCGGGCGTGATCGTGGCGGGCTCACGCACCAGCGAAATCTTCATTGAAAATGGCCGCTTCCACGGGAAGCAGATCGCGGCGCATCTGCGGGAAAGGCTCGAACCCGGTAGCGAGATTGCTGAGATGTAGGCCTTCCCGGCGGGCGGCGAGGCCCACGTCCCTCCATCCCAGATATACGCCCGATGTAACATCCAGACCTTCCTCTGCGTCCTCTGCGGAATTTCTCTGCGAACTCTGCGACTAAGAGCTCTTCCCCGGCTCTACTCCAGTTCGACCGCTTCTTCGCCGAGTTGCTGGTTGATGAGTCGGCCCATGAGGGGCTTGAGCTTTTCGCCGGTTTTCGCCAGCACGAAATCCTGCTCCTCGTCGGACCAGTCCAGTTTGAAACTGGTGGTCAGGGCCGAGATCCAGATCTGCCGTACCGGGGCATTGGGCGACACAACAAAGCGGGTACCATCCTCGAAGCTGATGTGCAGGGCGCCCGCCTGATCTTCGACCTCGATCTCAGCCGAGTCCTCGGCCGCGTACAGGCTTTTCTTCAAATTTGCGAACGCTTGCTCCGAGTGCTTGCGAAACTCCAGTTCATCGAGCATGCAGAAGATTATAAGAGGCCGGACCGTTTACACCGTCCCGCGCCCGAAGGATCGTCGCAGAGCGCGAAAAGCAGAGCTCTTACCGTCAGAGGAAAGAGGAAGCGCGGCGGCCGCAGAGGAAGGCATCCAGCAGGCGGAAGTCTTCTATCGGCTTCGGGCGCGTGGCGGTTCCCGCAACGAACGGCGAGTATCGGTCAATTTCCGCAAAGTCGTCTCCCTACAAACGAACGCAACTTCATTTTAACAGATACTCTTTCACAAACATCACCGTCGCGTAGAACTCGAAGTCCCGGTTCTTCTTCTTGCGGAAGCCATGGCCCTCGTCCTTCGCCAGCAGGTACCAGACCGGGGTCTTGTTCTTGCGCACCACGTTTGCCATTTGCTCGCTCTCGCTGGCCGGCACCCGCGGATCATTCTTCCCAGCGATCACGAACAGGGGCTTGGTGATGTTCTGCGCCTTGTTGGCGGGCGCGACGCTTTCCAGGTAGGCGCGCATTTTCGGGTCTCGCTCGTCGCCGTACTCCACCCGCCGCAGATCCTGGCGGTAGCCCGACGTGTGCTCGAGAAATGTCACCAGGTTCGACGGCCCGACGATATCCACCGAGCAGCAGATGCGGTCGTTATAGTTGGTCGCGACCGCGAGTGTCATAAACCCGCCGTAGCTGCCGCCCATGACCAAGACTCGTTTCGCATCGAGCGCGTTCTGTTGTCCGACCCAGTCCAGCAGGGAATTGATGTCCTTGTACGAACCCTCCCGCAGCATCCCGTTGTCCAGTGCGAGAAACGTCTTGCCGTACCCGGTGGATCCGCGAACGTTTGGCCAGATCAAGGCCACGCCGAGTTCATTAACGTAGTAGTTGAAGCTCTGAAGGAAGTCCGGCCGGAACTGCCCCTCGGGCCCGCCGTGAATCAGGATCATCACCGGCCTCGGTCCGGGAAATTTCTGCGTTGGCCGGTAGAGAAACCCGCTGATCGACCGCCCGTCCCAACTTTTCCAATGGATCAACTCCGGCTCGGGGAGATGGCTCGTGTCTAGTCCGCCGGTTTCGCTGGACGTCCAGCGCTCGAGTTTGCTGGTCTCGGCGTCAAGCGAATAAACATCGGCGGGCGAGCGCGCCGATACCAGGTTGAAGCCCAGTTCGTGGCTGTGCCTCCGCCAGTGGACCCGTTCCACCACGCCGCGCGGAAGGGTGGTGACCGGTAGGTCGGTTTTCCCGGCGACGTCGTAGATGTGCAGCACTCCGAACCCGTCCTCATTGCTGATGAACGCGATCTTCTGTCCATCGTCGGAAAGGTCGAACTCGTCCACGTCCCATGGAATGGCGCTGGTAAGGTAGGTGTGCTCCCGGCTGCCCAGGTCGATGTGCGCCAACCGATGAAATTCCGAGTCCTTATCGGTGGTGGTATAGATCCCTTTTCCGTCTTTGCTGAACCGACCGCCTGCGTACGAGATCTTCTCGCCGCCCTTCGGAGTAAGTAGTCTCTTCTCGCCGCTCTCGGCATCCACCACCCAAAGGTAGCTTTCGTTAGCGGAGACCTCTTCCAGCGCCAGAATCTTTCCCCCATCGGGCGACCAGTCGAGCGCATCCCATCCGCCGCCTTCGAGCTTCGCCACCAGGTGATCGGACTTCGGCTCGGCTGGATTAATGACCCACAAATCCACGTCCTTGCCCGTACGCCGCGTTGAGCCGTAAGCCAGCTTGCCGCCCGCCTCCCACCACACCGCGCCCGTGTTTCGTGATTTGCCGTCCGTGAGCAACGTGACCTCACCCGCATCCAGGTCGTACCGGTAGAGTTGAAAAAACTCGCCGCCGCCCACGTCTTTGCTGAACACGAAGTAATTGCCCTGGGTCGGTTCGTACTGCGCGCTGGTCACGGCATCGGGATAAAACGTCAGCTGCGAGCGCGCCCCGCCCGGCAGGGTCACCCGATGAATCTCGGACACGTCCGCGAAACGGGTACCGATCAGCATCTCGCGGCGGGTTGGGTGCCAGTTGGTCAGATTCGCCGCGCGGAAGTTGCTGTAACGCTCAGCAGTCTCGGCGATCGACGTGGGAATTTTCGGAATGCCATCCACCACCAGGTTTTCATTCGGGATGATTTCCCCGGATTGCGCGGCGACGACGGCTGTGAGTATCAAGGAGGCGATCAGACTGTGGAGCGTTTGCATAGGAGTTTTCCGGAACAGGGCATGCATCTTAGGATGAGCTGGTTGTGACCGTCAAACGGGGCCGGCGGGTATCCTCGCGCGTCAGAGTCAAAGCGGAAGTTCCCGGCGGAGCGAGGGGCAGCCTCGCACGTCGGGTTGAATGACAGGGTGGTCGGTGGAGCGATGAGCGGAGGCCGTGCTCGCCCGTCGTGTCGGAAGGAGCAAACACAGCGAAAAAAAGGCCCGGGAGACTTGCTCCCGGGCCGGACGAGTTTTGAGACGAGGGTAAAACTGGAAAATTTATTCTTCGTCGGCGAAGTGCCGGCGGGTCAGGGTAGCCAGGCTGACAAGCCCCGCACCCAGTAGCAGCAGCGAGCGCGGCGGATTCGGCGTGCTGAGCGGAAGAAATGCAGAAGTCATTAATAGGACCGAAGAAGCCAGCAGGAAACCCTTTAGAGTCCGAGAGAACATTTTGTTATTTCCCTTCGCGTCGATATAGAGCAACCGCCTTGCCTAAACAGCGCGCCCTCGTGCTGGGAGCCGGGCTCGGACGTACTGGGTAAGCCCTTAAGAGTCTGCTGGCTACGGCCCCACCATCGCCAATGACAATCCGTGTCAAGGCGCCAAGGATGCAATTGTTTGCACACCCGTCTATTGGGGTTCCGCTCACGATTCGAGGCTTATTGATCGGGAGGAAGAGAAAGGGGACACCGGGATGGCCTGCGAGCGGCCGTCTTTCTTTCGCCCCTTCGGGGCTGACTCGTCTCCCCAAGAAACCCACGACTTGCGCCGTGGGCTTCATTCTTACGCCGCTTTGCGGCTAGGCCCCCGGTTTTACAGGAACGTTTTTACCGGAGTCAGCTTTCCCATCGCGTAAATGATCGGCATCAAAAGAACGCGGGGCTTAGTGCACTCAAATTTCCTCACATGCAGACACTCTCCAACGATGCGGATACGACCCCGATCAGTTATCTTGGAAGGCCACTTCCTCATCGTCCCAGCTCACCATGGAACCCGAGCCTGAACGCGAAGTGAACTCGATCTCGCTTGCCTCATACCTGCGCCTGCTGCGGGAAAACCGCAACTTCCGGCGCCTCTGGGGCGCGCAGATCGTCAGCGAAATCGGCGACTGGTTCTACACGCTTGCGATCTATAGCCTGCTGCTTCAACTTACCGGACGGGCAAGTTCGGTCGCGCTCGCGCTGGTATTGCAGGTCCTGCCGCAGACCTTCATCGGACCGACTGCCGGAGTCGTGAACGACCGCATCCGCCGCAAGCGCGTGATGATCGCCGCCGACCTGGTTCGGGTGGTGATCGTGCTGTCGATGCTGCTGGTGCGTTCGCGCGAAATGGTCTGGCTGGTCTATCCGCTGTTGCTGCTCGAGACCATCATGGCCGCGTTCTTCGAGCCCGCTCGCTCGTCGGTGATCCCGAACATCACCGGACGCGAAGACGTCATCCTCGCCAACACGCTCGGCTCGACCACCTGGTCGCTGAACCTTGTTCTGGGAGCGACGTTAGGCGGAATCGTGGCCGCCCTGCTCGGTCGCGATGCTGTTTTCGTCCTGAACGCGCTGTCGTTCCTGGTCTCCGCGCTACTGATTGCAGGCATGCACTTCGCCGAGCCGCATGCCGACGCCACACCGCCGCTGCGCGCCCGCGAGTTGTTCGACTACTCTCCCATCCTCGAAGGTGTGCGCTACGTGCGTGGCCAGCGCCACTTGCTCGCCACCATCTTCGTGAAGGCTGGAAACCTGGTCATCGGTCCAAGCTGGGTTCTGTTCACGGTGATGGGCCAGAAATACTTCCCGGTGCGCTGGCATCACCTCGACCCGCAACGAGGCGCGATGCTCGGCATGAGCATGCTGCTGGGTGCGCGCGGGCTGGGCGCGCTCATTGGGCCGCTGATCAGCGCACCTTGGGCGGGGCATCAGGATCGGCGTTTGCGTCTTGGGATTTTCTACGGATATCTGGTGACGGCGGTTGGCTATGCGCTTATCGGCAAAGCTGGCAGCGTCTGGTTTGCGTGTCTTTGGGCGGCGTTTGCGCACTGCGGAGGCTCCACCGTCTGGGTGTTCTCGACCACGCTATTGCAACTGAACACCGACGACCGCTTTCGTGGGCGCGTGTTCTCCGCCGACCTCGGCCTGTGCATGCTGACCATCGCAGTCGGGGCGTATGTGTGCGGCGGATTCCTGGACACGGGCATCTCGGCTCGGACGCTGGTGGCTGCGACAGGCTTGGTCATGCTGATTCCGGCCGCGCTGTGGGCTTGGGCGATGAAGCTGTGGAAGCCGCAAACTACCCGAGTCACCGCGATGGTTGAGTGATCTCGCGCCGGTTACGGTTGGGGCTAACCAGCCGGCGGGACGGCGCCGCTACAGTTGGTCGATCTTCGCCGCCATGATGAAGTCGCTCTCGGTTAGGCCTTTCACTTTGTGGGTCCAGAGCGTGATCTCCACTTTGCCCCAGGTGAGCAGGATGTCGGGATGATGTCCCTGCGCTTCGGCAACCGCTCCCACGCGGTTCACGAAGTCGAGCGCCTTCTGGAAGTCCGGGAAGGTGAAGGTGCGCGTGATGTGATGTTCGTCCACCACCTTCCAGTTCGGAAGCTGATGGCTCAGATTCTGGAGTTCTGCGCCCTTGAGTGCGGGAACGTCCCCACGGCAGGGAACGCAAGTCTTGCTGGCTAACGTTGACATGGCCCCACTCCCTCGGCTCGCGGCGTTGACAGTCAGAACGGGATGTCTTCGTCGGTGATGGGCGATGCGCCGGCGGGTTCAGGCTCGGGCGCGCGCTGATCGAAGTGGTCGGCTGCGCCGCGAGAGCCTCCACTGTGGCTTTCGCCTCCGCCTCCTGCATCGCCTCGCCCGCTGAGAAGAACCAGATCGTTGGCCACGACTTCGGTCATGTATTTCTTCTGGTTGGTCTGCTTGTCATCCCAGGAGCGGGTTTGCAGACGGCCTTCGATGTAGACCTTGCCACCTTTCTTGAGGTACTCGCCCGCGATCTCGGCGAGACGCTGCCACAGGACCACGTTGTGCCACTCGGTACGATCCTGCCATGCGCCGCTTTTGTCCTTGTAGCGCTCGTTGGTCGCCAACGTGATCTTCGCGACCGCCGTGCCTTGCGGTGTGTACTTTACTTCTGGATCCTTGCCAAGGTTGCCGATGAGAATGACTTTGTTAACGCTCTTAGGCATGAGTGCAGGCTCCTTCGGAGGGTCACTATAGCAGAAACGGACAGGTGGAAATTGTGGTATCTGGAGCATGCGGATGGGACGTTTTGCTCCGGTTTTCGGTAAAAATGCGATGCGGCTTCGGGTGGGCTTTTCAGGGTATAATCCATCTACCCTATGGCCGCCGAAACCACTGTAAACAAAGCCGCCGGGATGGTCCCGGATGAACTCAAATTCGAACCAAAGTCCACGGGCTTGACCACGCCTCGCAAGAAGAAACCCAAGGAACTTGCCGTCATTACCGAATGCTGCACGGGCTGCGCCGGGTCGCCGGCGTGCGTCGAGTATTGCCCGGTGGCCGACTGTATGTTCTGGGTGCCAGATGAAGATCATCCACCGTTCGGGCGCATCCAGGTGGACCCAATCCTTTGCATTGGCTGCAAAAAGTGCATCAGCAAGGGGCCGGATGGATGCTTCCTGGATGGGTGTCCGTGGGACGCGATCGTGATGGTGGATACGGCTGAAGTGGAGAAGGAAGTGGGGACGATGGCGATTTAGGAACGGTCGTTGGTCCTTAGTCGTTGGTTGTTGGCTTTACGCGCGCTTCAGCGCGCGTTTTGTTTGTGTGCCGAGCATGTTCGACAGCTGGAGGGTGAAAGTCCCTTTGTCAATGTGCGGCGGCGGCTCGATCTCGAATCGCTTTCTCGGTCAGGACGGCCTGCTGGCGGATGTGTTCTGGCACTTCCGGCAACTCGCGTTCATAGGGTGTGACCGCGACGAGATCATCGGGTTGCCCGATCAGATAGAGCGCACGCAAACCTTCCCAGACTTGTTCGACGGCGGGATCTATGGTCGCCAGCTCCGTCCCTGCGGAGACCGTCTGTCCGGTCTGTACGAAGAGGTTGCGAATGCGGCCGGAGATGGAGGAGCGGACCTCGGTCGTTTGCTGCGCATTCTGCAATTTCGCGATCAGGCCACCCTGCCGAATCGCGGTTCCGGGTCTGTCGGCATCGATCACGCGGCCCGCGCTGGGCGCTACGATTTTCACGGATTGCAGGAGTTCAATGATCTCCGGCCGTCCGGTGGCGTCTCCATAACGCACCAGCGACAGCGCGGCATTCCCGCGCACCAGCGGCGAAGAGTCGTGAAGCATTTTCAGGAGGGCTTCATGGAAGCCGGGCCCGGTCGTGTCCTGGCCTAACACCCACGCGTCCGTGTTGCGGACTTCTTCGACCGGGTGAGACACGAGGCGAACCAGGTCGGGATACCAGCGAATGGCAGCCGTATCGTGACGCGACATACGTTCGCCCATCTGGACCAGTGCGTGCTGAATATGGCGAGGATGGTGATCGTCCTGAAGATATTCCGTGACCTGCTTTTCGGACAGATTGCGGCCGAACCAGGTGTTCCACCAGAACAGCACTGGCATGAAGGCGATGAACCAGGCCGTGACAAAGAAGAGCACCCGGTGGCGGGTGGACATGCCGGGACGCGGCTGGGTCGGCGACTTGGTGGCGCTTTCGGTTCCAGTGGCGGGAATCATTGGGTATCGTTGACAGTTCTATTCTAAGCAATCGCGAAATATACATTACTGCACGACATCGGCGTCCAGCACGCGGTTCTGCTCCAGATAATGCGCTACGGCGTATTGGGCGAGCAAGGGCGTCTGCAGAGTGATCTCGGCGCCGATCCACTCGCCTTTGGCGTGCGGGGCGTTCGGTGGATGTTTGCAGGTGCCGCTTGTGCCGAACTGCGGGCCAAATGCGGCCTTCTGAATGGGATCGAATTGTTGGAGGCGGGTCCAGGCATCATCCCCAACCGTGCCGGAAACATCGATTCTGAGTCGAACAGTGGCCATCAAACTATTTTACCGGCACTTCCTTGCGGGTGTGTGCACAACGGGCATGTGTGCCCCCACAGCAGATTCCTCTGCCTCCGCTGCGCTCGGCGTCGGAATAACAACCTTGAGTGGATGTTTCAGACCGCTTGTGGGGGAATCTCACGCCGCCGGTTTCGTGGTTCTGCGATTGGCGATTACAAAGGCCAGGCCGAACATGAAGAGCGAGAACAGCACCAGCGTTGCGAATGAAGATCCCAACGAAAACTGTGCGGGACTGTCCGGGTACAGCAGGCTGCGCAGCGCTTCCACGCCGTAGGTCAGGGGATTGATGCGCATGAGCATGCGGAGCCAACCAGACGCGCTTGATAACGGAAACAGTGCGCCGGACAGCAGCCAGAGAGGGATCAGAAACAGGTTGATGATAGCGTGGAAGGCGGAGGTCGAATCCATGGGCCAAGCGATCGCGAATCCCAACGCGGTCAACGCGAATGAGACCAGGAAGATCGTCAGGACAACCAGCAGAAAGGAACCGAAACCGATGCTCACTCCCACCAGCGGCGCAAACAGCAGAAAAATCAGGCCCTGAGCAGCCGCCAGGGTCGTCCCCCCCAGCACTTTTCCTAGAACGATGGCGGAACGTGGCACCGGCGCGACCAAGACGGAGAGCAGGAAGCCTTCCTTGCGGTCTTCAATGACCGACATCATGGTGAAGATACTGGTGAAGAGCACGATCATGATGAGCGTGCCGGGATAAAAGTAGTCGAGATAATGCTGTTGGCCTTGGGCGCTGCCGGACCGGAACGACGATCCAAAGCCGGAGCCAAGCACGACCCAGAATACGAGCGGCGAAGCGATGACGCCGATGACGCGGCTGCGTTGCCGGTAAAAGCGCACCAGTTCGCGCCACCAGAGGGTGAAGGCGGGCAGAGTCAGGCCTGCGGAAGCAGGGACGCCGCGCGCCGGAAGTGTTGCGGTTTGCGTGGCCAATTCGGTTATCTCATTTCTTCGCCGGCGGGGCGGCTTTCTGTTTACTCGGAAACTTGATATAGCCGCAGTCGCGGCATTCCCAAAACGCGTTCAGGAAGAAAAACCCCGACAGCGTTAACAGGATCAGGCTCATGAACAGTCCGTCGACGGTGGTGATGGTGCCGTTCATGATTGTCCAGACAATTCCCAGCAAGGGGAGGATGCCTAGCACAACGGAAAACAGGAGCATCATGGGCTGCACACTACCTCCTTAGGGGCTGACTTTCCGGCGGAGAGGAAAACAGATTCCTCGCTACGCTCGGGATGACAATCTTTAATCAAAGACTCGCAACCGACGGCTGATTTTCCCATCACGCTTTCGCCGCCTCGTTCGCCTCAGTCCAGAAGCGATGGCCGGTGCGGTGAATGAACACGTCCTCGAGCGTGGGCTTGCTCACGCTCACCGCCTGAATTTCTCCCGGGAACGCCTCGACCAGGCCCGTGATGAAGCGGTGGCCGTTCTCCAACTCGATGCGCACTTGATTCGCGAGCACGGTCGTGTCTACTCCGAAGCGCTCGCTGATGCGCTGTGCCAGGGAATCCACATCGCCGGTGACATCCAGCAGGATGACGTCTCCGCCGATCTCGTGCTTCAGTTCGGTGGGCGTGCCCAGCGCCATCAGCTTGCCTTCATTCAGGATGGCGAGGCGATCACAGCGCTCGGCCTCTTCCATCAGATGCGTGGTGACGATCACCGACACGCGTTCCTGGTCCCGAAGAATCTGAAGATACTGCCAAAGGTCGCGGCGGGCGCCCGGATCGAGGCCGGTGGTGGGCTCGTCAAGGAGTAAGACTGATGGATGATGGAGCAACCCCTTGGCCAACTCCACCCGACGCGCCATGCCTCCGGAAAAGGTCTCCACCAGCTCCTTCATGCGATCTGCTAAACCCACGCGACCCAGAATCTCTTTGATGCGCGCCTTGAGCGCCCAGCCATGCAGACCATAGAGGTGGCCCTGGTGCCAGAGGTTCTCGTAGGCGGTCAGCTTCTCGTCGACACTTTGAGCCTGGAAAACGACGCCGATCTGCCGACGGACCGCGGCGGGATGCTTGGCGGCGTCGAAGCCCATGACCAGGGCGCGGCCGGCGGTAGGAACCATGAGGGTGGAGAGAATGCGAAAAAGCGTGGTCTTGCCGCTGCCGTTGGGGCCAAGCAGGCCAAAGAGCTCGGCGGGGCGAACATCAAACGAGACGTCATCGAGCGCGGTACGGCCGTCGTAGCGGTGCACGATGTTCTGCACCGCAATGACTGGGGTGGCGGTGGTTTCGATTTCGGGGCCAACTTCCACGTAGGCGGGCAGTTTCGAGGGCACAGGCTATTCTACGACGAGACGGGGTTCAGCATCATAAGAACGAACAGTAGCGGCAGGTACAAGACGGTGGCCTGCAGAAGCTGCCGGGCGCGCTGTTTAGAGCGGGGCGCGCTGAGAGGATCATGAAGCCAGGTCAGGCGCGATCCGATATAAAGCAGCCCTGCGCCGAGCAAGAGCGCGCCCACCAGGTAGACGCGTCCGGCCATCCCCAGGAATGAGGGCGCCAGGCTCACCGGGATCAGTACGAGCGAGTAAAGGATGATCCGGAGCGACGTGGATTTGCCATCCGGCTCAACGACTGGCAACATGCGGATCCGCCCGGCAGCGTAGTCGTCGCGGTACAACCACGCGATGGAAAAGAAATGCGGAAACTGCCAGAAGAAGACGATGGCGAACAGAACGAGCGTTTCCAACTCCAGCCGTCCGCGGGCGGCGGTCCAGCCGAGCACTCCCGGCATAGCGCCCGGGAATGCGCCCACGAAGGTGCAGACGGGATGAACTTTTTTGAGGGGAGTGTAGGCGGCGAGATAGACGAACGCGGTCAGCAGCGCCAGTGTCCCGCTCAGCGTGTTCAGCGCCACGTCGAGGTAGAGGGCACCGCCGACCGTCATCAGCAGGCCTACGATGACCCCGTGGCGCAGGCTCATTCGACCAGTGGGTAAAGGACGCTGCGCAGTTCGGCGCATGTGACCGTCGATGTCATGCTCCATCACTTCGTTCAGGGCGGCGGTACCGCCGGAGGCAAGTCCGATGCCAAGTAATGCATGGAACAATCCCCAGGAGAAGGAAGGGATGCCTGACTTGAGGCAGCCTAAGTGGTATCCGCACCAGGCGGTCAGGACGACCAGAGTCGTGACGCGCATCTTGGTGAGTTCGGCATAATCGCGCGCCAACGTGGCGAAGGTGCTGCGCGGAACGTTCAGAGTGACGGCGCTCATGCGGCTTGGGGAGTCCGTTCTGTGCCCGGAACGCGTTCGGCGAAGGCGACCGGCACGTGTCGCCATACTTGGATCGCTAATATCACGGTGGTTGCCAGCAGCAAGGCCCCGACTGCCACATGAGTCACGGTCGAGACCACCATGGGCAGTTCCGGCTGCACATTGTCTTTGCCCCAGGCTACGCGCGTAAGGAAAGCTGCGAAGCCGAGACAGAGCTGCGTCATCAGCAGCGACAGCATGAGGATGGCAGGCTTGCGGACCGCTTCAATTTTTGAGTAAACCGACAGAGCGCGGATCGCAGTCCAGGTGAGCACGACAGCAACGATGCCGGCATGCAGAACGTGAGGCCACCAGCTCATCCCTTTGTGACGGAACATCGCCCCCAGGATCAGCTGAACGTACAGCACGAAAATGGATAGAAGAGTCAGAGTGAAGAGGCTGGGACGACGCATATCGAATTCAACGTGCGGGACCTCTTCGACCCACTGCCGGCTGGTAAACATGGCGATGCAGACGGCGATGCAGAAGAAAGTCTGTGCGACGGCGGCGTGCGCGCTGGATACGGCCGCGGGTAAATAGAAAAGTACAGTCAGGCCACCGAGAATGCCCTGCGCGATCACGGTGCCAAGCGCGGCCACGCCGAGGATGCGCAGCCAGGGACGGCGCTCGGCGCGCCAGGTCCAGACCGCCAGAATGATCGTCATCAGACCCACGAATTCAGCCACCATGCGATGGCCATGCTCGAACTTCACGCCGCCCACCATGTGCGGCATCTTGTAGAAGGAACCGAAGGTGGTTGGCCAATCCGGCACGGAGAGGCCGGCATCGTTGCTGGTCACGAGTGCGCCGGCGACAATCAGAAGAAGGGTCACGCTGGCCGTGAACACGGCGAACACGTGCAGGCGATGATTATACGGAGTGGCAATAGCCTTCAGAACGTACTCCTTGGTCCCGTAAAAAAGCCTTCATTCCGAAATCTTGACTGACCCGGCGGGCCCCTAGCTCTTAGCCCTTAGCCATTCGCGCACCCATGGGTTCGGGCCAGGAGCTAACCGCTAAAAGCAAAGAGCTGCCTGTAGGAGTTCTCGAGAGCAGGCTGCACCGCACGAGGCCGCCTGCTCTCAGGAACCAAGCATTCTAGCAAATCCGGAAACTACATAGCGCCGGCTTTGAAGGTCTGATCGACGGTCTTGGCTTCCTTCGGACCGATGGTTACTTTCTGATCTTGCTCGGGCAATTTCTCGTGCACGAAGGCGATGGTGTAATCGCCCGGGGGAAGTCCTTTGATCTCGTACTTCCCGTCCGGTCCAGTGACCGCATAGAACGGGCTCTTCACCACGTTGATGTACATCTTCATCCAGGGGTGCTGATTGCACTTGACCGGGAGCATGACTTCTTCGCGGGCGAAGTTCTTCTCGATGGGAGCGGCCTGCGGCGGCTGCGATTCGTTCCACTCACGGTTGTCCTTCGGCGTGGGATGGATATTGTGGGTGGTGGGATCGTCATTCTTGATCTGGACGGTCTGGCCGGCCATCACGCCCAATACGTGGGGATGGTAGCGGCAGCCTTGCTGATCGAGGACGACAGGTTCTTTGGGAACATCGAAGGTGCGATTGCCGAGCCCATCTTTTACATACACGAAAACGTTAGCGAGGTTACCTTTCTCGACGACCATGGCTTCATTTTCGTTGGCGCCTTTGCAGGCCGGGTCCTGGGACATGTCAATCTTGGATGGCTTGGGAGCGGAGCCATCGAACTTCACCGATCCGCTGACGGAGCCTACGGTTGCCGGATCGATGGGGGTGGCGGCCGGGGCGGGAGCCGCGGATGGAGCCGAGGCGGGTTGCGACTCAGTGGATTCTTTCTTGTTACAGGCTGCCAGCAACAATAAGCCGGCCAAGGCTAGCAGGAGGAGGAATGCTAACCGGGAGTTCTTCATGATGGGCACCTTTCTTGGAGTTTTAGATGACACTACCAAAACCCTCTATTTTAACGCGAAATCTTAGCGTGAACCTCCCGCGGACGCGCCAGTGTTGTGCGCGGCGGGCCGTACGGTACCGATCACAGGCTTCTTGCCGGGAGTGTTGACAGCGGTCGAGCGGCCCATCGAAGCGGCAACCCGGCGTTGCTCTTCCGGAGTCAGTTGGAAGATGTAGTCTACGAGCAGCTTGCTGTGGTCCTCGCTATAGCCCTGGAATGAAGGCGGCGTGGGACCGGCGAAGACCCAGTGCTCATTCTCACGACGGAAGAGCCCCGAGGGCATGGAGGTGCCAGGGCTGATCGCTTGCGGATCGGTGATCCAGCGCTCGACCCAATCCGGCTTCAGTCGGTCCTTCGCGAGCAGGAAGTTGGGTGCGGTGGCGTGCGCATCGTGTTGCGCATCGCCGGTGGCGTGACATTTCAGACACGGGGCGGCGGTGCTCGAGAACAAGCTGCGCGCCATCTCGGTTTCCTTCGCACTCAGGGTCGGAACCTGTTCCGGAATGTAAGGAATTGGCTGCTGGGAAAGTGCCTGGAAGAAGCGCACCAGCTCCCGGAGTT
>Ga0307471_100001097_pt1 | contig 14587 bp, 5 predicted proteins | sample atmos_gasesAM3C__2_FD_204566 | JGI IMG/M metagenome (GOLD analysis project Ga0307471, IMG submission 204566) | Hardwood forest soil microbial communities from Morgan-Monroe State Forest, Indiana, United States - atmos_gasesAM3C_515 | ecosystem: Environmental > Terrestrial > Soil > Temperate... | reverse complement strand
GTCCTCCGCCGCGGCTCTGTCATGCAGCGAGGAAAGACTCGCGCGCTTTGTCCGGCAGCAGCCGCGCAACGCACTGGCGAACTATTACTACGCGGTGGTCTTATGGAAAGGTGATCGCGAATCGCAAAAGCAAGCTAGGTCGGAACAAGTTAAAGCACTGTTGGAAGCGGCTATCGATTTCGACCCGAAGCTGAGCGAAGCCTACGTGCAACTCGGAATTGTGCAAGCTGCTCACGGAGATTTTGCTTCGGCAATCGAAACCTATAGGAAAGCACTGGCGGTAGACCCCAATTTGAGTGATGCACATTACCGGCTGGGTCTGGCGTACAAGCGCACGGGTGAGGACGCGAAGGCACGCAAGGAATTCGACGCCTATCGGCAAGCCCAAAAATCCGAAATCGCAAACACCGAGCGCCAAAGGCGAGAATTGAAGCAATTTTCGATCATTTTCAAAAACCAGGGCACAGGGTCTGCAACGCCGGGCTCTCAGCCGCATTGAAGCGTTGCGCGTCGATCGCTACTTCCCTCTGGGCTTTGTCGTATCGACGATTCCGCTCCCTTCGCGAATCGTCAAAATCTGATTGGCTTGCACCTGCGTGAAGCGCTCGAACTTCCCAGTCGTCGGCCACTTCACTTCAATCGCATCCACGATCGCCGCCTTGCCTAGCCCAAAGTGCAATCGCAGATCGCACTGTGACATCACGCTGGTACCGCTGTGCACTTCATCCATTTGAATGTGCTTGCCGGTAATCACACGAACCCGGGCGCCGATCGCGGTGCGATTGCATTTCGTCCCGATCAGCTTAAGCTTGATCCAGTTCTGTGCGTTACCGCCGTCGTTGCGCAGTAACGACGGCACGTCGTTCATGTTTAAGATCACTGCGTCGATGTCCCCGTCGTTATCGTAGTCCCCGAAAGCCGCGCCTCGGCTCGAAAATCGCTCCGTGATCCCAGGCCCCATCCCCGCTGATACATCCTTGAAGCGTCCATTTCCAAGGTTCCGGTACACCAGCCTCGGATTCTTGTACGTCTGCCCGGTCTCGCGCCCGCTGATCTCCGGATAGACGTGTCCGTTGATCTGCAGGATGTCGGCCCAGCCGTCGTTGTCGTAGTCGACGAAACCGCAACCCCAGGCGACATACTGATTGTTGACGCCCACTCCGGAAGCGAACGTCACGTCGCTGAACGTCCCGTCACCATTGTTGTGGTACAGGTTGACGGTGTCGTCGGCGAAATTAGTCTTGAAAATATCGAAGTAACCATCGCAGTCGTAGTCCGCGACTCCGACGCCCATGCCCGCCTGCTCATGTCCATTCTCGCTGTAAGCAACGCCCGCGATCACCGCAATGTCCGTGAAAGTGCCGTCGTGATTGTTCTTGAACAGCATGCTCGGCTGCGAATCGACCGCGACATAGATGTCCGGCCAGCCGTCGTTGTCGAAATCGTAGGAAACCGCGGTGATGGAATAGCGCGGCCCGGGTTTCAGGATTCCCGACTTTTCCGAAACGTCGGTGAACGTTCCGTCGCCGTTGTTGTGGAACAGAACGTTCGTGTCACCGGGCAGGCCGCGCGGTCCGCACATCGTGGGAATGCCTTTCCACTGGCAGACTTCGGGCTCCTTCTTTAAAGAGGTTTTCTCGGGATCCAGCTTGATGTAGTTGCAGATGAAAAGATCGAGGTGGCCGTCGCGGTCGTAGTCCAACCACGTGCAGCCCGCGCCCCAACGAATTCGCTCGTCGTGGAGGCCGGCCTTCTGCGTAACGTCGGTGAATGTGCCGTCGCCATTGTTGTGAAACAAAATGTTGTGACCCCAGAAGCAACAGAACAGATCGTCCCGGCCATCATTGTCATAGTCCCCAACGCAAACACCGGTCTGCCAACCGGTTCGGGCAAGGCCGGATTTCTCAGTTACATCCGTGAATGTGCCGTCGCGATTGTTTTTGTAGAGGTGCGAAGTGGGAGCCTCACCGGGCTTCCACTCGGCGTCCAGACGCGTTCCGTTCGTCAAATAGATGTCCAGCCAGCCATCCTGGTCGTAGTCGAAAAACGCCAGCCCGCTGCCCTTGGCTTCAATGATGAATCGTTTGTGATCGACGCCACCCCACACATTCGGCGCGACTACACCTGCTTCTTTGGCAACGTCGACGAAGGTCACCGGAGATGAAGCGGGCGAGTTGGGAAGCGTCGCTGCTTCCAGCCGCGTGCCGTTGCGCCATCTCCACAGTGGTGTGGCAAGCGCATCGAGCAGCGAACCGCCAAGAACGACCAGAGAAGAACCGAGGAACCACCGCCGGGAGTTCATTTGCGGGCTATTTTCGGGAAGGCGTGAGCCACTATCCCTTCCCCTTCCTTGACCGCGATGACCTTGTCGATCGGCACGTTCGCCAGTTTGTCGACGTGCCCGCTGGGCCACGTAATTTCCAGCATCGAGATCTTCTTTCGCTTGCCAAGGCCAAACTGAATCCGCGGATCGTTCGCGGACATATAGCCCATTCCACCCTTCGCTTGTTCAACGTGCGTGACGCCGTCCGCGGTCAGTTTCAGTGAAGCCCCGATTCCATCGCGATTTGATTTCGTTCCGATCAGCAGAATCTCCAGCCAGTGACTCTCGTTGGCGCCTTCATTGTGCAAGATCGAGGGATAGTCGCCGCGATTGTTGGTGGCGATGTCCATGCCACCGTCGTTGTCATAGTCTCCGGTTGCCAGACCGCGCCCGACAATGGGCTTCACAAAATCCGGCCCAAGCGAATCCGATACTTTTTCGAATTGCCCCTTGCCCAGATTCCGGAACATCAGCAGCGGCTCTTTGTACGAAATTTCGCCGTGATAGAGACTCACGTTATCGAGCATCGCTCCATTCAGTTGCAAAATGTCCGGCCAACCATCGTTGTCGTAGTCCACAAACTTCATCGACACGCCGCTCAGCAGGATTGCTTTGTTCCCGATTCCCGAGCGGTACGTGTAATCGTCGAACGTCCCATTCTGCGAGTTGTGGTACAGCCGGTTCAACTCAAAGTCCAGATGCGTCACATAGACATCCTGCCAGCCGTCGCCGTCCACGTCCGCGGCATCGATGCCCATTCCCGCTTCATAGCGGCCGTCCTCGCTGGCCGCCACCCCGGAAACCAGCGACACGTCCTGAAACGTGCCGTCGTGCTTGTTGATGAACAAAAAGTTCGGCCATGTGTCGTTCGCAATCGCGATGTCGGTCCACCCGTCGTTGTTGAAATCCGCGAGAACGACGCCCATGCCTTTCGATTCGGGCTTGCCGACTCCCGACTTGTCGCTCACATCCGTGAATGTTCCGTCGTGATTGTTGTGGTAGAGCTTGGTCTTCTGCCCTTTGTAATTTCCCGGATGGCAATACGAGCGGTACCCTGGCCGCTTCTCGCCGCACCACAAATTATTCTTCGGGCTCCACTCGATGTAGTTCGTCACCAGCAAATCGAGCCACCCATCCTTGTCATAGTCGAACCAGCCGGCGCTGGTGGACCATCCATCAACATCGCCCACGCCCGCTTTCGCGGTCACATCGGTAAACGTGCCGTCGCCATTGTTGTGGTAGAGAATCGCGCTCTGATAGCCGGTGACGTAAATGTCGGGATAGCCGTCGTTGTCAAAATCACCGACCGCCACTCCTTGGCCGTAATGCCCTTCGCCGCCGACGCCGGCCTTTACGGTGACGTCGGTGAAGGTTCCGTCGCCATTGTTGTGGTAGAGCGCCGAGCGGAGAGGCTGCGGTGGCTTGTAGATGTCCGTTGCCGCCGACTGCACGAAATACAAATCCATCAAGCCGTCCTGATCGTAGTCGAGCCACGCAACGCCCGTGCCCATCGTTTCGAGATAATACTTTTCCTCGGTTTGGGTTGAGTCTTGCTGAAAAGTGATCCCTGCCGCCTTGCGGACATCGGTATAACGCACGGGAATTGCTGTTTCTCGGTTCGATGCTTTGCCGCTTGCCGCAGTGGTTGGGGGCCGTTTCGCTTGACCATGTACGGCCGAGCCGACCGCGGTCGACAAACAGCAAAGTCCGACGCTCACGCCAAGCCAGAATCCCGCGCTGCGTTGGTTGGTGGTTCGCCGAGCGCTTGGCATTCAGAACAGGACCGGAACACCGCGGAAGATCATCGGAGAAATTTTAGCGCCACGCCGCGTCACTCTCAACCGCGTGTCGCACGCGTGCGTCACAGTGTCCGGTCGGCAAGCGAAAGCGCGAGCTGAAGAAACTGCTGGCGCGCCACCATCGACATGGGTACCGGATCGGCGGAAGAGGGAGTACGCGCGCCGGCGAGCGCCTGTTCAATTCTGCTGACGTCCAAAGCCCCCGCGGCACTGCTGCTCTTGAAGCGGTTCAGCGCGTCGCGTGCTTTCGCGATCTGCCCCGTCTGATAGTAAAAAACTCCGAGCGTCGAATAGCCGCCGGGCCATTCCGGCAAAAGATTCACCGCGCGCTCCAGTTGCGCCGCAGCTCGTGTCGTGTCGCCTTCGAGCACCGACACGATGCCTAGTCCCCACAAAATTTTGCCAGACCCGGGAATACGCGTCAGCCCCTGCTGCAACGTTTTCTGCGCGCCTCGCACATCGCCTTGTCGCAGTTGCACGAGCGTCAGGGACAAGTACGATTGGTCGTTATCCGGATTTCTCGTGATCGCATTTCGAAAAATCTCGGCCGCGCGTGCGTTGTCGCCCAGATGCGCGTACACATCGCCCAAGAGCGAGAGATATGCGTCGTCCTGCTGCCCTTTCTCGGAAACCTGTTTCGCCGCCTGCAGCGCCTCGGGGAACGCACCCTTGCGAAAATAGGCGTCCACTAGATCGTATTTCGCGTCGTCGGAATCAGGATTGGCCATCAGCGCCATCTGGAAGTGTTGGATCGCTTCGTCGTACAACCGGTAGCGCGCCAGCAGCACTCCGACGCCTGTCTGTGTTCGGTAGTCGCCACTGCTGAGCTGATCGAGCTGCGCGACGCTCTTCATCGCTTCCTCGCGCTTGCCCAGCTTGAGATACGTTTCGGCGAGCAGATACAGGTCCTGCGGTTGGTCTGGGTGCTTCTGGATTTGGTCCGTGAGCTGTGCGAGATCCAGCTGCGTCCGGTCTTGCGGCGTAAGCGCCGAGCGGTTGTTCAGATAGTCGAAAAGGTGCTGATAGGGATACGGACCCGGAGAAACATCTTTCGACAGCGTTTGGAAGACCGTCAGATCGCGTTGCGCCGCCTCGGTCTGATGCAGACTGCGCTCCACCATCGCCAGCTTGTAATACCCGGACGCTGGCTTTGGACTCACTTTGACGTACCGGCGAAGCAACTGCGCCGCTTCTTCGTAGCGCTTACTCTCGATTCGCAGGTTCGCCAACTCGAGCAAAGCGTCGGGAAAATCCGGATTGAACTTGAGTGCCTTATGAAAATAATCCTCCGCAGCCGCGTTGTTTCCCTGTCTCCCTTCGATAAAGCCCATGTTGAACAAGCAGGAAGGATTGCGCGGATCCTGCGTCAGGCCCTCCTGAAAATATTTTCGAGCTTCGTCAAAACGGCCCAGGTGCCGGTAGGAAAGTCCTAAGAACGCGTAGGAGCGCGCCGATGGATCGAGTCCAACTAGCGTCTTGAATACCTCGATTGCTTTCTCCGTTTTGCCGGACATGAAATAGCTTTCACCCAGCGCGGCATGCAAGTCAGCGCGTTGCGGCGCGATCTTCAGGCCCGACTCCAACAGCGGGACGGCATCTTCGAAATAGTTCTGCGTCATGCTGACGCGCGCCAGCAGAAAGATCACGTCGGTGTTTTCGGGTGCCAGCTTGTGAGCCCGCGCGAGCAGATCGAGCGCATCCACGGCCTTGCTCTGATCCGAGTAGACCTGTGCCAGCAGATAAAGCGCATCCGGGGACTCGGGCTTCAGCTTTACGGCCCGATTCAATACCAGTTCCGCTTTCGCTAATTCGCGGTTGCGAAGATAGGCTTGCCCGAGGTTGTAAAGGATTTCGAACGTTTCCGGCTGGAGCGCGTTGGCCTTTTCAAACTCGACCTGCGCCGTGCGGTACTGCTTCTCCGAGCCAAGAACCGCGCCCAGCGCCGAATGCAAATCAGCATCCTCGGCGCCTTTAGCGGAAATCTCGTTGGCAAGCTTTAGACCTTCGGAAGTTCTGCCCGCGCGCATATACGCACGCAGCAAACTAAGCTGGCTGGCCAGGTTCGGTGGGCGCACGCGCTGAAATTGAACGATCGCTTCCGCGGGTGTTCCCTTCGCCAGCAGCAACGCGCCCAGATTATAGCGAGCATCGCTGTTGGCGGGATCGAGTTGCAATGCCACGCCGAATTCCTTTTCCGCAAGATCGAGTTTTGCTTGCGCTAAGTAAGAATTTCCCAAATTGTTGTGGGTTCGCGCCGACTTCGGATCAAGTCGCAGCGCGTGCTGAAACGCGGCGAGCGCTGCGGCATAGTCCTTCTGGCTGGTGCAAACGATGCCAAGCAAGTTATAGCCTTCAACGCTCGATAGGTCGCTCCCCAATAACTCTTCGATCTTCTTCTTCGCGTCATCCAGTGCGCCCTGTTGCAGCAGGGCCTCCACTTCGGCAAATCTGGGATCGCTCTTCGGCTTGTTCTGCGCAGCACTCGCTTGCTGAGACCCTCGCTGCGCCGGCCCAGCTTGCTCCGCTCCGATCGCGACTGGAGGCAGACACCCCAGGAAAATCACGGCGCACGCCGCGCCGGACTTCCGCCTTGCCGTCTTGACTTGGCTGATCAACGAGTTGCGCTCTTCATTTTGCAGGCAGTGTTGACAACTCACCTCGATCTTCCGCCTGAATCTCAATCTAGCATTTCCAGCGTCTGCCGAGCCACCTGGTGCTCCGGCTGTTTTTGCAGCAATGCTTGCAGCGTTTCCTTCGCTCGTGCCCGGTCGTCCAGCAGCACGTAAAGCCTGGCCAGGTTCAGATACCCCTGATCGAAGTTCGGCGCCACTCGGATGCATACTTCGAAGCGCTCCTTCGCTTCCGAATATCGCTTCTGCCGCACGAACAGCACGCCGAGATTGTTCAACGCGTCGGCATAATCCGGACGCAAGTCGATCGCGCGCTGCAAGTATTGCGTCGCACGATCCATCTGATTCTCGCGTGCCGACAACATCCCGACACTGTAGTTCACCTCGGGATTGTCCGGCTCCAGTTCGAGCGCTCGACTCAATAATCTCTCTCCCTCGCCGTAAGCTTCCTGCCGCCGATAGAAATTCCCCAGGTTCAGCAGCGCGATGACGTAATCAGGCTTCAACTCCAGTGCCTGCCGGAAATCGCGAACCGCGTCATCGGGCCGGTCCTGCTGCGCGGCAATCATACCCAGGTTGTTCCACGCCTCCGCATGATCTGGCCGCAGCTTTACCGCCTGTTCCAGATAGCGCTGCGCGTTGGCGAGATCACCTCTCCGCAAGTACAGCGTCCCGAGGTTGTAATACGCTTCCGGCTCCTCCGGCTTGGACTCAATCACCTGCCTAAACGATGCCTCCGCCTGTGCTAGGTAGCCGCGCTGAAAAAATGCCACGCCATAGGTAAATTCGTTGCGACGGAAGACATCTCCAAACAGCGCGCCCCCGAACGGCAGCGCTTTCTTGAGTCGCTCTGCAGCGTTTTTCGGGATCGCTTTCGCGTCGGCTGCCACTCGCTCTGGACTTACCGACCCTTGATACAACTTCACGATCTTTCCTTCACCGTCGATCAGAAAGGAAGTCGGCAGACCAAGATCTCTGCGCCGATCGAAGAGATAGCGATAAACAATGTTGTAGACGCCGGCGATCTCAGGCGCCCCAATCAGCAGTGGAAACGAAATCTTCGCGAATGACGCAGCGGCGTTCGACGCAGTGGCATCGTGAAGATCATCGACATTGATCGCCACTATGCGAATCCCGCCAGAGTTGAAGATTGCCTGCTGCTTCTCAAAGGCAGCCAATTGCGCCGCACATTCCCGCGATGCGACGGAGCAGAAGCTCAGCAACAGGACGCCACTGCGAAAGGACGACAACTCATGCATCTTGCCTGTCGAATCGGCAAGCGAGAACTCTGGCGCGCTGAGTGGCTCGATCAGCCAGGTTTCCGCAGCCGGCTCGGAAGTTTCGAGCCGTCGAGTCTCCGGCACCACTTTCGCGGCGTATGCCTCCGAAGAAGCCGCGAAAGGCTTGGCGACAAACTTCTCCGAGCCCTCTTCAATTTCAACCCTGTTCCCCGCCGTCAATCCGTCAAATGCTTGCGTCGCCCCACTCGGCCAGCGAATGGAGGCGCGAACAGAACCTGTTGCACGGCCCAATCCGAAAAAAAGCTCCTTCGAATGCTGCGAGAGAAATCCCGACCCCGCTTGAATGTACTTTGTTTGTCGCCGGCCTGCGGCCTCCACCGTTACTGCTGCGCCGATCGCATCGCGATTGCTCTTTGTCCCGCGCAGCCGAAACGAAATCGCGCCACCAATCTCCGTCATGGCATTCCGCAACACCCGCACTTGCGGCGCGTTCCGATTCTTCAGAACCACTTCCAGCCGTCCGTCGTGGTCCAGATCGGCCAGCGCGAACGACCGGCCATCCTCGAGAAAATCCATGCTGACTGCCCCGCCTGCCTCAGAAAATGTTCCGTCTCCGTTGTTCGCAAAAAAACAGTTCCTTTCGTAACCGTTCCAGGTGCTATCGGACCGGATCAATTCATTGATCGCTTGCCATCCGCGTTCGTAGGCGGGTGACGCGCCCGCGGTCGCCGGTGATTTCCCCACGACCTGCCGCCAGAAAAAACTGGACGCGTCCTCGTCTCCTCCCGCACCGTTCCGCGGTCCGGAGTTGTAGCCGTTGGCCACATACTAATCCGAATGACCGTCATGATCAAAATCCCACGCGTCCGCCGACCACGCCCACCGCCCCACGTCCACACCCGCGGCCACGCTCACATTCTTGAATTTCCCGCCGCCCAGATTGCGATACAGCGAGTTGCCGCGCGCATGCTGCCGGTACAATCCACGGATGCTCTCCGCATCTTTCCCGCGAAAATTCCGTTGTTCCGAAACGCGAATGCCCGCCGCCGACCACATATTCGAAACATAGATGTCCTGCTTGCCGTCGCCATCGACGTCCAGCCAGCACGCGCTCATCCCTGCGCCTGGGTCTTCCACGCCCGCCTCGGTCGACGTCGACGTGAACGTTCCGTCTCCGTTGCTGCGATACAAATTGCCCCGTCCGAAATCATTCGCCACGTACAGATCCGGCGCACCACTTTCGCCCGATTCGCCCCACGCGCACGCGAAGCTGTATCGGTCGTTATCGACATTGAGCCCAGCCGCTGCCGTGCGATCTTCGAATTTCCCTTTTCCAGTGTTGCGCATCAGAAAATTCGGCGGCCCGTTCCGTGCATCAAAGTACGGCGCCGGATAGTGATACTGATCGAGTCCCAGGTAGTAGCTGTACAGGCAAAAATAAACGTCCAGCCGCCCGTCGCGGTCGTAATCCGCTACCGCGGCATGCGTGAACGTCCCTTGCGGCGGCTTGGCAAATTGAAAGGCATCGCGTTTCAGCGTAAATTTTCCTTGCCCGTCATTCACGAACAGCAACGGCCCGCTGCCGCAAACCACCAGCAAATCCTGCGATCCGTTGTTCTCAAAATCCGCGAACAGTGCACACGCTGTGCCGTCCAACACTCCGACGCCGCTGCGCTCGGTCACATCTTCAAACGTCCCGTCGCCGCGATTCCGGTACAACCGATTTGGCAACCCTGCCGGTTGACATACGTAGAGATCGTCGAATCCGTCACCGTCGAAGTCTCCCGCGGCAATGCCATTGTTCCCGTAGACATCAATCCCGCAAGCACCATCCAGCACCGTGCGCCAGTGATCTACTCCCGGAAGCAATTGATTGCGATACGAATCCGTCCGCCCCAGCGCGTGCGCCGTCACATCAACAAAAACGGGTCCGGCTGCCCGGCTGACCGTTTCCTCGCTGGCTTCCCACCGCATCGCACGCCAACCACCGCCGTCATGTCGCTTCCATTGCGTCAGCCAGTGCCCAATGCGCTCCTCGCGCCTTTTGCCCACGCTCGCCCCAACAATGTCGTATCGGATTTTGGCCCGCACGCTAAGCGGTGCAGCCTCCTGTTCTTCGATGCCAACAATTTCAAACTCCGCAGTCTCTATTCTCGAAAAACTTGAAAAATAATCCGCCAATTCCCTCAGAAGGCCTTCTCGCCTCGCAATCACGTCTCCCGAAAATTTCCGGCGAATTATCTCCAGTCCGAATCCCGAACGCACTACGGTGTCTTTCGAGCCGGTCAGGCGTGCCCCTTCGATCGATTCATCCAGAAATTTTTCGGCGGCCGTCGCATTTCGCGATCCGTCGCGAAAACTCTCGCTCCACCCACGCAAAATTTGTCCGATCTCGAACGCGTGCTTCTCCGTCGCGAATTCGTCCGATCCGGGCGCAACAAGCCGTAAGACATCGTCCAAAGGAGATTTCGTGGGGTAGTGAGGACTCAACCGCCCGTCGGCAAGGGGGAAAGCAGCCGTTGCGGGCTCGGCGCCGATCCCAGCAAAACTGTTAAGCGGCAACGCCCGCAACGGTGCGGGCAACAGCGCCACGGGCGTCCATGAAAGTCCTCGCAGAATCGCGCGTCGCGAAAAGACCATTCTTTGCATGCTAGCACCCGGGCAACTCGATCCAAACCTGAACGTCCAGCGCCAGACGCGCCACCACATGAACGACGAATATCGATGGTGTTTCAGCTGGAGTGGCGGGAAGGCGCAGGCCCTGAAGAGTCACCTACAATCAGTTCGGCTGGAATCTGATATTCGCGTCCCTCGGGATTCGGCGAGCACGACAGCTCGTGCAGAGCGTCTGCCGCCATCTTCCCGAGCAAGTCGCGATGAATATCTACGGTGGTGATCGAAGGATTGCTGTACTCGGCCAAACGCGTCTTGTCAAATCCCGTTACCGAGATATCTTCCGGCACGCGCAATCCCGCCTTCAGCAGTCCCTTAATGACACCCACGGCACTCAAATCATTCACCGCCATCACCGCGGTCGGTCGCGGCGACAACGCCGCAATCGCCGAGCCGGCAGTCAAGCCACCCTCAAACCTCAAATCTCCGTGAAGCACCGGTCCCGGCTCCAATCCCACCGCGTGCATGCACTTTTCGTAAGCCTGCAATCGCACTACGTTGGATTTCAGACCCGGCCGGCCGGCCACGAATGCGATTCGCTCGTGTCCATTCTTATGAAGGTAGTTGACGATTTGCTGTACGCCGGAAAAATAGTCGATCCGCAGATTGCTCACGTAACCCTGCGCTGGCGCCAGATCCAGAAACGTCACCGCAATCCGTCGCCGCGCCAATTCATGAATCAGCCGCAAGCTGATTTCCGATGTCATGATCGCCACGCCGCGGACTTTGTGCTCCATCATGCGATCCGCAGCTTCCTTCGTCCTCCGCGGATCATAATTCGTATCGCTCAGAATCGCGTCGTACCCAAGGTGCCGTGCCCGCGTTTCAAAACTCTTGATGACTTCGGGGAAAAATGGATTCTCGATGTCCGAAACGATAATTCCCAAGGTGCGACTCACCCGGGACGCTAGGTGCCTCGCATGAACATCCGGTACATACCCTAGGCGTTTCACCGCTGACAGCACCAGAAGGTGCGTGCGCTGCCCCACCTTCCCCGTTTTGTTTAGAACATTGGACACCGTAGCCGTGGATACACCTGCTTCTCTGGCTACGTCTCGTATCGTCAAGCCCATAAACGCGTGTGCCCTCGACCAGCGCGGAGTATAGGGGAAAAGAAAACCCTTGACAATGCGTAGCGCCGCTTGATATGAGGAGGTTAAGCGGTTAAGTGCTTTGGGTGTTCTGTCGGGGACGGGTGGTAAGCGTTTACATCCATTCCGTACGTTTCAGCGTGTATCTGGGTCGAGATAGCGTCAACTCCGTGAGGCTTGCTTGCTGGGCTCCGCGGGATGGATCATGCGATCAATCGGGTTTCTGTCCGCTTAAACATTGACTACGAACGCGGTGCTCGCCTTTGGCCTGGCAGCCAAATCGGCAAGCTCCGCAAGCACTACGGCACAGGTGGTGGGTGCCGAGGAGGAAAGTTCATGAAACGTAGGGCCGTTTCAACGTCGATCCGGCACATCGCTTGGGCATTGTGTGTCGGAGTGATCGTTCTGTTGTGTGGTAGTCCCCTGCATGCTCAAGTGGACACCGGTGGTATCCTGGGAACCGTCACCGACGCCTCAGGCGCTCCTATTTCCGGGGCCAGCGTCACCCTCACCAACGAGGGCACCAGCGCGTCACTGACTACGACCACTGGCGGAGATGGTGGTTACAAGTTCACCCCGCTGAGGATTGGCTCCTACAGCGTCAAGGCGACCTATCAGGGGTTTCAGACCGTCACCCAGAAGAGCGTCGTCGTTAACGTCGGCGCTGACGTCGTGATCGATATCGCCCTTAAGCCTGGCCAGGTCAGCGAAATCGTCGAAGTCACTTCGACTACGGTCGGACAAGTGGTTGACTCGCGCAGCGTGGACAATCTGCCCCTTAACGGCCGCAACTTTACCTTCCTTGCGCAGCTCGCGGCCGGCGTCAATAGCCCACAAGCGGACACGCGCGGCAATGCGGCTACGGGCGCCTTCGCGGCCAACGGCCTCCGCCCAGCGCAGAACAACTACTTGCTGGACGGCATTGACAACAACTCCGACACCGTGGACTTTCTGAACGGCACGAATTTCGTCGTCCTGCCTCCGGTCGACGCTATTCAGGAATTCAAGGTCCAGACTTCGGACTTCTCCGCCGAATTCGGACGCTCCGGCGCCGCCGTTCTCAATGCCACCATAAAGACTGGCACCAACAGTCTGCACGGCGCGGCCTGGGAATTCTTCCGCAACGATCATCTCGATGCGGCCGACTATTTTGAAAACGCCGGTGGTGTACCTAAGGGCGCTCTTCGCCAGAACCAGTTCGGCTTCTCGGCTGGCGGCCCAGTTGTGCTCCCCCATTTGTTCGATGGCCGCAACAAGGTCTTCTTCTTCGCTGACTACGAGGGGCTCCGCCGCGTTCAGGGCACCATTCTCAACGGACAGGTGCCTACAGGCCTCGAGCGGAGTAGCGGTTACACCGACCTCACCGATCTCATCACCGCCGGACCCGGAGGTACCCAGACCGACGCTTTAAACCGCTCTTTTCCCACCGGCACCGTTTTCGATCCAGCCACGACTCGCGCGGTCGTGGCAGGCGGGATTGACCCCCTCTCGGGTTTGCCCGTCCCGGTGACCACCAGCTCGCCTGCCGGGACAACAGAATACGTCAGGGAACCCTTCGGCACGTGCGGCCCAACAACGGCGGTCTTTACTCTCGCAGGCTGCGGTTTGAACAACCTTTCGGCGGCAGCTGCGGCGGGACGTCTTGATGCGAACGCCATCAAGCTGCTCAATCTCTATCCCAATCCAACCAGCGCCGGACTGGTCAACAACTTTACCAATTCGCCCAAGCTATTCGAACACCGCAACGCCTTCGACGCCCGCATGGACTTCAACTTCAACGACAAGAACCAAGTGTTCTTCCGCTTCAGTTTGGCCGACGATCCACAGTTTATTCCTGGCATCTTCGGCGGCGTAGCCGACGGCGGCGGCTTCCAGCAGGGGGACCAGACCGCTAACGCGCAACAAAGCGCCTTAAGCTACACCCATACCTTCAGTCCCACTCTTATCAACGTCGTCCGAGCTGGTCTCAATTATCTCCATACGACCCGTGTATCTCCCTCGTCAAACGACCTCAGCGATCTGCCCGGCCAGTTTGGCGTAGCCGGCATTCCTCAGCTGCAAGAAAATGGCGGTCTACCGGCGTTTGGAATCAATGGCCTGCAAACTCTGGGTAGCAATGCCTTTCTGCCTTCCGACGAAGTTAGCTCTACTTTTCAACTGACCGATGATGTCACCAAGATTCTCGGCAAACACACCTTTAAGGCCGGCTTCGAGTGGCAGCACGTGAAATTCTCGACCCTGCAACCACCCTGGTCACGCGGGCAATTTAATTTCGATGGTGTCTATACGGACATCCCCAACAACAATCACGGCAACACAGGTATCGCCCAGCTCTTGCTTACTCCAGAAGCCTCCACGGTCGGAGGAATTGGCTACGTCGGCGGTCCCAATGGCGTCTTCGTGTCCAATATATCTCTAACTGACAACGGCAAGAATTACTACGGTGGTTATGTTCAGGACGATTGGAAAGTTACCAACAAGTTGACGCTGAATCTGGGCGTTCGTTATGACTTCTTTGGCCTCGTCCTGGAACACCATGGCAACCAGGCCAATTTCATTCCTGCGGGACCTCCGACCGGCGGCCCGATGTACATTATTCCCACGGGCCCGAACGCCGGCAATCTATCCAGCGGCTGCGCCACCTGCTTCACCGACTTGCTCGCCAAGGACGGCATTGCCTTGGTAACCACAGACAAGTACGGCAAAGGGCTAGGCAATTCCCAGAACAGCAACTTCGCTCCTCGGTTCGGCTTTGCCTATCAGGTCCAGCCCAAGCTGGTCGTTCGCGGAGGTTTTGGCCTCTTTTACAATGGCTTCGAGAACCGCGGTT
>Ga0307471_100001095_pt1 | contig 14605 bp, 10 predicted proteins | sample atmos_gasesAM3C__2_FD_204566 | JGI IMG/M metagenome (GOLD analysis project Ga0307471, IMG submission 204566) | Hardwood forest soil microbial communities from Morgan-Monroe State Forest, Indiana, United States - atmos_gasesAM3C_515 | ecosystem: Environmental > Terrestrial > Soil > Temperate... | reverse complement strand
GGACTCCACCCCCTCGGCCACCGGCGAGAGGCCCAGCGCCTCCGACAGCGCCACCACGGCGGCCACGATGGCCGGAGCGGTCGGGTCGGTCCGCAGGCCGGCCACGAACGACCGGTCGATCTTCAGGAACTCGCCGGGGAAGCGGCGCAGCGACGAGAGCGACGAGTAGCCCGTCCCGAAGTCGTCCATGGCCAGTCTCACGCCGAGCGAGCAGAGGTCCCGCAGCTGGCCGACGGCGCCCTCGATCTCGTCCATGAACACGCTCTCGGTCAGCTCGAGGCAGAGGCGCCGGGGCGCCAGACCGGTCGACTCCAGCGTCTGCAGCACGGTCTCCACGAGGCCGGGGGCGGCCAGCTGGCGGGCCGAGAGGTTGACGCTGAGGTAGGCGGGCGCCAGATCGCCGAGGTCGGCCTGCCACCGGGCGAACTGCCGGCACGAGGCCCGCAGCACCCACTGGCCCAGCCGGTCGATGATCCCCATCTCCTCGGCCAGGCTCACGAACACCGCCGGAGACACGTTGCCGAACTCGGCGTCGTGCCAGCGGGAGAGCGCTTCCACGCCCACCGCCCGCCCGGTCAGCTGGTCGACGATCGGCTGGTAGTGCACCGTCAGCTGGTCGCCGTCGATGGCCCGCCGCAGCCCGTTGGCCATGGCCAGGCGGGTGGTGACCCCCTGGCGGACCCGCTCGTCGAACAGCGCCCAGCGGGCCTTGCCCGACGCCTTGGCCTGGTACAGGGCGGTGTCGGCGTCGCGCAGCACGGTCTCCGGGTCGAGGCCGACGTCGGTCGACAGCACCAGCCCCATGCTGGCCGACACGCTGATCTCCCGGCCGGCGATGGTGAAGGCGGGGGTCAGGGCGTCGATCAGGCGGCGGGCGATGCGCTCGGCCTGGGCGGCGTCGCGCACGTCGGCGCACACGACGACGAACTCGTCGCCGCCGAAGCGGGTCACGAGGTCGTGGGGCCGCACGGCGTCGGTGAGGCGGTCGGCCACGGCCAGGAGCAGCTCGTCGCCCGTCTCGTGGCCGAAGGAGTCGTTGACGAACTTGAAGTCGTCGAGGTCGACGAACAGCACCGCCACCGCCGGCTCGGGCCGGGCCAGCTGGTCCCGCAGCGCCTCCCACAGCAGGCTGCGGTTGGGGAGGCCGGTCAGGCGGTCGTGGGTGGCGTCGTGGGACAGGGCCTGCTCCAGGAGGCGGCGTTCGGTGACGTCCTCCACCGAGCCGACGAAGCCGCCGGCCCGCTGGCTCGACAGGACGGGGGCCACCCGGATCGACACCCACCGGGCCGAGCCGTCGGGCCGCTCGACCTTGACCTGGTCGACCTCGGCCTCGGCGCCTTCCAGGACGCCCTCGAGGGCGGCCACCACCCGGGCCCGGTCGGCCGAGGCCAGGGTGTCGAGCCAGCGGCTGCCATGCATCCCGGTGCTGTTGACGCCGAGGATCTCGATGCAGCGGGCGTTGGCGTAGCCGAGCCGCAGGCCCACGTCGGAGCGGAAGATCCCGATGGGCGCCTGCTCGGCCAGCACCCGGAACTGCTCCTCGGAGACCCGCAGGTGCTCTTCGGCCCGCAGCTCCTCCGACCGTTCCCGGACCACGACGACGGTCCGGCGCGCCCCGTTCTGCTCGCCGAGGGGATGCACGGAGATCCGCACCGCCACGCTGACGCCGTCACGGTTGGCGGCGAAGGAGTCGGCCGAGCCGGCCACGCCGGTGTCGAGCAGGTTGCAGATGACCTCGCCGGCGGCGCCGAGGGGGAGCTCACCGATGTCGGCACCGGGATGGGGGACCGGGGCCAGGGTGGAAAAGGCGGGAGTGGCCCACTGCAGGCGATGCTGCACCCGGCCGCGGCGAACCGCCGACTCGACGAGCGCCACCGGATCCGGCAGCGCGCGCAGGACGAGATCGGTGACGGCGGGTTCGATCACGGCATCCAAGCCAGGCTCCTCGCGGATGAGACCCATTCCGTAGGTCATCCGAAGGATCGGCGGTCGACGCCCCAGACTGAGCGTTTGTGCCGGGCCGCTCGTTCGGAGGACGGGATGGTCACAGCGCCAGCCCGACCTCCGACCGAACCCCGGGGGGTGGATCAGGCCGGCATGTAGTTACTCGAGCGGTGGTACCAGGCCCAGCCGGCCACCCCCAGCAGGAACACGCCGAGGGAGATGCCGGCCGCCACCAGCAGGAGCTTCGAGCCGTCACTGGCCGGTTGGTCGGCCTTGGCGGCGGCCAGGTTGTCGAGGATGGCCTGGTCGATCGGCGTCGGCTGGACGGGGGGCGGGCCGGTGTCGGGCGGGGCGGGCGGCGCCGGCGGGGGCGCGGCGTTGGCGGCGGCGGCCGCGGCGTCGAGGGCCGCCGGGTCGAGCGGCGGCGGGCCCGGCGGGGCGGCGGCGGACGTCGTCGGCGGGGCCGCGGCGTTGCTGTTGCCGGGGTTGGCCGAGGCGGCCCGGTCCTTGGGGTTCGGGCCGGTGGCGGCCGGGACGCCCTTCGGGGGCGCGGCGCCGGCCGGTCTCGGTGCGGGAGCCGCCGCCGGCGGCGGGTTGGTCACCACCGGGCCGGACGAGGCGGACGGTGGCGGGGGAGGCGGCGGCTGCCAGGGCGGCGGCTCCTGGGACTGAGGCGGTGGTGGCGGAGGCTGGGTCGTGGTGGTCGTCGGCGGCTGTGTCGTCGTCGTGGTGGTGGGCTTCGGCTTGGTCGTCGTGGTGGTCGGCGGCCTCGTGGTGGTGGTCGTCGGGGCGGTGGTGGTCGTGGTGGCGCCCGGCGCCGTGGTGGTCGTGGTCGCGCCCGGGGCGGTCGTCGTGGTGGAGGCGGCCTGCACCACGATCGTGCCGGTCATCCCATAGGCGGCGTGGTAGGTGCAGTGGTAGGCGTAGGTGCCGGGCTGGTTGAAGATGATGCCGAAACCTTTCCGCTGGTCGTTGAGTGGCTCGTCGAACAGCCCGGTGTCGGACGTCACCGTGTGGTTCAGCTTCCCCTGCCAGACGAAGGCAACCGTGTCGCCGGCGTTGACCGTCACGGTGTTGGGGTTGAAGACGGAGTCCCGGGCCGCCACGACGGCGTAGTTGGCCGCGCCGACCGGAGCCGTTGGCGCGATGGAGGCGGCGGCCACGGCCGCCAGGACCAACGACAGCGGCAGGAGTGCGCGTCGTACCATCGGACCTCCCTCCCGCTCCGAATCTGGGGGGTCGGAGCCGGGACGCCATGGCGGCGGACGGGGGCCGCCGATCTGTGTTCAGCCATTCGTGGTGGAACCACCCGATTCCTGTTGCAATCGGGTTACAAGGCACGGATCGCCCGATTTGCCCGTATCGTCGGGGGCGATCAAGGAGGCGTGGATGCCCTACTATCAGTTCCACATCCCGGCCGACAGCCCGAGCGCCGGCCACAAGGCCGAGATCGCCGCCGCCGTGACCAAGGTCCACACCTCGGTGACCGGGGCCCCGGCCCGCTACGTGAACGTGGCCGTCTTCGAAATGGCGCCGGGGAACCTCTTCGTGGGCGATCAGCCCGTCCGGCAGGGCCGCCTGGTCGGCCTCATCCGGGCCGGGCGGACGTCGGAGGTCAGGCACGAGCTCATCACCGGCCTGGCCGACGCCTGGAGCGCCGTGACCGGCGAGCCCCGCGACGGCTTCGCCCTGTTCCTCCAGGAGATGCCGGGCAGCATGATCATGGAGTACGGCGACACGCTGCCCGAAGCCGAGTTCGACTGACGGCCGGCGCCGGCCGGGGCGTCACGCCACCGCCACCACGAGGAACTGCTCGAAGGTGATCGGCGCCAGGCCATCGGCGCGGGCGGCGAAGTACCGGGCGTGGATCTCGTCGCGGCTCGGGTGGTCGACGACCTCGAGGCCGCAGCGCCGGACGCAGGCTTCCGCCTCGTCGGGTTTCCACATGGTGTGGAACGGCTCGCCGACGCTGGCCGCCAGCCCGCCGAAGCGGTCGAGCATCGTCAGGCCGATCTCCTCCATCCGTGACTCGTCGATCAGGTAGGTCAGGGCGATCTCCGAACCGGGGGCGGCCTTGGCCAGCGACCGCAGCGTGGCCTCGATGGCGTCGACGGTGAGGTAGGGCACCACGCCGAGCCAGGAGAAGAACGCCGGCTTCGTCCAGTCGAAGCCCACCCGGTCGAGCCCGGTGGCCACCGTCTCGACCTCGAAGTCGAGGGGCGCGAAGACGTGGCGGTCGCTCGTCGGCAGGCCGAGTTCGGCCACCCGGGCCAGCTTCCAGGCCTGGCTGGCGGGATGGTCGACCTCGAAGACCCTCAAGCCGGCGGTCAGGGCGTCGGGCCGGCGCCAGGCGAACGAGTCGAGCCCCGCGCCGAGGAGCACGTACTGGTCGAAGGCGCCGGCGGCCAGCCGCTCCTCGGTGGAGCGGGCCCGGGTCACGGTCATGGCGCTGGTGATCCAGAACAGCGTCTCCGACAGCACGTCGATGAGCTCGTCCCGGATGCCCGGCCAGCCCGGCCCGACCAGCACCAGCGCCAGGTAGTCGTCGAAGACCCAGGGCGGCCTCACCTGCAACCGGTGCAGCCCCCGGCAGGTGGCCGCCATCATCGCCGTCCGGCTCGGCCCGCCTTCCATGGGCGGTCTTCTTACCAGGCGGGGCCGGGCAGCGTCGCCTGCAGGAGCGGCACGTCGTCGGGATGGGTGACGCCGAGGCAGCGGCCGTCGCTGACGAGGACGGTCACGTCGAGCCCGCCGGCCGCGGCGCCACCCAGGTGCTCGCCGACGACGGTGGGCAGGAACAGCTCCTCGCCGGCGACGATGCCGCCGCCGGCCTCGAAGGCGGCGAAGGCGTCCCGGAGGATCGGCACGATCTCCGGCGTGAAGCCCCACAGGTTCATCGACACCGGCTCGTCGCCGGTCATGGCCCGGGCCTCCGACTCCGGGGCACCGATGGGGCACCAGCTCAGCCCGCCGCCACCGGGAGCGACGTGGACCGCCCCTTCGACGACGCCGGTGAGGCGCCCGGCGCCGTCGACCCGGCACAGGGCGCGGTTGACGGGCCGGTCGCCGAGCAGCGTGTTGGCCAGCCGGTAGGCGACCAGGGCGTGGCCGCCGCCGCCGGCCAGGTGGGCGGCCAGCTGCTCGAAGGCCGCCGGGCCGTAGAGGTCGTCGGCGTTGGCCACCCCGAACGGTCCGTCCCCGATGGCCGGCGCCGCGGCCACCAGGGCGTGGGCCGTGCCCAGCGGCTTGGCCCGCCCGGCGGCCACCGCCGCCACCGCCGCCGGCTCGAGGTCCTGGCGGACATACTCCGGCCGCAGCCCGTCCGGCCAGTGGCGCTCGACGTGCTGCTCCACCGCCTCGAGGATCTCCCCCCGCACGATCAGCACCAACCGCCCGAACCTGGCGGCCACGGCATCCCGGGCGGCGTAGTCGATCAGCGCCGAACCCCCCGGCCCGATCGGCGCGATCTGTTTTGGCCCGCCGAAGCGCGACCCCATCCCGGCCGCCAGCAGCACGAGCGTCGGACCAGCCACGGCCGGGCAGCGTACCCCCGGCGGTTAGCCTGCCCGCCGATGACCGATCCGCCCCCCTCGGAGCGCAAGCCGCCGAAGGTCCGCTGGGAGACGTGGGTCGAGCGCCAGATCCGGGAGAGCATGGAGCGGGGCGAGTTCGACAACCTGCCGGGGAGCGGGAAGCCGATCGCCGACCTCGACCAGCCCTACGACGAGCTGTGGTGGCTGCGCAAGAAGCTGCGGGAGGAGAGGTTCTCCATCGAGCCACCGACGCTGGTGCTGCGCCGCCAGCTCGACGAGACCCGGGCCCGGATCGCCGCCGCCGGGAACGAGGCCGAGGTCCGCCGTCTCGTGGCTGCTATCAACGAGCGGATCGTCTACGTCAACTCCCACACCACGTCGGGGCCGCCGACGGAGCTGGCCGCGCTGGACGTGGAGCGGGTGGTGGCGCAGTGGCGCCAGGCCCGGGCCAGCGCCGCTAGGGGCGGGAGCGGGTCTGCGGGCGGATCCGCAGGGTGACGTCGAGCGCCTCCACCGTGAGGCCGAACTGGTTGCGCCCGTCCGGCCCGATGGTGATCCGGCGGGTGACCCGGTCGTAGGCCAGCCGCCCGAGCTCGAACCACCGGGTGCGGGCCGGGCCTTCGATGGCGAACTCCTCCACCCGGCGCACGATCAGCTCGCCGGCCGCCACCCGGGCCGAGGGTGAGCGCCGGTCGGCCTTCTCCAGCAAGGGGACGTGGAGCTTGCCGGACTGGTCGTCGAGGGCCACGGCCCGCACGTCGCACATCCACCCCCGGGCGCGGCGGACGATGGCCCCCAGCCCCACGGTGGTGGTGGCGTCGACCAGCGTGAGCGTCCCCCGGCTCCCCATCCCCTGAGAATTCAACGGCCGGACGTCGCCACCCTTGCGGAAGGCGCATGCGACGCGAATTGGCCCGGCGGGGTCAGTCGCCTGGGATCGGGATGGGCAGCGGGCGAGGCTGCGGCGGCGGGTGCTTCGACGGTGGCGGCTGGGTCGTGGTCGTCGACGACGGCGGTTCCTGGCTCGACGGGGGGGCGGACGACGGCGGCGGGGTGGACGACGGCGTCGGCTTGGTCGAAGGCGGCTGGGGCGGAGCCTGGGCCTTCGGCTTCGGCGCCGGCGCCCACAACGGCCCGGCGGAGGGCAGGTCCTCCGGCGACCGGGCCTCGGGGATGTCGAATCCCTCCCGTTCGGTCAGGCGCTTCTCGGCCACGACACGGGCCTTGGCCTCGAGCTCCGCCCGGCTCGGGAGCGGGGCGGCGCTGTTGAACGGCAGCGGCTCCACGTCCTTCACCGCTTCGGCCATGAAGTCGTGCCAGATCATCGACGGCAGGCTTCCGCCGACGACGTGGGGCACGCCGTGGACGTTGGCCATGGACCGGTTGGCCTGGGGGTAGCCCATCCACACCGCCGTCGACAGCGTCGGCGTGTAGCCCACGAACCAGGCGTTCTCCCAGTTCTCCGACGTGCCGGTCTTGCCCGCCGCCGGGCGGCCGATGTCGGCCCGCCGGCCCGTCCCCTTCTGGATCACGCCCTGCAGGACGGCGGTGACGTTGTCGGCGACCGCCTCGGTCAGCACCCGCTTCCCGGCGGGCTGGCGGTTGTCCTCCACGGTGGCGCCGTGGAGGTCGAGGATGCGCAGCACCGGCGTCGGCTCGACCTTCTGGCCGTGATTGGCGAAGACCCCGTAGGCCGAAGCCATCTCCAGCGGCGAGGTCTCCTGCGTGCCGATGGCCAGCACGCCGTAGAGCTTCTGATTGAGGTCGATGCCCTTGATGCCCAGCCGCAGGGCCAGTTCGGCGGTCGGCCTGACGCCGACGTCGGCGATCAGCTGGGCGTAGACGGTGTTGACCGACTTCTGGGTGGCCGTGCGGAGATCGAGCCATCCGTAGGCCTGGCCCTCGTAGTTGTGGACGGGCTTGTCGAAGCCCCGGGGCCGCACGCTCGACGGGCCCCGATACTTCTTGTCGGGCGTGAAGCCGTGCTCGAAGGCCGTGGCCAGCACGAAGGGCTTGAACGACGAACCGGCCTGGCGGCCGGAGCCGCCGCCGAGGCGGCCGAGGGCCAGGTTGACCTGGGAGGCGTCCCAGTTGCGGCCTCCGACCAGCGCCCGCACGAACCCGGTCTGCGGCTCGACGGCCACCATCGCCGCCTCCGGGTCCTTCGGATTGTCGAGGCGGGCCACGGCGGCGTCGGCGGCGTCCTGCAGGCGGGGGTCGAGCGTGGTCTCGATCCGCAGGCTGCCGCCGTAGACCTGCTGCGGCGTATAGCCCTTCACGTTGAGCAGGTACGTCCGCAGATAGTCCATGAAGAACGGGAAGTGCGTCTCCGGCCGGGGCGGCGGGTGCACGACCGGGCGCTCGGCCCGGGCCTTGGCGATCTCCTCGGGCGTGGCCATGCGGTAGCGGGCCAGGAGGTCGAGGACGACCTGGCGGCGGTGCTCGGCCAGCTCGGGGTTGGCCCGGGGCGAGTAGACGCTGGGGGCGGGGATGACGCCGGCCAGCAGGGCCGCTTCGGCCAGGGTGAGATCCTTGGCCGGCTTGCGGAAGTACGACTGGCTGGCTGCCTCCACGCCGAATGTCGACTCGCCGAGGTACACGGTGTTGAGGTAGCGGGCCAGGATCTCCTCCTTGGAGTAGACCCGCTCGGCCTGCACGGCCAGCAGCGCTTCTTTGGCCTTGCGGACGATGGTCCGTTCGCTGCCCGTATAGAGGTTGCGGATCAGCTGCTGGGTGATCGTCGAGGCGCCCTGCACGTAGTGCCCGGCGCGCAGGTCGGTGTGGATGGCCCGGATGATCGCTTGGTAGTCGACGCCCCGGTGATGGAAGAAACGGTGGTCCTCGGCGGCCACCACCGCCCGGCGGACGGTGTCGGGAATGTCGGCGGAGGAGATCGTCACCTGGCTCTCGGCGCCCTTGAACTGCCCGATGGGCGTGCCGTCGAGGGCGTAGACGGTCGACGCCTGCTTCTCCGGCTGGAGCCGCTCCTCGGGCAGGTTCACCGGCAACGGGAGGAGGACGTAGGTGGCGATGGCCGTCGTCACCGTCGCCAACCCGACCACCGCGATGATGATCATCGTGAGCCCGAGCTTGAGGACGGTCTTGATGCCGCCCAGGGCCACCCGCTTGGGCGTGAGCCGGCGCCAGCGCCGCGGCGCCTGTTCGACTCCCGGAACCGGGACCGGCGCCGAACCGGTTCCAGGCAAGGCGAGATCGGCGTTGGTCGCCGACAACCCCTTCCTCCCACGGGAAAGGACGCTCATGCCGTTGTTCGGGCCCCAGCCTGCTCCGCGCAGCCCTTCCTCCCAACGACCCAGAGTCGCACATCTCCTCAGCGCCGTAAATGGCCCGTTTCTCAGCCCGTGTTGCGGAGACCGGCGTCGGGTTCAGGACCGGTGGCCGAGGAACCGGCCGATGACGGGCAGCTCCCAGATCGCTTCGGCGTCGGCGATGGCCACCGCTTCGGCGGCGGCGTACTCCGGGGCGTCGATGACGACGGAGCGAGGCCGCCAGTAGGGGTGGTACTTCTCGTTGTACCGCCACAGCGACTCGATCTGCATCGATTCGCTGAACTTGTGCAGGACGCGCCGTTCGAGCTCGGAGAAGGCGCCGTCCCGTTCACCGGCCACCACGGCCCGCATGACGGCGAAGTTGAGGCCGAGGCCCCACTGGTGCTGCTGGCGGACGTGATCGATGGTCGAGAGGACGACGAAGTCGGTGACGCCGTTGGGCAGATCGGGGTCGGCCCGCCGCCGCATGACGTCGAGGGACCAGCCGTAGATGTCGGGGGCGGGGACCCACTGGCAGAAGGCCACCGGGCGGCCGCCGGGATCGAGGGCGACGCTGAGCAGCAGGCCGGTGTCGGCGGGGTCGAAGATCCGGGACAGCGTCATCGAGAAGCCCCGCTCGACCTCGCCGTGCCGGGTCTCGGTCATGAGCTCGCGCAGCTGGGCCTCGAGACCGGGCTCGAGGTGGGCGGGATCCAGGAAGACGGTGGTGTAGCCGGCCCTCGCGACCCGGTGGTAGGCGCCCCGCAACCCCTTGCGGGCCTTGCCCTCCAGGCTGAAGGCCGAACAGTCGACGATGGCCTCGTCGCCCATGTAGATGCTGCGCATCCCGTCGGCTTCGTAGATCGGGAGCCACCCCGGTTGGGCGCCGACGACGGCCACCGACCATCCCTGCTGCGCGGCGAAGGCGCGGAACTCCGCCCAGGTCGTGGCCCACTCCCCGGGCGGCCCGACGGGGTCGGGTGACACGAGGCAGACCCCGTTGCGGATGGAGTAGGCCACCACCGAGGATCCGGTGAAGAACCACTGCTTGTCGTCGCGCAGGGCGAAGTACGTCAGGGTGTCGCCGCCCTCGGCGGTGACGAGCGCCCGGGCCCGCTCCCGGTCGGCCCGGTGCTCGTCCGGCGAGCGGGTCGGGGAACGGCGGGGCCCGAGCAGGAGCCAACCCACGACGGCCACCACGCCGAGGCCGGCGGCGATCAGCGCCGGGGTGACGAAGGGATCGGCGCCCGGCCGCCCTCCCACGGTCGTCACCAGGAGGAAGGACACCGCCACGGCCAGGGCCGGACCCAGGACGGCGATGGCGGCGCTCCGGCGCAGGGTGTGGGCGTCGGGGCGGACGGGAAAGTCGGCCGCCCGGCGGGCCAGCCACAGCGCCACGGCGAGGGCGATCGCCGCCTCCTCCACGTCGACGCCCTTGGTCAGGTGCAGGACCGCCGAGGCGCCGAGGAGCGCAACGGTGGCCAGCCAGGCGAGGTGTTGTCCCCGCCGGAGTCCCCGGGCGAGGAGCAGGAGGGCCAACGACCCGAAGGCCACGGTCGAGGCCGCCGCCTGCGGCAGTTCGACCGGCATGATGCGCGCCAGCCGGTGGAGCCGCCCGGCCAGCGGCGGTGTGACCGCCGAGAGCAGGCCGAGCAGTGCAGTGGCCAGCACCACCGTGGCCGCCCGCCGCCGGACGCGCTCCGCCGCCGCCCGGTCCCGGAGCCGGGCGGCGTCGACCGGCCAGGCGGCACCGCCAGGTGTGCGGGCCACGACGGTGGGCTGTGACGGCCGGGGATTGCGGGCCCGCCGGGCCAGCCGCTCGAGGCGGGTCGTCCCCGGGATGGTGGTCTCGGCCAGGACCAGGCGGACCTCGAGGTCATATCCGGCCTCGATCTCGACCCAGGAGCGGCGGTAGACGCCGTCGAAGACCGGCGGGAGCCCGAAGCGGCCCGGGGTGGCGCCGAGCGATTCCACGCCACAGCCGCTGTTGGCGTAGAAGCCGTGCTGGAACGGGGTCAGCTCGGGCTGGTGGGTGTGGCCGGTGACGAACCCGGCGAAGCCTTCGGCGGCCAGCGCCGCGCCCGCCGCCCGGGGCGGATCGTTCTGGTGGGCGCCCCGGGCTCTCAGCCGGCTCGAGGCCAGGCTCCGGAACACCCGGCGGGCCAGCACCACGCCGAGCAGCCCGAGGGCGGCGAGGTCGACGGCCAGGCCGACGCCGCCGACCAGCAGCCAGCGTCCCGCCTCCCGGACGCGATCGGAGCCCGACAGCGCCCGGACGAGGATCGGGGTCCGGACGAGCAGCGCCACCAGGAAGGGGATGGCCAGCACCCAGGCCCGGCCGGCGAGCTCCCGGTAGACGACCCGGGAGCCGAGGAACCGGGGGAAGTCGTTGGGGTCCGACAGCCACCGGACGTCGGCCAGGAACGGCCGGCGGTCGAGCTCGGGAACGACCTCGGTCACGACGTGGTGTCCGAGGGGGGTGTCGTGGGGATCGAAGGGATCGGCGAAGGCGTTGGCGGGATCGAAGCGGTGACCGTGCTCGACCCTCACCACCCGGGTTCCCCGTTCCGTCTGCAGCAGGAGGTCGGCGGAGAGCGCCAACGTCGCACCGAGGCGCGACCGGACCGAGGTCTGCATGGCGTCGTCCCAGGCCAGCCGCCCGTCGTGGTTCCCGACGGTGACCACGACGTGGCGGTCGGAGTCGCCGTCGGCGAAGGCGGCCACCGCCGCCTCGAAGGCCGGGTGGGCGTCGAGGATGGCGTCGACCGACGGCTCGGTGGTCGCCAGCAGCTCGAAGCAGTCCCCGTTCAGGACCACCGCGCCCGGCCCCGGCCACGCCGTCAGCCGTTCGACCAGATCGGCCGTCGCCCGCCGCGACGCCTCCGAGACCTGCGCCCCGAGATGGAGATCGCTGCAGATGACGACGAGCGACCCGGCCGGCACGGCCACCTCGAGGCGCCCCGCCACGGCCGGCGCGCTCAGAAGCGTGGTGGCGGGCCCGATGCCTGACGTGTCCATGTTGTCGGTGCAATCTCTCCGGCCGTCAGCATGGCCGTGCCGCACCGCGTCGGGGCAGGGCCGGTCATCCCCCACAATCGGGACCTATGCCTCTACCGACGGCCCGATGGCCTGGCGGGCAAGCGAGTTCACTTGAAGAACTGACTTCGGCTAGAGTCCGCGACGTGCGGGTGGCGATCGGAGGTGTGGTCGTCTCGGCGGAGGACGTCGAGTTCGTCGTCGAGGCCGAACGGCTCGGGGCGGCGTCGGTGTGGGTCCCGGAGGCATGGGGCCAGGACGCCCTCACGCCGCTGGCCTATCTGGCGGCGCGGACGACCACGATCGGGCTGGGGTCGGGGATCGTGCAGGTCGGCGCCCGGACTCCGGCCAACCTGGCCATGGCGGCCCTGTCGTTGCAGCACCTCTCCGGCGGGCGGTTCCTCCTCGGGCTTGGGACCAGCGGGCCGCAGGTCATGGAGGGGTGGCACGGCGTCCGGTTCGCCTCGCCGTTGACCGCCACCCGGGAGACGATCGAGATCGTGCGGCGGGTGGCGGCGGGGGAGAAGCTCGAGCACCACGGCCGGGTCTACGAGCTTCCCCTGCCCGGCGGACCCGGGCGGGCGATCCGGTCGTTGCTGGCGCCGGCGCCCGTCCCGGTGTACATCGCCGCCCTGGGGCCGAAGAACCTGGCGCTGACCGGCGAGGTGGCCGACGGCTGGATCGGGAACGCCTTCCTGCCCGAGCGGGCCGAGGCCTTCCTGCCCTTTCTGGAGCAGGGCGTGGCGGCGGGCGGAGGGCGGACGCTGGCCGACCTCGACCTGTTGATCCCCGTGGCCGTCGAGTTCACCGACGACGTCGACGAGGCGGCCGGCCGCCACGCCCGGGGCTACGCCTTCACGATCGGCGCCATGGGCAGCAAGGACGCCAACTTCTACAACGCCGCCTTCGCCCGTCAGGGCTTCGGCGACGACGTCGCCGCCGTGCAGAGCCTGTGGCTGGCCGGCCGCCGGGAGGAGGCGGCCGACCGGGTGCCGCTCGAGCTCGGCCTCAAGACCAACCTGCTGGGGACGCCGGCCATGGTCAAGGAGCGGCTCCGCCTCTACCGGGCGGCCGGCATCACCACGCTGCAGGCGAAGCTCGACGGTGCCTTGGAGCAGAAGCTCGACACGCTGGCCCAGCTCGTCGATCTCGTCAACGAAGTCAACGCCGAACCGGAGGGAAAGCCATGACCGCGACCGTCGTCCCCCGTACCGTCCATCGCCTGGTCATCGACATCGATGCGCCGTTCGACGAGTTCCGGGCCCGCTACGAAGCGGCGGCGCCGGCCTATGACCTGGCCCGGGTGGCCGGGTTCCCCAGCTGGGACGAGGTGCAGGCCGACGCCGATCGGGCCGCCCCCAACGGCTTCCTGCGGTACGCCACGATCGAAGCCGGGCCGCTCTTCTCGGTCGCCGGCCACAAGGCCCGGTCGGTGGTCTACCTGATGGGCAACCACACCATCGCCGAGACGATGTACCGCCATGATCCCGGCATCATGCTCTACGCCCCGCTGCGCACCGTCCTCTACGAGGACCTCGACGGTGGCGTCCACTTCGCCGTCGACCAGCCGAGCCACCAGTTCGCCAGCTTCGGCGATCCCGACATCGCCGCCACCGGCCGGCTGCTCGACGAGAAGCTGGCCGCGCTCCTGGCCGGCCTCGGCGTCTCCGTGCCCGACGGGCTCACCGGGGGCTGAGTTCGTCAAATAGGTGAGAGGTAATGGGGCTCGTTGGCCCCAGTAGCCCCACAAGCAACTGAGGGCCGGAGTGCCCGCCCAGCCCGCCAGCTCGTCGGCCCGCGCGCTCGGGGGGCCCGCTGTCGGGAGAACTGTTAGGTTTCGTGAACCCATGCGGGCAGGGCGAGGGGCTCATGCCGCTCGACCTCAGCGTTGGCCGTTGCGATTCACTAGTGCACGGTGAGGAGGCCGCACTCATGAAGCTCGCTCTCTACCTGCCGAACTTCCGCGACAAGGTAACCATCAAGGAGCTCGAAGATCTCACAAGCCTGGCCGAGGAACTCGGCTTCGACTCCGTCTGGACGCTCGACCGGGTCGTCGTCCCGGAGGCCTCCGATCGCACAGAGCTCCAGTACTCGTTCGGCATGATGGAGGAGTTCCCTCGTGCCTTGCCGGTGTCGTCGCGAGGCGAGTGGTTCCAGGGCTGGCCGCTGATCCCCTGGCTCGCCGCGAAGACGACGAAGGTGCGGATCGGCATGAGCGTCACCGACACGCCATATCGCGCCCCCGGCGTCCTCGCTGCGGAGATCGCCACCGTCGACCACCTCTCGAACGGCAGGGTCAACGTCGGCGTGGGCTCCGGCTGGATGCCCGAGGAATTCGCGGCCGCGAGCGCGGCGCACATCTTCCCCAAGCGGCACAAGCACGTGCGCGAGACGATCGAGATCATGCAGGGCATCTGGACGAACGACGTCTTCGAGTACCACGGCGAGTTCGCCGACTTCGGGAGCTGCGGGTTCGGAGCAAAGCCCGTGCAGAAGCCGCACCCGCCGATCTTCTTCAGCGGGCTGAAGGACCCGAAGCGCTCGGCGAACCGCATCTCGAAATATGGCCTGTCGGGCTGGATCGGGATTCAGGACACGCCGGACGAGCTCACGCAGTGGCAAAGCGCCATCCAGCGAGAACTCGAGGAGCTCGGGAGCTCCCGCTCGGTCGACGATCTCGAGATCTGCAGCATGCTCTTTTTCGTCATCACGGACGTGGAGATGGATCAGACGCCGCAGGGGAAGGCCACGAATCTGATGGCGGGAACCGCCGCGCAGATCACCGACAACCTCAAGCGCTACAAGGAGGCCGGGCTGACGATG